>JACCDI010141166.1_pt1 | contig 34965 bp, 25 predicted proteins | sample 7442791 | NCBI WGS metagenome assembly JACCDI01 (sample SAMN15323434, study PRJNA562643) | freshwater metagenome | isolation source: river surface water | place: USA:Blue River Watershed | collected 2017-08-15 | reverse complement strand
TTTAAAATCAACTCTGCAGGAGTTCTCATCAGGAAATTGCGCAGCAAATTGTATAATAGTCATCTTCTTTTTTTTATTCAAATATAAGGATTTCTATAAAATTGTGGCAAGTTTACCGATATACAAAATTTATTATTAGTAATACCATCAAAAAAAAAAAATAAATAACTCATTTTTAGTCACTTATATAAACAAGATAAAAAAGTATTTTTTTTACAAAATATGATAATTATCATTTTATTAAAAGTAGATACGTAATAAATTTATATCATAAATATATCTTAATAATATGTTAGGTATTCAATTAAAAAAACTAATAAAACAATCAAAATTATGAAAACAGTCAAACAAATTATGTTAGTTGTTTTAGGGCTTCTTTTTTTCGCCTTACAAGGATGTTCTCACGAGGACTATATTCCTGTTCCAGGGCCAGCTGGAGCTGATGGTACAGATGGTGTTTCTGGAACCGCCTCATGTGAAGCTTGTCACTCAGTAGAGCACAAACAACCTATTGTAGATGCCTATAATTTATCTGCTCACAGTATTGGAGTAGGTGGTACTAAACATATTTACGGTACAAACACCACTTATGCTGATGGTTCTTTGAACAGTAATAGAGCTTTTTGTTCTGAATGTCACTCTCAGGAGGGGTATATCGATGTAAAAAAGTATGGAAAAGCAAATCCTAGAGGATATGATAATTTCAACTCTATTAATTGTGAAGGGTGTCATGGTGTAACGCATAGATCTTTTAATTTTACCAAAGACGGAAATGATTATGGTTTGAGAAATATTGCAGCAGTACAACAAAAAATCAATCCAGCATTTATGCTCAACGCTTCACCTACAGGTGGTGTAAGTTCATCCAACACTTGTATCGGATGTCACCAAGCGAGACCTGATTCAAATGGGTATTATAAAAAACCTGTTTTTGAAATGAATGAAAAAGATGCTTCAGGGAATGCAGTTATAACTGGTTCTGGATCTACTCAGTTTTATAGATTCTGGTCACAAAGAAAATTGGCTGATGCAGTTGGCCCATATCCAGCTGGAACTACTTACTATAAAAATTATTCTAATACGGGGACAGGAGTTCATGCTTCTGAACAAGGAGATTTATGGATGGGAATCAATGGTATCGATATAGAAGGTACATCTACTCGTTTACCAGCTTCCAAAACGGCTAAACATTATACTAATTCATCTTGTGTACAATGCCATATGGACAAACCTAAAGCTGGTACCGTTGATAATGGTTCACATACTATGAAACTTTCTTTTCAAACTTGTGTTTCTTGCCACCCGGCTCCTGAAACTTTGTTAACTAGTTTCCATGCTAAATTTGATACAGAGGTTGCTAAATTGAAAGCAGCATTATTAGCAAAATCTAATTATTTTATACTCGATAGCAGAGGAGCAGTTAGTATAAAAGCATTTGATAGTACTACTAATTTGCCTTTCCCAACTTCTCCAGCTTCAGGAACTACAACTCCAACAACTTGGTACCAATCAAGAACGGATTTCCCTCTTAAATATGTGCAAGCGTATTGGAATTATAAATTAGTAACAGGTGACGAAGGTAAAGGAGTTCATAATCCGCCATATACTATGGCTTTAATTCAAAACTCTATTGAAGCTTTGAATTAAAATAGAGATTACCTCTAGGCTTGGTCCTAGAGGTATTCATTTTATAGTACTAAAGAAATGAAATTTGTTTCTCATTCTTTAGCAATTGCTCACAAAACTTTAAATCTTTATACAATGAAAATTGTTAAATAAGACTTTATAGTAATTATTCAATTTAAAAATAATAAGATGAAACGCCCACGACAATTTTCATTGACACACACCAATATGATTATAGGCGTTCCATCTTCCAATAAAAAACAAATATTATAAACAGATGAAAAAAATATTTCAATATTTAATGGTGCTAATGGTGAGTTTGATGGCTACATCTTGTTACTATGACGAAATGCCACCCGAAGCTGTAATTCCTTTACCAGAATCAGTTTCTTACTCCAAAGATATACAACCATTATGGGATCAAGATTGTATTAGTTGTCATTCTCCAGGAACAGCAGCACCAGATTTAACAGTGGCCAACTCTCATAAAGCACTAACCACTAATAACAAATACGTTATTCCTGGAAATGCACTTACTAGCATTTTGCATAATTCTCTTGTAGGTGAAGGAGCTTTACAAATGCCGCCTACCCAAAAATGGAGTGATTCCAAAATTGCCTTGGTTGATAAGTGGATAAAAGATGGAGCTCTTAATAATTAACTATAAATAGATAATCATGAATTTATATAAAAAAATATTTATAGCTGTGTTTGCTTTGCCAACGATGCTGTTAGCGCAAGAGCAAAAAGACACCACCGCCGTTATTGTTGATAGCCTAGCACCAGTTGTCGAAGTTGAATATGAGCGTCCTGCTTTTGAAAGTACTTCATTGATAGAAAGTCAATCCAATCGTGTGTATTCAAAAGGAACTATCGAAATGATTATGAACCACCGATTTGGTTTAGTGACAGGGGATAATGATTTGCTTGGAATTTGGGCCCCATCCAATATACGATTGGCTGTAAATTATTCAATTACAGATAGAATTACTGTTGGATTTGGAACTACAAAAGATTATAGATTACAAGATTTTAGTCTTAAAGCTGCAATTTTAAAACAAACCGTTGGTGGGAAAATGCCTGTGAGTATTACCTATTATGGAAATTGGGCTATTAGTGCTTTACCAAAAGAGAATTTCTATCATACTTCGGATCGTTGGTCTTTTTATAACCAAATCATTATTGCCAAACGTTTTAATAAAATGTTTTCCTTTCAAATAGCACCAAGCTATTCTCATTACAATGTAGTTGATGCTTCAATGTATAATGATTTATTTGCAATTGAATTTGGTGGTCGTGCTAAAGTTACTTCAAGTATGAGTATTCTTTTGGATGTAAATCAACCGATTAGTTCTCAAGAATTTGTTCCAGAATCAGGGTTCTCTATTGGAACTGAATTTTCAACAGTTGGACATAGTTTCCAAATTTTCGTGAGTAATTACAGAGGAATAATTAACCAACAAAGCAATATGTTCAATCAATATGAATTTTTTGAAGGAGATTTTGTAATTGGATTTAATATTTCAAGAACTTGGTAATTGCTAAACATTCCATTTGTGTATAAAACTACATTTGGTTTTTTAGATTTGAAAAAGAGGATACTCTTTCCAATTTGGAGTGAGTTATCCTCTTTTTTTGTTCTAAAAAAAAGAGTTTTTAGTCTCTTTTATAATTTTAAATCATAACTATTTGATATTGTTGCACTTGTGTTCAGTTGTAAAAATTAGAAAGTATGATAATTATCATTAAAAATGAGAAAAAATAGCTTGAAATTTACATATATGAAATCGCCATTAACAACAAGTTTGCGTAAGCAAACACCAATAAGTAAAAGGCGACCCGAGACAGAGTCGAACTGGCGAAGCATACCATATATGACCGCTGAAAAATTAAAATTTACATATATGAAATAGCATGACCTAAAATTGGTCGCAAACACCGATGAAGATATATGTGGCTCGAACGAAGTGAACAGGCGAAGCAATTACATATGACCGATAAAAAACAATAAATATCTACATATGAAATCGCCATTAACAACAAGTTTAAGTAAGCAAATGAAATTTGCTGAACACATATAAAAAATATAAACTCAGTGAAGCAAACACCAATAAGTAAAAGGCGACCCGAGACAGAGTCGAACTGGCGAAGCATACCATATATGACCGATGAAAAATCAAAATTTACATATATGAAATCAAAACTATACCAAGTGAATAGTTTCTTGTTCAATGAATATTTCTAAAAAGTAATATGTATTAATATGGAAAAAGAAAATAACAATTCGTCCAGAAGGAATTTTCTAAGGCTTGGTGCTTTGGGAGGAATAGCTTTGGCAGGAACTGCAATTGCAAGCGCAGTTATTGATGAAAATCCAAAAGCAACGGGAAAAAAAGTCAAAGTACTTACGGCTGATGGGAAATTGATTGAAATAGATAGTTCTCATGTAGAACATCATGCTGCTAATGATAAATTCTCCTCTGAAGAAATTCGTCAAGGGGTGGAAGGAAAGAAATTTATTCGAGTGATCGATTTAGCAAAGTGTGCCAACGAAAGAAAATGCATTACTGGCTGTCAAAAAGCACATAATGTATTAGCTCCAGTAGAATATATAAAGGTGAAAAAAATGCAAAATTCACCACTCGAATCCCCATATTGGTTCCCAACCATGTGTTACCATTGCGACAATCCTCCTTGTACCAAAGTATGCCCTGTAGATGCTACTTTCAAACGTTCCGACGGAATTGTGGCTATGGATTACGAACGTTGTATTGGTTGTAAATTCTGTATGGCTGCCTGTCCTTATTCAGCTCGTACGTTCAACTTTGGAAGACCTGAACAGTTAAAATTTAGCGAAGAACATAAAAACGATACTTCGGATCCAAACCATTGTAAAACGCCTTTTGCGCAAGAGGGAACCGTTGCAAAATGTGATTTCTGTACCGATCGTTCAGCTCAAGGATTATTACCTGCTTGTGTAATTGAATGTCCAAACGGTGCCATTTATCATGGAGATGAATTAGAAGATGTTGTGACTAATGGAGAAGATACAGTTAGACTACAAAAATTATTGAAGGACAGAGCTGGATACCGTCAATTTGAAGAATTGGGAACCCAACCACGTGTGTATTATCTGCCACCGGTGAAACGTGATTTCCCTTTTGAAGATGCAACTGAAGTTCATAATACAAAAGAATAATTTTTAAAAATATAAATTATGTCTGAAGAAAAAAATATACCAGAATCAACAAAATATGAAACCTTTACTCAAGAGGAGTATATGGTAATGAAGAATGATCTCCTTCTCCCAATTGAAAAAACCGGAAAAGCTGGCAAAATTTGGATTGCCTTTCTAACTGCGGTATTTTTTGCTGGAGTTGTTGCTTATTATTTACAAGAATCCAAAGGAAAAGCAGTAACTACTGGACTAAGTGATTATACGATGTGGGGTATTTATATCTCTAATTTTTTGTTTTTAATAGCCTTGAGTTTGTCATCAGTATTTATGTCAGCTATACTAAAACTAACTCATTTCGAATGGTACAGACCCCTTTCTAGAATTGCAGATGTGATATCTTTGTCTAGTATTAGTATGGCTGGAATATGCATAATGATTTCAATGGGACGTCCTGATAGGCTGCATTATTTATTCATTCACGGTCGTATTCAATCGCCTATTGTTTGGGATATCATTGTAGTCATGACTTATTTTGTAGCTTGTGTGCTAGTGCTGTTTGTAGCTTTAATTCCATCATTGTCAACTTGTAAAAATCACTTGCAAAATCTTCCAAAATGGCAATTAAAAATGTATGATATTCTTTCTTTTGGTTGGAAAGGCACAGAAGAACAATGGAAAATATTGAAAAGAACAGTCTTTATTTTAACTGTTTTAGTCATACCATTAGGGATTGCATTGAGAACTGTCAGTGCCTGGCTTTTTTCAACCACCCTACGACCAGAGTGGGATAGTACTAATTTTGGTGCCTATTTTGTTTCGGGTTCAGCTTTGCTAACCGTTGCCGTTATGATTATTGCTGTTTATGCATTTAGAAAAATATACAGTTTAGAATCTTATTTGACCAATATGCATTTCGATAAAATGGGGCAAGCCATGGTATTAATGGGGTTAATTTATGCTTATTTTAATATCAATGAATATCTCGTACCTGCCTACAAAATGTCAGGATTACATGCCAATCATTTATTAAATTTATTTGTTGGCGAAGAGGCTCTTTTTTATTGGATGGTAGTTTTATTTGGTATAGTTGTGCCTAGTATTTTACCAATGTTTAATAAAATGAGAAAACCATTTCCTCTAACAATAATTGCGGCAATTGTTTTAATAGCGGGCTGGTTTAAATTTTATTTAATTGTAATTCCAGGGCTTTCTCATCCTTTATTACCTATTCAAGATGTACCAACATCCTGGAGCCATTATACACCAAGTGTAATTGAAATGACCATTGTTTCAGCCACTATTGCAGGAACCATGCTTTTGGTAACATTGTTTTCCAAATATTTTCCAATCATTTCAGTTTGGGAAGTTGCTGAAGGTAAATTAAAAGGAAAAGAAGAAATAATTAACTATAAATAATTTACAGATGAAACGCCCACGACAATTATCATTGACACACACCAATATGATTATAGGCGTTCCATCTTCCAATAAAAAACAAATATTATAAACAGATGAAACGCCCACGAAAATTATCATTGACACACACCAATATGATTATAGGCGTTCCATCTTCCAATAAAAAACAAATATTATAAACAGATGAAACACCCACGAAAATTATCATTGACACACACCAATATGATTATAGGCGTTCCATCTTCCAATAAAAAAACAAATATTATAAACAGATGAAATAAAATGGAAAGTACCAATAAAACTGTATCAATAGATATAACAACTTTCGAAGGAGAACAATTTTTAAAAATAGCTAATTCTGACCAAATACGGCCTTTTTTTATGAGTATAGTCAGCGATTCCGATCATTGGATGTTTATTTCGAGTAATGGAGGTCTTTCTGCCGGTAGGAAAAACGCCGAATTTGCGCTCTTTCCTTATTACACAGACGATAAAATAACCGAATTTGCCGATATTACTGGTAGTAAGTCTATTTTTCAAATTCGTTATGATGATATAGTTATGGTTTGGGAACCATTTTCAGAACGTTTCAATCAGAATTATAATCTAACCCGAAATATTTATAAAAACTTTTACGGGAATAAAATCATTTTCGAAGAAATTCATAATGAATTGCAACTCACTTTTAGATACCAATGGAATTCAAGCGATCGTTTTGGCTTTGTTAAAAAAACCGAAATCTTAAACCATTCTGATACAGATTATTCTATTACAGTTTTAGATGGAATTCAAAACGTTTTGCCTCAAGGTGTAAATCCTGATTTGCAATCTAGCACAAGTAATCTTGTCGATGCCTACAAAAGAAACGAATTGCACTCAGAAAGTGGATTGGGCATTTTTGCTCTAAGCGCCATTATTGTCGATAAAGCTGAACCAAGTGAGGCTTTAAAAGTTAATGTTGTTTGGTCATTAGGCATGAATAATCCAACTTATTTGTTGTCATCCAAACAAATTCCAGCATTTAGAAAACTCCAAAAAGTTACAGCTGAAACCGATATAAAAGGAGAGAAGGGAGCTTATTTCATTTCAAACGAATTATACTTACCTAAAAATTCAACTGAAACTTGGTCCATTGTTGCCAATGTCAATCTAAATCAATCACAAGTTATCGCGCTTTGCGAATCAATAATTCATGATAAATCCCTAGAGAGACAACTACTGGATGACATCGAGCTTGGAAAGCAAAATCTAATTGCTCTAAATGCTTCAGCTGATGGGTTGCAATTTACAGCTGACAAGTATATTGATACTCGCCACTTTGCCAACACTCTTTTCAATATTATGCGTGGAGGTATTTTTGATGATAATTACCAAATAGGAAAATTAGATTTTACCCAATATTTAGCCAAAGCTAATAAAGTAGTCTTTGAAAATAATCGAGATTTTATTCAAAATCTGAAAGAAGCGTTTTCTTATTTCGATTTACTTGATTTAGTAGAACATCATCAAGATGAAGATTTAGTAAGGCTTTGTACCGAATATTTACCGTTAAAATTTAGTCGAAGACACGGAGATCCTAGCCGTCCTTGGAATAAATTCTCGATTAATACAAGAAGCGAAGTAGACGGTTCTAAAATTCTGGATTACGAAGGAAATTGGAGGGATATTTTTCAAAACTGGGAAGCTTTGGCTTATGCCTATCCTAATTTTATTGAAGGTATGATTTTTAAATTCCTTAATGCCTCTACATTCGATGGTTATAATCCTTATCGAGTTACTAAAAGTGGATTCGATTGGGAAGCCATAGAACCTGACAATCCTTGGTCTTACATTGGTTATTGGGGGGATCACCAAATCATTTATCTATTAAAATTTTTAGAATTTATAGAAAAGTATCATCCTGGAAAATTGAACACTTATTTTGAGAAAGAGTGTTTTGTGTATGCTGCTGTTCCATATACTATAAAATCGTATGATGCTATTTTGCAAAATCCAAAAGATACTATTGAATATAGTCACAGTTGGGAGAAAAAGATCATTGAAGAACGTAATAAAATTGGAGCCGATGGAGCATTAATTCGTACTAATAACGATGAAATTTATCATGTCAATTTTATCGAAAAAATTCTAGCAACGGTTTTGGCAAAAATGTCAAACTTCATCCCTGAAGGCGGAATTTGGATGAATACACAACGTCCTGAATGGAATGATGCTAATAATGCTTTGGTTGGAAATGGGGTTTCGATGGTTACGCTATATTATTTACGTCGATTTTTGAAAATGTTCCAACACATTTTGGAGTCTTCCGGATCAGATACTATCAAAATATCTAATGAAATGGTAGAATTCTATCACGAAGTAAGAGAGTGTTTAGTAGAGAATCAGCATTTACTTTCTGGAAAAATTGATGATGTAGCACGTAAGAAAATAGTGGATCGATTAGGAAAAGCAGCTTCGGATTATCGTTCACAAGTATATAATAGTGGATTTTGGGGCAAGAAAAGAACCCATTCTATGTCTGGTTTAAAAACATTTGCAAAAGTGGCTTTAACATTTATAGAACATTCTATTCAAGCTAATCAGCGACCTGATAAATTGTATCATGCTTATAATTTGATGTCTATCAAAGGCAATGGTATTGTTATATCAAACCTTAGCGAAATGCTAGAAGGCCAGGTAGCAGTACTAAGTTCAGGATATTTAAAAGCTAATGAATCCTTGCAAATTTTAGATGCTTTGCGACATAGCAGTTTGTATCGCCCTGATCAAAATAGTTATATTTTGTATCCAAATAAAGACTTGCCTAAATTTTTAGAAAAAAATAATATTCCAAAAGCGAGTATCGAAAAATCAACTTTATTGACAAAATTATTAGCTGAATCAAATAATTCATTGGTCAATATGGACTGCAAAGGGAATTATCATTTCAATGGAAATTTCCATAATGACAATGATTTGAAAGCAGCATTAATGGAACTAAAAAACCATCAGGAATATAGAATTTTAGTAGAAAACGAATCCAAGGATGTGCTAGAGATATTTGAGGATGTTTTCAATCATAAAGCTTTTACAGGTCGTTCAGGAACATTCTTCGGATACGAAGGATTGGGTTCTATCTATTGGCACATGGTTTCAAAACTGCATTTGGCTGTGTTGGAAGTTATCGAAAAAGCATATAGAGATAATGAAGATGCCACAGTTATTAATGCTTTATCTAAACATTATGTAGCTATTGGTGAAGGTATTGGTGTTCACAAATCACCAGAAGTTTATGGCGCATTCCCAACCGATCCTTATTCGCATACCCCATCACATCGTGGAGCTCAACAACCAGGAATGACAGGTCAAGTGAAAGAAGATATTCTAACTAGAAAAGGTGAATTGGGTGTTAATGTAAAAGAAGGTAAATTAACTTTTGAACCTGTATTGTTAAACAAAAATCAGTTTTTGCAGCAAGAAGAAACCGTAATCTTTAGTGATTTAGAAAACAAAAAGTATGCTGTATTATTAGAAAAAGGAAGTTTGGCATTTACAGTTTGTCAAGTACCTATTATTTATAAAATTGGAGTGCAGAATCAAATTGAAGTGGTATTTAAAAACAAGCAAATAGAAACTATTTCATCATTAACATTGAACCAAGAACTGAGTCAAAAAATATTTCATCGTTCTGGAGAAATTAGCATGTTAATTGTGAGGGTTACCATTTAAATAAATGAAACACCCATGACAATAGTTGTTGACACACCTGTGGGATGATTATGAGTGTTCCATCTGACCGATGAAAACAATAAATATAAACAGATGAAACGCCCACGACAATTATCATTGACACACACCAATATGATTATAGGCGTTCCATCTTCCAATAAAGAACAAATATTATAAACAGATGAAACGCCCACGACAATTTTCATTGACACACACCAATATGATTATAGGCGTTCCATCTTCCAATAAAAAACAAATATTATAAACAGATGAAAAAAATTATTTTTATTTTGAATACGTAATTTGCATACATTATTGAATCGGATTTATATCACTTTCTCTTTATGCTCATTACACAAGTAAAATTGTGTTTTAAACTGCTAAAGTAATAAAAAACTATTTACTACTATCTTTATGTGAAGAGTAAAATAACAATAAGAATTAATATTTTAAAAAATTAGGTTATAATAGCCTACTTAAAAGAAAGAAGACAAAAATAAAATCCTCAAAAAAACAAATACTTTACCGACTGATAATCAGAATAAAATAAAAATTAAGGACTATTTGCATTTCCAAAAAATAATTGTACTTTTGCGCTCCCTTTATTGGGAATGGAATGTTTAATTAAAATAAATTATTGTGAACGCATTAAGCTACAAAACAGTATCGACAAGCAAAGCAACCGTATCCAAAGAATGGATTGTGGTAGACGCTGACGGTCATAACTTAGGTCGTCTTGCAACTAAGGTCGCTATGATTCTTAGAGGTAAGTATAAGCCAAGTTATACCCCACACATGGACTGTGGAGATAACGTAATTGTTATCAACTCAGAAAAAATTAACCTTACAGGTAACAAACTAGACGAAAAAACATACGTTCGTCACACTGGTTATCCTGGAGGACAAAGAACTTTAACTGCTAAAGTTTTACAGGCAAAAAACCCTGCACTATTAGTAGAAAAAGCGGTAAAAGGAATGTTGCCTAAAAACAAATTAGGAGCAGAACTTTTCAGAAATTTAAATGTTGTTATAGGATCAGAGCACAAACAAGGCGCTCAAAAACCTAGAACTGTTAACCTAAACGATCTTAAGTAATGGGAGTAATTCACAAAATCGGTAGAAGAAAAACCGCTGTTGCACGTGTATATGTTTCAGAAGGAACAGGAGTTATCACTGTAAACAAAAAACCATTCGCAACTTATTTCCCAACTGCAACTTTACAATACAAAGTTTTGCAACCGATGTCTATGACTGAAAACGCAAGCAACTTTGATGTAAAAGTAAACGTTTACGGAGGTGGTTCAACTGGTCAGGCAGAAGCTGTAAGAATGGCTTTGGCGAGGGTAATGTGTGAAGTTGGTGAAGGAAACAGAGCTATCTTAAAACCAGAAGGTTTATTAACAAGAGACCCAAGAATGGTTGAACGTAAAAAATTCGGTCAGAAAAAAGCTCGTAAGAGATTTCAATTCTCTAAACGTTAATACTGAACTTATTTCAGTATCTGTTTACAGATTATTTAAAATTACAAAAGAAGCTGAAAAAATTTCAGCTTAAATTTAAAAACAAGTTGTTGTTGTCCCAATACGTTGGGAAATTAGTTTAGCATCTAAATGGGTTGCAGAAGTTATAAGTTATAAGTTTTTAGAAACTACAAACCATAAACTACAAACTATAAACCTTAAAAAACACATTGCTAATCAACAGAACGTAAACTAAACAAAAAATGTCAAACAAAGTAGAAGTAAAAGAATTACTAGAAGCAGGTGTTCACTTCGGACACATGACTAGAAAATGGGATCCAAATATGGCTCCATACATTTATATGGAACGTAATGGAATTCACATTATCAATCTATATAAAACTGCTGCAAAAATTGAAGAAGCTAATGAAGCTTTGAAAAAAATTGCAGCATCAGGTAGAAAAATACTATTCGTAGCTACCAAAAAACAAGCAAAAGACATCGTTGCTGATAAAGCAGCTGCCTGTAACATGCCATATATCACAGAAAGATGGCCTGGTGGAATGTTGACTAACTTCGTAACTATCCGTAAAGCTGTAAAAAAAATGGCTACTATCGATAAAATGAAGAAAGACGGAACATTTATGACTCTTTCTAAAAAAGAGCGTTTACAAGTAGATCGTCTTCGTGCTAAATTAGAGAAAAACTTAGGTTCAATAGCAGATATGTCTAGACTTCCTGCAGCATTGTTCGTAGTAGATATCAAAGCAGAGCACATCGCAATAAAAGAAGCTCAAAAATTAAACATTCCAGTTTTTGCAATGGTAGATACCAATTCTGACCCAAGAGAGGTAGATTATGTAATACCAGCTAATGATGATGCTTCTAAATCAATCGATAAAATTTTGTCAATTGTAACTGCAGCTGTTGTTGAAGGCCTTTCAAATAGAGGTGCTGAGGCTGAAATTCAACCAGAAGCAAGTGCTGATGAAGTAGTTGCAGAAGAAGAAATTGAAGTTGAAGCTCCAGTTGATCAAGCTGAAATAGCTGAGCCAACTGCAGAAGTTGAATCTCCAGCAACTGAAGAATAAATCAATATCAATTCCAAGTTTTAAATTCCAAATTCCAAAAGAATTAATACCCTAATGTTAGTAATTTGATAAAATTGGGATTTACTTCGTCAGTTCGCTGTCGCTCGTGAGGGATTTGAAAATTGGAATTTTTACTTTTATAACACATAAACACATTATATTATGGCAACAATAACTGCTGCAGACGTAAATAAATTAAGAACAATTACAGGTGCAGGAATGATGGACTGCAAAAAAGCACTTGTAGAATCGGATGGAGATTTTGATTTAGCTATCGAAAACCTTCGTAAAAAAGGACAAAAAGTAGCTGCAAACCGTGCTGACAGAGAATCTACTGAAGGTGCTGTTATTGCTGTTGTGAGTGCCGATAAAACTACTGGAGCCATCGTTTCTCTAAACTGTGAAACCGACTTCGTTGGAAAAAATGAATCATTCATCAAACTAGCTCAAGATTTTGCTGAATTAGCTTTAAATTTTGATACTAAAGAAGCTTTCTTAGCCGCTGATTATAACGGAATCACAGTTGCCGAAAAATTAATTGAGCAAACTGGAGTTATCGGAGAAAAAATTGAAATCCGTTCTTTCGAAAGATTAAACGGAGCTTTTATCGGCTCTTACATTCACGCTGGAAACAAAATTGCCACTTTGGTAGCTTTATCTGCAAATGTTGCAGGTGCTGAAGAAGTAGCCAAAAACGTATCAATGCAAGCTGCTGCTATGGCTCCAATTGCCTTAAACGAAGCTGGTGTAGATGCTGATACTATAGCTAAAGAAATCGAAATCGCAAAAGATCTTTTGCGTCAAGAAGGAAAACCAGAAGCTATGTTAGATAATATTGCCAAAGGAAAATTAGCTCGTTTCTTTAAAGACAATACATTAATAAACCAAGATTACATCAAAGATAACAAAATGAGCGTTGCTGATTATGTAAAATCTTTAGATAAAAATCTTATTGTTACAGGTTTTAAAAGAGCTGCATTAGGATAATTATAATTCACATTTCAACTCAAAAAGGGAGGTTTGTTTTTTCAACCCCCCCTTTTTTTTGATTGAGTGTTACTTTTCGATTGGCTGAAAACTATTCTCAAAAATTAAATAAAGTAAAACGAAAAAACCCGCTTCTCTCGAAACGGGTTTTTTAATGAATTGAAAAAATCAATTACGCTTCAACTTCAAATGGAAGTATAGAAACATATGATTTATTATCTCTTTTCTTTTGGAACTGAACAACTCCATCTACTCTTGCGTGTAGTGTGTGATCTTTGCTAATGTAAACGTTTTCACCAGGATTATGTTTAGAACCTCTTTGTCTTACGATGATGTTCCCTGCAATGGCAGCTTGTCCACCAAAAATCTTAACACCTAAACGTTTTGATTCTGATTCTCTACCATTCTTGGAACTACCTACACCTTTCTTATGAGCCATGACGTATTAGTTTTATATTGTTATTATTCTTGTGTCTCTTCTTTTTTAGCTTTTGGAGCTTTTTTTACTTTTGGAGCTTCTACCTCTTCAGCAGCTACTTCAACAGTTTCTTTTTTAGCAGCGGCTTTTTTAGGAGCTGATACTGAAATATTTTCGATTACAATTTGGGTAAGATACTGACGGTGACCATTTCTCTTTTTGTAACCTTTTCTTCTTTTCTTTTTGAAAACGATTACTTTATCTCCTTTTAAGTGTTGTAACACTTTGGCTTCTACTGAAGCACCTTCTATAGCTGGGGCGCCTATTGTGATTGTACCGTTGTTGTCTAACAAATAAACTTTGTCGAAAGAAACTTTTGTTCCTTCTTCATTTGCTAAACGGTGAACGTAAACCTTTAGGTCTTTGCTAACTTTGAATTGTTGCCCTGCTATCTCTACGATTGCATACATAACAAATTGTTTTATAAATTTTTAAGGTTGCAAATATACAATTAAATATTTATTTTGCAATTAGTTCCTCAAAAAAAATAGCTGAATTACTTCATTGACTCATATTCAGTCATTTACCGATTGCTTTAGACTTTTTAAAATATAACAAATGTTAAACTTTTACTAAAGTAAAAATGTTAAACTTTTAACACATTAGAAAAGTTATTTTTGACGTAACTAATAGTTGAGTTTTACTACTTACTGAAAACAAATAATTTATTAATCCTTATGAAAAAAATAATAATGGCGTTGAGTGCTGCACTATTGCTGGGAGGAGTTGCCTCAGCACAGAAAGTAGAATTTGAAGAATATACTTTAGATAACGGATTGCACGTTATTTTGCACAATGATTCTTCCGCTCCTGTGGTCATTACATCGGTAATGTATCACGTCGGGGCAAAAGATGATAATCCAGAAAGAACAGGTTTTGCGCATTTTTTTGAGCATTTATTGTTTGAAGGTACTGCTAATATCAAGCGAGGTGAGTGGATTAAAACGGTTTCATCTAATGGTGGGGTAAACAATGCCAATACCACCGAAGACAGAACGTATTATTATGAAGTTTTTCCATCGAATAATTTAGAACTAGGACTTTGGATGGAATCTGAAAGAATGCTGCATCCTATAATCAATCAAATAGGTGTTGACACTCAAAATGAAGTTATCAAAGAGGAAAAGAGAACCCGTATGGATAATCAACCTTATGGTAACATTCTTACCGCAGTAAAAGAAAATATTTTTAAAGTTCACCCTTATCGCTGGATGTCCATTGGTTCTATGGAGCATCTAGATGCGGCCACCTTAGAAGAATTTCTAGCTTTTAACAAAAAATTCTACACACCCAATAATGCTGTTTTGGTAGTTGCTGGTCAAATGAATGTAACGCAAACTAAGGAATGGATTAAAAAATATTTTGGTAATATTCCAAGGGGTGAAGCAGTAAAAAAACAAGTTTTTATTGAAGAGCCTATTACTGAAACTATCAAAGCAACTTATCAAGACCCTAATATCCAAATTCCGATGTTGGTTACAGCTTATCGCACTCCTTCAATGAAAACTAGAGATGCATTAGTTTTAGATTTAATTTCTTCTTATTTGAGTGATGGTAAAAGCTCTAAACTATACAAGAAAATTGTAGATCAAAAAAAATTAGGCTTAGAAATAGGTGCTGTAGGATTGAGTCAAGAAGATTACGGAATGTATATCATTTATGGTTTACCGATGGCTCCAGCTTCAACTGCTGATTTGCTTAAAGAAATTGACGAAGAAATAGTGAAAATACAAACGGATTTGATTACCGAAAAAGACTATCAAAAATTACAAAATACGTTTGACAATCAATTTGTAAATAGTAATTCTAGTATAGAAGGAATTGCCGAAAATTTAGCAAAATTCTACTTGCTTTATGGCGATATTAAATTAATCAATAGTCAAGTAGAACAATATCACTCTATTACCCGCGAGGAAATTAGAGATGTGGCTAAAAAATATTTAAATCCGAATCAAAGATTGATTTTAGATTACGTTCCTTCAACTGATAAAGCTCAAAACTAAGACATTTAATCATGAAAAAAACAAGTATATTATTATTCATTTTGTTCTTAACCGCAATTATGCAAGCACAAGACCGTCCACAACCTAAACCTGGAAAAGCACCAGTGATAAACATCAAAAAACCTCAAACTTTTGTTTTAGCCAATGGTTTGAAAGTGATGATTGTAGAAGACCACAAACTTCCGCGTGTAACTTATAATCTTACCTTAGATAATGCGCCCTTTGCAGAAGGAAATAAGAAAGGGGTTGATGAATTGACAAGTTCTCTCATAGGTAATGGAACTAAAAAAATACCCAAAGATATTTTTAACGAAGAGATTGATTTTTTTGGCGCTAATGTCAACTTTAGTTCCCGTGGTGCCTACGCCAGTTCTCTTTCAAAATATGCCTATCGAGTATTAGAATTGATGGCCGATGGAGCATTGAATCCTAACTTTACACAAGTAGAATTCGACAAGGAAAAAGCGAAAATGCTCGAAGGTCTTAAAGCCGAAGAAAAAAGTGTTACAGCTATTAGCAATAGAGTAACTGATGCTTTAGCCTTTGGTAAAAGTCATCCTGCAGGCGAATTTGTAACTGTAGAATCTTTGAATAATATTACCCTTGCAGATGTTCAAACAAATTATCAAAATTATTTTGCTCCAGAAAACGGTTATTTTGTTGTTATTGGTGATGTAAAATACGCGAAGATAAAACCTATTATCGAAAAATTATTTGGCTCTTGGCAAAAGCGAAGCATACCAAAATTAAACTACCCTGACCCACAAAACGTTCCTTTTACACAAATTAATTTTATAGATATGCCTAATGCCGTTCAATCGGAAATTGCATTGGTAAATACTGTGAATTTAAAAATGAGCGACCCTGATTTTTTTCCAGCTGCAATTGCAGCGTACATCTTGGGTGGCGACTTTAATAGTTATTTGAACATGAATTTGAGAGAAAAAAATGCTTGGACTTATGAGGTATATACTATTATTGGATCCGGTAAATATGTTTCAAAATTAAAATCAGCTTCGGCGGTAAGAAGTACAGCAACCGATAGCGCCGTAGTAGAATTTATCAAAGAAATAAAAAAAATTAGAACCGAAAAAGTAAGTGAGGAATTGTTAGCAAATGTAAAAGCAGGTTATGTTGGACGATTTGTAATGAAAGTCCAAAAACCTCTGGCAATTGCTAGATATGCTTTGAACATTGAAACCGAAAAACTCCCCTCTGATTTTTACGAAAATTATATTCGTAACATAAATGCTGTAACTGCTGAACAAGTGCAAATTGCTGCCAATAAATATTTCCTTATAGACAACACTCGAATTGTTATTATTGGAAAAGGTTCGGATGTACTTCCAGGATTAGAAAAACTGAAAATTCCACTGTTTTACTTTGACAAATATGGTAATCCATTAGAAAAACCAGTTTCGAAAAAAGAAGTTCCAGCCGGTCTAACTGCCCAAACTGTTTTGGATAATTATATCAAAGCAATTGGCGGTGAAAAAGCAGTCGAGGCTGTTAAAACAATTTCCATGTTGGGTTCAACTACTATTCCGCAAGCTCCATCGCCGTTGACCTTCACCAATAAAGTGGATTCCAAAGGTAAATTGATGGTCGAAATTGCAATGGGGCCAATGAGTTTGATGAAACAAGTGGTAAATGAAAAAGGAGCTTATGTGATACAACAAGGTCAAAGAAAAAACGTTGAAGGAACCGATTTAGCCGAAATGAAAGCGAGCGCAAAGACGTTTGAAGAACTACAACTCTCCAAAAAAACAGGACTTACAATTAGCGGAATCGAATCTATCAATGGAAATGATGCTTATGCCATTCCAAACGGTAAAACAACTTTGTATTATGATGCAAAATCAGGACTCAAAATTGCTGAATCCAAAACCGTTGAACAAGGCGGAAATAAGATGACACAAACCACCAACTTTGGCGATTATAGAGAAGTAAAAGGTGTGAAAGTTCCTTTCAACATCATCCAAAATATAGGTTTCGAATTGGATATAAAAATGTCTGAAGTGAAAATCAACGAAGGAGTTTCTGATGAGGATTTTCTGTAGAAATTAAAAGTTAGTAGAGCGAAAACCTTCTGAGAAATCATGAGGTTTTCTTTTTTTAGTTTTTAATATAAAATCCAACAACTGTAATCTGCCATCTATTTCTTGGCTGACAAATATACCCCAACCAAAACAATAAAAGCACCCAAAAACTGAACAGGAGTAAGCATTTCGTTATCTAATAATCCCCAAGAAAAAGCAACAATCGGAATTAAATACGTTACCGAAGTCGCAAAAACTGGTGACGAAATTTGTATCGTTTTAAAGAAAAGAATATTGGCAATTCCAGTTCCCACCACTCCCAAAATTACAATGTAAAATACCGAATGCTGAATACTTTCAACAGCAATCACCTCAAAAAAACCTGAAAAAAACAAAACAATCAAAGCTGGAAATAACATAACCAAAAAATTTCCAGTGGTAATGCTCAACGGACTCAAATCGGATAAATATTTCTTAATTAAATTGACATTGGTTGCATAACAAATCGAAGCAATTATAACTAGAATGGAGTAATAATAATCTTGCTTTGGATGATGAATTGCGCCATTAATTATTAACAATAATGTCCCTATTAACCCAATAAAAACCCCAAAAACTTGAGCCCTTTTAAAATTCGATCCAAAAGCCAATCTCCCTAAAATCATCGTGTTTAATGGTGTAAGCGAATTGAGTATTGCACTCACCGAACTGTCGATTTGAGTTTGTGCTATCGAAAAAAGGAAAGCTGGAATAAAAGTTCCTAAAGTAGCAGTCAAAACAATATATTTCCATTGATGAAGCGGAATTTTGGTCAAACTTTTGAATCCTATTAGCAATAAAAAAACAGCAGCAAATATAATTCGCAACGAACCCAATTGCATCGGAGACAAGCCCACCAATCCTCTCTTGATCAAGATGAACGAGCTTCCCCAAATCAAGGCAAGACTTATCAAGTAAAACCACTTCAATCGTTTCGATTTCATTATGTAATTTTTGGCTCAAAATTGTAATTATTTTATGAATTACCAGCACTTTTTTTATTAAATTTGTTAACTTAAATTGAAGAAAAGAATCTTTTAAAAAACAATAATCATGAATTTCATCAAATCTGTAGTTGCACTATTGCTTTTAACGCTATTGTTTGTGGGTTGTAAAGAAAAAACAGAAGATGCCGTATCAGAAGCAGCAAAAGAAACTAGTGTGCCAAAAGTAAAAAAAGAAATTGCTGCTGCCAATTTGCAAACCGCAAGTTTTACTATCAAAGGGATGACTTGCGCCGTAGGTTGTGCAAAAACAATTCAGGAAGAATTAAATGGACTAGATGGAGTTAAAACTGCAACGGTAGATTTTGAAAAAGAATTGGCAACGGTATCTTTCGATAAAACCGTTCTGAACTCTGAAAAAATTACCAAAGTAGTCGAAGCAACTGCTGATGGAAAATCATATAAAGTTTCTAATATGAAAATTTGATTTTTTATTGACACCAGAACAAAAAGCTTCTCGATGGAGAAGCTTTTTTATTTTTTGATTTTTTTAAAAGCATTTAAATCATACCTAATTTCAAATACCCATTTTCCACTAATTCATTTTTGTTTTTTAGGTGGTGTATTTTTCCTTCTTTCATCAATACTAGTTTCGTTGAAACTTTAATCACATTTTCATAATTATGATCCGTGATAATAATCCCTTTTTCGTTAGACATTGAAGTGATTAATTCATTAATTTTTTCAACTATTAATGGGGACAATCCGTTGTAAGGTTCATCCAATAAAACAAATTTTGAGGGATTATTGAGGATTAACTTAATTTCTAAATACCGTAATTCTCCGCTGGACAAATGCTTTATTTTTTTATTCAGCATCGATTGAACCATTTCATCAGCATAAAATTCCTGTAGTTTATCTTTGGTAATTGACAATGAAATTGTCTTTTTTACAGAAAATAAATTTGGGATGAAATTTTCTTGAGGCAAATAACTAATTTGATTTAGCAAATCACCAGTTTTTGATATAACCACTCCGTCAATGCGAACAAATTTAAAATCAGCAGTTACTAATCCGAAAATAATTTTTAACAATGTCGATTTTCCGGAACCATTTCTTCCTAAAACACCAATAATATAGTTGGTTTCACATTTTAAATACACATCGGAAACTATGATTTTTCCATCATATTGTTTTTGGACACTATCAACTTCTAAAATATTTTTAGTCATATAAATTTCAATATTAAATTAATGACTAAAATCAATGCTATCGAAAAAACAAAATTCATCAGAAAACCATAGATAATTAACTGTAGTTTTGAAATTCCGTTATTGCAATAAAACAGGTATTCATTTTTAGAATTTACTTCTTTTATCAAAACACTTATGAAGAAACCAAAAATAACCAGCACATATTTGAAGGTTTCAAATCCTCCAAAAATCCCTGTCAAAACACTTATTGAAATCGTTATTATCAAAGTGCTTTTGTAAAATGCAAATATGTTGGCTAATTTTCTAATTGTGCATTCCATTTATAAAACCTTCTCCTCAAAAGGTTTTGTCTCATCCAAAATTGTATTCAACAACATGACCATTTCTTCCAAATAATTATTTAAAATTGCTTCACTAATTATGGTAGTTTCTTCTTTTCCTTCTTTAAAACTGAAAGGCAAAAATCCCGATTTTAAATTTTTGAACGAAATAATTCCTGCTTCAATCTGTTTTCCGTTTGCTTCATTTTCATACATAAAAGCATACGCCAGAACCTGAATGATTTTATCGTTTTTAATTTCATCTGTTAATCCCTTCCAAGATTTCAGGGTAACGTTCGTCTTTTCTACTTTCCCTGTTTTGTAATCGATGATTCGAATAACTCCGTTGCGTTCTTCTATTCGATCTACTTTACCAGCAATTTTTATTGGAAATGGCAAACTAGGGTGTTTCAAAATTCTTTCGCATCCTTTTTCCAAATGAAGTATTTTTATGGTTTCGCCGTTTTTAATACTTCCCAACTCTACTTTTAGAAAATTAGAAACATTGCGTTTTGCCACTTCAAAAGCGAGCAAATTTTTTCCTTTTTTGATTTCGCCTTCTTTGTAAACCAATTTGAATTGCTTCAAGACTTCGGCATCCAACAATTTGAAGCACCCTAAAATATCATTTTCAGACAAAAACTTTCCAATAAATGGAGTATATAAAGCTTCTAATGTTTCGTGAATAATCGTTCCCAAAGTGTTCAAAGCAATATTCTCTTCGACTTCTTCTACTTCGCTAATGCGCAAAATCTTTTGGAAATAAAAATCAATTGGATTTCGAATATAACTCGTCAATGTCGATGGCGAAAAACCATTTTCGGCAATTTCTTTCAAACGCAACATCACTGCTTCCGATTTTGGAATTACCATTGGCAGATAAGCAGTTTTAGGCAAAACTGCATTATAAATTTCGTGAGTTAGCGAATGCTTGGCTTGTTTTTCGACTTCTAGTTGGGTAATGAAACGGCTTTTCTCTCCTGCATCCAAACCTTCACTTTCGGTATTGTAAATCAAATAAATGTTTTTTGCACGTTGCAATAAATGATAAAAATGATAGGTATAAATGGCATCTTTTTCTTTAAAAGTAGGTAAGCCTAATTCCCGTTTTACATCATACGGAATAAACGAATTTTGAGATTTTCCTGCCGGAAATTTCCCTTCATTCATCGAAGTGACAATCACGGTTTCAAAATCCAAAACGCGACTTTCTAGAACACCCATAATTTGCAATCCGTTTAAAGGCTCTCCTTCAAAAGACACTTCGGCTAAATCAATTACTTGTTTGTATATCGTGTATAAAGTCTTTATTTTATTACTGTATTCATTACTTGTTTTCTCAATATTATCGTTATCAACTTCATCAATGTGTTTGTGTTTTAAATAATAATTAATCAATTTGTTAATGACTTTAAAAATAGAATATACAAAGGCTTTGGTTATTTTATCTTCCTCAGTGTCGTTGCTTAAATTAGTTTTAATGGTTTGCAAAAGAGTTGAAATAATCTTTAAAATAACTATCGAACCATTTTCCCATTTTTGGAACAACAAATCAAACAAACTACTTCGATTTGGATTCAAATCCCTCAATTTATTATACGTAATAAAGGTGTAATTATTTTGATTAATAATATTAACTAACTTACTGGTTTTAGCATAAGGTTCAACCAAAGGATGCGTCAAAATATCCAAAACATCTTTGTAATACATGACATAGCTTTTGGTATTTCGTGACAAGGCATTTGTGTGCATTTTGAATAATTTAGCAATCAATATCTGCGCTGGATTGTTAGTGCTGGAATAACCCATTGTGATATTCAAAGCACCAACACTGGATGGCAAAGAATATAAAAGGGGAACCAATACGGTTTCCTCTCCAAGAACGACAGCAACTTTATCCAATGTTGTATTTGGATTTTGATTGATAATATTTTCAATAATACTTCCTGTTATTTTAGCTTGACCAATGGTTTTTGGCGTTCCAATAACCTGAATGTTTTTCGACTGTGAAAAATCATCCACAACCCACTCAAAAGGATTGGATTTATAATGTTTCCAACTCGATTTAAAACGTCTTACAAACAATCCTGCATCGTGAAATGGGTCGTTTAAAAATGTTTGGTCAACATCCCAATATATGTTGGCTTGATCAGAACTAATTAAATATTGGATTATTCTTTCTTCAGCAGAATTTAAGGCATTGAAACCTGCAAAAACAAATTGTTTTTCCCTGATAGAATCCGAATACTGATTGAGATTGTTTACCGCCTCTCGATAAATCAAACCTTGGTAGCCAATTCCTTTATTCAACAAATGCGTATAAAGCGATTGGTAGTAATGGGGTAATAATTTCCAAAAATCAATATAATTCTCGAGTAATTGGGTTTTATTCTCTAATTCAATTCCCCATTTTTTGATATCTTCAATGTCTTTTAGATAAGAAAGCACATAAATTGGGTCTAGTAAGTAGCGGTCAATTTCATTGAAATCTTGTAGTAATGTCTTTGCCCAATTGGCAAAAATTTCAAAAGATTGTTGATTTTGTTTTTCGGTAATTGACAAATAGACTTCGTAAAATTCAAACAATAACTCAATTGAATCAATGTTGCGAATGCTGGCTATATCCTGAATAAATTCCTCAATACTAATAATCTGTGGGGATAGAATATTAGTAGTAACTTGTTTTGTTAAAGCTTGTACCAAAAAAATTTTTGCTCGCTTGTTGGGCAAAACAACAATTGTATTGGTTAATTTTCCTGAATAGTTTTCAATTAAAACCTTGGCTATTTTATCTAAAAATGAAGTGTTTGTCATTTTATAAAAATAAAAAAAACCGTTCAATTAAGAACGGCTTTTTGAAATTATTTATTTAATATAAAGTAAATTACAATTTACCTTCATATTTAGAACCTACGTATCTAACTTCAGTTCTTCTGTTTTCAGCTCTACCAGCTATAGTTTTATTTGAAGCAATAGGTTTAGTTTCACCATATCCAACAGCAGTAAGATTTTCTTCTTTAATTCCATTTTCAATTAAAACTTTTTTAATTGCATTAGCTCTATCTTCAGACAATTTTTGATTTAATTTATCAGAACCTGTGCTATCAGTATGGCCTTCAATGCTCCATTTAGCAGTTGGGTAGTTTTTCATAATTTCTTTGATAGCTTCTAAACTTTTAATAGTTGCAGCATCACCTGTCTTAAATGAAGATTTACCTGAATTAAAGAATACTGATTTTGCTTGAACTTTAAGGTTTTCAACAGCCTCAGGAGTTACTTCAGGACATCCTTTGTTGCTAGCTGGACCTGCTACAGTAGGACAATCATCTTCTAAATCTGGCACACCATCTTTATCAGCATCCAATACAGGACAACCACCATTAGATTTAGGACCAGCTACAGTAGGACATTTGTCATCTTTATCAGCAATACCATCTTTATCTGTATCAGGACAACCTTGGAAAGCAGCTAGACCTGCATTATCTGGACAAGCATCATCTTTGTCAGCGATTCCGTCTGCGTCTTTATCAGGACATCCGTTTAATGTAGCTAAACCAAATTCAGTAGGACAAGCATCGCTACCATCAATGATTCCATCTCCGTCAGTATCAGGACAACCGTTGAATTGTGCTAAACCAGCAACTTCTGGACAAGCATCTTTTTTGTCATAAATTCCATCACCATCAGTATCTTTACCCCCAAATTGGAAAGCAATTCCTATTGTATGTTGAAAATGAGATGGAGAATCTGGAGTATAATCATCTCCAGAAACATTACGATCTCCAAATGATTTTTTGTAAACTGTAGCTAATTGTAAACCTACATTATCAGTAAACCAAAAAGTTAAACCAGCCCCTGGATTAACAGTTCCATAACTGTTATCTCCTAACCAAGTATAACCTCCACCAAGAGTAAGTGATGGATCAATTGTTTTAGATCCAATCAATGACATAAAGCTATACTTTACATTTGCATCTATAGCATAATACATTAAATCTCCAGGTTTAGTTACCACGTAACCAGTAGAATTATGGTTTGGATTACTTGGATAAAAAACCACATATTTATCAATTTTATTGATAGACCCTTGAAGACCTACAGAAAAATTGTTTCCAACTGCTCTAGAAAGGCTAAGATAAGATACTGAAGGAAGAATATTCCAATTTTCACTTACACTAAACATTTGAGAAAAATGTTTGTCTAACCAATTTTTTCCTCCTCCTGCACTTGTTCGTGTGTCAACTGCATTGACTCCAAATGCTAATGCCCATGGGTTGTCTTCATTCTGTGCGTGAGAGCTCATGGCCAACATCATCATTACAGCAAATAAAAGTTTGTTAAGATGTTTCATACTTAGTTTAATTTAATTACAATTTAGTTAATTTTAAAACAAAAGTACCACGTAATTTTTTAACTACAAAATAAAAAGTTAAAAAAATACAAAAATTATCAATATCAAAACCTATTTTATAACTTCTAAACTCTTTCCAACCAAAGTAAAAGCTTGTATGGCATGATCTAAGTTTTCTTGTGAGTGAGATGCTGATAATTGCACTCTTATTCTTGCCTTATCTTTTGGCACCACCGGAAAAAAGAACCCTATTACATATATTCCTTTTTCCAAAAGTTCGTTAGCCATTTTTTGAGCCAGTATTGCATCATAAAGCATTACTGGAACTATAGCTGAGTCTCCATTTATTATGTCAAAGCCTGCTTTTTTCATTCCTGCTTTGAAATAATTTGTGTTCCATTCTAGTTTATCCCTAAGAGTAGTGTCCTTTTCTAATAATTCGAATACCTTTATAGATGCTCCAACTATTGCTGGAGGAAGTGAATTCGAAAACAAATAAGGTCTTGAACGTTGACGCAACAATTCTATGATTTCTTTTTTAGCAGTAGTATACCCTCCCATTGCACCACCTAGTGCTTTACCCAATGTTCCAGTAATTATATCAACTCGCCCTATGACACCTTTTGCTTCTATAGTCCCTTTTCCTGTTGCCCCAATAAATCCGGCAGCGTGACATTCGTCCACCATTACCATTGCATCGTATTTATCGGCTAAATCACAAATTTTATCCAAAGGAGCAACAATGCCATCCATAGAAAAAACACCATCGGTAACTATTAATTTGAAACGTGCTCCGGTTTCATTGGCTTTGATTAGTTGTTGTTCTAAATCCTCCATATTACTATTTTCATAGCGATACCGATTCGCTTTACACAAACGAACCCCATCAATAATAGACGCGTGGTTTAAACTGTCCGAAATTATGGCGTCATTTTCGTTTAACAAAGGCTCAAAAACTCCTCCATTAGCATCAAAAGCTGCAGCATATAAAATCGTATCTTCGGTACCGTAGAATTCCGAAATCTTTTTTTCCAATGCTTTGTGAATATCCTGCGTTCCACAAATAAAGCGAACTGACGACATTCCAAAACCGTGCGTATCTATTGTATCTTTGGCTGCTTGAATCACATCAGGATGCGAGGAAAGCCCAAGGTAATTATTGGCACAAAAATTTAGAACCTTTTTACCGTTTACAATGATTTCTGCTCCTTGTGGCGAAGTAATAATTCTTTCCCTTTTGAAAATCCCATTATCTACAATAGTTTGAAGTTCTTGTTGTAGATATACTTTTATTTTTCCGTACATATTTTTGTTTATAATGTTTAGATACAGTTTTTTACAAATTTACCACATTGATTTTTTCTCCTATATATATCAGCGATTTTTTTACAACTTTGTAACCCATTGATTCAATGGCATTTTTATAATTTTCTAATTGCAATTGATACTTCGGATTATGCAATCCCGTTTTATAATCCAATAAAAAAACATCTTTGTTTTTAGTCAAAACCATTCGGTCAGGTTTGATGGTTTTGCCTTCTTTTTGAATAATTGTTTGCTCAGTTAACACTTCATTTCCTTCGGCAAAACATATCGAAAGCTCGGAATGATTCACAATTTCCTGAATGGTTTTGAAAACCATATCTTTTTGATCAATAGCAATTAATCCACTTTCGATAGCTTTTGTAATCGCCAAGTCAACATCATTTTTGGTTTTTACAAAAGATAAAATTTCGTGAACGACATTGCCATATTCTATAGCTTCCTGCTGATGAGTACCCCACATTACCGATTCTCTCTGAGAAATTTTTATGTTTTTTGGATTCAACTTTTCAGCAACATGAGAAATGGCTATAAATTCTTTTTGATTTTTGATTTTTGAAGATAGTTTTTGAGAATTTCCGAAATGATACTCTAAAATATTTTGATTAAAATTTGAATATTGAGTTAAATAATTAATAAAATAGGTCGCCATATTATTTGGATAATTTCCTTCTTTATTAGGTTTGAACAAACTTGATATTATATACAATTGCTCCTCGGCACGAGTCAAAGCCACATACAAAACATTGATGTTGTCCAGCAATTGTTCTTGAGATTTTTCGACATACGATGCTTTTGCAACTTGGCCATATCCTTCCACAGCCTTACTATTATCGATTAATGCTCTAGGAAAATTAACATTTTCATTCTCAAAATTTAGCCAAAGTTTATCTTTTTTTTGAATACTATAATTTTCTTCTGCAAACGGAAATATAACAACTGGAAACTCTAATCCCTTCGATTTGTGAATACTCATAATTTGAATTGCATCGCTACCATCGGGTGATGGTATTTTAATTTTTGCTGATGATTTTTCCCAATAATCCAAAAAATCGGCAATTCCTGCTTGATTTCGAACATCACTTTCTAAAACAATGTCCAGAAAATATTGAATGTAAGCACCTCCAGAAGCTGGTGTCAGAAACTTAGAAACAATGATTTCAACTGTTTCATACAATGATTTTCTTCTGAGATCTTCGAAAGAAACAATAAACCCAAGATTTTCAAGCCATTTCTGGAATCGATGTCCGTTTTGACTCATTCCTTCTGCAATAAAATCGTGAATCGGAAATTTGACTTTATTATTTCTCGCTAAATATTCTAAAAAATGTGCTTTTGATTTAGAATCATTATTATTATTTAAGTATCGCAGAAAATGAATCACAAAACGAACCTCGGTAGCATTATTTATCAATAAAGATTCAGACGAAAGTATCGGAATACCATTTTCTATAAGATAATTTGCTATTGAAGATCCGTTTTTATTATGACGAACTAAAATGGCAATGTCACTAAATTTGAATCCCTTTTGTCTTACCTCTACTATCTTTTTTAAAGTAGCTCTTACATACAAATCCACCTTTTGTAATTCTTCTTCTTCCGCATCTTCACTTTCCTCTTTTTCTGGTAGAAATGAAATATTAACATAACCTCCTTTTTTATCATTATGTTTTTGTCGGCTTTTATCTCCATACAAATCTTTATAATTTTCGTTTTGAAATTCGTTGGAGAGTAAATGAAAAAAAGTATTGTTGAATTCAATTATCTCTGAATAACTACGATAATTTTTGTCTAAATGTTCTAAAACTTTCTCGGGATTGTTGAACGGATTGTGCTCTTTGCTCAACTCAATAAACTGCTCGGCTTTTCCGCCACGCCAACGGTAAATAGATTGTTTTGGATCGCCTACAATCATCAAAGTTCCTTTTTCACCGTCAATTTCACTAGAGGTAGCGTTGTCAATCAGCGGAATCAGATTTTGCCATTGCATTTCGGAAGTATCTTGGAATTCATCGATGAAAAAATGGCGGTAACGTTCGCCCAATCTTTCGTAAATAAATGGTGCCGGCTGGTTTTGAATTTCACTATGAATAATGGCGTTGAATTCCGAAATAGAAAGTAGGTTTTGTTCTTCCTGAATCTTGGTCAATTCATTACTAACAGTATTTAGCAACGATAATGGTGTGATGTTTTTTATAAAGGCTTTGTAAAAATCTCGTTTTTCAAAATTCTTGTAAACCTTGTTGAGAATTTGCAATAATTCTGGAATAATATTTTCAATTAAAGCTCCTTCTTTGGAGGTTTTATTTATGGAAATATCATCAAATTCTCGAAACATTTTATTTTTTGGATTGAACTTTCCATCCACTATACTTTGAAGATGATTTGGAAAAGTTCCTCTTGAAAAGGATTTTAAATCAATTCCGTTTTTTTTAATTAACAGCAAAGCGCTTTCTGCAAATCCTGTGTTTTCTTTTTCTAGAACTTTACAGGCTTCGGAGAGTTTGTATTTTATTTCGACAAATTCAGTAATTGTTTTGTCTTGAAAATGAGCGATTTCGTTTCGGTTGTTTTCATTGAGCACCAAACGACCAGTATCGAGAATCTCACGAGAAATATCCCAAGATTTGTCGTCATCGGTTTTTTCCATCGTGAAATCGATGAGCAATTTAGTCAAAGTTTCGTCTTCACCCGCTTGAGCAATTATAGCATCAACGGCTTCAATAAGAAGATTATCGGTATCCAATGTTACTTCAAAATTCAATTGCAAACCCAAATCTAGGGCAAAAGTCCGTATCACTCTGTGCGTGAATTTATCGATGGTTGAAATATCAAATGCAGCATAATTATGAATAATATGCTTAATGATTTCCTGTGATTTTTTTTTGATTTGTGGGATTGAAAGTTGCGTTTCAGTAGCCAAATCCTGCATTAAATCCTTTGCTTTTTGGCTCGGTTCGTCTTTGGCAAATTCAGATAAACTGCCTACGATTCTGCTTTTCATTTCGTGCACCGCTTTGTTGGTAAACGTGATAGCTAGAATATTGCGATAGGCATCGTTTTTTGGCGCAACGAGAATGATTTTCAGGTATTCTTTGACAAGTGCATAGGTTTTTCCGGAACCAGCCGATGCATCGTAAATGGAGAATGAAGGTCTTTGCATATATATTTACCGCTAATTCACATATTTTTTTATTTTTTAAACTATCTTAAAGGTTGTATTTTGAACTGATGGATTTGACAATTTTTAAAAAGTTATCAAATCTTTAGTTAAACCTAAACTTCTTTATATCCAGAATGCCCTTGCTTTGATGGTCAAATTTCTCTCATAATTACCTCTTGTGGTGGGGTTCGCCACAAGAGATATAGCGTACAACAGGAAAAAGCTCCAGAAAATCCAACTATCAATTAATTTAATAAAACTATAACTAAATAGAATTACCAATTCCAAAGTTAATTGTTTAATTTTGAATAAAATATTTATAAACTAATAAACAACAATAATTATGGCTTTTGAATTACCTCAATTACCTTATGCGTATGATGCATTGCAACCTCATATTGATGCGCGCACGATGGAAATCCATCATACGAAACATCATAATGCTTACATTACCAACGTAAATGCTGCCATTGCAGGAACTGAGTTGGAAGGAAAAAGCATTGAAGATATCTTGAAAAATTTGGATATGAAAAATATGCCTGTCCGTAATAACGGCGGTGGACATTTCAATCATAGTTTGTTTTGGACTATCATGTCTCCAAACGGTGGTGGTTTGCCAACAGGAGAATTACTGGTAGGAATTGAAAGTTCTTTTGGTTCCTTTGATGCTTTTAAAGCCGCTTTTGCTAAAGCTGGAGCAACTCAATTTGGTTCAGGATGGGCTTGGTTGTGTGTAAAAGACGGAAAACTAGAAGTTTGCGGAACGCCAAATCAAGACAATACCTTGATGCCTGGAGTAGGTTGTGGTGGAACCCCGATTTTAGGAATGGATGTTTGGGAACACGCTTACTACTTGAACTATCAAAACAGAAGACCCGATTATATTGAAGCTTTCTTTAATGTAATTAACTGGGATGAAGTAGCTAGAAGATATGCTGCGGCTAAATAAAGCCCCCTAACCCCCAAAGAGGGAATTTGTAAAAAAGGCAAGAAGAAAGAATTACTCTTTTCTCTTGCCTTTTGTTATTTCTTGGGTTTTTGTTTGAAACTAAAAAACCTTATGCTGGTAATGATGAAATGCTTTTTTGTTGAAAACGATCAAAATCCCAACACCTGTAGAAATCGCCATATCGGCGATGTTGAAAATCGCATTGAAAAACTTAAAGTGTTGTCCACCAATTACTGGTATCCAATCGGGCCAATTCCCTTCGAATAAAGGGAAGTAAAACATATCAACCACTTTACCGTGAAACCAAGTCCCATAAGGTTTTTCTGAGAATAATGTAGCCAACTGACCGTAGCTATCATCGAAAATTACACCATAAAAAACAGAGTCAATAATGTTACCAAAAGCACCTGCAAGTATCAACGAAATTGCCACAATCAGGTAGTTGGAACTGTGCTTTCTTTCGACAGAATCCCAAAGCCAATACCCAATTCCAGTTACAGCAACCAGTCTAAAAACAGTAAGAAACAATTTGCCATAAACACCAGGAATCACTGTTCCCCAAGCCATTCCTTCGTTTTCTATCAATAGGATTTTGAACCAACTTGTAACCTCTATTTGCCCAATTTCTCCGTAAATGAAATTGGTTTTGATATAAATTTTAGAAAGTTGATCAACCAATAAGATGATAATAACTATCAGATATGCTTTTATTAATGTCATTTTATAAATTTTAATGGCGCAAAAATACTATTATTTTCTAAAAAAAACGCTCCAAGTGGAGCGTTTAATTGCTTTATAAATTGTGGATTATCTCTGCATATTCTTTGCTTCAATACTCATTGTAGCGTGAGGAACAACCAACAATCTTTCTTTGCTGATTAATTTGCCTGTTACTTTGCAGGTTCCATAGGTTTTATTTTCCACACGGAAAAGGGCATTTTTCAAGTCACGAATGAACTTCTCCTGACGAATCGCCAATTGTGAATTGGCTTCCTTAGACATCGTTTCGCTTCCTTCTTCAAAGGCTTTGAAAGTAGGCGAAGTATCGTCGGTACCGTTGTTTAAATCGTTCATATAAGCACTTTTTATCAAGTCTAAATCAGCTTGTGCTTTGTGTATTTTTTTAATAATAAGCTCTTTGAACTCGGCTAAATCAGCATCTGAGTATCTTGCAATTTCATCTATCATTTTCTAGTTATTTTGTAATTGATATTCTTGTTTTTATCTCGTCAAATTCTATTTCTGTTCCGTTGTCTATATTTTCTTCGAAAACCAATATTTCTGTCAACGTTTCCGATTTGATATAAACTTCGTTTGATTTTACAGCTTTTTCTAATGCTGAATTTTTTTGCAAATGTACTTTAATTTTATCAGTAACCTCAAAACCTGAATCTTTTCTTATGTTTTGAATCCGATTGACCAACTCTCTAGCAACTCCTTCTTGTTTTAATTCTTCAGAAATTGTAATATCCAGAGCAACCGTTATTCCATTTGTGTTAGCAACCAGCCAGCCCTCGATATCTTGAGAAGAAATCTCTACATCTTCCTGTGATAAAATTATACTATTTCCTGCAATAACAATACTTATACTTCCTTCTTTGTCTAATTGGTTGATTTGAGCTGCCGAAAAACCTTGTATCTCTTTGGCTATCAATCCCATATCTTTTCCAAATCGTGGACCAAGTGCCTTGAAATTGGGTTTAATTTGTTTCACCAAAATCCCTGAAGCATCGTCCAAAAGTACAATTTCTTTCACATTAACTTCCGCTTTTATCAGGTCGGAAACCGCTTCAATTTCAGCTCTAAAACCTTCGTCAAGTACTGGAATCATTACCTTTTGCAAGGGCTGACGCACCTTGATCATTTCCTTTTTTCGAAGCGATAAAACCAGTGACGAAATGGTTTGTGCTTTCTGCATTTTGCTCTCCAACGATTTATCAACAAAGTTTTCAACGTATTTTGGAAAATTAGCCAAATGCACACTGTCAAATTTTTCCGATTTTGTAGCCAAAGTTAGGTCTCTGTAAAGCTTGTCCATAAAGAACGGAGCGATTGGAGCACCTAATTTACTTACTGTCAATAAGCAAGTATATAAAGTTTGGTAAGCAGCAATTTTATCTTGTGCATAATCACCTTTCCAAAAACGACGACGACACAAACGAACGTACCAATTACTTAGGTTTTCCTGAACAAATTCCGAAATGGCACGAGCTGCTTTTGTTGGTTCATAATCAGCATAAGCCTCATCCACAACTTTTACCAATGTATTCAATTCTGAAATAATCCATCGGTCAATTTCTGGTCTTTCACTCAATGGAACTTCTGTCTCTGCATACTTAAAATTATCGATATTGGCATACAACGCAAAGAAAGAATACGTATTGTACAAAGTCCCAAAGAATTTACGACGCACCTCAGCAATTCCCTCTATATCAAATTTTAAATTGTCCCAAGGATTGGCATTTGAAATCATATACCAACGTGTAGCATCAGGGCCATATTCTGTCAAAGTTGTAAATGGATCAACGGCATTTCCCAAACGCTTAGACATTTTTTGTCCGTTTTTGTCCAAAACCAATCCATTTGACACTACATTTTTGTATGTTATTCTATCAAATACAATCACACCTATTGCGTGAAGTGTATAAAACCAACCTCGAGTTTGATCTACACCTTCTGCTATAAAATCGGCTATAGGAGGAATTCCCCCTTCGGGGGTTAGGGGGCCTTCAAAAGGGTAATGCCATTGCGCATAAGGCATTGAACCCGAATCAAACCAAACGTCAATCAAATCGGATTCGCGTTTCATTGGTTTGCCAGAAGCCGAAACCAAAGTGATTTCATCGACTACATTTTTGTGTAAGTCCACCAAATCATAATTGGCCTCGTCCATATTTCCAATTTCGAAACCTTTGAAAGGATTCTCTTTTTGGAAACCTGCCGCGATAGATTTTTCGATTTCGTTGTATAATTCTTCAACCGAACCAATCAATATTTCTTCGGTTCCTTCCTCGTTTCTCCAAATTGGCAATGGTATTCCCCAAAAACGAGAACGAGATAAGTTCCAATCGTTGGCATTTTTCAACCAATTTCCGAAACGTCCTTCTCCTGTTGCTTTTGGTTTCCAGTTGATAGTTTCGTTCAAGTCGAACATTCTGTCTCTGACTTCCGTAATTTTTATAAACCACGAATCCAACGGATAATATAAAATTGGCGTGTCTGTTCTCCAGCAATGCGGGTAACTGTGCACGTATTTCTCAACTTTAAAGGCTTTATTTTCTTCTTTTAACTGAATGGCAATTTCTACATCGGCAGAACGTTCTGGAGCGTCGCCTTCAGTGTAATATTCGTTTTTAACGTATTTTCCGGAAAAACTTCCCAAACCATCAATGAATTTTCCTTGCAAATTTACCAATGGTACTAGAGTTCCGTTTTCATCTAAAACCAACATTGGCGGCACTTCGGGAGTAGCCTCTTTGGCTACTTTTGCATCATCAGCACCAAATGTTGGCGCAGTATGAACAATTCCTGTTCCGTCTTCAGTCGTAACAAAATCTCCTGAAATTACTCGGAAAGCATTTTCTGGATTTTGGTATGGTAAAACCAATGGTATCAATTGTTCATAACGAATCCCAACTAAATCAGCACCTTTGCATTGGGCTAAAATCTGATATGGAATCTTCTTGTCACCTTCTTTGAAATTTTCAAAATCTGAAGCTTCGGTACTTGGAAAAAATCCTTTCGAAAACTGTTTTGCAACCAAGTTTTTTGCCAAAATCACATTCGAAGGTAAAAAAGTATATTGATTGAACGTTTTAACCAACACATAATCGATTTTTGGTCCGACTGTCAAAGCCGTATTACTTGGCAAAGTCCAAGGTGTTGTCGTCCAAGCTAGGAAAAAAGCCTCCCCCAGCCCCTCCGAAGGAGGGGAGATAAGCCCGAATGCTTTTGAGATTGAGTTCTCCTCAATTCCCCCTTCGGGGGTTAGGGGGCTTTTGAATTGGGCAACAATCGTGGTATCGGTTACATCCCTATAACTTCCAGGTTGGTTTACTTCGTGTGAAGACAAACCTGTTCCTGCTTTTGGCGAATACGGCTGAATGGTGTAGCCTTTGTACATCAAATCCTTGTTGTAGATTTGTTTCAAAATCCACCAAACAGTTTCCATATACTTGGATTTGTAGGTAATATATGGATCTTCCATATCAACCCAATAGCCCATTTTTTCTGTCAAATCGTTCCACACATCGGTGTAACGCATCACTGTTTTTTTACAGGCTTCATTGTATTCTGCTACGGAAATTGTTTTTCCAATGTCTTCTTTAGTAATTCCTAATGCTGCTTCGGTTCCTAATTCTACCGGTAAACCGTGCGTATCCCAGCCTGCTTTACGCTTTACCTGGAATCCTTTTTGGGTTTTATAACGGCAAAAAATATCTTTAATAGCACGCGACATTACGTGGTGAATTCCCGGCAGTCCATTGGCAGAAGGTGGCCCTTCAAAAAACACGAATGGCGGGTTGCCTTCACGAGTGGTTATGCTCTTCTCGAATATGTTTGCTGCCTTCCAAAAATCAAGCACTTCCGATGCCACTGTGGGCAAGTTAAGTCCTTTGTATTCAGTAAATTTTATGCTCATTGTATCCTTTTCTTTAATCGCGGTGCGAAAGTAA
>JACCDI010554977.1_pt1 | contig 35158 bp, 29 predicted proteins | sample 7442791 | NCBI WGS metagenome assembly JACCDI01 (sample SAMN15323434, study PRJNA562643) | freshwater metagenome | isolation source: river surface water | place: USA:Blue River Watershed | collected 2017-08-15 | reverse complement strand
GCCTTACCCATTCTTGAGAGCTTTACGAAACGCTCGAGGATGATGTAAATAATCGCGGCAGCAATAATTGTTATCACTGTATCGAGTCGGACATTTGCGCCCCAAACTTCAGTGAGAATTGTCTTCTCGAGAACTCGAGGAGATCCAACCGGACGTGAGTCGGTAAGTAGGCGCATGATCTCTGACAACACGATGGAAATTCCGATCGCTGAAATCAGAGTCGCTAAACGGTTGGTGCCTTTCATGCGCAAGCGACGGTAGGCGACGAATTCAACGAATACTGCGGTTAGTCCTGCTACGAGCATCGACATGAGCAAACTTGATAATAAGACAAGGGCGAGTTTGAACCCTGTTGCAGGTTCAGAGACCTGTGTGTACTTAAAGATATCGCGCGAGGTGATAACTGTTCCGAAAGTTCCCCACATAAAAATTTCTGAGTTGGCGAAGTTGATCATGCGCAATACACCGTAAACCATGGTGTATCCGAGGGAGATCAAAACGTAGATGAAACCCAAAGCCAGCCCTGCAATTGTTAGGGCCCAGAACTGATCAATCAGTACTGCAAACATCTTTCTCCTTCACTAACTTTTCTTGGGCGATTCTATGCTCTTAAATTATGAAATTGGTGGGTGCCTCGCCTCTCTCTCGCGAGAGATTTAAAGCACCCACCAACCTTTAATGCATCAGGTCTATCTAATTACTTGATAATACCTGTGTTAACTAGAACGCCACCCTTTGATGTGAATCCAGCAAAGAGACCGTATGAAACGTCACCGTTCTTATCGAACTTGATGGTGTTTCCTGAGATGCTCTTACCCTTGTAGGCCTTTACCCACTTGAGCATTTTCTCTCGAGTTGTGTTTCCAGCCTTGATTCCTTCAAGAAGGATATTTGCAGCATCGAATGATTCAACTGAGTAAACACCAGATGAAACGCCCATTTGCTTCTTGAAATCAGCTTCTAGCTTTGCGCTGATTCCTGCAAGTCCACCTACACCTGAAACACGTGCGCCTTCAGCAGCAGCTCCCGCAAGCTTTGGGAACTCCTGGTTGAAGACTCCATCGCCACCAGCGAAGATCGCTGTTGAGCCTGAGTCACGAAGCTGCTTTACGAAAATCGCAGCTTGACTGTAGTAGCCAGTGTAGATAACAACATTTGCGCCAGATGTCTTGATCTTTGCAATTGTTGGGCTGAAATCTGTAGTTGTGTTTGGAACTGAGTCAGTTCCGACAACAGATGCTCCAGCAACCTTCTTTAGACCACCAGTTACATAGCCTGCCAATGGCACGCCGTATGCAGACTGGTCATCAAAGATAAATACCTTTGCATTTGCTACACCCTTTGTTGCGTACTTAGCCAACGCTGGACCCTGCAAGTCATCCTTACCAACTACACGGTGGAAAACTGGTCCGCCGAAGTCAGGTGATGCTGGATCTGTAATTGATACGCGTGTTGCTGAAGGAGAGATCATTACTAGTGATCCAGCCTTGTAGTAAGGAAGTGAAGCAATTGTTGCACCTGAGTAAGCAGGTCCTACAACGCCAAGAACGCTCTTGTTGTTGCCAACGCCTGGAGCAACTGTTGATGCAACAGCTGGATCTCCTTGGTCATCAACTGAAAGAACCTTGATCTTGATGTTCTTGTTCTTTGCCATGAATAGCTTTGCAGCATACTTAACGGCGTTCTGCTCATCGATACCAGTTGATGCTTCTCCACCTGAAAGTGGACCCTGGTATGCGATTGTGTAAGTCTTTGTTGCTGCTGATGCTGATGTTGATGCAAATACGCCTAGTGAAAGCGCAGCTGCGGCAACGAGAGCGGCAGAAGCTTTGATCTTCTTGTTCATGTATTGCCTTCCTGTTTTTTCTTGCATGTGTCCCGGGACAGGGAGGCTGAAAGTGTAAAGGGGGTGAGGAAGATCTATCAACCCAGGGTTAAGCCTGCCAATGTAAAGGTTTGGTTACTTTTGAGCCTTTTCTGAGAGTTCAGTGGCCAGGCACAGCATCTGGGGAAATAACGGCTGCGGCGACCTCTTTCATGGTCAGCCGGCGATCCATTGCAGCGCGCTGGATCCACGAAAAAGCCTCTGGTTCAGAGAGGTTCAAGGCCTGCATCAATATTCCCTTTGCACGATCAATCAATTTACGAGTTTCGAGTCGCTCGTGAAGATCTGCAACTTCATCAGCAAGTGATCGCATCTGCGTATGTCTACTAATTGCGATTTCGATTGCAGGTACAAGGTCGCCAATCGAAAATGGTTTTACAACATAGGCCATAACGCCAGCATCTCGTGCGCGTTCCACCAGTTCGCGTTGCGAAAATGCGGTCAACATAAGAACTGGTGCGATATCAATTATCTTCTCTGCCGCTGATATTCCATCCAGCACCGGCATCTTCACATCAAGAATTGCTAAATCTGGTTTATGTAATTGCGCGAGTTCAATAGCTTGGGCGCCATCTGCAGCTTCTGCTACAACTTCATAACCTGCTTCGCGCAACATTTCGACTAAGTCCATACGGATAAGCGCTTCATCCTCGGCAACGACAATTCTGATTGGCGATTTAGGTCTGACTGGAGATTTATCTGCGCTACTGGTCGTATTCATGTGCCTCGAGTCGGATTCGAACCGACACTATGCAGTGTTTGAGACTGCCCTCTCTACCGTTGGAGTACCGAGGCCCTTTGCAATTCCCTTACGGGAAAGTTACAAGCCAAATCTTAACGGTATGCAGGAGCGGCGCCACTCACGGCATCGCCCACGCGGTGAACGCGCATAGCGTTCGTTGATCCTGGAATTCCAGGAGGTGAACCGGCGACGATCACGACTAGTTCTCCTTCAACGCAGCGCTTAGATTTGATCAAGAGGGTATCGGCCTGCATAACCATTTCATCGGTGTGCTTAACCATCGGCGTAATCTCTGGTTCAACTCCCCAGTCCAGCGCCATTCGGTTATATGTGCCAACTTCAGGGGTAAATGCCAAGATCGGAATTGGAGAACGAAGACGCGCTGTGCGACGTGCAGAATCTCCTGATTGCGTGAAGGTAACTAAATATTTAGCGCCAACGATTGCACCAACTTCAGTTGCCGCCTTTGTTATCGCACCGCCCTTTGTCTTTGGCGCTGATTTCATCGGGCGGATCAAATCCATGCCCCCTTCTTCAGTATGGCTGATGATGCGAGCCATTGTTTGTACAGCTTCGATAGCGAATTCGCCGACCGATGTTTCGCCCGAGAGCATCAAGGCATCTGCGCCATCTAGAACTGCATTTGCACAGTCTGTTGCTTCGGCGCGAGTTGGACGAGAATTTGTAATCATCGAATCAAGCATCTGGGTTGCCACGATTACCGGCTTTGCCGCTTCACGAGCTAATTCGATGCAATGCTTTTGTACAAGTGGAACTTCTTCAATTGGGAGTTCCACACCGAGGTCACCGCGAGCCACCATGATGCCGTCAAAGGCGTTAACAATCTCTTGCAAGTTTGCAACTGCCTGAGGCTTTTCGATCTTTGCGATAACTGGAACGCGGATACCAACTTCATCCATAATTTTATGAACGTCCACGATATCTTCGGCGCTTCTCACAAATGAAAGCGCAATGAAATCAGCGCCGGCATTTAGCCCCCAGCGAAGGTCCTCTTTATCTTTTTCAGAGAGCGCTGGAACTGAAACGGCAACGCCTGGCAAGTTAATACCTTTATTGTTGCTAACGGCGCCCGGCTCGATAACTTTGGTTACAACATCGTTGCCTTTTACCTCAGTAACTTCAACTGTAACTTTTCCGTCGTCAATAAGAATGCGATCTCCTGGCTTGCAGTCGCCAGGAAGGCCTTTGTAAGTAGTACCGACGCGCTCTTTAGTACCTTCTACTTCATCAGTAGTAATGGTGAAGATATCTCCACGGGAAAGATCATGTGGTCCAGCCTTAAAGCGAGCCAAGCGAATCTTTGGTCCTTGTAGGTCCACGAGAATTGCAACAGGTTTTCCTGCCTCTTTCGCAGCTGCGCGAACTTCATTAAGGCGGCTCTGGTGCTCTTCATAGCCACCATGAGAGAGATTGAGGCGAGCCATATTCATACCGGCTGCAATCAACTCACGAACTTTTTCGGGTGATTCAACTGCTGGACCCATTGTGCAGACAATCTTCGCGCGACGCATGTGGCTACCTTATCTAATCGTTTTACTACTGGACAGTTTGGAGAACGAGATTTAAACCACCGTGGCCTTAAACCACCGTGGCCTTAAACCACCGTGGCCTTAAACCATTAGGGAGCGATCTGTTGGTTCGATTGGTGAAGGTAATTGGCTCTCGCCTTCTAAATAAGTATCGACACCCGCTGCTGCGCTTCGCCCTTCAGCGATTGCCCAAACAATTAGAGATTGACCACGACCGGCATCTCCAGCAACGAAAATTCCTTCTTCGCTAGTCTGGAAGTTGGCATCGCGTTTAATGTTTCCGCGCTCATCTAATTCAACGTTGAGCTGAGTTAGTAGCGCTGACTTTTCTGGACCAGTAAAACCCATTGCTAGGAATACAAAATCAGCTGGGATTTCTTTCTCTGTTCCTGGAACTGGCTCAAACTTTCCATTTTCAAACTTTGTTTCTACTAATTTGATCGCCTTAACGTTGCCGTTTCCATCACCGATAAATTCTTCAGTGCTAACTGCAAAGAGTCGGTTATCCAACTCTTCATGCGCAGAAGAAACGCGGTAAATCATTGGGTAAGTTGGCCAAGGTTGTGATGATGGGCGTTCTTCAGTTGGGCGAGGCATGATCTCAAGTTGAGTAACGCTTGCAGCACCTTGGCGAATTGAAGTACCCAAGCAATCTGCGCCCGTATCTCCCCCACCAAGAATTACTACATGCTTTCCTGCAACGTTGATATCTGGGTTAACGACTTCGCCAAGTGCTTGCTTATTGCCCCAAGGTAAGAACTCCATCGCCTGATAGATGCCCTTATTTTCACGACCTTTAATTGGAAGATCGCGCCATTGCGTTGCACCAACGGCAAGAACTATTGCATCATATTTCTTGCGCAGGTCACTTCCAGTTAGTTCAACTCCAACGTTAACTCCAGGACGGAAACGAGTTCCTTCCTTCTCCATCTGAGTTAAACGGCGATCCAGAATGTTCTTCTCCATCTTAAATTCAGGAATTCCGTAGCGAAGAAGTCCACCGATCTTATCGGCGCGTTCATAAACGGCAACGGTATGTCCGGCACGAGTTAGTTGTTGAGCAGCAGCTAGGCCTGCAGGGCCAGAACCTATTACTGCAACTGTCTTTCCAGTCAATCTCTCTGGGGCAAGCGGTTTTACATTTCCGGCACCAAAAGCTTCTTCAATTGTGCGCAGTTCCACCTGCTTGATTGTTACCGCATCAGCGTTAATTCCAACGACGCACGCAGTCTCACAAGGCGCTGGGCAGAGGCGACCTGTGAATTCTGGGAAGTTATTTGTTGCGTGAAGGCGATCGATAGCTTCTTCTTTATCTCCGCGCCAGATCAAGTCATTCCATTCGGGAATTAAATTTCCGAGTGGACAACCTTGATGACAAAAAGGAATACCGCAATCCATGCAACGACCTGCCTGCTTCTGCAAGTGCTCCATGCTCTGTGGTTCGTAAACCTCATGCCAATCTTTAATACGTACATCAACTGGACGGCGCTTTGGAGTCTCGCGCGGCGTAGTTAGAAATCCCTTTGGATCAGCCATTTGCTGCAACCTCCATTACATATTGATCAACCGGTAAGCCATCCTTTGTAGCGCGTTCAATGGCCGCTAAAACGCGCGCGTAGTCGCGCGGCATTACCAACGAGATGCGATTTAGCGCTGCGTTCCAATCAGCCAGTAACGCAGATGCAACTTCAGAGCCGGTCTCTGTGAAGAAGTCAGAGACCAGAGCCTTTAGTGACTCCTTCTGATCTTCTGGAACCGCCAAGATGTCGACGAGTTCGCCGTTAACTTGTGCAGGATTTAAATCCAAAACAAAAGCACGGCCACCAGACATACCTGCTGCAAAGTTACGACCGGTGCGACCCAGTACAACAACAGTGCCACCCGTCATGTATTCGCAACCATGATCTCCGATTCCTTCGACTACTGCAGTTGCGCCTGAGTTGCGGACACAGAATCTTTCGCCGACCAAACCACGAATGTAGATCTGGCCAGATGTAGATCCATAGCCGATAACATTTCCAGCAATTACATTTTCATGTGATGCAAATGTGGCTCTTTCATCTGGGCGAACGATTACGCGACCGCCAGAAATTCCTTTACCTACGTAATCATTGCTATCGCCATACATGCGAATAACAACTCCTTGAGGCAAGAAAGCTCCAAGTGACTGTCCAGCCGAGCCATGCAGAGTTACATCGATCGTGCCGATTGGTAGTCCGTCAGCGCCGTAACGTCTTGTGACTTCTGCGCCCAACATCGTGCCAACTGTTCGATTGACATTTCGTACTGGTAGATCGATGCGAACGCTTTCACCCTTTTCAAGAGCGGCAGCGGAAAGTTCAATCAACTTATTATCTAGCGCGGCAGCTAATCCATGATCTTGCACTGTTGTGCGGTGCAGAGGTGAATCCACATCTGGGCGTACTAGTAGCGGTGCAAGATCCAGACCGCTCGCCTTCCAGTGGTTTACCGCATCGCGAGTGTCGAGATATTCAACGTGACCGATCGCCTCTTGCAATGTGCGGAAACCAAGGCTGGCCAAAATTTCACGTACTTCTTCCGCGATGTACTCGAAGAAAGTTTCGACAAACTCTGGCTTGCCGGTAAATTTCTTACGCAGCTCTGGATTTTGTGTTGCCACACCAACTGGGCAAGTATCCAAGTGACAGACGCGCATCATTACGCAACCAGAAACCACTAGCGGCGCGGTAGCAAAACCGTATTCTTCAGCGCCAAGTAAGGCTGCAATTACAACGTCGCGACCCGTCTTTAGTTGACCATCTGCTTGTACAACGATGCGATCGCGCAGACCATTTAGGAGAAGCGTCTGCTGCGTTTCGGCAAGACCTAACTCCCAAGGAGCGCCAGCATGTTTAAGAGAAGTAAGTGGTGATGCGCCAGTTCCACCATCGTGACCAGAGATCAGAACAACATCAGCATGCGCCTTACTAACTCCCGCAGCAACGGTGCCGACACCGACTTCAGCAACGAGTTTTACGTGGATACGTGCATTCTTATTGGCATTCTTCAAATCGTGGATCAGTTGTGCCAGATCTTCGATTGAGTAAATATCGTGATGAGGTGGTGGTGAAATCAAGCCAACACCCGGAGTTGAGTAGCGCACTTTTGCAATCCATGGATAAACCTTGTTGCCGGGCAACTGTCCGCCTTCACCGGGCTTTGCACCTTGCGCAATTTTGATTTGAATATCGTCGGCGTTAACAAGGTAGTTACTTGTTACTCCGAAACGTCCGCTAGCAACCTGCTTAATCGCACTGCGCTTAGAATCGCCATTCTCCATTGGGGTAAAGCGCGATGGATCTTCTCCGCCTTCACCAGTATTTGATTTGGCGCCGAGACGGTTCATGGCGATTGCTAAAGTTTCATGAACTTCTTGTGAGACCGAGCCCCATGACATCGCACCCGTCGAGAAGCGCTTAACGATCTCAGAAATTGGTTCAACTTCATCGATAGAAATTGCTGGACGAACACCCTCATTAAATGCAAAGAGTCCGCGCAGAGTCATTAGCTCTTTACTCTGGCCATCGACCTTGCTGGTGTAACGCTTGAAGATGTCGTAGCGCTTGGAACGAGTTGAGTGCTGCAACGCAAAGACAGTCTCTGGATTAAATAGATGTGGTTCGCCATCGCGACGCCATTGGTACTCGCCGCCAATAGGCAGACGCTTAGAACCAGGTATCGCTCCACCTGGTGGATATGCGATGTGGTGGCGCGCCAAAGTTTCTTCAGCAATTGTGTCGAGGCTGATTCCACCAAGACGTGAAGTAGTACCAACAAAGTATTCGTCGATAACTTCTTGAGAAAGTCCGATCGCTTCGAATACCTGTGCACCGGTGTAAGAGGCGATCGTCGAAATACCCATCTTCGACATAACCTTGAGAACACCTTTTCCTAAACTCTTAATAATGTTGCGAACAGCCTTTTCAGGAGTAATGCCTGTGATCACACCTTGCAGGACTAAATCTTCAGCAGATTCCATCGCAAGATACGGGTTAACTGCGGCTGCGCCGTAACCGATAAGCAGTGCGACATGATGAACTTCGCGAACATCGCCTGCTTCAACAACTAAACCAACCTTGGTGCGAGTCTTTTCGCGAATTAAATGGTGGTGAACTGCCGCAGTTAAGAGAAGTGAAGGAATCGGCGCATCTTCAGCATCGCCATCGCGGTCGGATAGAACAATGATGCGCGCACCTGCAGAAATTGCATCAGATACTTCGCGCTTAATCTCTTCTAGACGAGTGTGCAAAGTATTTCCATCGCCAGATACTGGGAAGAGTCCGCGAACAACGTATGCAGATAAACCTGGATGGTCGCCGTCTGCATTTACGTGAATGATCTTTGCAAGTTCATCGTTATCTATAACTGGGAAGGCGAGCGAGATCTGACGGCAAGAAGAAGGGCCTGGATCAAGCAGGTTGTGCTCTGGTCCTATTGAACCGCCCAAACTTGTGACAAGTTCTTCACGGATTGCATCAAGTGGTGGATTTGTAACTTGTGCAAAGAGCTGTGAGAAGTAATCAAAGAGCAGACGTGGTTTTTCAGAGAGCGCTGCGATTGGAGTATCGGTTCCCATTGAGCCGAGCGCTTCCATGCCGTTCTTAGCCATTGGAGTAACCAAGATACGAAGTTCTTCTTCGGTGTAACCGAAGGCACGTTGACGACGAACCACAGATGAGTGGGGATAAACAATATGTTCACGCGAAGGAAGTTCAGATAACTTCATGATTCCGGCATGGAGCCATTCGCCATATGGCGCAGCATCAGCCAAAGAATCTTTAATCTCGTCATCTTCAATGATGCGCCCAGCTTCAATATCAACTAAGAACATCTTTCCTGGTTGTAAACGACCCTTGCGAACAATCTTTTCAGCAGGAAAATCAAGAACACCAACTTCAGATGCCAGAACAACTAAGCCATCGTCGGTAACCCAGAAACGTGATGGACGTAGACCGTTGCGATCTAGAACCGCACCAACTTGATGTCCATCTGTAAAAGTTACACATGCTGGTCCATCCCATGGCTCCATAAGAGATGCATGGAAGGCGTAAAAGTCGCGACGTTTCTGCGACATTGTTGTGTGATTCTCCCAAGCTTCCGGAATCATCATCAGAACAGAATGTGGCAGGGATCGTCCACCTAGATAGAGAAGTTCTAGGACTTCATCAAAGGAAGCAGAGTCACTTCCGGACATTTCCACGATAGGAAAGAGGCGGCTGAGGTCTCCAGGAATTAACTCGCTAGCAAGCAGTGACTCGCGGGCGCGCATCCAGTTGCGGTTTCCCTTAACGGTATTGATTTCTCCGTTGTGTGCAATAAATCGGTATGGGTGGGCAAGTGGCCAAGATGGAAATGTATTTGTAGAAAATCGTGAGTGGACAAGTGCAAGCGGAGATACCACACGCACATCGCTTAGATCAGGGAAGAACTCTTCGAGTTGTCCAGTTGTAAGCATTCCTTTGTAAACAATTGTCTGTGAAGAAAGCGATGGGAAGTAAAGATCGAGTGAATGTTCAGCGCGTTTTCTTAGGCAGAAGGCGAGACGATCTAACGCAATTCCTGATTCATCTTTATTACCGGCAAGAAAGACTTGTTCAAACTTTGGCATAACTGAAACTGCAGTTTTGCCAAGTGATTTCGCATTGATTGGAAGATCTCGCCAACCGAGAACAGTTAGCCCTTCCTCGGCTGCGATCTTCGCAATTTCTGATCGAACTTCGGCACCTTGTGCGACAAATGCAATACCTGTTGCGTAGTGGCCTTCCGCGGGAAGTTTAAAATCTGTAACTGCGCGATAGAAAGCATCTGGAACGCGAATCAAAATTCCTGCGCCATCACCGCTATCTGGTTCAGCACCTGATGCACCGCGGTGTTCTAAGTTACGTAGAGCGGTAAGCGCCTTTTCAACAATCTCATGTGTAGCAACTTTATTTAGAGTAGCAACCATTGCAACGCCGCATGCATCATGCTCGTTTGCGGGATCGTAGAGACCCTGTTGTGCTGGGTAATTAGATGGAAGAGCCATCAGTTACACGCTCCTGTTGCTCACACTTAATTGTTGAAAGAGTGGGACAACTTTGGCCCGAAAGAGCCACCGCGGACGGTGGTAGATGCAAAAGGGTAGCAACTGTTGGCGGTATTCGGCACTCCCGAATTAGCCTGCGCGAGAGTGAGTTTAGATACCGCTCAAATGCAGCGCCTGGCCGATTCCAGCAGTTATTGCCATGCCGATACACCCGCCCACGATCACGCGAAGAGTCGGGGCGAGGATCTTTGAGCCTGCCGTCTTTGCGCTGAGGATTCCGGTCAGAGTTAAACCAATAATGGTGAAGGCGACAATTGTCGCTGCCGCCTTTCCTGGAGTTGGAGCAAATGCACCAACGAACGGGATTAATCCTCCAGCGGTGAATGCTGCAGCAGATGCCATCGCTGCTTGGACAGGTCGGGCTTTAGTGTGAGGAAACTGTCCGAGCTCATCGCGCAGATGAGCTTCTAAAGGATCGCGATCGTGCATCGCCTTTGCAACTTGCATTGCGAGTTCAGGAGTTAACCCGCGATCAATATAGATATGTTGAAGTTCGATAAGTTCTGATTCGGGATCAATTGCTAGATGTTGCATCTCCAAGACACGATCAGATTCCTCAATATCATTTTGTGAACGTACTGAAACATATTCACCAACAGCCATCGACATCGCTCCTGCAGCAATTCCGGCGGCGCCTGCAGTAATTAAGAATGCTTGTGCATCTACTCCGCCAGCTTTGGCTGCGGATACACCAATCATTAGCGATGCGGTAGAAACTAAACCATCATTTGCACCAAGAACTGCAGCGCGCAACCAACCTGCGCGATGTGTGCGGTGATGTAGATTTCTACGGTAAACATCTTCAAGTGCCATATTTACAGCCTAGCGGATCAATGCGGAAAAACTGCGAAGGCTTAGGCCTTATCGCGGGCGCGTAGTCGAAGGAAAAGTAGCGCAGAAACCATCACTAGCCCCATGCTCACCCATTGATTTATCCGTAGCCCCGCAAAGTTATGTGCTGGATCAATACGGATAGATTCGATAAAGAAGCGGCCGAGTGAATAGCTAAAAACATATGCCGCGAAGGTGCAACCAGCAGACCAGTATTTCGATGCACCCATCAGTACCAAGGCGATCAAAGTGCACCAAATCGCTTCGTAGAGAAATGTTGGGTGAAATGTTTCAACGAGGCCATATCCACTTGGTCGATATTTATATGGAATTGATAATGCCCACCAAGTATCTAGCGGGCGACCAAAGAGTTCGGCGTTAAACCAATTTCCAAATCGGCCAATCGCTTGCGCAAGGAGAATTCCTGGCGCTATTGCATCAAGGAAGACTCCAAAACTTGGCAAATTCATTGAGCGCGCGAGTTTTCTATATGAGTAGAAAGCTCCCAGCGCACCGAGTGATATCGCGCCCCAAATTCCAAGGCCACCCTGCCAAATCTTTAATATCGCAACGAGTTCGCCATCTGCACCGAAGAAATCTTCTGGTGTTGTGATTACGTGATAGAGCCTTCCACCAATAATTCCGGAAGGCACTGCGATGACTGCAACTTCAGAGACAACGCCTTTCAGCGATTCATCACGCTCTGCAAGTCGCTTATTACCGAGCCAAATTGCAATTGCAATTCCCGTGATAATGCAGAGCGCATAGAAATGCACTGTGAATGGCCCGATTGATACCTCCGAAATAGATGGAGTTGGTATCGAACGATTCATGCGGAATCTAGTTAGGCTTTTTCAACTGCAAGCATAAAGTCAGCAAGGCTTCCATATGCAGTGTTGCGATCTATTTCCTTACCGTTGATCAAGACCGTTGGAGTTGAGTTGATATTTCGCTTCGATCCTTCTTCTGCAACGTTCTTAACCCAGCCCATGTAATCCTGGCCCTGTACGCACTTGTCGTAATCAGGGCTTGCGATTCCGAGACCGAGGCCAAGCGTTGCAAAGTATTGAGTAGTCCAAGCACCAGTGTTTTCAGCAGGTTGGTTGGCGTAGAGCGTTTTATGGAATTCTAAGAATTTACCTTGATCTGCAGAACATGCCGCTGCATTTGCCGCAATCTGTGACTCACCGCCAAGGAATGAAAGCATATGGAATGCGACCTTGGCTTTCTTCTCAGCAATTAGATCTTCAATGTATTCGCCGCTGATCGATTCGAAACGCGCGCAAGCCGGACACTGGAAGTCTTCGTAAATTTCTATAAATGGAACGTCAGTTAATTCGCTATTAAAGACCAATCCATAACCATCTTCTACAGAAGCGCTGGCAGGAATTGCAGCAGAGGAATCGCCTTGCTTAGAGAGAACAGTCGGCACCAACATAATTAGCGCTACGCCAACGACAACTGCAACTACCAAGTTGCGTGTGAAGTTATCTTTTCCGCCGTTTGATTTTTTCGCTTGTGCCATCTTTATTCCATATCTCCTACGTTGGTTTGTTTAGACGCCTTATCGATTGAAAATTTGCTGACTGGATATCGGATCAAGAATAGAGCCATCGCCACCAGCCCAGCATCTCTGAGAATCTCCTGAAGGTAGCGTGTCTCACCGGGAGCGACTGAGCCTCCCCCACCAAAACAACCACAATCAATATTTAATCCGCGCGCCCAAGCCTGCGCGATTGCGATTATGAAGATAAACATGGTGAAACCGCCCAAGGCCGCGACAACGCGCGTTGCCGCACCAAGGATAAGTAAGAGTCCAATCACAACTTCAAAGAAGGGAAGAACTAATCCGAGAAAATTTGCCAACGGAATTGGCAATAACTCATAGGCGCGAACAGCCATCTGTGATTTATCAAGTGTTCCAACTTTTAAATATCCCGCAACTAGCAAGACGCCGCCAAGAACTAGCCTCGATAAAAGTCCGATCCATGGTTGTAGCTTTTCAAATTTACTCATCGTCCCTCACGTACACCCTTCGCTAGTTCGGTGGCGAGTTCCTTGACTGCAGCCAATCCGGCTTCTTCATTTGGAGCATCTTGCAAGGCTTTGATAAATGCTGACCCAACGATAACTCCATCCGCGTAAGCAGCAACGCCTTTAGCTTGCTCTCGAGTAGATACACCGAGTCCCACAGCCACGGGCAGATCTGTTGTTGTGCGAATGCGCGCGACTAAATCTGCAGCACCTGATGAAACCGAATTACGTGCTCCCGTTACGCCCATCAAACTTGCAGCATAAACAAATCCACCGCACGCTGCAGTTACCTTAGGCATTCGAGCATCTGATGTACTTGGCGCGATTACATATATCGGATTAATCGAATTTTGCTTAGTAGCACCTAACCAGGCGACGGACTCTTCAATTGTTAAATCCGGAGTGATTACCCCAGATCCACCATTTGCTGCAATCGCTTCGGCAAATTCTTCAACGCCATAGCGCTCAATCGGGTTCCAGTAAGTCATTACTACTGCAGCAACTCCGCCGTCTGTTGCAACCTTTAGCGCTGACATAACTTCAGCAGCGCCTGTTCCATTTTCTAAAGAGGTGACGGCCGCTGCCTGAATAGTTGGACCATCCATTACCGGATCGCTATATGGAAAACCAATCTCGATTGCATCAACTCCGGCATCGATAAATGTTTGTATAACTTTCGCACAGCCGGTTTGCGATGGAAAACCTGCGGGAATGTAGGCAATTAGCGCCGCACGATTTTCAGCGCGAACCTTCACAAATAATTGGTCTAATGCAGTCATTAATCGAGTGGAATTCCAAAGTATTGCGCTGCGGTCTGTACATCTTTATCGCCGCGGCCTGAGAGATTAATAACGATAATCGCATCTTTGCCTAGTTCATTTCCAACCTGGAGCGCACCTGCTAGAGCATGTGCGGTTTCGATCGCAGGAATGATTCCTTCTGTTTTTGAGAGAAGCGCAAAGGCATGCATCGCTTGTTCATCTGTAATGGCGCGATACTCAGTGCGGCCGATGTCATGCAAGTACGCATGCTCAGGACCGACGCCAGGGTAATCAAGACCAGCAGAAATCGAATGTGACTCGATAGTTTGACCATTAGCATCTTGCAAAACATAAGATCGAGTTCCGTGCAGAACTCCTGGAGTTCCGCCAGTAATTGTTGCTGCATGGCGGCCGGTTTCCACGCCATCTCCACCTGCTTCTAGCCCAATCAAACGTACTGATGGATCGGAGATAAAGCGGTGGAAAATTCCAATGGCATTTGATCCACCACCAACGCAGGCAAGTACCGCATCAGGCAGGCGACCAGTAAGCGCTAAGACTTGTTCGCGAGTCTCTTCGCCGATGATCTTATGAAAATCTCTAACCATGGTTGGGAAAGGGTGCGGACCTGCAACTGTTCCCAGCATGTAGTGAGTAGTTTCAACGTTAGTTACCCAATCGCGCATCGCTTCATTGATGGCATCTTTTAAAGTGCGTGAACCAGTAGTAACTGGAATAACTTCGGCGCCAAGTAACTTCATGCGCGCCACATTTAAGGCTTGGCGTTTTGTATCTTCTTCGCCCATGTAAACAACGCATTCCAGTCCCATCAACGCGGCCGCTGTCGCTGATGCAACACCGTGCTGACCTGCACCGGTTTCGGCGATAATGCGCTTCTTACCCATGCGCTTTGTAAGTAACGCTTGTCCTAAAACGTTATTGATCTTATGGCTGCCAGTGTGGTTTAAATCTTCACGCTTCAAAATTATGCGCGCGCCACCTGCATGTTCGGCAAAGCGTTTTGCTTCGGTGAGGATGCTAGGTCGACCTGTGTATGTGCGATGAAGTTCTGCGAGCTCTGCGACAAATGAAGGATCTTCTTGCGCAGTGCGATGCGCCGTTTCTAGCTCTTCGAGGGCGCCGATTAGCGCTTCAGGTACAAAGCGACCGCCATAAGAACCGAAGTGTCCCAATATGGATCCAAGATCTTCCTGCGGCGTAGTCGACATGGGATTAAGCCTACCCTCGACCTAATAAGGTCTGCATCGCCAAATCCGGATCCCCCGATGTAACCAGGGCTTCACCTACCAGAATCGCCTTTGCGCCTGAGTTTTGCGCAAACTCAACATCGCTTCGAGTTGATATGCCGGATTCGGCAACGCGGATTAACTCTTCAGGAATTCTCGGAATCAAATCAGAGAATGCTGTGGGATCTACTTCTAAGGTCTTTAGGTTTCGCGAATTCACTCCGACTATTCGAGGAGAGATTTCTAGCGCTCTCTCTAACTCATCTGCTGTGTGAACTTCAATGAGTGATGCCATCTTTAATTCAGTTGCGATATCGAAGAAGTCTTTAAGTTGGCTCTTGGATAGCGCTGCAACTATAAGTAAAACTAGGTCTGCGCCATGAGCGCGCGCTTCGAAGAATTGATACTCATCAACCATGAAATCTTTTCTCAAAACTGGAATATCAACGCGAGTACGTACTTCATCTAAATCAGCAAGCGATCCATTAAAGCGGCGCTCTTCTGTTAAAACACTAATCACACTTGCACCTGCGCTTTGATAGCGCTCAGCCAACGCTGCGGGATCAGCGATGGCAGATAGCGCACCTTTGCTAGGCGAAGATCGTTTTACCTCCGCAATAACTTTCATCTCATCCCCCGTTAAGGCAAGGTGAGCATCGCGAACCGGAGCAGCCTGTGTCATTTCTTCGTGAATTTGATTGAGCGATTTGCGACGCTTTGCTAAATCTTCACGCACGCCCTCAATAATTGAATCTAGAACAGTCATGGCTTCTCGGGCTCGGATTTAACTTCGCTGGGATCTATTCCGTGATCGAGCGCGCTCCAGGAATTCATGGGTGGCGTACTCCGCGATTGGCGCTCGTAACGTTTGGAAATTCGAAAACGTTTAGAGATATAGATCGTGAGCGCTGCAACAATTAAAATTGAGATGGCTATTTGAACAAACTCAGACACTGGATGACCTCATTTTATTTGCAGCGCTAATGGCGCCTAAAACAGCGGCCGCTTTATTTGCACATTCTTGATCTTCAGATGCGGGATCCGAATCCGCTACAACTCCGGCGCCTGCCTGAACGTATGCCATCTTGTTGTAAATCAGCGCGGTTCGAATTGCGATACAAGTATCAATATTGCCGGTGAAATCAATATATCCAATTGCGCCACCATAGAGTCCGCGTCGCGTGGGTTCGAGTTCTTCAATGATCTCCATCGCCCTTGGCTTTGGAGCGCCAGATAAAGTGCCAGCAGGAAATACGGCAAAGAGCGCATCAACTGGAGTAGAGGTTTCTGCAAGTTCCCCGATAACTGTTGAAACGATATGCATAACATGTGAATAGCGTTCAATATGCATGAAGTCGATAACTTCAACGGTTCCTGGCTTTGAGATGCGCCCTAGATCATTTCTTCCGAGATCAACTAACATCAAATGTTCGGCGCGCTCTTTGGGATCTGCCAATAACTCTTCGCCTAAACGATGATCTTCCTCAGCAGAAGAAGAACGTTTTCTAGTTCCAGCGATTGGATGAACCATTACCTCTTTACCGGTCACCTTAACCAAAGCTTCTGGGCTTGATCCAACTACTTCAATCCCATCTGTAAAGCGGAAGAGATACATATAAGGGCTCGGGTTATGAAGACGCAGCGCACGATAAACATCTAAAGCATCAGCGCTACATTCCATAGCAAAGCGCTGCGATAGGACTATTTGAAAAGCCTCACCCGCAACAATCTCTTCTTTGGCCTGTAGCACCTTATTTTTAAACTCATCACTAGAGATGTTTTGCGTAAATTGCGGAGTCTGACGGTCTGGAATTTGATCAATGTAACCAGGCAGCGAACTTTGCAGATCAGATTGCATACGATCTAAACGAAGTTGAGCGTCGTGAAATGCTTCATCAATTCGCTCATTGCTGCCATCCCAGTTGATGGCATTTGCGATCAAGGTAATAGTTCCCTCAGCGTGATCCATTACTGCGAGATCACTAGTTAACATAAATGCGATCTCAGGAAGTGGAATATCTTTCGCGCTTTGGCTTGGCAATTTCTCTAAGCGACGAACTGCGTCATAACCCATGTAGCCAACTAGCCCACCAGTAAGCGGTGGAAGTCCGGCAATTTTTGGAGATTTCAGATGCGCAGCCGATAGACGAAGCGCTTCAAGTGGATCCATCCCAACAGGTGCACCAGCAGGTGTTGTTCCAACCCAAATCGAGCTGCCATCTTTCTCACTTAAAGTTGCTTGCGAATGGGCGCCGATAAATGAATAACGCGACCAGGCTCCCCCGTGTTCGGCAGATTCCAAGAGAAAAGTTGATGCTTCGTTCTTTGCAATCTTGCGATAAACACCTAGCGGTGTTTCACCGTCGGCAAGGAGTTTGCGATAGACCGGAATAACGTTGTAACTCTTCGCGTATTCGCGAAATTCAGATAGTTGCATTACTTTCCCGCACTTATCTGTAGAGGGTTGTGGAAACAAGTCTTATCTCCAGTGTGGCAAGCGGCGCCAACTTGGTTAACTTTCAGTAGCAACGCATCGCCATCGCAATCAAGTGAAATTGAAACTACCTCTTGGGTGTGTCCTGATGTTGCACCCTTTACCCAGAGTTCGCTGCGGCTGCGGCTCCAGTAAGTTGCCTTACCTGTTGCCAGAGTTAGTGCAAGAGATTCGCGGTTCATATACGCCAGCATTAAGACTTCACCAGTTTGCGCATCTTGGGCGATCGCTGGAATTAAATCGATACCCTCTTTTAGGCGCGCTGCTATATCTAGTGGGATCGCAGCGCTCATGTGCTTATTCTGCCTTACGCAGTTGCGTTGTTGCGAATGGAATAACCCTGCGCGCTTAGATAGCGCTTCACATCACCTATGCGGTGAATTCCAAAGTGAAAGACGCTTGCTGCAAGTAGCGCATCTGCGCCAGCATCAAGGGCAGCGGCAAAATCTTCTAGCGCACCTGCACCACCGCTGGCGATTAGAGGAACTTTAGAGATGGCGCGAACGGCGGTAATCATTCCGATGTCATAGCCCGCGCGAGTTCCATCGGCATCCATTGAGTTGAGCAGGATCTCTCCTGCTCCAAGTGCGCAAGCTTTTTCAACCCATGAAAGAGCATCAAGCCCGGCGCTCTGTCGACCGCCATGCGTTGTAACTTCAAATCCTGATTCGGTTCTTGCGCGGCGCGCATCAATAGAGATGGTTAAAACTTGAGAGCCGAAGCGATCGGCGATTTCTGCGATTAATTCAGGGCGCGCAATGGCAGATGTATTGATTGAAACTTTATCTGCACCGGCGCGCAGTAAACGGTCCACATCATCAACCGAGCGAATGCCGCCGCCAACTGTTAACGGGATAAAGACTTGTTCAGCCGTTTTGCGCACTACATCCAAAGTTGTTTCGCGGTTACTGCTGCTGGCAGAGATATCTAGAAAAGTTAACTCGTCGGCGCCTTCTAGATTGTAAAGAGATGCCATCTCAACTGGATCACCCGCATCAACTAGATCGGTGAAGTTAACTCCCTTTACTACGCGTCCTTCGGTTACATCAAGGCAGGGAATGATCCGAATAGATAACGCCATTTACTTCGCGCCCTTAGTGATCGCCAAAGCTTCTTCAAGGGTGAAGGCACCTGCATAAAGAGCCTTACCAACTATTGCGCCTTCAACTCCAATTGCATGAAGTGATGAAAGTGCAGTGATATCGGCAAGAGATGAGATTCCACCGCTGGCAACAACAGGCTTCTTAGTTGCCGCACATACCTCTTTAAGTAGTTCTAGGTTTGGACCTTGGAGCGTTCCATCTTTTGTAACATCGGTGACAACGTAACGAGAGCAGCCATCGCGCTCCAGACGCTCAATTGTTTCGAAGAGATCGCCGCCTTCTTTAGTCCAACCGCGTGCCGCTAATACATGACCACGGACATCTAAACCGACTGCGATGCGATCTCCGTGTTCGGCAATCACGCGCGCTGTCCATTCGGGGTTTTCTAAAGCGGCAGTGCCAAGGTTTACGCGAGTACATCCTGTGGCCAAGGCACGCTTTAAAGATTCATCGTCACGAATGCCACCAGAGAGTTCAACTTTTATATCCAGGCGACCCACGACCTCGGCTAACAAAGATGTATTTTCGCCGCGACCAAATGCTGCATCTAGATCAACTAGGTGAAGCCATTCAGCTCCCGCTGCTTGAAAATCGAGCGCGACTTCAAGAGGTGCGCCATAGATACTTTCTTGAGCAAGTTCACCTTGGACTAAGCGAACTGCTTTGCCATCTTTAACATCGACTGCTGGCAAGAGCTCCAGATAATTTACTTGGTGATTATTTGTCGTCATAGCATCCCAACCCAATTCTTAATTAACGCAAGACCGGCATCGCCAGATTTTTCAGGATGAAATTGCGTCGCTGCAATAGCACCATCTTCTACTGCCGCCAAAAACTTCTCGTTGTGAGTGCTCCAGGCTTGCGCGATCCCAACAGGCTTTTTTGCAGCATATGAGTGCACGAAGTAGAAAGATTGATTTTCTATCCCTTTGAACAAGTTCGAGTTTGATGAGACTTCTACCGTATTCCAACCCATATGCGGCAATATCGGTGCATCTAACTTGGTGATGCTCTCTTGCCAGATACCGACGCCTTGGTGCAGTGGCCCATTGGTATGTTCATCGCCATCTCTGAAGAGAATTTGCATTCCAACACAGATTCCTAAAGTTGGACGTTGCTTAGCAAGGCGTTCGCGAACAATCGCATCTCCCCCAACTGCAACTAAACCGCGCATGCATGCCGCAAATGCACCGACGCCCGGAACCACTAACCCTTGCGCATTGAGTGCGATCTCGCGATTAGATGTAACTACAACTTCTTTACCGCTGCGCTCGAAAGCGCGTTGTGCCGACCTTAAATTTCCAGAACCGTAATCAAGGATTGCGATCACTATTAGAGCGAACCTTTTGTTGAAGGAACTCCTGCGATTCCGCCATCAAGGGAAACGGCATCGCGAAGTGCGCGAGCAACCGCTTTAAATTGTGCTTCGAATACGTGGTGGGCATTGCGTCCTTCTAAAACGCGAATATGCAGTGCGATGTGAGCTTCGGCAACGATTGATTCCCATATGTGCTTACCAAGTGTCGTATCGAAAGTTCCGATTAACTCAACAATTTCTGGTTGGCGATGAACTAGATATGGACGACCAGAAAGATCAACTGCTGCCTGAACTAGAACTTCATCAAGTGGAACCATGGCATCACCAAAGCGACGGATACCAATTTTGTCCCCGAGTGCTTCGCGTAGCGCTTGTCCAAATGCCAGTGAAGTATCTTCAACCGTGTGATGAGAATCGACATCTATATCACCTGTTGTCTTTACAGTGAGGTTGAAACCGGAGTGCTTTCCAAGCTGTGAAAGCATGTGATCAAAGAATGGCACGCCAGTATCAACTGATATCTCACCGACACCATCGAGGTTTAACTCAACAATTACGTGGGACTCTTTAGTTTTACGTTCTACTCGGGCTGTTCTCATCTATTTATCTCCATTAGCTTCATATTCAATTACTTCTGCAAAATCTCTTTTAAGGCGCCAATAAACTTCTGATTCTCGGCCTCATTGCCAATGGTCATACGCAAGTGCCCTAATAATCCCACATCTCTAATCAGAACACCGCGATCGAGAAGTTGGCGCCAGATCTGCGCTGGCTCTGAGTTAAATCCTGAGAAGATGATGAAGTTTGCGCTGCTTGGAGCAACGGTTAGACCCATGGATTCCAGCTCAGCAATAACTTTCCCACGTGAATCAATCAGCGTCGCAACAGTTCCTAAAAGTTCGCCTTGATACTCAAGTGCAACTTCAGCAGCTGCCTGAGTAATTGCGCTTAAGTGGTAAGGCAATCTCACCAGAAACATCGCATCAACGACATCTGGGTTGGCCACTAAATAACCCACGCGCGCTCCGGCGAAAGCGAATGCTTTACTCATGGTTCGAATCACCACCACATTTGGATACTTTTCAATTAGCGTGACGGCAGATATTTCGCTAGAAAATTCTGCATAAGCCTCATCAACGACTAGCAAACCGTTAACTTGTGCTGTCGCCTTTGCTAGCTCCTCAATCTCGCCGATTTTTAAAAGGGTGCCAGTTGGATTATTTGGAGTTGTCACGAAAGTTAGGGCTGGTTTCTTTCCCGAAATCTCCGTTATCGCCTTGGCGGTATCTAAAGTGAAATCTGCGCGACGTCCTCCATCTTGCCAAGTAACGCCAACTACCTTGGCGATTAGCGGGTGCATTGAATATGAAGGTGTAAATCCAAGTGCTTCTCGATCACCGAATGCCATGAAAAGAGATTGGATAATCTCGTTACTGCCATTGGCTGCCCAGATTGAATCTGCTGTGAAATTTGTTCCAGATAGAGTATTTATAAATTTACCAAGAGCTGCGCGCAGAACTGTGGCGTCACGATCTGGATAGCGATTTAAAGTTGTAGCAACCCTATGCACGCGGTCGGCGATCGCTTGTGCGAGTTCAGGAGATGGAGCATAAGGATTCTCGTTGGTATTTAACGTCGCCTCAGCTGGAACCTGTGGCGCTCCATATGGGGAAAGAGAAGTTAAATCATCGCGAAGTGGCAGCCAAAGTGGCCATTTCTTCTCACTCATAAATCTTCCAAACGCGCGGTCATCGCTTCACCATGTGCTGGCAAATCTTCTGAATTTGCAAGAGTAATCACGGTCTGTGAAATATCAATAAATGCATCCTTCGAATATTCGATGTAGTGCAACCCGCGTAAGAAGGTTTGTACAGATAGCCCACTGCTGTGGCAGGCGCATCCACCTGTTGGAAGTACGTGATTTGAACCTGCTGAATAATCGCCAAGTGAGACTGGTGAGAAGCGTCCGATGAAGACTGCGCCAGCGTTACGAATTTTCAACGCATCTTGCGCAGAGTTCTGGGTTTGGATCTCTAAGTGTTCTGCTGCATAGGCATTTACGACATCTAAACCTTGTTTAATTGAATCAACCAAAACGATTGCAGATTGAATACCTGAAAGTGCTTCACGGATTCTGTCGGAGTGCTTCGTCTTGGCGACTCTGGCTTCCAACTCTTTAACAACATCGCCTGCTAATTTTTCAGAAGTTGTTACTAGAACTGCGGCGGCAATAACATCGTGCTCGGCCTGGCTAATTAGATCTGCGGCAACATCGCCTGCGCGCGCACTTTCATCGGCCAAGATGGCAATCTCAGTTGGGCCAGCTTCAGAGTCAATTCCGATAACTCCGCGCAGAGCGCGCTTTGCAGCAGCGACATAGATATTGCCTGGACCGGTGACCAAATCACATTTCTCGCAAAGGCCTTCCATGCCATAAGCAAAAAGCGCAATCGCTTGTGCGCCACCTACTGCGTAAACCTCAGTTATCCCTAGCAATGCGCAAGCGGCAAGAATCGTTGGGTGTGGAAGACCGCCAAACTCTTTCTGTGGTGGTGATGCAACAGCGATGCTAGAAACTTTGGCGATCTGTGCTGGGATGACATTCATTAAGACGCTACTTGGGTAAACGGCGCGACCACCTGGAACATACAACCCGACGCGATCAACTGGGATCCAACGTTCAGTTACGACTCCCCCATCGACAACTTTCGTAGTAGTTACGCCGCGGGTTTGATCTTTGTGAACTTTACGGATTCGCTCGGCTGATAGTTCTAGTGCAGCGCGAATCTTTGGATCTAGATCGGCAAGTGCTTTATCGCAAGCAGATTGTGGAACGCGGATTGAAGGTGGCCGAACGCCATCAAATTCCTCGGCAAGTTGCAGTAAGTCTGCCTCGTTACCTGATTTAACTTTTTGCAGAATTGGCTCAATCGCAACTAGGGCGGCTGCGATATCTAACTTCGCTCGCGGAATAGCTTTCTGGTAGCCCGCTTTAGTAAGAGCTTTACCGCGTAGATCAAGCGAGCGAATCATGGGGCAAGTCTAACGGCTGCCACCTCTTCGGGGCGCGGCCAATAAATCACATTCGAACTAAGCAGTCGGGCCCCAAGATAGATTTCAGATCTGCGCTCAAACTCGGCGATGCTGTTACGAGTGCATCGATCTTCATCGTTGTTAGTACGCCTTGGTCATCGATCTGCATGTGTACTTCGCGTTTGCCGGGATGTGAACGCAGAATTTCCTTCATGCGATCTACTACTGGTGGTGTGCACTGCGCGATTGGCAAAGAGATTAATAACGGTCCAATGGGGCCAGTAGAAACATCGAGCGATTTCATTTCAAGAGCCGTAAAGCGCAGTACATCATCGCGCCGTTCGAATCGACCGCGAACAGTTACAACGCGATCTTCAATCAAGGTAAGTGCATATTGGTTGTAAGTATTTGAGAAGAAGAGAACTTCTATAGCGCCTTCCAGATCTTCCAGACTAACAATCGCCCACGATGAACCTGTGCGAGAAACTTTGCGTTGAACGCCTGTAATCAAGCCGCCCAAAGTGACCATGCCATCTGGAGTACTTTCATCACTTTGTAGCGCGCTAATAGACATATCGGTATTGGAACGCAAAATATGTTCAACACCAAGCAGTGGATGATCTGAAACATAGAGGCCCAGCATTTCGCGTTCAAAACTAAGCAGCGTTGACTTATCCCATTCGAAGTTTGGAATCTCAATTTCCAGACCTGAAACTTGCGTCATCGAATCGCCTCCAAAGAGATCAAATTGACCGATCGCCTCTGCTCGCTTGGTTTCAATTACCGAATCAATAGCTTCTAGGTGAACAGACATTAAAGCCTTGCGTGGATGGTTTAGCGAATCAAAAGCTCCACCCTTAATCAAAGATTCAATTGTTTTCTTATTGCAAACTTGCGCATCTACCTTGGCGAGGAAATCACCAAATGAGGTGAAGGCACCTTTAGTTGTACGCGCAGACTTTATAGAAGCGACTACGCCTTCACCAACGTTACGGATTGCAGCAAGCCCAAAGCGAATATCTTTGCCACGCGGTGTGTATTCAGCATTTGATTCATTGACATCGGGCGGCAGAACCTTGATTCCCATGCGACGACATTCGGATAAATAAAGCGCTGACTTGTCTTTATCATCACGCACACTGGTAAGCAGGGCTGCCATATATTCGGTTGGATAATTCGCCTTTAAATAACCGGTCCAGAATGAAACAACACCGTAGCCTGCGCTATGTGCCCGGTTAAATGCGTAGTCAGAGAAGGGAATAAGAACATCCCATAAACGTTTGATGGCGGCGGTTGAGAATCCATTCTCTTTCATACCAGCTTCAAAAGGTATGTACTCCTTATCCAGAATTTCCTTGTTCTTCTTACCCATCGCCTTACGTAAAAGATCTGCGCGCCCAAGTGAGAACCCGGCGACTTTCTGGGCGATCGCCATTACTTGTTCCTGATAAACAATTAGCCCATAGGTATCTCCCAAAATTTCTTGGAGAACTTCAGAGAGCTCTGGGTGAATCGGTTCAACTGGTTTGCGTCCGTTCTTGCGATCGGCATAGTTATTGTGTGCATTTTCGCCCATTGGACCAGGGCGGTAGAGCGCGATAACCGCAGATATGTCGGCAAATGAATCTGGCGCCATGCTGCGAAGGAGTGCGCGCATTGGTCCACCATCGAGTTGAAATACACCAAGTGTGTCACCGCGCGATAAGAGTTCGAATGTCTTTTGATCTGACAGTGGTAGATCTTCAAGGACTACATCTATTCCTTGATTCTCTTTGATATTTAGAAGTGCGTCATCTAGTACGGATAAGTTGCGAAGACCCAGGAAGTCCATCTTTAACAAGCCAGTAGATTCGCAAGCGCCCATATCGAACTGGGTGATGATTGCCCCATCGGCTTCACGTCGATGGATTGGGATTACATCAAGAAGTGGTTCACGCGAAAGGATGACGCCAGCGGCATGCACGCCCCATTGGCGCTTGAGTCCCTCGAGTCCGCGCGCTAAATCAACAACCTTCTTTGAGTCAGGGTCTGAGTTGTAGAGTTCGCGAAATTCGCCGGCTTCGCCATGGCGCGAGTCTTGTGAATCGAATACGCCAGCGAGTGAAATATCTTTTCCCATCACTGAAGGTGGAAGCGCTTTAGTCAACTTCTCACCGATTACATATGGGTACCCTAAAACGCGAGTGGCATCTTTAATGGATTGCTTAGATTTAATTGTGCCGTAGGTGATGATCTGGGCTACGCGATCTTCGCCGTATTTCTCAGTTGCATAACGGATCATTTCGCTGCGCCGACGTTCATCGAAGTCCAAATCGATATCAGGCATCGAGATGCGTTCTGGATTTAAGAATCGCTCGAAGAGTAAACCGTGTTCGATTGGATCAAGGCCGGTGATTCCGAGTGAGTAAGCAACTAATGAGCCAGCAGCAGAGCCGCGACCAGGGCCAACACGGATTCCAACTTTCTTGGCATGTGCAACTAGATCTGCAACAACTAAGAAGTATCCCGGAAATCCCATATTGGCCATTACATCTAGTTCGTAATTTAAACGAGCACGATGAGCATCTGTTGCTTTATCTCCGAAACGTGTAACCAACCCGCGCTCTGCCTCTTTACGTAACCAAGAATCTTCAGTTTCACCTTGCGGCACCGCAAAGGCGGGCATGAGATTCTCGCCTTCGCGAAGTTTTACATTGCAGCGCTCGGCGATGAGCAGGGTGTTATCGCACGCTTCAGGGAAATCTTTAAAGAGCTCGCGCATTTGCGCGGGTGACTTTAGGTAGAACTCATCGTTATCGAATTTAAAGCGCTTTGGATCTGCCAGAGTGGAACCAGATTGCACGCAGAGAAGGGCTTCATGTGCAGGCGCATCTTCGTGTCGGGTGTAGTGCAGGTCATTTGTCGCAAGCAGCGGCAGTTTAAGTTCGCGGCCAAGTTTGATGAGATCTTCTTTAACGCGGGTTTCAACATCAATACCGTGATCCATTAACTCTAGGAAGAAGTTATGTGCGCCAAAAATATCTCGGTAATCACTTGCCGCGCGCATCGCTTCTTTATAATTTCCCATACGCAGGCGAGTCTGAATTTCTCCGCCTGGGCAACCAGTAGTTGCAATTAAGCCATCTGCATATTTAGAGAGCAGTTCACGATCCATACGCGGCTTGTAGTAATAACCTTCAAGGGAAGCAAGAGAAGAAAGCCTAAATAAATTAGCCAGACCATGATTGTTCTCGGCCAAGATGGTCATGTGCGTATATGCACCGCCGCCTGAAACATCGTCATCTCCACCATCGGCCCATTGCACCTTCTTCTTATCAAAGCGCGATTCTGGAGCAACATAAGCTTCGATTCCGATGATTGGTTTAACGCCCGCCTTTACCGCTTGCTTGTAAAAATCAAAAGCGCCGAACACATTTCCGTGATCAGTCATTGCGATCGCCGGCATCTCTTGGCGCGCTACTTCTTCTACGAGATCGCCGATACGTGCGGCACCATCGAGCATTGAGTATTCCGTGTGCACATGAAGGTGCACAAAAGAATCTTTACTCGCTTTTGGCTGGGTTGGGTTTTCGGTTGTCACAGTTGCACAAGATTAGTCGTTACGGCAGAACAGCCTCGGATAGCAACGCCAAGCAAGCCTGAAGGTCAGGTGCATAGGGAGCGTTGAGAATGAGCTCTTCTGATGAGACGGGATGTTTAAAGCGAAGTTCAAGGGCGTGCAACCACGGACGTGACATGGCTAACGATTTACCAAGGACTGGATCTGCGCCATAAGTTGTATCCCCCACGAGTGGATGATTTAACGCAGAAAAATGCACGCGAATTTGATGTGTGCGACCAGTTTCGAGTTCAACTTTTACAAGTGAGACGGAGCGATAGAATTCGATTACTTCGTAGTGAGTGATGCTCTCTTTCCCTTCGGCAACTACTGCGAAGCGATGATCTTCTTTGGGATGGCGATCGATTGGCGCATCGATGGTTCCAGAAACAGGATCCATATGTCCTTGCACGAGCGCGTGATAAGTCTTTTCCACTTCGTGGTTTCGGAATGCTTCCTTCAATCGTGTGTAGGCAACATCAGTTTTTGCAACGATCATTAAACCGCTCGTGCCAACATCTAAGCGATGAACGATTCCCGCGCGTTCGGCAGGACCTGAGGTAGATATTGTGTAACCAGCGGCCATAAGTGCGCCGACAACGGTTGGCCCCATCCATCCTGGGCTTGGGTGCGCAGCACAACCAACTGGCTTATCAACTACAACAATATGTTCGTCATCGTAAACAACTCGCAACCCATCAAGTGGAGTTAGCGGAATTGGATCTTGATTCAGCGGTTCTGGCATTAAGACATCGATAACTTGTCCGCTGGTTACGCGCTCTGATTTAGCCATCGCACGACCAGAAGTTGTTATGTCACCATCTTCTAGGAGTTTTACGATTGCGGTTCGAGAGAGCCCGAGAACCCGAGTCAGAGCGCTATCTATTCGCTCGCCCGCAACCCCTTCTGGAACGCTTAATGTGCGCGCTTCGCGTGACATTTACGCCTCCTCGGAACGATCTTTTTTCTCGACATTTACTGGCTCTATCGGAGAAATATTTTTTATTGACAGGACCACTGCGATCGCTGTTGCAACCACAATAGCGCTATCTGCGATATTAAATACCGGCCAATTTGGTAACTCAATCCAGTCGATCACATGGCCGGTAAAGAAGCCCGGTGCACGGAAGATTCGATCAGTTAAATTACCTACGATTCCACCAAGGGCTAGACCAATCACGATCGCCCATCCCTTTGAGGTTATCTTTGGTGCGTAGTAAGCAATTGCGGCTACGACGCAACAAGCAAATATTGAGAGAATAAAAGTTGCACCCGTCGCAAAGCTAAATGCCGCTCCAGAGTTTTTTACCAGCGTTAACTGCAGAAATGAGCCGATCAATTTAATGGGATCTCGGGAATCTAAATTAGCTATCGCCCAAGTCTTGGTAGCAAAATCAATTAGCCAAATAGCCCAGGCGATTGAGTAGAGACGTTTGCTAAGTGGAGAAAGGCGCACGTTAGCGCCGCTCTTCCTTCTGCTTACAGATCATGCAGAGGGTCGCACGCGGAAATACTTGAAGGCGGGCTTTACCTATTGGGCTGCCGCACTCTTCACAATTTCCATATGTTTTATTGTCGATTCGTTCAAGGGCGCGCTCTGTTTGCAAAACCATATCGCGCGCGTTAATTACCAGAGACATCTCATGCTCACGTTCAAAGGTTTTCGTACCTGAATCTGCCTGATCATCTCCAGCGCCTTCACCAGAATCAGAAATCAACTCATCCATCTCTGCTTCTACTAGTGCAAGTTCACGGCGCAGGCGTTCAAGATCAGCAGAGATTTCAGTTCTAACTGCCTTTAACTCTGCAGCCGACCATGGCGCTTCACCATCGCTGGCAGTTACCGGAGTAGGCGCTGCTTTGATTGGTTTAAGCGGCGCAACTTTCTTTCCGCTCTTTACCGGGCGCGGAGGCGGGGGCATTACTAGACGGCGCTCTTCAATTACTGGAGCAGCAACTGGCGCAACAACGGTTGCAACGCTAACTGTTTGAGATTTTTCATCAACGGTAAGAGTTGTCTTTCCAGCCTTAGATGGGAAAGGTCGAACTGGCGCTTTCTTAGCAACTTTCTTAGCCGGCGCTTTCTTGGCAACTTTTTTAGCCGGCGCTTTCTTAGCAACTTTCTTAGCCGGAGCCTTCTTAGCAACTTTCTTGGCTGCTGTTTTCTTGGCAGGCATTTTTTTGGCCGGAGCTTTCTTGGCAGGCGCCTTCTTTGCCTTGGCTACCTTCTTAACCGGCTTCTTCACGGTCTTCTTTTTTGCTGGCACGCCGCGCACCTTATGCCCTTTTCCACGCGCCACCAACTCTGCCACTCATAGCCCGCACAAATTCTTGAGCGGTTCTTCGCAAGGCGGGCGTTAGACTCGCCTCCTTATGAATTCTCCAAAGATGCGCCCAATTCCCGCTGCGATCGACCTCCCAGGTATGGAGCGTTCGATCCTAGATTTCTGGCGCACGAATTCGATTTTTGAGGCGAGCACACAGGCAAGAGAAGGTGCGCAACCTTGGACTTTCTATGAAGGTCCCCCAACAGCCAATGGAATGCCCGGAACGCATCACATCGAAGCGCGTGTATTTAAAGATGTCTTCCCGCGTTATCAAACGATGAAGGGTAAATATGTAACTCGCAAAGCAGGTTGGGATTGCCATGGCTTACCTGTAGAAATCGCGGTCGAAAAAGAGTTAGGTTTTTCTGGAAAAGGCGATATTGAGAAATATGGAATTGCAGCGTTTAACGATAAGTGTCGCGAATCTGTAACTCGCCACGTTGATGCATTTACAACGATGACCAACCGGATGGGTTTCTGGGTTGATTTTGATCAGGCTTATTGGACGATGGCTCCCGAATATGTCGAAAGCGTTTGGTGGAGCTTAAAGGAAATCTGGAAGAAAGGTCTCCTCGTTCAAGATCACCGCGTTGCACCATATTGCCCGCGTTGTGGAACCGGCCTCTCCGATCATGAATTAGCACAGGGATACGAAACAGTTACCGATCCTTCGGTCTATGTTCGCTTCCCAGTTACATCTGGTGAGTTAGCAGATCTTGGTGCCGCGCTTCTTGTCTGGACAACTACGCCTTGGACCTTAGTTTCAAATACCGCTGTTGCAGTTCATCCAGATGTTGATTACGCGGTCGCTGAAGTTGTGGTTGAAGAAAACCGGGAAGTCCTAGTTGTTGCAGAAGCGCTTCTTAGCTCCCTGACCGGTGAAGTAAAAGTTCTTAAGGTGATTAAGGGTAAGGACCTCGAGCGAGTTACTTATAAGCGTCCACTTGATTTGATTGAAATTCCTGATTCACACTTCATCGTTCTTGCAACATATGTAACAACTGAAGATGGAACTGGCTTAGTTCACCAATCCCCTGCCTTTGGCGCAGACGATTTAGCGGTTTGCCGTGGCTATGGACTTCCTGTTGTAAATCCAATCGCACCTGATGGAAAGTTTTTGCCAGAAGTTCCACTAGTTGGCGGGCTCTTCTTTAAGGAAGCCGATAAGACTTTGGTTAAGGAACTTAAATCACGCGGTGTTTTATATAAGCACCAGCCATTTGAGCACCCTTACCCACACTGCTGGCGCTGTCACACTGCTCTTATTTATTACGCACAACCATCTTGGTATATCCGCACTACCTCAATTAAAGATGAGTTGATCCGAGAAAATAACAAAACTAATTGGCACCCCGAAACCATTAAGACTGGTCGTTACGGTGATTGGCTCAATAACAACATTGACTGGGCGCTCTCGCGAAATCGTTTCTGGGGAACGCCACTACCGATCTGGTGTTGTGAAGATAAGCATGAAATCTGCGTTGATTCACTCGCTGAACTCGGCGCGCTTGCCGGGCAAGAACTTTCTAACCTAGATCCGCATCGCCCATTTGTTGATGACATTACCTTCCCATGTGCGCAATGTTCCAAAGTTATGAATCGCGTACCTGAAGTAATCGACTGTTGGTATGACTCAGGTGCTATGCCATTTGCACAGTGGGGCTACCCACATAAGCCTGGTTCAGTTGAAAAGTTTAAAGCTGCTTATCCTGCCGACTTTATCTGCGAAGCGATCGATCAAACGCGCGGCTGGTTCTACACGCTGATGACAATTGGAACCTTGGTCTTTGATCAAAGTTCATACAAAAGCGTGCTCTGCCTAGGCCACATCCTTGATAAAGATGGTCGCAAGATGAGTAAGCACCTGGGCAATGTGCTCGAACCGATTTCGCTAATGGATCAACATGGCGCGGATGCGGTGCGTTGGTACATGTTGGCCGCCGGTTCTCCCTGGTCTGCGCGCCGCGTTGGCCACGATGCGATTAGCGATGTCGTACGTAAAACGCTACTTACTTACTGGAACACGATCTCATTCCATACTCTCTATGCCGAAGCATCGGGATTTGAGCTAAGCCAATCACCAGCGCTCAAGGATCGCTCGATGATGGATAAGTGGATCATCAGCGAGCTAAACGCACTTATTCAAGAAGTTGATAAGTCATATTCAGAATTTGATTCACAGAACGCCGGTAAGGCGCTAGCCAGATTTATCGATGATCTCTCAAATTGGTATGTGCGACGCTCGCGTCGTCGTTTCTGGGATGGCGACACCGCTGCCTTGGCAACACTTCATGAATGTCTCATCTCTTTGACTCAACTACTTTCACCAATGGTTCCATTTATTACCGAGCATGTTTGGCAAGAATTGGTAAAGGTTGCAGATCCATCTGCTGCCGCCTCAGTTCACTTAACAGATTTCCCTATCGCGGATCCGTCCCGAATTAATCTGGAACTAAATGCGCAAGTTGCGATGACTCGACGCGTTGTTGAATTGGGCCGCTCTGCTCGCGCTGAATCGGCGATCAAGATTCGTCAACCCCTGCAACGTGCTCTTATTTCTGCAAATGGCTGGTCGACTCTGCCAACAGATATGAAGGAACAGATCGCAGATGAGTTAAATGTTATCGATCTAGCCGATATCGCTGATGCCGATGGAGATTTAGTTGATATCTCTGTAAAGGCTAACTTCAAATCACTTGGCGCGAAGTTTGGCAAAGAGGTTCAAGATATTGCTAAGGCGATTGCTTCTACCGATCCAACAGATTTAGTTAAAGGACTTCGCAAATCTGGCAGCGCCAAAGTGGGCACATGGGAGATTGATTTAGCTGATCTCGTAGTGACTGAAGTGCCAAAATCTGGCTGGATGGTTGCTAGCCACGATGGCGAATCAGTCGCCCTTGATCTAGCGCTAACACCTGAATTAATTGAGGCCGGAAACGTTCGTGAAGTAATTCGCTTTATCCAAGAACGTCGTAAGAGCGATGGCTTTGAGATCTCCGACCGGATCAATGTTCGCTGGAACGCAGAACAATCAGTTCTAACTGCAATTACAAGTGCAAAGTCACATATCAGCGATGAAGTACTTGCCCTCGAGTTCGAGCGTGATGAAACGATTGCAACTAGCGATAATGAACTTGGGATCGAAGTAGTACTTAAAAAAGCTTAAAAAGTTATATTTAAAGTACGACGATGATGATGCTCTTGGCCAGGCTAATACCGATCAAGAGAACGATAAATGAAAGATCAATTGCTACTCCACCCAAACGCAGCGGCGGCACGAATCGACCAACAAATTTCATTGGTGGATCGGTAATTGAATAAATCAATTCGAAGAAAGCGATCAAGAAAGATTTAGGGCGCCAGTTAGGTGCAAAAATTCTGGCGTAGTCAACAATTAAGCGAATGAAAAGTGCATACTTGAAGAGATCAAGTAACGTGAGCAGGAGTGAAGTAATCATTACCTGAGAGGGAAGGTTCTTTTATCAGCTCTGGTTAAAGAAACTTGCTTGAGCAGCAGCGGTCTTATCTTCGCTACTCACATTTACATTTGCTGGTGAGAGAAGGAAGACTTTATGGCTTACGCGTTCGATACGTCCGTGTAGACCAAATACAAGTCCGCTTGCGAAGTCGACTAGGCGTTTACGTTCGCTCTCTTCCATGTCATCGAGATTGATGATTACTGGATTACCTTCGCGGTAGTGCTCGCCCATTTTGCGCGCTTCAGAGTATGAACGTGGTTGCAAAGTGATGATGTGGTAATTCGACTCTTGAACTGGAGCAGCTGCCACAGTTGAACCAACGACGGTCACGCCGGCGCGATCACGAGATGGACGTGCGATCTCGCGTGCTGGACGTTCAGTGTTGCGAACTGGAGTTGCTTCTTGTTGTTGAGCTTCTTCATCGGTATCTACTAAACCGAGGTAGCCCATCATTTTATTGAGTGCAGACATAGGTAAAGGTTAGGGGTGATAGGTCCGCGAACCGAGGATTTGGCTACCTACCCGTATATGTGTCGCACCGTGGGCGATAGCGATTTCAAAGTCAGAACTCATCCCAGCCGATAGCGATTTGGCGCTTGGGAATCTGCTGGTAAATCGTTGGTGAATCTGTGCGATTTCGGCGAAGGCGAGTTGATGTTCGTATTCAACTGGAGGAACGCACATAACGCCCTTTAGTTCTAGCCCTGAACTTGCCGCGACCGCATCACCTAGCCCGGCCAACTCTTGTTCAACTACTCCCCCTCTATCGGGTGCTCCATCTAGGGAGAGCTGAATAAAGACACCAATTTTTTTACTTGTTTCTTCACAGATTCGATTTAACTTTTCGATATGACTTACCTGATCAAGTGAATGAATCACATTTGCGCAAGCGGCAATCTCACGTAACTTACGACTCTGCACCTGACCTTGATAATGCCAAATCCCAGGTACTTCCAGTGATTTCACCGAACCTTCTTCGGTTCGATTCTCACCAAAATTAATTTGGCCCAAGTCACGAAGAATTGCGACATCGGAGGTGGGATAGGTTTTTGTGACGGCGATCAAAGTTATCTCGGCTAGATCCCGCCCAGCTAATTGTGCGGCCTTTGCAATGCGCGACTTCACATCTTGCAATGAGTCGCTTATAAATTCACGGCGCTCTGTCATAGCCAGACCAATCCTGCTTGGCGCCCGGTGGTTCCATCTCGCCTATAAGAGTAGAGATCATCGTTTTCTAGGGTGCAGCGACTTTGGTTATCTATATCTGTAATCCCCAATTTTTGAAGATCGGAGATAAGCGCAGCAACTAGATCGAGAGATGGAGTGTTCGATGCGGTTTGGCTAGCGCATTCAGGATGGCTTGCCGTTACCTCACTAAAGATTTCGGGTGAGACTTCATAGCATTTGCCACAAATAGCGGGCCCGATAATCGCTGTAACCTGGGCATCGGAAATTTCGCGCATCACATCTATCGCTTTCTCGGCCACTCGGTTTAACAAACCTTTACGACCAACATGGACTGCCGCTACCGCACCTTTTGATCTAAGCAAAAGTGGAATGCAATCTGCAACCATCACCGCAAGTGTTATTCCTGGAATGCCTGTAACTAAAGCATCCGCCGTCGGATATTCGTCGGTAACTTCTTCGATTATCGCTACGCGATTTCCGTGAACTTGGCTCATATATTGAGTTGGTCCAAACTTTGCAGAAATTAAAGCGCGATTGCTGGCAACTACTTCCGGAATGTCCCCGACATGGTCCCCTAAATTAAGGGATGCATATTCACCAGAACTATTGCCGCCTAGGCGATCGGTAAAGAAAGTTCCCATGGTTAGCTCACTCGCCTTTGGAGTGGAGCTAATTACTTCATAAAGTCGGGAACGTCGATCTCATCTTCGGCAACGAGATCTTCAAAGGTAACGCGCTTACGAGGTGCGCTGCCATCGAGATCAAGAGCAACAGAAATTGGATCGTTACTTGGAATTGGATCTGCGATACCTGAAAGGCTCGCTTTATCAATTACCGGAACTGAAACCTTCTTCGGCTCTCCGCCATCAAAGCCCGCTGCGATTACAGTGATACGAACTTCATCGCCTAGGGCATCATCAATAGTTGTACCGAAGATTATGCGAGCGTTGGGATGCGCTGCTGCTTGAACTAGTTCGCAAGCTTCATTGATCTCAAAGAGGCCAAGATCTGATCCACCAGCTACTGAGAGGAGAACTCCCATTGCGCCGTCAATGGATGCTTCTAGAAGTGGACTTGAGATCGCCAGTTCTGCAGCACGTGTTGCGCGATTTTCTCCGCGCGCAGATCCGATTCCCATCAGAGCAGAACCAGCATCTGTCATAACTGTTTTTACATCTGCGAAGTCAAGGTTGATGAGACCTGGTTGTGTAATGATTTCGGTAATTCCTTGAACACCTGAAAGTAGAACTTGATCAGCGCTCTTAAATGCATCGACTGCAGTTATGTTGCGATCTGAAATTGCAAGTAAGCGATCATTTGGAATAACAATCAAGGTATCTACTTCTGCACGTAGTAGTTCGATTCCTTCATCTGCTTGTGAAGAACGAATCTTTCCTTCAAATGAGAATGGACGAGTTACAACGCCGATTGTTAGCGCACCAAGATCGCGTGCGATCTTTGC
>JACCDI010369232.1_pt1 | contig 35171 bp, 39 predicted proteins | sample 7442791 | NCBI WGS metagenome assembly JACCDI01 (sample SAMN15323434, study PRJNA562643) | freshwater metagenome | isolation source: river surface water | place: USA:Blue River Watershed | collected 2017-08-15 | reverse complement strand
TCTATAGCGTCGGTTAGCGACCGAGCTGCTTCTTTAGCTTCTTGAAATCTGCGGCTGAAACCACCTGGTCCTGGTTCAGACGACGGGTGCGTCTGGATGACTTGTGCTCCAGGTTGTGGCGCATGTTGATTTGCTGCTTCATGAGCTTGCCGCTGCCAGTGAAGCGGAATCGCTTCTTGGCACCCGAGTGGGTCTTCATCTTCGGCATGATCTCTCCTTAGTTCTTTTCTTCAGCCTGTGTGGCGGACTTTTCAGCCGCACGTTTAGCCTCGGCGCGTGCCTCAGCCTTGTTCTTCAGAGGTCCGATAACCATGACCATGTTTCGGCCATCAATCGATGGGTGTGACTCCACAGAGCCAAACTCCGCTACCTCTTCGGCCAAACGCTTCAGCAGGGTGACACCCATCTCCGGGCGAGATTGCTCTCTACCTCGGAAGACGACCATGACCTTGACCTTGTCGCCAGCCTTGAGAAACTTCCTGACCTGGCCAACCTTGGTGCCGTAGTCGTGATCATCGATCTTTAGACCGAATCGCACTGTCTTTAGCACGGTGTTAACCTGGTTCTTGCGAGCCTCGCGGACCTTCTGAGCAGCTTCGTATTTGAACTTGCCGTAGTCCATGATTTTGCAGACTGGAGGGTTTGAGCCCGGGGCAACCTCGACTAGGTCTAGGTCTGCCTCGCGCGCCAAACGCAAAGCCTGATCAATGGAAACAACGCCAACCTGTTCGCCTGCTGGTCCGACAAGTCGAACCTCGGCAACTCGAATACGCTCATTGATGCGCGGATCGCTGATAAGAAGCTCCTCTGATACCGTTTGTGGCCCACGAAAAACGTGCAGAAACAAATCAACGCTCAAACCCGAACAACCTTTAGAAACGGTTGGCAGGTGGGATCGCAATCCACTTCTGACTGAGCTATCGCCCAGAGCCTGAGGTAGCCTAGCAGACGAATAACCATTTCGAAAGAGGGATTTTGGACGAGATAACCCGAGACATAGCCGAAGTTCCTGCCGTTGAAATCATCACTACGGCCGCCGTTCACCTCATGAGTGCCGCTGCAGTCCAGTGCGGATTGGCTGAGGATCAGAAGCCGGATCTTGACGAGGCGCGCAAGCTAATCAATGCGCTTGCTGGACTTATCACCGCGGCGGCGCCTGAAATCGGAGACCACCACGCTCGTCCGCTTCGAGATGGACTTCGTTCACTTCAATTGGCCTTTAGAGAAGCTTCAGTGATTCAGGATGAGCCAGGCAAGGGTCCTGGCGAAAAATACACCGGGCCAGTTAGCTAACCAAGCGAATTCCAACCGAATCCACAAGCTCCAAAAATCTTGGGGTTTGCAACACGGCGCTGAATCGAGCAAGCAGTTCCCTGATCTGATCTTGATTCAAGCCTGGCTCCAGCTTCAGAATAAGGATCAGCTCCGGGCCGGTGAGCTCACCTTTTGGATCACCATCAACTAGCTTGCAAGCAATTACCTGTTCAAAGGCCGCCACAGCTTGCGCAACGATGGACGCAAGTTCGGCGCTGTTGCTAGGACTTGACCACGACAAGCCCTGGGCCAGGTGGGCTAAGGCCGGACGTCGCAGCACTACCGTCTTTGATCCGGGGTCCAGCACAAGTCGCTCGTGCCCTTCTGCTACGGCGGCCAAAGCCAACTTATCGACGGCAACAGGAACTGGTCGTGCGTCTGGACGCCATCGGGACATGCTGGCCACCGAGCTAAAAACTGGAATTGCCGAGCCGCCGTCTGGGGTGCTGACCGCCACGATGCTCAGATCAGCGCTCTTGTCGACTACCAGCCCATTTGGGCCAAACTCGCCCTCCCCCAACTGCGCCAGTAAAGGTACAAGAAGCCTCTGATTTCTCAGGGCCGCAACAACCGATTGGACGTTGATCTCTCCCTCAAGGGCAGCGGCCAGCGCCTTAGGACAGCTGCCATCATCATCAGACCACTGATTCTGTGAGAACTCGCGCCCCTCCCAGGGCACTCCGGCGGAATCGTGAAACCTGTCGTGTGCCATTTATCCGTTAGCGATTTCGAGCGCTTGCTCAAGCGTGAAGCGACCCGCATACAAAGATTTCCCAAGGATTGCTCCCTCAAGACCCAATTCGACCAGGGCGTGAAGGTCCCTAATGTCATCTAGCGACGAGATGCCGCCAGAGGCCACCACGGGCTTGTCTGTCTTTTCCATTACCAGCTTCAGGAGTTCCAAATTTGGACCCCTGAGCGTACCGTCCTTCGTAACGTCGGTGACTACGTACCGGGCGCAACCGGCATCTTCTAATCGAGCCAAGACCTCAAACAGATCGCCACCCTCCTGGGTCCAACCGCGAGCGGCCAAGGTGGTTCCGCGGACATCCAGCCCCACTGCAATCTGGTCTCCGTACTTCGAGATCACTCGAGCTGTCCAATCTGGGTTCTCAAGTGCAGCTGTTCCAAGGTTGACTCGGGTTGCCCCCAGCTCCAATGCCGCCTCGAGCGAGGCGTCATCCCGGATGCCTCCTGATAACTCGATTTTCGTCTCACCGCTGGCCCTGACAACCTCGCCGATAACAGCGCGGTTCTCTCCCCGGCCAAATGCCGCATCAAGGTCAACTAGGTGGATCCACTCTGCACCCGCGGTTATCCAGTCGCGAGCGGCGTCTATGGGGTGACCAAAGTCTTCCTCGCTTCCCGCCTCGCCCTGTGTAAGTCGCACGGCCTTTCCGGCAGCAACATCCACGGCTGGAAGTAGCTCGAGTTTCATCGCAATCTCCTAAAGGGTAGAAATCCAGTTTTCCAAAAGCTTGAGTCCCGCAGATCCGGATTTCTCCGGATGAAATTGGGTAGCAACAAGTGGTCCATTTTCAACCGCTGCCAAAAACCGTTCGCCATGCTCGGACCAGGTCAACACTGGCGGAATGAAAGGCTCCTGTACATCCAGAGTCCAGTGCTTTACCGCGTAGGAGTGGACAAAGTAAAAGCGTTCTTGCTCAATTCCCTTGAAGAGCACGGACTTCTCACCTGTGTCGACCTTTGACCAGCCGATATGAGGGAGTGTCGGCGCTTGAAGCATCTCGACACTTCCCGGCCACTGACCAAAGCCTTCAGCTTCGATCCCATGCTCAAGACCGGTTTCGAACATCACCTGCATGCCAACACAGATACCCATAACGGGGCGCTGCGCTGTTAGGCGCCTATCTAGGAGGCTGGCCACATTCGCCTGGTTAAGCTTCTGCATCACGGCGGAAAATGCTCCGACGCCGGGAATCAACAGGCCATCAGCCTCGAGCGCTTGCTTTCGATCGGAAGTCAGGATGACGGATGCACCAGATTGCTCCAACGCCCTACAAGCCGAGTGAACATTGCCACTGCCGTAATCAAAAACTACGACTCTTTTCAAAGAGCGCCCTTAGTTGAAGGGACGCCCGACACCCGAGGGTCACGCTCAACCGCCTTGCGAAGTGCACGAGCAAACGCCTTGAACTGAGCCTCGGCAATGTGGTGTGGGTCTCGACCTGCCAGCAGATTGACGTGAACCGTGAGGCCGGCGTTGAAAACTATTGCCTCAAATACGTGACGGACCATAGAGCCAGTGAAGTGACCGCCGATCAGGTGGAATTCAAATCCAGCAGGCTCCCCGGAGTGAACCAGGAAGGGGCGACCTGACACATCAACGACCGCACGCGCCAACGCCTCGTCTAGCGGGACCGAAGCGTCGCCGTAACGAGCAATCCCGACCTTATCTCCGAGAGCTTGCTTGAGGGCCTGACCAAAAACGATTGCAACGTCCTCGACCGTGTGGTGGACGTCGATGTCGACATCACCTGATGCTTTGACTTTCAGGTCAATCAGCGAGTGCTTGCTCAGTGCGGTCAGCATGTGGTCATAGAAAGGAACCCCGGTGCTGATCTCGCTTACCCCAGTGCCATCCAGATTTAGCTCAAGCTCAACGCTCGACTCACTGGTGGTTCGGTTCACTTTTCCAGTTCGCATGACCGCCTCCTAGCTGAAAAGAGAAGTCTAACCAAGGGTTTGCTTCAGTGCAGCCAGCAAAAAGTCAGTCTCAGATTCAGTTCCCGCGGTGATGCGCAGCGTGTTTGGAATCCCCACGTTTCGGATTAGCACCCCTTGCTCCAGGAGCCTCGTGAAAGTGACCTGAGGATCTGGGAACCCAGCACATAAGACAAAGTTTGCTGCGGACTCGTAAGGCTTCAACCCCATTCCTTCCAGGGCTTCAACAATCCGATCACGTTGCACCTTGATTCGGTCGACATTTGCGAGCATGACATCCGAAAACTCAAGAGCTGCAAGAGCGGCAGCCTGAGTAAGAGCGGATAGGTGGTAAGGGAGCCGAACAATTCGCAGCGCGTCAACAACTGCCTCGGATGCGGCAAGGTAGCCCAACCGCACTCCCGCAAACGCAAACGCCTTGCTCATTGTGCGAGAAATAATTAGGCGCTCTCTACCAGGGAGAAGATCAATCACAGACAGGCCATCGGCAAACTCGGCATAAGCCTCATCAACAACCAATATGCCGTCGAATGCATCGTAGGCAGCAGCAATAACATCTCTCCCTATGGGAGTCCCCGTCGGGTTATTGGGATTGCAAAGGATCACGATGCTGGGATTTTCTCTGCGGATTTCATCCACCACATAGTCCGCAGTGAGAGTGAAGTCCCCCAGCCGCTTGAGCTCCTTGTAGGGCGTTAGGGAGATTCGAGCGATGTTTGGATACATCGAGTAGGTGGGACCAAAGCTAAGTGATCGAGCATCCGGACCACCAAAGGCCTGAAGAATTTGCATCAAGATTTCATTGGAACCGTTGGCAGCCCAGACTTGATTTGGGGTTAGGTCGCCCCCCAGGAAGTTGGCTAAAGCCCCCCGCAATTCCATGAATTCGCGGTCGGGATAGCGGTTGAGCAGAGGAACAACTTTGCCTAGCCGAGAAGCGATTGCCTCGGAAACGACCTCGGGGATTCCAAAGGTGTTCTCATTCACGTTTAGTTGATACGGTACCGAAAGCTGGGGAGCACCGTAGGGCTCCTGCTCACGAAGGTCGCGACGGATGGGTAGATCTCGGAAGCTGGTCACCCGAGAAGCCTAACGAATAGCCCCTATCGAGGCAGGGCAATGCGCTGGCCGGGCTCCAGCACGGTTGAGCTCAGTGCGTTCATAGCGACGACCTCTGCGATCCAGTCTCGAGGATCCTCACCCTTCGCAAACACCTCGGCCAGGTCCCACAAAGACTCACCATAGCCAACAGTGATGTAGTCGAGAGGTGCGGGCTGCTCGCTGGTAGCCACAGACCCATTGATGCCGGCCAAGCTGAATGAAACAGCAAGTCCAACGATTATGAGGCCCCGCACTAGCTTGGCTGGATTCTGCAGGGAGTAGGAGTTCACCTTTGACATTGCTCTGCTTCCTCTCTGTTCGAATTCTTGTTTCGAACATTTGTTCTAGTTTAGGAACGCAATTCACTGAAATGCAATGAAAATTCCTAAAAATCTTTTGAAACCTCGAAAATGTGTTTGAAAATCCTTGGATCAGCGAATACAGTTTCGATAGAAGTAGTCAAACAAGACCCTCTGACATTTTTTGAAAGGGCGGGCATGGACCAGAGCAATCTCACCTCCGTTCAGCAAAAGATTCTCGATGTAATCCGAGAGTCAATGGACACCCGCAACTACGCCCCCTCGATGCGCGAAATCGGAGAATCTGTAGGCCTTTCGTCTACTGCAAGCGTTTCGCATCAGCTGAACAAGCTGGAGTTGCTTGGATACATTTCCCGCGACCCCCGACGACCAAGAACTATTGATCTGCTTGGAGACGAGGCTCCGGGCGAGATTATTCGTGCAGATGCCGCGATGGTCCCACTTGTAGGTCGAATTGCTGCCGGTGGTCCAATCACCGCTGAGCAGAACGTTGAAGACGTGTTTGCTCTCCCAAGGCAGCTTGTTGGCCAGGGTGAGCTCTTTCTTCTGAAAGTTGTTGGCGAGTCCATGATCGACGCGGCAATTTGCGACGGCGACTGGGTGGTAGTGAGACAGCAGCAGACTGCTGAGAACGGTGACATCGTCGCTGCCCTTCTGGAGGATGAGGCGACAGTTAAGACCTTCAAGCAACGCGATGGGCACACTTGGCTACTCCCAAGAAACTCGGCCTTTGAGCCAATTCTCGGAGATCACGCAGTAATTTTGGGCAAAGTTGTTGCAGTGCTTAGGGCTGTCTAGCCGCTTCTAACTCCGCAAACAGATCCGCAGAGACCATCGCTACGACTCGAGTTCCTTGCTCTAAATATTCAGTCTCAAGAACCTTGCCAGCAAGGTGTGCTCTAGAAATCAGGTCCCCTCGGTGATAGGGAATCACTCCGCTGAACTTGAGGTCAGGCTGCGGTAAGCCAACCGAAATGGCTCGTTCCAAATCCTCGATACCCAATCCAGAGCGGGCGCTAACTAATAACGAGCCCGGAATAAGTCCACGGAGCCTTATCTGGTCGTCTTCACTGATCAGATCCGCTTTGTTGAACACCACTAGTTCCGGAATTGCAGATGCATCGACCTCGGCAATGACGTTTCTGACCGTGCTGATTTGCCCCAAGGGATCCGGGTCCGTTGCGTCGACCACATGCAAAATCAAATCAGCGTCTGCAATCTCTTCCAGAGTAGATCGGAAAGCTTCAACGAGTTGATGTGGAAGGTTTCTCACAAACCCAACGGTGTCAGCGAGCGTGTACTCTCGCCCATCCTCGGTTTCGTGTTTACGAACCGTGGGATCCAAAGTGGCAAAAAGTGCGTTCTCAACCAAAACTCCAGCCTTGGTAAGACGGTTTAGAAGTGAAGACTTACCTGCGTTTGTGTAGCCCGCAATCGCGACCTGAGGGACACCGGAGTTTGCCCTCTTTGCCCTCTTGACGTCGCGCGCCTGCTTCATTTGAGTAATCTCTCGACGGAGCTTGGCCATCTTGGTGTTGATGCGACGCCTATCAAGCTCAATCTTCGTCTCTCCAGGACCCCTGGAACCAATACCGACGCCACCGGCAGCCTGGCCACCTGCCTGGCGAGACATTGATTCACCCCAACCGCGCAGGCGGGGCAATAAGTACTCCAGCTGCGCCAGCTCGACCTGTGCCTTACCCTCGCGTGACTTAGCGTGCTGAGCGAAAATGTCGAGAATGATGGCGGTTCGGTCAATCACCTTAACCTTGACAATATCCTCGAGTGCACGCCTTTGAGACGGCGCAAGTTCGGCATCGGCGATTACGGTGTCAGCTCCGAGAGCGCGCACCAAATCCTTCAGCTCCTGAGCCTTACCCTTGCCCAAAAAACTTGTTGAGTCGGGCATTGCACGCCTTTGGATCATGCCATCGAGGACCTGAGCCCCGGCAGTCTCTGCTAGCGCAGCAAGTTCTCGAAGTGAGTTTTCGGCGTCGGTGAGAGTTCCGGAACTCCACAGTCCAATCAGGACCACTTTTTCAAGGCGGAGCTGGCGATACTCGACCTCACTGATGTCCTCAAGCTCGGTGCTGAGGCCTATGACCCTGCGAAGGGACTCTCTGGCCTCAAGGTCAAGCTGATCTCCGTCAAACTCATTTTGTGGTGCCGCATCGGCACGCCTGAGGATTCGATCTAGCAGTGACTCATTTTCCATTACTCACAACCCTAGGCTGTAATAGGTTTATTCAATGCCGCAAGAGCACTATTTCAGCGAAAGCCCAGACTCTGAGGCGAAGTCTCACGAAATCCGCTTCGAGGTTGCCGGGATCCCATTCAGAGCCAAATCGGAAACAGGAACCTTCAGTGTCCAAAAGCTCGACAAAGGCACTCAAGTTTTGCTCAGATCACACGACTCTTTTCCCACTGCTGGAAATGTCCTAGACATCGGTTGTGGCTGGGGGCCGATATCTCTGGCAATCGCCAAATTACAACCCAACACCACTGTGTGGGCTCTCGATGTGAATCAACGCAGTCTCCGTCTGACAGGAGAAAATGCAGCCCAATCGGAACTTCAGAACGTCCGACCCGTAACCGCTGAGCAGATTCCTGCCGAGTTACGATTCACTGGAATCTGGTCAAATCCACCAATCAGGGTTGGCAAGTCAGTTCTACACGAATTGATGAAAACCTGGCTTCCAAGACTGGCAGAGGGCGCCAGCGCATTCTTAGTTGTTCAAAAGCAATTGGGGGCGGATTCATTTGAGAAATGGCTAGCCACCGAGTTTCCAACGATGACGGTGAGTCGTCCCGATCAAGACAAGGGCTACAGAGTAATCGAGGTTAGGAACGTGGCCAGGATCCGCTGAACGAAAGTTCTGCAGGACCACTGATCCCAGCGTGCTCTCCATCCTCGGTGGTAAACATGCGGACAGCGACCTGACCACCGGGGACCCTGACTCGCCAATAATTTTGAGTGTTACCGGCGTACTCTCTGATGGCAATAGCCGCGGCCGCGATACCAGTGCCGCAACTCTGGGTCTCCCCAACCCCTCGCTCATGCACGCGCATTGTCAGACCGGCGACACCTTCCGAGATCAAGGGGTCGTCCAAAACCACGAACTCTACGTTCGCACCTGATGGAAGATTTGGCTCGAGTACCGGGGCTTTGTTCAGATCCAGAGCATTCAACTCTTCGACGCTAGCCAGAGTTACCACTACGTGTGGATTTCCGATCGTCAGATACAGCCCTGGACGTGGGACTCCAAGGCCCGCAGCGTGAACCAGAACCTCTTCACTTTTTATTTTCCAACGCCCAAGGTCAACAGCGAAGCCATTTACCGTTGCAGTGATGTCCTTGATTCCAGCCCTGGTGGCAATTGGCAAGGTGCTGCCGTCGGAAAGCTGAGCGTGACCACCATCCAACAGGTACCTGGCAAACACCCGAGCACCGTTCCCGCACATCTCCCCCTTGGAGCCGTCCGCATTTCTATAATCCATAAACCAGATTGCGTTCGGCTCTTCGCTCAATAGATGGCTAACCTCGCTCGAGGCTGAAGTGTGTGTCGCGATGATGACTCCATCCGCCCCAATACCGAAGTGACGATCACAGATATCACGAATCTCGGAGTCGGTCAGGTTGAGCTCAGCATTCGGGTCGTGGACTAGCACAAAGTCGTTTCCGGTGCCCTGGCCCTTGATAAACGAGACGTTCATCGCTCCAGCCTAATTTGCTCCACCACGAATTCGAGACGATTACCTAGCTCGGGGCACCAGCGAATTCGTGTATCACGCCTGAACCAAGACATCTGTCGGCGTGCGTAGCGCGAGGTTAGATTGATGGTTTCCTGCATCGCCTGTGCCGACGAGAGCTTGCCATCCAACTGATCGAACGCTTGCTGATAACCAATTGCCACCGCGGCCGTTCTAGAGAGCACAAACTTTTCTCTGAGCTGACGCGCCTCATCAATCAGGCCCGACTCCCACATCAGGCCAACCCGCTGCGCGATTCTCGCCTTCAGCTCTTCTCTCTCGACCGAAACTCCAATCCAAAGCGTTGGTCGATAGCTCTTAGGTTCAGGTAGTTGTGATTGGTACGGGGCGCCTGTGATCTCGATAACCTCAAGCGCTCTGATTACCCGGCGGATATTTTGGGATGGAATCCTCGACGCGGTTAGCGGATCCAATTTCTCTAGTCGATCATGCAGAGCAGTTTCGCCAAGAGAGTCGGCCTCCTGCTCAAGTCGCGCCCTTATCAAAGGATTGGTGGGAGCAAACTCCAACTCATCGAGCGCAGCAGCAAGGTAGAACATGCTGCCGCCTACGACGATTGGAACAGCACCCCGAGTCAAAATTTCATCGATGGTTTTTCGAGCAATCGATTTGTACTGCACGGCCGACATTTCCTGCTCGGGGGTGATCGAGTCGAACAAGTGATGCGGAAACTCAGAACGCTCCTCCAGGCTCAATTTTGCAGTACCGATGTCCATGTGAGAGTAGAGCTGCATTGCATCAGCGTTGACAATCTCGGCACTGATTCCTTGAGATGCGAGTGACCGGGCAACCTCCAAAGCCAACGCAGTCTTACCAGCTGCGGTTGGTCCGACTATCGCCAAAATGTCAAAGGGCACGGGAGCTTCTAATTGGAATTCCCAGAGTCACCTTGCCAGATCCCGGGGTTGGCGCGCCGCAGCTCTCAAGTTGACGACGATCGTGGGCATCTCCACCCCTAGTTCGACGCAGCGCGTAGGTACAGCCCTCAGTGACATCCGCGACCAGGTGATAAGGGGCTGCCTGGGTGACCGTAACGGTGACGAGGTCGCCGGGGCGAGGTATTTCCTGACCCTCAGGAATCTCGAAGTGAACCAATCGATTGTCTCGACCACGGCCTGACATTCGGTTGGTTTGTGAGTCCTTGCGGCCCTCGCCGGTAGCAACCAGAACCTCGACGTCGGATCCGATGAGAGCTTGATTTTCCTCCCATGCGATCTGGTTCACGAGAGCTAAAAGGCGTTCATAGCGCTCTTGGACCACTTCTTTCGGTAATTGGCCCTCCATCTCCGCTGCAGGAGTTCCCGGGCGCTTTGAGTATTGAAAAGTAAAGGCAGCACTGAAGCGAGATTTGCGAACCACTTCCATGGTCTGCTCAAAATCTTCCTCGGTCTCGCCGGGGAATCCGACAATGATGTCAGTAGTGATAGCTGCCCCCGGGATCGCTGCCCGAACTCGATCAAGAATTCCGAGGTACTTATCCGAGCGATAGCTTCGTCGCATCTCTTTCAGAACTCGATCCGAACCCGACTGTAAAGGCATGTGTAATTGCGGCATGACGTTTGGCGTCTCTGCCATCGCAGCAATTACATCGTCGGTGAATGCCGCCGGGTGAGGTGAGGTGAATCTGACGCGCTCAAGGCCCTCGATTTGACCGCACGCCCGCAGCAATTTGGCGAATGCACCCTTGTCGCCAAACTCGACACCGTAGGTGTTGACGTTCTGGCCCAGCAGTGTCACCTCGACAGCACCATCTGCAACCAGCGCCTCCACCTCGGCAAGGATTTCACCTGGGCGACGATCCTTCTCCTTGCCGCGAAGGGATGGAACGATGCAAAAGGTGCAGGTGTTGTTGCAGCCGACCGAAATGGAGACCCAACCGGCATAAGCCGAGTCGCGTTTGGTAGGAAGAGTCGATGGAAAAACCTCCAATGACTCGAGAATTTCAACCTGAGCTTCACGATTGTGACGCGAGCGCTCTAACAGAGTCGGAAGGGAGCCCATGTTGTGAGTTCCGAAAACTACATCGACCCACGGGGCCTTTTTGATGATGGTGTCCTGGTCTTTTTGAGCCAAGCAACCACCGACGGCAATTTGAAGATTTGGATTCGCTTCCTTCTTTGGAAGCAGCAACCCAAGGTTCCCGTACAGCTTGTTATCCGCATTCTCGCGAACAGCACAGGTGTTGAAAACCACCAGGTCGGCTTCTTGACCCTCTGCCTTTGCATAGCCAGCACTCTCCAATAGGCCAGAGATTCGTTCAGAATCGTGAACGTTCATCTGGCACCCGTAGGTGCGAACTTCATAGGTAAGAGTCATAACGGGGAGATTTTACTCGGACGCTAGGGCACTAGCCATGGCTCTTCGAACGATATCTCCGTCAAAACCTCTCCTGGAAAGAAAACCCTGGAGTCTTCTGCGCCGCACTTCTGGGTCATATTGCGCTAGCGCCCTGAGCCGCTTTTGAGCCAGACCGAGAGCTAGTTCATACTCAGCGTCACGATCGATGTCAGCCAGTGCATTAAAAGAGATCTCATCGCTGACCCCCTTTTGTCGTAGCTCGCGACGCATAACAGCTTTTGACTTTCCGCCACAGGCAATGCGACTTGCTACAAAGGCCTTGGCGTAGGCCTCATCATCAATCAGCTGAGCCTCGGTGAAACGGAGTATCACCGCATCAGCAATCTCTTCCGGAATCTCACGCTTTATGAGCACCTGACGCAATTGATGTTCGGTCTTCATGGAACGAGAAAGCTGGTGCAGCAGGACATTTTTCGCCCGCTGGACCAGCTTCTCATCAGACATTTTTAGTTGTTGGCCGCTTTCGGAACCGAGGGCTCGGCGGGCAGGTCGGCAACCGCTCTCGGAACGCCAATTCCGAGCTTCACCTTAATTTTTTGTTCGATCGTGTCGGCTACCTTTGGGTTCTCCTTCAGGTAGTTTCTCGAGTTCTCTTTACCCTGCCCAAGCTGCTCACCATCAAAGGTGTACCAGGCACCAGACTTCTTTACGATTTCGTGCTCAACACCGAAGTCGATCAAGCTTCCCTCGCGAGAGATGCCTTCACCAAACATGATGTCAAATTCTGCTTGCTTGAACGGAGCAGCTAGCTTGTTCTTCACGACCTTGACGCGTGCCCTGTTGCCAACTGCGTCTTGTCCGTCCTTCAATGTCTCAATTCTTCGAATGTCGAGACGAACGGATGCATAGAACTTCAGGGCCTTACCACCTGATGTGGTCTCTGGAGAACCAAAGAAGACTCCGACCTTCTCGCGCAACTGGTTGATGAAGATTGCGGTGGTCTTGGTGTTGCTGAGCGCTCCAGTCAGCTTTCGCAGCGCCTGAGACATCAGTCGCGCCTGGAGGCCAACGTGAGCGTCTCCCATCTCACCCTCAATTTCAGCGCGCGGAACCAGTGCGGCAACCGAGTCGATGACGATGATGTCGATCGACCCTGAGCGAATCAACATGTCGGTGATCTCAAGTGCCTGCTCACCAGTGTCTGGCTGAGATACGAGTAGCGCATCCACGTCTACGCCCAACTTTTTGGCATACTCCGGGTCCAGTGCGTGCTCAGCGTCAATAAATGCTGCGATACCGCCGTTGCGCTGCGCATTTGCAATTGCGTGCAGCGCAACAGTTGTCTTTCCGGAGGACTCTGGTCCGTAGATCTCGACAATTCGACCCTTAGGAAGACCGCCAATACCGAGTGCAACATCAAGCGCGATGGAACCGGTCGGAATTGATTCGATTGGTGCTCGCTCTTCAGTGCCCAGTCGCATGACCGAACCCTTACCGAACTGGCGATCAATCTGAGCCAGAGCGGTCTCTAGCGCCTTTTCTCTGTCTGAAGCACTTGGCATTCTGTCCTCTTTTCGCTGGGGTGAAGCTCGTGCAAAGAACCTAACCTTTGCCTCTGACAATTACTTTCGTCTAGTTCTCACTGTGGAAAACTTCAACGTATTTGTCCTGGGGAAAGACTAATGCCATTCGAACAAAATTTCGAATGGCATTAGTCGGCGTGTCTTTTTGGCTTGTTCTTTCCAAGCCAGCGGTCCTTTGGAACCCCCTGGGATCGGCATATTGCCAACCAAACTATTCTTGGCTCCTCCCCCGCATCCAACAGTTGACGTGGGGTCAGGTCTGCAAATTCGGTGAGTCTGGTGTCGCTTAACAGCACCGAGGCTAACCCATCACCAAACTCATCTCGGAGCAGGCTATGGAATTGGCTGAGTTTCACTACCTTGAAATCAACGAGGCTTCGGTAACGAAGGCATCAGGGACAGTGTCCGGGATGTATGTGTCGTCCAGGTAGATACCCTCGATGGCAGCTACTCGATCAGAAACCTCACGCATAACAACCGATAGTGGCACCTCAAGCGCATCCGCAACCGATGCGAGGATCTCCGACGACACCTCTTTTTGACCGCGCTCCACCTCGGACAAATAACCCAAGGCAACAGAGGCGCGGGCGGCAACCTGACGCAGGGTCTGGCCGCGACGAAGTCGGTGAGTTCTTAGAACATCACCGATTTCCTGTCTTACTAGTACCAAGGTTCCTCCAAGCAAATAACCTATCGGGTTACTACAGAAAAGCTAAACTGCGCGTCTGAATGTTTCCTGAAGCTAAACCCTAAATTTGCTCAAGCTCTTCCCGAAGTAGCGCAATAGCAGCCCCTGTCGCCTGATCAGAAATCTCAGCCCGGGTCCCAGGAAACTCGAGCCTCACTACCCTGGTGCCGCGTTCGGAGGCAATGCCAATAAATACAAGCCCTATCGGATTACCTCGTACCGGCTCCGGTCCCGCAACACCCGTCGTGGATAAGGCGACTACCTGCCTTTTCAAGGAGGTATTGTCTTGAGCGAATTTGTCTCTTACTCCAACTGCCATTTGAAGTGCTACTTCGGCTGCTACGGCTGTGTTTGTAGCTATCAGCTCGCTTGCAACACCCAACAGTGACACTTTCGAAGAATCCGAGTAGCTAACAATTGACCCAAGAAAGACCTTGGATGCACCGGGAGTGTTGGCTATTTCGGTTGCCACTCTGCCAGCGGTAAGCGATTCGGCAGCGCAGATTAGTAGACCTTTGGACTCTGCCAGCGCTATGAGGTTCATCGCTTCGGAATTAGGTAGCGAATACCGGTATACCAGGTAACGACTACCGTGAAAATTAGCACCGTAAACACAAATGGTTGATACCAAGAACCCAAGAAGTCAAATGGCGCAATTGCTAGCGAGATGGCAACAATCTGCAAAACCGTCTTAAACTTTCCGCCGCCTGAGGCTGCGAGCACACGTTTTTTGGCAATCACCAAGCGGTAAACCGTGATGCCAATCTCACGCACCAGAATTGCGATCGTGATCCACCAGGGAACTGCCTCGACAATTGAAAGTGCAATCAGCGAACCCGAAAGCAAAGCCTTGTCGGCAATCGGATCTAGCAGCTTGCCCAGATTGGTTACTAGATTCCGCTTGCGGGCAATCGCTCCATCGATACCGTCGGTGGAAGCAGCCAAAATCAGCAGCACTAGTGCGATAAAACGACCTAGTTCGCTCTCCCAGAGCGCAAGCATCAGCCAAAGCACCACTGGGACTATGGCGATGCGGGCTGTCGTGATGAGGTTTGGAGTCTGTCGGTACAGGAAGGATCTAGAACTCATCTTTCCTTCCCGTTAGCTGCCAGGCATCCTCGTCTGGTTCGTCATCCGGGGAATCCCCGACAAAGACAGCAGAGGTTGCTCCGGTCAGCTTAGCTAGGAAGGCTGGGAGCTCATCTGGTTTGAGAAGCACATCCCTGGCCTTGGATCCCTCCGACGGTCCGACAACGCCCCTGGATTCCAAGAGGTCCATCAATCGACCAGCCTTGGCAAAGCCAACCCTTAGCTTTCGCTGGAGCATGGATGTAGATCCGAACTGCGAGTTCACAATCAAGTCGGCAGCAGCCAACAGCAGCTCGAGGTCATCTCCAATGTCACTGTCTACAACTTTTGACTGAGCGGGGGCAGCAACATCGCTTCGATATTCCGGCTCCATCTGCTGCTTGACGTGGTCAACCACTCGGTGCAGCTCATCCTCGGAGACCCATGCCCCCTGCACACGAACTGGCTTATTGGAACCCATTGGTGAGAAAAGAGCATCGCCTTGACCAACGAGCTTTTCTGCTCCTGGCTGATCCAAGATCACTCGAGAGTCGGTAACCGAGGAAACTGAGAAAGCCAGCCTGGATGGAACGTTGGCCTTGATCAAACCAGTAACCACATCCACGGATGGACGCTGAGTTGCCAGCACGAGGTGAATACCTGACGCTCTAGCTAGCTGAGTGATTCGCACGATCGAATCTTCAACATCCCTTGGTGCCACAATCATCAAATCAGCCAGCTCGTCAACCACCACGAGAAGGTATGGATACGGCTGAAGCTCTCGCTTAGAACCCTCTGGAACCTTCACCTGACCCGCGACAATGGCGCGGTTGAAGTCGTCAATGTGCTTGAAGCCGAAAGAGGCTAAATCGTCGTATCGAGAATCCATCTCCTTGACCACCCACTGCAGGGCTTCGGCGGCCTTTTTCGGATTGGTAATAATCGGAGTCACCAAATGCGGCACGCCCTGGTAAACAGCAAGCTCCACACGCTTTGGGTCGATCAGCACCATTCGGACCTCGGCTGGCTTAGCCCGCATCAGAATCGAAGTGATCATCGAGTTCACAAAGGAGGACTTTCCGGCACCGGTAGCACCAGCGACCAAAAGGTGAGGCATTTTCGCAAGGTTAGCCACCAGGTAGCCGCCCTCTACGTCTTTGCCAACCCCGATAGTGAGCGGGTGAGTCGACGCTGCGGCGTTCTTTGAACGCAGCACATCACCCAACGAGACTGTCTCTCGATCGGTGTTCGGGATTTCAATACCGATTGCGCTCTTGCCTGGAATCGGAGCGAGGATGCGGACCTCGTTTGATGCCACGGCATAAGAGATGTTGTTGGTCAGACGCGTCACAGCCTCAACCTTGACGCCCGGAGCCAGCTCAACCTCGTACCTGGTCACGGTCGGCCCGCGCTGGAATCCTGAGACTCTCGCTTGAACGTCAAACTCTCTGAATACATCGTCGATGGCGGCAACGATTTGGTCGTTTACGGCAGTCTTGGCCTTAGGCGGAGTTCCAGCTGCTAGGACCCCAAGCGAAGGGAGGGTGTATGGTCGCTGCGCCCTTGGCCTAGGGGAAACCGGCTCCTCAGACACAACATCAATCGGCTCGGTGAGCCCCTCCTGGACCTCCAAAAACTCGAGCGAGTCAACTGGGTCTGGACTTGAAACTACCTCAAGCTCTTCGGTGATGAATTCATCAATATCTTGAACCACGGGGGTTTCAAAGGCAGGCTTGTCGCTTTTCGCGTTATTCCACCACGAGGACTTGGGGCCGTCGAAGGCATCGGATGCCTCCGGCTGAGCTTTGGCTCCGAATAGGAACTCGCTGAACTGCCTGAGCTTTGGCCTAATTTGATTTGGAGCGGTGCCAGTCATAATCAAGACTGAGACCAGTACAAGCAGAGCGAGGAGCGGAACCGCCCCCCAGTGCGTGAGGACCGAAACCAGCGGCTCACCAAGCACCCAGCCAAATAGACCACCGGCTTCGGCAAGACCCATGGCACCATCGCGGTTTGGCGCAGGGCGTCCAGCAAAGATGTGGAAGAAGGCTGCGATGACGGATAAAAACAGCCAGAAACCGACCGCAAACCTAGAACTATCCCGAACCGATGCTGGGTGCCTAAAAAGATAAAAGGAGTACACGAAAAAGATCGCCGGCAAAGCGAAAGCAACTGATCCAAACAGAAGACCAAAGCTGTAGGCGTGCAATACCTGAGCCCACGGTTCATTGATCAGGAACCAGGCAAACAACGCCCCAAAAACCGAGAGTAGAAATACGAAAAATGGCGCGCCATCGCGTCTGTCTTCTGCCGCAAGCTTCTCAGTGCTGAAGGCGCGGATGAGACCGCCCAACCCATGGGCCAAAAGCATGTAAAAACGACCAAGGTTCTTTCCAAAGTTTCCCTGAGGTTTAGCCGGGGCGGCAGCCTTCGCAGGTCGACGCGCAGCTGGCTTACGCGATGCTGGGGGCTTTCTTTGAACCATGGGAAAAAGGTAGCAATCAAGCGGGCAAATACGGCTTAGGCGCTACCTGTTTGAGTGAACAACCACTGGGATAATCATGGGCTTGCGACGATGTGCCTTCGCTACCCAGGTTCCAATGGTGCGTCTTATAACCTGCTGCAACTGATAGGTGTCTCGAACTCCGTCTTGAGCTGCTTCAGCCAGTGCCTTCTCGATTGCAGGCTTGATGTCATCGAATACGTGATCAGCTTCCGCGTAAGCGCGAGCTCTGATCTCGGGCCCTTCGATGACCTTCCCGGTGGAGGGATCGACAACGGCAAAGATTGTGATGAACCCCTCGGCAGCCAAGATGCGGCGATCCTTCAGATCCTCCTCAGTGATCTTGCCGACTGTTTTACCGTCCACGTAAAGCATGTTGCATTCAATCTGACCTACAACGTCTGCTGTGCCATTACTGAGGTCAACCACAGCGCCATCTTCGACAACTAACACTCGCTCGGGTGCAATTCCGGTCTGAATGGCGAGGTTAGCGTTAGCAACCAAGTGCCTGGCTTCACCGTGAATCGGCATCACATTTTTTGGTTTGAGAATGTTGTAGCAGTAGAGGAGCTCGCCAGCTGCAGAGTGGCCGGAGACATGGACCTTGGCATTACCTTTGTGGACCACATTGGCACCAAGTTTTGTAAGCCCATCAATTACTCGGTAGACCGCATTCTCATTGCCTGGAATCAGTGAACTCGCCAACAGCACGGTGTCCATTGGCCCGATTGCGATCTGGTGGTCTCGGTTTGCAATTCGGGACAGCACAGCCATCGGTTCACCCTGTGAACCAGTGGACATAAAGACCACCTGGTGATCTGCCAGATTGTCCACTTCCTTGAGATCTACGATTGCTCCAGAGGGGACATTCAAAAAGCCCAGTTCGCTGGCAATGGCCATGTTTCTGACCATGGATCGACCTACGAACGCAACCCGACGGCCGTTTGCCACCGCAGCATCAATCACCTGTTGAACGCGGTGGACGTGAGAGGAGAAGGACGCGACTACCACTTTGCCCGGTGTCTTGGCAATCACAGACTCAATGACCGGCCCAATCTCGCGCTCAAGCGGAGTAAAGCCCGGCACATCGGCGTTTGTTGAATCCACCATGAAAAGGTCAAGGCCCGCTTCGCCGATTCGCGCAAAGGCACGCAAGTCCGTCACGCGTCCATCAAGCGGTAGCTGGTCCATCTTGAAATCGCCAGTGTTCAAAACGCTGCCGGCGGCAGTTCTAATAACTACAGCCAAAGCGTCTGGAATCGAGTGGTTGACCGCTACAAACTCCAGCTCAAAAGGCCCAAGCTTTTCAACCTGACCCTCCTTTACCGTCATGGAGTATGGGGTGATTCGGTGTTCTTTGAGCTTCGCCTCAACGAGGGCAAGAGTGAGAGTTGAGCCAAGAAGCGGAATGTCGGAACGCATCGACAGCAGGTATGGAACACCACCAATGTGGTCCTCGTGCCCGTGAGTTAGGACGCAGCCGATCACTCGATCTAACTTGTCTTCGAGGTAACTCAGATCGGGCAAGATCAGATCAACACCGGGCTGAGTCTCTTCCGGGAACAGGACGCCACAGTCCACAATCAGAATCTGAGAGTCAATTTCAAATACGGTCATGTTGCGACCGATTTCACCTAGGCCTCCCAGCGGGATGATTCGTAGGGTTCCGGGCTGAAGCTTTGCTGGTGACTGCACTAGCGAGTAGTTCCTGCGACCTTAGGCAAGGCACCACCGGCGGCTGCGTTCCTATCGGGTCGGAAGTTGCTAAAGCTCAAACCTGGAACACTTACAACCTGGTCAATACCGTTCTCAATGGCTGCTGCCTCGTGGTCCTCAGGACCGACCAGCGGGAGTCGAACTCTAGGGGAGTTGATTAGACCTAGACCGTGAAGTACGTACTTCGCGGCAACCGTTCCTGGGACGTGAGTCATGATTGCGCGCTGCAGTGGCTCGAGGGCGTTATGAACTCTCAGTGCCGAGTGGAAATCGTTGGCATTGGTGGCATCAATCATGGCTCGATAGGCGTGAGGCGCAATATTGGCCGTAACGCCAATTAACCCGGTAGCGCCAAGCGCCACGTGGGCTAGCACGTTGGAGTCGTCTCCCGAGAAATACATCAGACCGGTTTCAAGCATCAGTCTTGAGGCTTGGGCCAAGTCTCCCTTGGCATCCTTGATGGCCACAATGTTTGGGTGCTTGGCTGCTCGGTGGAAGGTGTCATACGCAATGGCAACACCGGTTCTACCGGGGATGTCATAGAGGATGACAGGAAGGTCTGTGGCGTCTGCAATCAGTCTGAAGTGGGTCAGAATGCCTGCCTGAGTTGGCTTGTTGTAGTAAGGAGTCACAACCATCACACCGTCAGCACCGGCCTTTTCGCTGGCCTTATAGAGCTGAATCGCATGTGCGGTTTCGTTGGATCCACCGCCGGTGATGATCTTGGCACGACCGGCCGAGACCGATTTTCCGACCTCTACAAGCTTGATTTTTTCAGCATCGGTAAGGGTGGAGGTCTCACCCGTAGTACCGGTAACCACAACACCGTCAGCACCGTTGGAGATGACGTAGTCAATGTGCTTTTCAGTAGCGTCCCAATCGACCTCGCCATCGGCGGTCATTGGCGTTACCAAAGCGACCAATACCTGGCCGAACAAATCCTTTTGATGCATTGGTTCAGCCTACCTAAGAGCAGTTGGAACCGGAAACTACTAATCTGAAGCCATGCGCCAAAGTCGGCTCTGGGTTGAACCCTTTTCCCCTCGATCGATTAGCGCTAACTTACTCGCCGGACTCACGGTTGCAATAGTTGCCCTCCCCCTCGCCCTTGGATTTGGACTTGCGTCTGGCCTGGGCGCGGGCGCAGGAATCGTCAGCGCCATCATTGCAGGGCTTCTTGCCGCCGCTTTCGGAGGCAGCCGCTTCCAAGTTTCAGGACCTACTGGAGCGATGACCGCGGTTTTGATACCCATCGTTCATCAATTTGGCATTCAAGCAACCTACGCGGTTGGTTTTATTGCCGGCATTTTCCTTGTACTGGCTTCACTTGCCAGAGTAGGTAAATACATCCACCTTCTGCCCGACTCTTTGGTCGAGGGCCTCACTGCAGGCATCGCTCTTGTTATTGCCCTGCAGCAGGTTGCCTTTGTTTTCGGGGTTGAGACCATATCCGAGGAGCGGATTTGGTTTTCTGCTTGGAGAGAGCTTGAGCTTTGGCTGGCAGCACCGACATCAACCGCACTGCTTATCGGGGTGTTGGTGATCGCACTGAATTTGATCGGATCAAAATTTTTTCCACGACTTCCGCTGGCGTTATTCAGCGTCTTCCTAGCCACCATCGCCACCGAGGCGCTGGATCTAAAGATTGATGTGATCGGGCAGCTCCCCAAGTTCAACCTAAGCCCCTCACTTGAGTTTTTGTCAGGCCAGGAGATTCCGCTACTTCTGGCCCCTGCCTTTTCGGTGGCGCTACTCGCGGCCCTAGAGTCACTACTGAGTGCGAAGATTGCAGACCGCATGAAGGCGGATGGAACCAGTCATCTACCCAACAAAGAGCTCTTTGGGCAGGGAATTGCAAACCTGATCACACCCATGTTTGGCGGCGTCCCAGCCACTGCTGCTTTAGCGCGAACTGCTGTGAACGTCCGCTCAGGAGCAACGAATCCTCTCGCAGCAATTTTTCACTCTCTGATGCTCGCCGCTTTTGTGCTGCTGCTATCAGACTGGGTCTCGATGATTCCGCTCGCCGCGCTGGGAGGTGTCTTGGTGGCGACCGCATGGAAAATGGTGCACCTCGATATATTGAGCGCGCTATTCAAAAAGTCCTCCGCGGATGCGGCCATCCTGACAGTAACAATGCTGACTGCGGTGCTGGTTGATCTGATCGCAGCGGTGATAGTAGGAATCGTGCTGACCCTGGTGCTGAGAAAGCGCCGTGGTTAGGGCGCTACGCGACCGTTTTCGTTGAATGCCTCGTAGCTGAGTGGCATGAGCTCTGCCCAGAACACTTCCATCTTCTCTGCAACCATTTCAATCTCGCGCTGCGGGAATGAAGGGAAGTGAGTTCCCTCGCGCTTGGTGCGAAGGCTCAGGAAGTTCATTAGCGAACGAGCGTTCATGGTCACATACATGCTCGAGTAGATGTTTACCGGCAGCACGATACGAGCCACCTCTCGGGCAACTCCAGCCTCAAGCATGCGCTGATAAGCCTCGTAGGCGGCACGAACCACAGCCTGAGTCTCTTGGGTAACCAACGCGGTCTGCTCTGCAGTGCCGTCTTCAAACTCGTAGTGCCCGGGCTTACCGACCTGGATTAGCTTGCGGTCTGGGCCTGGGACATAGAAAACCGGACGGAGTTCGCGGTAACGACCCGACTCCTCGTTGTAGCTGGCGATGCGGTGACGCATAAACTCGCGGAACACGAAGATTGGCGCTTGGACATAGAAGGTCATCGAGTTGTGCTCAAACGGGGAGCCGTGACGATCACGCATCAAATAGTTGATCAGGCCCTTGTCGCGTTTTTGCATCTCTGCATCGGTTGCCTTAGCACCCTCGAGAGTTTGCTCACCCTGGGTGGATACTCGAGCGGCGAATAGCACATCGGAGTCTGATGCGCTGGAGCGCACGAGCTCAACGGTCACGTCAGAGCGGAATTCAATTTCGGTCACGCCCAAAGCCTAAGGTTTTTCTGACGTAAAAAAGCGCAACACTCCGTTTTGCCATCCTGCCATCGCTTAGCCTTTCGGGGTGGAACTCAATTTCTCTAGCTGGGCCGTCATTGCCCTGCTGTCTCTAGCAACCCTGCTGGGCATTGGGTTCAAGCTGTTTTCTGGACGCGGGCGAGCAATAACGAAATCTGAGACCGTAGATTTGAACAAACTCAAGGCAGAGAAATCTAGTCTGCCGGTGAAGGAGTTTGGCAAAAAGGCAACCCTGCTGCAGTTCTCAACCGAATATTGCTCAATTTGCCCAGGGGTTTCCAGGCACCTGTCTCAGCTTGAATATCGACACGGTGGCCTTTTGCATCTCGAAGTAGACATCACCAATCGATTAGATCTTGCCGCCCACTTTCAGATCAGCCAGACCCCAACAGTGTTTATCCTTGACCAAAAGGGTGAAATCAAGTTCAGAGTTTCCGGAGCTCCAAAGCCCGGAGTCATTCAGCAAGAGCTAACAAAACTAGGAGCAATATGAGCGAGCTAAAGAGAATCGACCCAAGAGGACCGAGATTCGGTGCCGCAATCACATCAGTGCTAGCTCTAATTGCATTCAGTCAATCTCAGGAAACTTATTTGTTTGGTGCCCCTTGGATCGTGCTGCTCTTTGTACTTTTTGCCTGGAGTGTCTTCTTTCCCCAGTCCCACCCATACGCACTCATTTTCAAGAAGTTTGTAAGACCACGACTTGCAGCCCCTAAGGAGCTCGAGGACCCACGACCACCGCAGTTTGCTCAAAAGGTTGGCTTTGGCTTCTCGATTCTGGGAGTTGCCGGAGTGTTGTTTTCGCCAATCTTGATCCCAATCAGCGCTGCGTTCATCTTCATAGCAGCGTTCCTAAATGCATTCTTTGGCCTGTGCCTTGGCTGCCAGATGTACCTGGGTCTAAGAAGACTGGGAATTATTCGCTCTTAGCAATCGCCTGTCGCATGGCTGCCCTAGCCCTGCGACGGTCGCCTGATGCGTCGTAGGCCTCTGCCAATAGCAGCCAGTCTTGCCAGCTGTCATTGAAGTTTGCCTTGACTCGTTCAAACTCGCGTTCCGCAGACTCCTTGGTTGCTCGACCCGATGGCCGCAATTCCAACTGCAGTTCGTTGAGCCCGTCTTTCATGGCTCGGGCGATCAGCTTCTGTGACCTGATTCCAAACTGAATCTCGCGATAGAGCGCCCAGGCTGCAACCAGCGGAAAGACCAACATCCCCGCACCCATTAGCTTGGCAATCCAATTGGGATCAGCGAGCAAGGTGAGGGCTCGACCGGTCATTAGATACAGATAAACCAGAGTCAGCAGTGTCATGATTGCGACCCAAATTTTTGTGGTCAATTACAGCCCTAAAACCTTGTCCAGGCCAACGTGTAATCCAGTGGCCTGCTTGGCAAAGTCAATGCTTAGCAAAATACCCTTGGCATATGCCCGGTGTGAAATGACTTCGTGCGAGAGGGTCGTAAGTTCACTCTCCGCACCAAAGTGCACATCCTGCTTAGCTGACACGCCCTTTAGTCGGAGCGAGTGAATCGGGACACCCGCCACGACCTCTCCCCTAGCAACCTGATCCACTCCCGGAATCAGTGGTTGAGGCAGGCCCTTGCGAGCTTGGTGAATCAACTCGGCGGTCCTAACTGCGGTACCCGAGGGTGAGTCCACCTTGCCCTCGTGATGGGCCTCAACAATCTCGATCGAGTCAAAGTAGCGAGCCGCCAGCGCACTGAAGTGCTGAATCAACATTGATCCCACTGAGAAATTGGGGATTACTACAGCAGCTGAGCGCGGGTGTTGAGCAAGCTTTGCCTCAAGCATTTGCAGCTTGGATTCCGACCAACCACTGGTGCCGACAACGACCTTGAGATCATTCGAGATTGCATAGTCGACGAGCTCAGGACTTGCGGTGGGGAGCGTGAAATCTAGCACCACATCAGCGCCGAGCATTTGCTCTTTTGCAGAGCTGGAATTCAAGGCCGAGTGCAGTTTTAGATTTGCATCAGAGTCGATTAGCTCAAGAGCAAGTTTGCCCATTCGCCCGGTTCCCAAAACTGCAACTGAAGTCATGGCAAAACCCTATCAACCAACTAGCTAAGACCCTTGAGCGATTTGCCAACGGCAACCAAGGTTGGCTCTGCGCTAAACACTCGGTTCGCTACAGCGACTATTTGATCTCTGGTTACCGATCTGAATCTGTCCATCACCTCGGTGATCGAGAGATACTCACCCGTTCCGATCTCGGCTGCCAACAGTCGATTCATACGAGCCAGCGGAGATTCAAAGCGCAAAGCTAGGCCGCCGGAGATGTTGCCAAGTGCTAGCTCTAGCTCAGACGCGGTGATTCCGTCAGAAACTACCTTCTGAACCTCAGCGCGCATGAGCTCAGTAACGAGCTTGGCATTCTCTTCGCTGGTTCCGGCGTAGACACCGAAGTAGCCGGCATCTGAATAACCCTGCTGATAGCAATACGTCGAGTATGCAAGACCACGCTCTTCGCGGATCTCTTGGTATAGGCGAGAGGACATGCCGCCACCGAGAACGGTACTCAGAATCCCCAGTGCGAAGCGGTCGGGATCTGAGACATGGAGCGACTGATACCCAAGAAGCACGTTTGCCTGAGCAACATCTTTTTTGATGATTCGCTTGGCTTCTGGGCTTGGAAGCTCCATGGCCTGCTGTGATCTTCTCGGTTCGGGCTGGGCAGAACCGGTCCAGCCAATTCGACTCAACTCGGCCTCGACGAGCTCCACCACTCGCTCGTGCGAGACGCCACCGGCGACCGTGATAACCAAGTTTTGCGGAGCGTAATGCTTTTTGTAGTAAGCAAATACCGACTCGCGATCCACCGCATTGATGGTGTCGACCGTGCCGCCGATTGGGCGACCCAAATCAAGACCCGGTAGCAGCGCCTCGGAGAGATTCTCGTGAGCGACATCCTCGGGGTCATCCTCGTTCATCGCTAGCTCTTCAAGAATGACTGTGCGCTCAACATCAAAGTCGTGGCCGTCGATCTTGGCACTCGAAAACATATCGAGAAGTAGATCCAGAGCTAAGGGCAAAGCCGCGTTTTCAACCCTGGCGTAATAGCTGGTGTACTCCTTGGCCGTGGCAGCATTTGAAGAGCCGCCGACCGAGTCAAACGCTATTGAGATGTCGCGAGCCGATCTTCGCTCTGTTCCCTTGAACAGCAGGTGCTCTAGAAAGTGTGTTGAGCCAAAGTGGCCACCGGTCTCATCACGGGAGCCGACAGCAACCGAGGCCGCAACGGCAACCGAGGGTGCACCGAGCATCTCCTCGGTCAGAATGCGAACACCGCTGGGCAGCACGGTCTTGCAGACACGTGCCGCCTCAGCGGTGAACTCGATTGAATCTCTAAGCGGTAGAAGCAAGGTCTACTACTCGGCAGCTTCCTCGACAACAGGGCTTAGCGATAGCTTGCCGCGGTCATCGATCTTGGTGATCTCAACCTGAAGCTTCTGACCAACCTCAAGAACATCTTCGACGTTCTCGACACGCTTGCCACCAGAGATCTTCTTCAGCTCTGAAACGTGAAGTAGGCCATCCTTACCTGGCATCAGCGATACGAAAGCACCGAAGGTGGCCAGCTTGACAACGGTTCCCAGGAAGCGCTCGCCGATCTCAGGTACGTGAGGGTTGGCGATTGCATTGATGGCGGCCTTAGCTGCATCCGCAGCTGGACCGTTGGTAGCGCCGATGTAAACGGTACCGTCGTCCTCGATCGAAATCTCGGCTCCAGTGTCTTCCTGAATCTGGTTGATCATCTTGCCCTTTGGACCAATGACCTCACCGATCTTGTCGACAGGGATCTTGACTGCGATAACGCGAGGAGCGTATGGGGACAGCTCGTCTGGCTCGTCAATAGCCTCCTGCATGACATCAAGAATGTAGGTTCTAGCATCCTTGGCCTGCTTGAGTGCTTTAGCCAAAACGGAAGCTGGAATACCGTCTAGCTTGGTGTCTAGCTGAATGGCGGTCACGAAGTTGCGAGTACCTGCAACCTTGAAGTCCATGTCACCCAGTGCATCCTCAGCACCGAGGATGTCGGTTAGAGCCGCATACTCAGTCTTGCCATCGACGGTGTCAGAGATTAGACCCATTGCGATACCTGCAACCGGAGCGCGCAGTGGCACACCAGCGTTTAGTAGCGACAGGGTTGATGCACAAACCGAACCCATTGAGGTTGAACCGTTTGAGCCAAGCGCCTCGGAGACCTGACGGATGGCGTATGGGAACTCTTCGCGAGTTGGCAACACTGGAACCAGGGCACGCTCTGCAAGAGCACCGTGACCAATCTCACGACGCTTTGGAGAACCAACACGACCTACCTCACCGGTGGAGTAAGGAGGGAAGTTGTAGTGGTGCATGTAGCGCTTAGAGGTCTCAGGGCTCAGCGAGTCAATCTGCTGCTCCATCTTGAGCATGTTCAAAGTGGTGACACCAAGAATCTGAGTCTCACCGCGCTGGAAGATTGCAGAACCGTGGGTTCTAGGGATAACTGCAACCTCTGCATCAAGGGCGCGAATGTCGGTTAGACCGCGGCCGTCAATACGGATGCCCTCTTTGAGGACGCGGGTACGCATTACCTTCTTGGTTACTGACTTGTAAGCGGCAGAGAACTGCAGCATCTGCTCCTCAGAGAGAGAAGCTACTAGCTCCTCCTTAACCTTGGCCTTGAGCTCGTCGTCGGCCTCCTGACGCTGCTGCTTGTCAGCGATCTGGTAGACCTTTGCGAGCTCTGCACCAGCAGCCTTCTCGACTGCTGCGTAAACCTCATCGGTGTATGGCAGGAATACTGGGTACTCTGCGGTTGGCTTAGCAGCCACCTTCGCTAGCTCTACTTGAGCACGAACCAATTCCTTGATGAACGGCTTAGCCGCCTCAAGACCTTCGGCGACGATCTCCTCGGTAGGAGCGATAGCGCCACCAGCGATTAGGTCCCAGCTGGTCTCGGTAGCCTCAGCCTCAACCATCATGATGGCGACGTCTTCCTTGCCACCCTCCACAACTACGCGACCGGCAACAACCATGTCGAACACGGCGTTTGCAAGCTGAGAGTGCTTAGGGAATGCAACCCACTGGCCATCGATTAGTGCCACGCGGACACCTGCGACTGGGCCAGAGAATGGCAATCCTGCAAGCTGGGTTGACATTGATGCAGCGTTGATTGCAACCACGTCATAAAGCTCATCTGGCTCGATTGACATCACGGTCACTACAACCTGAATCTCGTTACGTAGGCCATCAACGAAGGATGGGCGTAGCGGGCGGTCAATCAGACGAGCGGCCAAGATGGCCTCGGTGCTTGGGCGACCCTCGCGACGGAAGAAAGAACCTGGGATCTTTCCAGCTGCGTAGGAGCGCTCTTCAACGTCAATGGTTAGCGGGAAGAAGTCGAACTGGTCCTTTGGCTGCTTGGACGCAGTGGTTGCCGAGAAGAGCATGGTCTCTTCGTCGATGTAGATGGCAGCGGCACCGTTTGCCTGCTGCGCTAGACGACCGGTCTCGAAGCGCACAACGCGCTTTCCGAATTTTCCGTTGTCAATGATTGCTTCTGTTGCTTTGATCTCTGGGCCTTCCATAGCCCCTCCTTTATCCTCTTGCGCGCAAATAAAGCGGCGTCAAGCCGCTATTGCGCTGGAGCTAGGGCGATTGCCCTGATGAGTGCTGGTCGTCAGTAAAAAACCCTGGGTTCTGGCCCCAGAGACTTCCACCGAAGACCCGCCTCGCGAAAACTCCTAGCTGGAGTCTAACAATCGAGTATGGAAAAACCTAGAAATGAAAAGACCCCGGTTTCCCGGGGTCTTCGTGTATCAAAAACTATCGACGTAGTCCTAGGCGCTCAATGAGTGAGCGGTAGCGAGCGATGTCAACCTGCTGTAGGTAGCCAAGTAGACGACGACGCTGACCAACTAGAAGTAGCAAACCACGACGTGAGTGGTGGTCGTGCTTGTGCTCCTTGAGGTGCTCAGTTAGGTCTGCGATGCGGCGGCTCAGCACTGCAATCTGTACCTCTGGGCTACCGGTGTCACCTGGCTTGGTGGCGTACTCGGCGATGATTTCTGACTTGACCTTTGGGTCCAATGCCATTTGCTGATCCTTTCAATCCGCTGCGCGGCGCAAGAAACATTGTGTTTCTGCTCTCTTTATCCGCGGCCGTTTCACGGCAACCTGAGAAGTCTAGGGAAAAAACCTTGATTTGGCTAGGCGGTCGTGCCCTCATCGCCGGGACCCAGTGGTACCGGCTCGACATATTTGTTGCCGTCGTAGAAAGAACGGCTTGGTCTCAGTGCCATCACCAGGAAAATCACCGCGATGGCAATTGCCAGCGCGATGATTGGCAAGATCAAGAAAATCAATGCAATCAACTCTTCGTAGGTTGGCTCTGGTGAGGAGGAGTTCAGCAACACGACCAGCGACCCAATCAGCGCAAAGATCCCGTAGGCAAGGGGAATCAACTGAAGCAGCAGCCACTTCGCCGAGAAGCCGGCATCGTGAAAACGTCTTGCGGTCACCGCGAGATTAGGGATGAACAGAAGCAGCGATGCAATGGTGGTTAGCGGAGTTGGCTGCGAAAGCACGCCCTCAACATCGGCCATCCAGTCCCCCTGAATCGGAGTAGGTGGCCAAAGCACCGATTCGACCGTTGATAGCACCAGTGAAACCAAAAGTGTGAACAGCACCCAGTACCAGAACTCGGATCGCTTAGCAGCACCCTTGAAGTTGAAGGCGTTCTTGAATCCGCTGGCTACTGCATCTACAAAGCTCATGCGTCAATACTCTCCAAAATCTCTCTGGCTGCCAACACGTCATCGTTGATTTGAGCAATTAGGGCATCCAGGGAATCGAACTTGGCCCAGGGTCTGATCTGTGCGTGAATCAGTGCGGTGCACTGCTTGTCGTATAGATCTAAGTCATCACGCCCAATTACGTGGGATTCGATCAGCCTTGGCACCTCGCCAACCGAGTCATTGGTTCCCACCGAATGTGCTGCCGGATAGCGAACCCCGTCAGCGATGAGCCAGCCAGCGTATACTCCATCCTGAGGCAATAGCCCAATCGAGCTGCGAGAGAAGTTAGCGGTTGGAAAACCAATGGTTCGACCGAGCTTGCGACCATGTTCTATGGTTCCCACAATCTCATGATCTCTGCCAAGCAACAGCGATGCCGCCGACACCTTGCCGGTCTGTATCAACTCACGAATCAAGGTGCTGGACACGACTCGATCACCGATTTGAACCGGTGCCACCTCTCGAACCCTGAAGCCAAGCTGCACCCCAAAGCCCCTGAGGTCCTCAGCGCTGCCCGCTCCCCCAGAGCCAAATCTAAATCCCTCACCAACAAAGACCATTTGAACGTTTTTGGCCAGTTCGGAGACGGCAAACTCTTGAGCCGAGCGATTTGCCATGTCTGCATCAAAGGGCAGGTTGACCAAGACCTCAACGCCCAAAGACTCCAGGATGGCCGATTTGCGTTCTGGGGTTAGTAGCTCACCCGGAACGGCGGTTGGCCTAAGGGTCTGATTTGGGTGACGGTCGAAACTGATGACCGTCGGAACTAGGTTTGCCTCTTGACAGTATTCAACAAGCTCATGAATTAGTTGACGGTGACCGAGGTGGATGCCATCGAACTTGCCAATAGCAACTGCGAGCGGAGCGAAGTCTTGGGACAGCTCTTCAATCGATGAAATCTCAAGCACGGTTTCTCCGCAGCCAGATCAAACCAAGGATTGGCAGTAAAAGCGGGATGTAGCCGTAGCCGGAACCGAATCCCGACCAAACCGAAGGGTGAGAGAACCACTCGGGAACCAAAAAGCTCAGGGCACCTACTACTAAAACCCCGGCCAACTCGAACCAGATGGCAAGGCCTGCAAACTTGCGTAGCGACTGTCTGGCAAGCGCGATGGTCGCAAAGATGTAGACCAAAGCCGAGATGGCAGAGAGCGAATAGGCCACTGGGGCCAAATCAAATTCTGTAAAGAGTTGATATAGCGCTCTAGCCGAAGCGGATAAGGCGAATACCCCGTAGACCGCAATCAGCAGTCGTCCAACTCCAAGCTCTTTTGCCACGCAGGAAAGCTTAGTGTTACTGCTCTAGCTCTAGATCCGCTGGAATCTCAACCTCAGGAAGACCATCGTCAACCACTGAGATCGCCGCCACGCGAACCTCCTCCTTCAAAGGAGAGAACACACCGGTGGAGATTGCACCCTGGGCATCAAGGCGAAGCAGGTATCTCGCTGCGAAGCGGACCTGCAGATCGTCCTCGCCACAGAGCGATAGGGTCACCGGATACAGGGCACCCCAAGGCTCGATGGCCTCAAACTGACCGGGCAACGGCTGAGCTGGAATCGAAGGGTCGTAGTCGAAGCTCAGGTTCGGAGCCTCACCTGAGACCACCGTCTGTCCGATGCCAGTCTGAATGCTCAGCACCTCGGGCAAAAGCACGGCGTCCAGGTTGGACTCGTCCAAAATCATGTTTGCGTAACCCATGCCAGAGATCTGTAGCGAGGCAAATGAAGTTAGCTTAATTTCTCCCTCGCCTAGCAAGTAGAGGGCATCAACCTCTGAACCTTCGGAGGCCTCAAGAAGGGATAGCTCGACAGTCTCCCCCAGCTCGGAACTAAGCCACTTCTCCATGGCCGAGATTGCGAGGCCTGGGGCTGCTGTGTTCACCACGATTTCCAAATCTGGTAGCTCGAGGTTTGGGTTGATGTCCTGGATTGCAGGGTCACTCCAGTTGGTGATGGAACCGTTGAAAATACCCGCAAGGCTGCGCGGTGACAGGTTCAGCTCATAGATCTCCTCGAAGTAGAAGGAGACCACGGCCGCGTCAACTGCCAATGGAACATTTGCATATGGGGTGCAGCCCTTGACCTCTTCCTCAGAGATCACTAGCCCTGCACCCTGTGGGTAGTCCTCCAGAACGGAAAGACCCATAGCACCCTCGCAGGCGACGTCCATTGAGCTATTCCAAAAGTCAGCCACATCGGCCATCTCGGGGAAAACCTTGGCTTCAACAAAAGCCTCGCCGCACTGCACAGTGCGCTCCGCAAGCTCAACCTTCAGCGACTCGGGCATTGGAGGGTTGCAGCCGGTGAGGACCAACAGTGAGGCCGCTCCGATTCCAATTGAGCTGAGAGCTTTGCGAATCATTTTTTGCCTTTCCACAGCGGAAGCCGGGACATCGAATGACATCCCGGCTTTCGCATCATGATTTTTTTGTTACTTGATCTTTCGGATTGCCTCGTTGGCCTTCTTCAAGATGGTTCCGGAGAGTGCTACATAGCCCTGGCTAGCAGCGTTCTTCGGTGCACACTCATTTACGAAGTAGGTGAAGTAAGCCTTGATCGCACCAGCCTTGGCAGAACCGTTGGCGGTTGGTGCTAGACCGTAGCTAACTAGCGATAGGTCGTAGGCTCCACGAACCTTCTTGTTGTAGTCGAATACAACCTCACCGGTTGACTTCAGAAGCTGCTTCTCGATGAATAGCTTGGAGTTCGCGATGGTTGGCTTGATGAACTGGCCGGAGGCGTTCTGAACGAATGCGTAGGTCAGCTTGTTCTTGTCAGCATCTGCGATGTCGATGTAACCCATTGCACCCTGGGTGGATGCGATGGAGGTTGCAACACCCTGGTTACCGCGCGCTCCAACCGAACCCTTGACTAGGCCAGAACCGGCTGCAACGGTGAAAGCGTCGTTCGCCTTGAATGGAGAACCGTACTTCTGGGTCATCCAGTTGGTGAAGTTGTAAGTGGTGCCAGAGCCGTCTGAACGGTAGGCAGGGGTGATGGTCAGGTTAGGAAGCTTTGCGGTCTTGTTGATCGCAACGATTGCCTTGTCGTTCCACTTGGTGATCTTGCCCTGGTAGATGTCTCCAACAATCTTTGGAGTCAGGTTTAGACGGGTGACACCTGGAAGGTTGTAAGCGATGGTTACTGGACCACCTAGTAGTGGAACGTAAACAAAGTTCTTTGGCTTGGCCTCAGAAGCTGAGTAAAGCGAGTCAGAACCACCGAAGTCATAGGTTCCGTTGCGGAAGTTGGTCTTGCCGGTGGTGGAACCAACCGAGGTGTAGGTGACCTTGTGGTCGGTGTAAGCCTGAGTACAGACCTGCTGAAGTGCGTAGGTGTAGGAAGCGCCACCAGCGGTGACGGTCTCTCCAGCCTGAGCTGGACCAGCGAATGCTGTGGTGGCCAGGGCGGCGATTGCCAGTGCCCCAAACAACTTGTTGCGCATTTAATCTCCTCGTTTTCGGAATGCGTGAAGAGTCTGACTTCACCGAGCTAACAACTGCTCACCAATTTGCTAACGCCAGGTGAACAGTTGGTTTCTAGCCGAAGCGGCCGTTGACGTACTCGTTGGTGCGTGGGTCGATTGGGCCGTAGAAGATCTGCTGAGTCTCACCAAACTCAACCACGTGACCGGGGGTGTTGTCCTCGGCTAGGAAGAAAGCGGTCTGGTCAGAGATGCGCTGAGCCTGCTGCATGTTGTGAGTGACGATGACGATGGTCATCGACTCCTTCAGCTCCAGGATCGTCTCCTCGATGCGGCGAGTTGAACCTGGGTCCAAAGCGGAGCATGGCTCATCCATCAAAAGCACATCTGGGTTCATCGCCAAGGATCGTGCGATGCACAAACGCTGCTGCTGACCACCAGAAAGTGAGATGGCTGGGTCATTGAGGCGGTCCTTAACCTCATTCCACATCGAGGCACGCACCAGGGACTGCTCAACCAAATCTCCTGCGTCAGAGCGAGAGGTGCCGGAGAGCTTCAGTCCGGAGATCACGTTCTCCTTGATGGACATGGTTGGGAATGGGTTTGGCTTTTGGAAAACCATGCCGATCTTGATGCGAACATCAACCGGGTCCACTGCCTCACCGTAGATGTCCTGACCATCGAGCAGCACCTCGCCACCAAAACCGGCACTTGGGATTAGCTCGTGCATGCGGTTCAAGGTTCTAATGAAGGTTGACTTGCCACAACCAGATGGTCCGATCAAGGCGGTGACCTGGTTCTCTGGGAACTGTAGGTTTACGTCCTTTAGAACGTGGCGAGCGCCGAACCAAACGTTTACGTTTCTAGCCTCTAGGTGGAAATTAGCCATTTACTTGGCGCTCCTTTTCTTAGCCTTTTTCGGCGCACTCGCTAGACGCGCTGCCGCAAACAGAATTCCTACAAAGATCAGCAGCACCATGGCTGCGCCCCAGGCTCTGGCGATTGAGGTGGGGTCACCCAGGTAGATGAAGTTGAAGATGTAACCCGGCAGAGTTGCCATACCACCGTCGAATGGGTTTACGTTGGTGCCGTTGGCCAAAGCTACGGTCAACAGAATCGGTGCAGTCTCACCGATAACACGTGCGATACCCAAAAGCACTGCGGTAACGATTCCAGATTTAGCAGCTGGCAGGGTAACCATCAAAAACGCGCGGTAGGAAGGTGCTCCCAGGGCCAAGGCTCCGTTGCGCAGATCCTTTGGAACCAGTCGCAGTGACTCTTCAGCAACACGCGAAACCGTAGGGAGCATCAGCGGGATCAGCGCGAGAGCACCCATGAATCCCGAGTAGCCACTCCAACCCGAGAGAATCAGCATCGAGTAAATGAACAAACCGGTTACCACCGAAGGCAGCGCCGACATTGCCTGCAGCAGGGTGCGAACAATGCCACGACCAAACTCTCTGGTCTCAGTTAGGTAGACGGCGGTTGCGATTCCAAGCGGCACGGTTACCAGGGTTGAGATACCGACAGTGATTGAGGTTCCCAGAATGGCATGTCCAACTCCACCGATCTCTAGACCAGTCTTACCTGACACATAGACGTTGTTTTGGTAGATGAAGTGTGGGCTAATGGCCCTGAATCCCGACTCGATAACCGCCCAGAGGACAGATATCAAAAGCACCAGAACAAACAGCGAGAGGAAGAACGTAACTACCAGCAGTAGTCCATCTCTGATTCCGCGCTTACCGAAGGAGAAATAACCAGCCCAACCACCTGCAAGAAGCTGCAGTGGCAAGAGGATGGTGAATAGTCCGGCCATGAAATCCATGCCGGTCAAAAGCAAGATCAGCCCAAAGACCGCGGATGGAACCACGATGGTGATGGCCGAGGAGAGCTTGACCTTTGCGCCAAGGTTTTTCCAAGGCTGAGAATTCTTTGGCCGTTCAACGGCAAGCATGCTGCTCAATCTTTCCTCCAAGGCTGTGCCTTCTGCACGATGTAGGACGCAATCGCGTTGATCACCAGAGTGATGATGAACAGCACAACACCGGCCGCTAGCAGCGCCTCAACCTCGTCTGGGGTGGCCTCACCAAAGCGAGCCAAGATCAAAGAGGCGATAGCTCCACCCTGAGGTTCAAGCAGGTTGAACCAGTTGTACTCGTCGAAGACCAGGTTTAGCACGAAGAAGATTGCGACCGTCTCACCCATGGCGCGACCAAGCGCTAGCAAAACGCCACCCAAAATTCCACCGGCTGAGGTTGGCAGAATCACCTGGCGCAATACCGACTCTCTGGATCCGCCTAGAGCGAGAGCGCCCTTGATGATCTCCTTGTCAACCTGGGAGAAAATCTCGCGGGTGATGGAGGAAATCAGTGGCACGATCATCACTGCAACCACGATTGAAGCAATGAAAGGTGATCTCAGGAAGGTTCCGGTGTCATTGGCTAAAAATGGCAGGAACGGCGAGAAGGTCTCACTCAACATCTGAGCCCAGTGGGCACCGACGGGCGAAAAGACCCCTAGGCCCCAGAGGCCGATTACGACAGATGGAATTGCAGCCAACAGGTCAACAATGACGGTGGCTGCTTTTGCAACCGGAGTTGGTGCTAAAAACTCAATGAAGTATGCGATCGAGATTGCCATCGGAACAGCAATGGCGACACCGATAGCTGCAATCAGCAACGAACCCCAAAGCATTGGGCCGATGTGAAGGACGGGTGGATTGGTGGTGTTATCCCAACCGGTGCCAAAAGCAAACTCAATAAGACCCTGCTTCTCAAACGCGGGCCAGGCACGGATAGAGAGGAAGAAAAGGATGAGACCGATGATGACAAAGGAGGAGTAACCGGCGGCCTTTGCTACCGCGAAGAAAACCTTGTCAGCCGTTCGAGATGGCTTGGCGAGAAGTTTTCGCT
>JACCDI010810605.1_pt1 | contig 35271 bp, 31 predicted proteins | sample 7442791 | NCBI WGS metagenome assembly JACCDI01 (sample SAMN15323434, study PRJNA562643) | freshwater metagenome | isolation source: river surface water | place: USA:Blue River Watershed | collected 2017-08-15 | reverse complement strand
TATCCTTTGGCAGCAAGGGCTTTTCCAAGCTCTGTCGCAACAACACCGCTACCTCCAAAAGTAGGATAACAAACTATGCCTATATTCATCTTTAGTAAGTACAAAGATACTAAAGTTTTGTTTCCTTTATGTGACTTGACTACTTAACTAGAGTATTAAGAAAACTATCTAAGGCAAATAATGGTGCTGGTAAATCTTTACTTTCACCATTCCAATGAAAGCTATAAAGAGGTTTATCTTTCACCTTCAAATAAATGAAAGATGTCATATTGGCGTAGTTATTATAGCTAATTCTACTTAGTGAATCTGAATTAACTAATTGACGCAAATACTGTCTCTGGCTCTTAGAAATTGATGGTAGTTTAGTGGTATCTCCAGGTAAACTTACTTTAATTAATGATCCCTTGCCATTAATTTCATATTGCTCTGTTGCACCAGTAAAGCCACCTCCGCTTCCAAAAATTATCGAGAGATCTTTGTCCTTTTTATATAAATCGCCTGACTTACATGCAAGTGTTTGAAGACAAAATACTGCGATCAATAGCAAATAACCAATTTTCATATTGAACAAAAGTATGGCTTTTTAAGTATTCGATGTTACTCGCCACCTATTTTTGTTTATTCGCCTATTTTTGTTGTCAAACACCTATTTTTGTTTGTGATACGCATAAGCTTGTGCTTGATTTGCATCATAAAATAAATAATTATGGCTCTAAATAAAAATGAAATCACTTTTGAAAAACGCAATCAAAATGGCAAAAGAATGGCTGGTGTTGTGGTTGTAGCTGTTGGTGTAATGCTCTTACTTCGTAAAACTGGCGTAATATTTCCGGATTGGATATTCTCCTGGCAAATGCTTATGATAACTATTGGTGCTTATATTGGTTTCAAACACAATTTTAAAAATAATGCCTGGTGGATTGTAGCATTTATAGGGTGTATCTTTTTAACCGATGAATTCTTCTATAATTTAGCAATTGGACAATTCTTCTGGCCGGTATTCATTATTGGCATGGGACTTATTATGATATTCGGGAAAAAAAACAAAAAATGGGAAGGTTTCGATTGGAAAGAAGACAAAATGTATGAAGGAATGCCATATACCAGTGAAGACTATTTAGACACTGTTGCTGTTTTTGGAGGTGTTCGCAAAAATGTTACTTCTAAAGATTTTAAAGGTGGTGAAGTTGTATGCGTTCTGGGTGGTGCTGAAATCAACTTGTCACAATCTACTATCAATGGACAGGCTTCTTTGGAATTAGTGAATGTTCTCGGCGGAACCAAACTAATTGTCCCGCCTCATTGGGAAATAAGATCTGAAGTTGTGGCAATTTTCGGAGGAATAGAAGATAAAAGAATACAACAAAACACACTGCCAAGCGGAGAAAATGTACTAATAATTAGAGGCACCAGTGTACTTGGTGGAATTGATATCAAAAGTTTTTAAAACACTATAAATTTGCGCTCTGGGATAAAGAATTATACGCTGAGGTTTTTACTTTTCTGGATACTCTGGGCAAGCTTACATGTTCTTATTTTAAAACAGGCTGAAATTAGTTTTAAATCTGCATTATTAGATTCGTTAATTAGTAATTTCCTTTTGCTTCTTGCAGCTCTAATAGTAAATAATATTCTAATTTATTATCAACCGGGACCAGGAAAAGCATGGTATGTTTTTCTCTGGTGCCTTTTGCTTGCAAGTATCTGGTATGTTGCTGCCAATTTTCTCATTCCTTTAATTATTGATTATGATACGCGTTTTATCTACCTATTTAACTCTACTAAATTACTCCGTTTTTTATTAGCTGCTTTTCTTATTACTTTGAGTGCTTTGTCAATGTGGATGACTCAACTAAATATATATAGAAATGAGGAAAACACAAGACGACTTGAAATCCAAAAGCTGGCTAAAGAAGCCGAACTATCAGGTATCAGGCAACAGTTACAGCCACATTTTTTGTTCAACACTCTTAACTCTATTAGTGCTTTGGCCACTAAACAACCCGAAAAAGCAAGAACCATGATTCAGCAATTGTCGGATTTTCTCAGAGGCACGATTAAAAAAGATGTTAATGCTACCATAAGCCTTAGCCAAGAATTACAACATATTCAAATCTACCTTGATATTGAGAAAGTTCGTTTTGAAAATAGGCTTGTTACTAAATTGGAAGTGACAAAATCAGCAGAAAATGCATTAATACCACCATTGATTCTATTACCATTGATTGAGAATGCTATGAAATATGGTGTGTATGAATCATTAAGTGAAACATGCATTGAGGTAACTATCTCTTTATTAAATACCGACTTATTTATCAAGGTGTGTAACCCTTATGAACAAGATTCAGTTATAAAAAACAAGGGTCTGGGATTTGGTTTAAATGCACTAAGTAGGCGACTTTTTCTATTATATGGTAGGGCTGATTTACTTAATATTAACCACTTAAACAATGTCTTTTGTGTTGAACTAACTATTCCTCAAATAAAATGAAAGTTATAATTATTGATGATGAACCTTTAGCCAGAAACTTAATAAAAGAGTATCTTGAAGATCAACCCGATATTACAATTGTCTCAGAATGCGGTGATGGGTTTGAAGGCATTAAGCAAATCCAGCAATATCAACCAGATCTGATATTTCTGGATATAAATATGCCAAAAATAAATGGATTTGAGATGCTTGAAGTTCTGGATGAAACTCCTTTAGTAATTTTTACAACAGCCTATGATGAATATGCCATAAAAGCCTTCGAATCTAATGCAGTAGATTATTTACTAAAACCCTTTAGTAAAGACAGGTTCTTAATGGCTCTTAAAAAATGTATTGCTGCTGAAAAGACCAAGCATTTTCTTTCAAATCCAGAAGCATCTACCTCTATAGATCACAATCCATTTCCTGAACGTATTGTGATTAAACATAATGGGAATATTTTAATACTTCAAACCGATGAAATTCTTTTTATTGAATCTTATGATGATTATGTGAAACTACATACCATCAATCAAATTTATGTGAAAAAGAAAACCATGAGCTTCTATGAGAAACATCTAAACCCACTGAAATTTATAAGAATTCACCGCTCTTACATTGTCAATATTAAATCAATATCTGAACTAAAAAACTCTGGCTCAGATGCAGTATATTTAGTTATTGAAAATGGCACAAAACTCTCTGTTAGCAGAAGTGGATATGCCAAGCTTAGAAATGTGTGGAATTTTTAAAACTGCTCCAAAAAGCGAACATCATTTTCAAACATCTGACGAATGTCTTTGATGCCATATCTAAGCATAGTAATTCGATCTATACCCATTCCAAATGCATATCCTGTGTATTTAGTTGAATCAATACCACAATTTTCAAGAACGTTTGGATCTACCATGCCACAGCCTAAAATTTCTAACCAACCTGTTCCTTTGGTTAAACGCTTATCTTGCTCTGTTGCTGTACCTAAGAAAATATCCATTTCCGCACTTGGTTCTGTAAAAGGAAAATAAGATGGTCTGAAACGGATTTCTCTTTCTCCGAAAAACTGTGAAACGAAATAATATAACGTTTGTTTCAAATCAGCAAAACTTACATTCTCATCAATGTATAGTCCTTCTATCTGATGAAAGAAACAATTCGATCTTGCTGAAACATCCTCATTTCTATATACTCTTCCAGGCATCAAAGCTCTGATTGGAGGTTTTGTATATTCCATTAAACGTACTTGAACACTACTGGTATGTGTTCTAAGCGCATAATTTCCCTTCGGATCTTTTTCCACAAAAAACGTGTCTTGCATATCGCGCGCCGGATGATTTTCCGCGAAATTTAAAGCAGTGAAATTGTGCCAATCGTCTTCTATTTCTGGTCCGTTTTCTACATTAAATCCTATTTTTTCAAAAATGCTTATGATGTCATTTTTAACGATGGAAATTGGATGCAAAGAACCTATTTTGTAGGCGTTTACTGGCAAACTGTCATCCGCGTCAGCGGCGAATTTTTTTTCGGAAGTACTAAATTTATCCTTAGCTTCGTTATACACAGACTCTATCTGCTGTCTTAAAATATTAAGATGTTTTCCGAGCTCCTTTTTTTCTTCGCCTGAAACTTTTTTAAATTCTTCAAACAGTTCATTTAATTCACCTTTTTTTGATAAAAACTTCAAGCGGAACTCTTCCAGCTTTTCCTGTCGATCAATGATATAATCACTAGCTTGTTGTTTTAAAGTTTCTATTTTTTCAAGGATACTCATGGCACAAAAATAATTTAAAGTTTCATCTATCCAACCAGGCTTTTGAACAGATCAAAAATAAAAAATATATTTAAAATAAATATTTAGTAATGATATAGCCTTGTTGATATCGTGATAACTTGTAACTTTTTCTTTTAAAAAATATAATTTTTCAATTTGTACTATTTTTTTCAACGATTTTAACAAGCTTATAAGCCTTGTGTTTACTATGTTTGTTTAAAAACAATCAACAAATCAACATAGTGTTAATTTAAATCTTCTATTAATTCCACAATGATGATAAGTCCTGTTTTTATTCTATTTTTCTTCACTTTTTTTTCTGCTTATTGACATTTATTTTCTTCTTTTTTTTGTTCCACGATATTTCTAAAATTTCTACATACTATGTTGTTAATTTTGTTGAAAATTATTGAGGTAAAATTGAAAGTATTTCATCCCAGGATGCCTTTAAAATCAAGTCTTTTACGTATATTGGACTGCTGGAATTTTTAAATTCAAAAGGATTAAATTTATTTGTAAAACTTCTTTTAAAAACTTCAATTTTATATTGTCCAGGTTCAAGAAAAATTTCGTATTTTTTTATATCATATAGTGATAAAATAATTTTATCATCTTTTAATATTTTAACATCATAAAGTTGATTAAATGGATCTTGAATATCGAATTCAAGATATGATAGTTTTGAATGATCTTTAACTTCAATATTCTTTATTGAAAAAGTATCCATTCTTTCTTCTTGTGGAACATACAATTGAATAAATTCTGGTAATACAGAATAAATAGTTTTGTCGCGTTTTAAGGGCATATAGCTTGAATATTCAGTATAATATTGAGGTAAGTCATAATATACTGTATATTTATTCTTCATCTTTATAATTTGCAGATTTTTTAGTATAATATCTTTTCGATCTTTATATGAATCAATCTTAGATATACTATCTGCTGGAATTAAACCATAATTTAATTCTTTAATTAGTGTACTATCTTCATTGAGATAGATGCTATTTTCTAATTGTTTACCAAAAATATCAAAGAGGTAATAGTAGTAATGAGGATTATGATTGTATTTTATTTTTGAAAATTTACCGTCACTTATAATTTGTTTTATTTTAAAGTCAGTATTCCATTCATTTATATTTATCTCGTATGTACTATCTATAGTTACATTATTGATAAAATTAATAGGTTGAAACCAATCTGGTTTATTATCAGAATTCGCATCTGTAAATATCCAAATATGATACTTTTTATTCTTTAGTCCAAAAAACTCATTTATTTCACCCCTAACAGCATATGTGTAATTTTTATCTATAGTTCTTAAGCTATCTTCAGGTAATTCATCTAAAAGGGCAATTTTTACGTTTTTGTATTTTTGATAATTTTTAATTTTAATTTTAAGAAATCCAGAGTCGACATTTGAACCAGTACTAAATACTTTTTTATATTCAAATGCATTTCCAGCATGAACATCTTTGACTCCTTTTTTTATACTTAAAACATAACTTGTATTACTGAGTAAGTTTGAATCTAATTTTATAATTAGTTTTCTTTTGTTAATGGATGTTTTGAAAGTGGTATGCTGAGGAAATATTTTTATATTTTCATTTGGATTATCTGTCTCTATGTATTCATCAAATACCAGTTCAATAGTATTACTGTTAAAATTTGTTTCTTTAATATTTGTGCTTATTAGAATAGGAGGATTTTCATCTGCTTTTCCACCACCTAATGGTGATATACTAGCACAAGAATTAATCAATAAAAGTAAAATAATTATAACTGTATTTCTCATCTTCCTAAATGTATTAAAAGAACAGAAATGTCTGATGGTGATACACCACTTATTCTAGAAGCTTGACCTATACTTTCTGGTTTAATTTTATTGAGTTTTTCTCTGCTTTCTGTACTTAGTGCTTTAAGTTGACTATAATCAAAGTCTTTACTTAATTTATAATTTTCCAATCTATTTAATTTTTCGGCAGTCTGTTTTTCTTTATCTATGTAGGATTCATACTTTATAAGTATTTCAGTTTGTTCCAGTATTTCAGTTTCACTATTTAAAAGTGTTTGATAGGTCTCTTTAAAATCGTTGATACCTATTTGTGGTCGTAATATTAATTTGTCTAATTTTACTTTCTGATCTAGTATTGGAGTTTGTTTTCCTTCTAAAATATTGTTTACCAAATGTGGTTCTACTGATGTTGTTTTAACAAAGTTTAAGAGATTTTTAATCTTTTCTTTTTTCTCATAAAGTGTATTAAGCCTGTCTTGAGATGCCAGGCCAATTGAATAACCTTTTTCTGTTAACCTTTCATCTGCATTATCTTGTCTTAGTAGTATTCTAAATTCTGCTCTTGAGGTAAACATTCTATATGGCTCTTCAGTACCTTTATTAATTAGATCATCTATCAATACGCCAATGTAGGCATCTGCTCTTGATAATATGAATTCTTCTTTTTCTTGTGTTTTAAGTGCCGCATTGATACCAGCCATCAATCCCTGACAGGCAGCTTCTTCATAACCAGTAGTACCATTTATTTGTCCTGCAAAATATAGATTGTTAATCAATTTTGTTTCCAATGTATGTTTTAGTTGGGTAGGAGGGAAGTAGTCGTACTCTATTGCATATCCTGGTCTAAATATTTTGGCATTTTCGAATCCAGGTATTTGTTTAATTGCTTTGTGTTGAATGTCTTCTGGAAGTGAAGTAGAAAATCCATTGATATACATTTCGATAGTATTCCATCCTTCTGGTTCAACGAAGATTTGATGTCTATCTCTTTCAGCAAATCTGTTAATTTTATCTTCTATAGATGGACAATATCTCGGACCTAAGCCTTGAATACTTCCATTAAACATGGGAGATCGATCAAAGCCTTCCCGTAATATATCGTGAACAACATCATTAGTGTATGTAATGTAGCATGACCTTTGATGATTTAAGGCTTTAGTCTGGTTTGAAAATGAAAATTTATTTGGTTCTGAATCACCTTCCTGTTCTTCCATTTTTGAATAATCTAAAGATCTTCCATCAACTCTTGGTGGAGTCCCGGTTTTCATTCTCCCAGCTTCAAATCCCATAGCAACAAGATCAGCAGTTATACCAACACTGTTACTTTCTGCCATTCTACCTCCACCAAAGTTTTTGGTACCAATATGAATGAGACCATTTAAGAAGGTTCCTGAAGTTACAACCACTGATTTTCCTTTTATAGTATATCCCATACTTGTTATAACCCCTGTAATGGTGTCATTTTCAGTTAGTAACTTAATTACGTTATCTTGTAGGAAGTCAATATTTGGGTTGTTTTCTAATGCTAAACGCCATTCTTCAGAGAATCTCATTCGGTCTGATTGTGCTCTCGGACTCCACATTGCAGCTCCTTTAGAACGATTTAACATTCTAAACTGTATCATAGTTTTGTCCGTAATGATACCAGACATACCTCCTAGTGCATCTATTTCTCTGATTATTTGTCCTTTTGCTACTCCACCCATAGCTGGATTACAGCTCATTTTAGCGATGGTTTCCATATTCATGGTTATGAGCATTACGCTTGATCCCATAACCCCTGCTGCATTGGCGGCTTCGCAGCCAGCATGACCTGCGCCTACAACAATTACATCGTACAATTTTTCCATGTTATTATAGTTCCACGTGGAACTTATCTTTAAATAATTTTAAATAGAATTCTTCTTTTTCTCTCATTTCTGTAGCGTCTTTTTTCGTTTTATCTTTATATCCGACATAGTGCAGAACACCATGGAATATAACTCGCATTAGTTCCACGTGGAACTCTGATTTGTATTTTTTGGCATTATCAATAACTCTATCTACACTTATGTAGATTTCGCCCTCAATACTTTTCCCCTCTGTATAATCAAAACTAATAATATCTGTATAGTAATCATGTTGCAGTACTTTATTATTAATCTCTAATAGTTTTTGGTCATCCACAAATACATAATCAATTTGATTTATTTCATACCCATGGTCTTTTGTAATACAGCCGATTAGTTCTTTTATTTGTTTTGTCCTACCTTTTATATGTTTTTTGTCTCCGTTAAATGTTATCATTATTTCAATACTGTTATTGTGCCATCAAAGTATAAGACTTTTCCATTTAGACCTGTTATTATAGCTTTATAAGCATATACATCACTTTGAACATATTCGCCATTATTACTTCCATCCCATCCTTTTGTTATATCATTTGTCTCATAAATGATTTGACCCCATCTATCATAAATAAAGAAGCTACTTTTTGCATAATCTATAAATACGCCTTTTGGAAAGAAAATAGTGTTGAATCCGTTTATTTGTATTGCATTTGGAAAGTATACAATTGGGTCTGATGTTATACACCTAATATTGCTGTAACTTGTATCCTTTCTATTGTATTGAATTGATGCATTATTCTCTATAGCACGAATGCAATAACATAATTGTTCTTGATTAGGTCCTGGAGTGCTATTATCCTGATAAGACTGAACAGAATTGTTAATTGTGCTTAAAATGTTCCACGGGGAACTTTTTGTGAAGTTTGGATTGTTGCTTAAAAGGATTTGTTGATTTTCGGTCAATTTTATAAACTTGTCATAAAGATTCCAGTTTAATTGTTGATCACCGGGATTAACCATACTTAAGTTTAATAAAATAGTCTTCGCAATTTGTGATGAATCAAATAGCAAGTTACAAGGCCCCTCAGTTGTAAAAAAGTATCTGTAACTCCTACTTTGTACATTTACTGAGAAATCATTAAGGTTAATTGTGCCACCTGTAGTATTTATTGTTTGCCATAAACTAAAGGGAAAATTGCCTTCTGCTTTATATATGTTTATTTTTTGAACTGATGTGCCACCTGGAATAATTAAACTTATTTCAATGTTTGAACCTTGCACTGATGCTTTCGCTATGTATGAACCTTTTGTTGCAATGATGCTATTTGTGTTTTGACAACTTGTATTTGATGATGAACTTATGGATGATCCTAATTTTTTTGCTCTGACAAAAAAACAATAGGTGTTCCCGAAATTATTAAAATTGTATGTAAATTGGTTAATATTGCTGATTACTGACCCAATTTTAGTGTAATTCCCTGCGTTAATTTTCATAAATATATCGTAGCTATCAACGGGCCAGCCTATATAAGGCGTCCATTGTAAACTAATAGTCTTATTACACTGATTATAAACGCTTTGAAGATAAATTGTGGTATGTGGAACGCTGATTAAAGATGTATTGTTACAGCTGTCAAATGCTGCAATGCCGTATTGAATTGGTCCATTTCCAGGATCCCTGGATCCAGCATCGAGAAATTTATTGTCTGAGGTGGTAGTGATTATGGAGTTTGTTCCGGTGATGTAATAAACGAAATATCCTTTAATATCTGGACTTAAATTACTGCTCCAGCCAAGTATTGTTTTCTGTGTGGTAAGATCCACACTAGCTGAATCTAACTGTGAATCAAATGGCGCTTGATTGTCTATTTTGATGGTGTCACTGTATATACTATCGGTGCCGTTGCATGCTTTGTGATAAACCAGATAAAATTCCCAACTCTTTAAATTTCTTAATTTTAAAGAAATACTCGTAGTGCTAAAACTAGTATATGAACCAAGAAACTCGTATAAACTTAGAACGTTGTCTCTTCCATATAAGTTGAAATGTGTAAAACTGTTACAATTATCAGTAGGCCTGTTCCACAATAACTCTAACGTGGAATCAATTCTATTCAGACATGCTCGCCTCATCTTTGGGCGTGTTTCCACACCAAAAGAGTTGAGAACCTTTAGCCCTATTACTAATAATATGACAAGTTTATACTTCACCTGCTACACAATATTTAAACGTATTAGTTGAAAAATAATTGTTTGCACATTCCTTAAGGTCTTTTGCTGTAATAGTATTTACGGCATTTATGTAATGATCATAAAAATCTTCAGAACTCTCAAGCTCCAGAAAACTTTTATACCGTTCGCTAATATTAAAAGCGCCATCAAAGTTTCTCATTAAACTTCCAAGTAAATAGTTTTTGGCAGTTCTTAATTCATCTTCGCTAATTAATTCATTTTGAAGGATTTGAATTTCTTTTTCTATTTCTATTTTTACAGTCTCTGTAAGTGAATTATTACACTCAGAGCTTATTTTAAAAATAGAATATTGTTTAAATGGTGTAATGGATGAATGAATACCGTAGGTTAATCCTTTCTCTTCTCTAATATTTTTCATTAATCTGGAGCCAAAGTATCCACCTAATACCAGGTTAAATAAACTTATTTTAAAGTAATCTTTTTCTGTTCTGCCTGGTAATAGTTTACCCATTCTTATTGAGTTCTGCGTGGAACCTGATTTAATAATCTTAATCTCTGATTCTCCATCACTTGGCATTATCTCTGATCCGATTGATAGGGTAGGATTAGTTGAAATTTTATAGCCGATTTTAGTGAGAGTTTCTTTGATATTTATTGAAGACGGTCCGGTAAAAATAAAGTATGGATCTTTTAAATATGTGTTTTTAAAAGTTAGTAATTTATCTTGTGAAATAGATTGCAAAAGCGCCTCATCTGAAATGGTTGAAAATGGATGATTTTTTCCTAAAATCTGTTGGTTAATCGAACGGTTTGCCAAAAAGCCAGTTTTATTTAAGTTAATATTTAATTCGCTGATTTTTCTATTTTTGAACACTTCTACCTCATGTAAAGGATAAATACAATTTGATACTGATTTATTAACTATATTTAGTATATTTTCGATATCACTATTTAAACCATAAATTGTTAAGAATGATGTGTAATAATCACAGCCTTTAAAAACATAAGAACCTAGTGAATCTATTTCTTCTGAAATCTGAGCAGCATTTTTATCCGCTGTCCCCGACATTAGTAGGTCCATTCCATACAATGCAGAAAATTTATCATCAACTAAACCAAATCCAGCTCCAGGATAAATAATCTCAAGCTTAAATACCCCTTCTTCACTGTCAATTCTAAATACATTGCCATCAGCAGGCTTAAAGCCTGTGTTGATTTTTTTAATGGAATGTATGTCTGGTGCTAGTTGTCTGTTAATCATTTGGCTGGTATTTAAGGACACTGTGTTGTTTATTCATAATATAAGACTCACAAACATGCTTAATTTGGCTGGTACTGATATTTTTCATGAGTTCTGTTTCGCTATTTATGAGATCAGGATTACCAAGTCTATATGCATAACAAAGACTCATCGCCTTATTTAAGACTGAGGTTTTTGCAAATAAGTTGCTTGTGATAGCTTTATTTTTAACTTTTTGGAGTTCACTTTCAGAAAGACCATTTTTGGCAATGTCTTCTATTATTTCGAAGATTGCTTCTTCTGCAGCTTCATAACTGACACCTTCAGTAATTTTACCTTCTACAATGAATAGGCCTTTATCTATTTCTCCAGAAATATAAGCATGAACATGTGTGAAGATAGCTTTTTCCTTAACAAGAATATTGATAAATCTTGAGGAATCGGTTCCAGATAAAACGTCCGACAATAAATCGAAGGCATAATAGAGTTCATGTTTTCTGTCAACCATCTGGAAAGCTAAATATATAGCCTCTTGTGGAACATCGCCCTTAATTAATTTTTCCCTTCTTTCTAACTGTTTGGGTTCCTGAGGGTAGATATTCTGGTTCACTTGTCCAGCCGGAATATCGCCAAACCATTTTTCACAAAGTTTATATGCGTTATCCAGGCTAATATTACCTGCAATACATATTACCGCATTAGAAGGGTTGTAAAAACGCTCAAAAAAGGCAATTACATCGCTTAATTCAGCATTTTCTATATGTGATATCTCTTTGCCAATAGTAGCCCATTGATAGGGATGTTTTTGATAAGCAAGTGGTCTTAGTTCTAACCAAGCATCTCCATAGGGTTGATTCAAATAGCGCTGTTTGAATTCTTCAATCACTACCCCCTTTTGAACTGAAAGTGATTTTTCTGAAAAGTCAAGTCTCAACATTCTGTCACTTTCTAACCATAAGGCTGTTTCTATATTCTCCGCAGGTAATGTGATGTAATAATTTGTAATATCATTGCTGGTAAAGGCATTATTCTCTCCACTTGCCTTTTGAAGTGGTGTATCAAAAGATGGAATATTTTCCGATCCCCCAAACATTAGATGTTCGAATAAGTGTGCAAAACCAGTTTGATCCGGATTTTCATCCCTTGCCCCAACATTGTATAAAATATTAGTAACACACAAACTAGTGTTACTGTCCTCGTGATGAATAAAGGTTAATCCATTCGCAAGCTGTTTTACAGTAAAATCTATCACCTTGCAAAGATACGCCCATATTAGTATTTAAGACATTCTTTGGCGATAGACATAGCAATCCCTCCAAAATGTGTTAATAAGGCTGTTAAAAAAACCTTTAAAGTGCTACTTTTTAATGCAGCATCCACATTATTCATAGCCCTCTATCACTAATTCTTCAGAGTAATGTATGAATTGATGGACTGAGTAGATAAATTTTGATTCTATAATTATTAATTATGCATCTTCTCCCCAATTAGCCAGTTCTGTCTCTGACCATAACTCAGGGAAAAAAATTCGTCTTTGGTATTTAGGATGCATGTATTTTTTCCAGTCACTTCCTCCAGTGGCTTCAGCCTTTTTACCAGAGCTTTCCAGATATTTTTCGGCAGCATGGTAATGAGCCATTACCCATGTAACATTTACCGTTTTATCATAATGACGCATAGCTTTAATCAATTGTGCGTCTTGTTTTACAGAATCTGGTAATGTCTTAAATTTCGTCCATAAATTTCTGGTATTGTAGTATTCCATTTTATTCAGAAATTCAGATTTATATCTTTTCTCGAAAAGGGTAATTAGTGTATTCTTTTTACCAGTTGCATGATCTTTACCTGCGGCTTGCCAGTATAAATGTTCGTAGGCATGTTCGTAAGGTGTATTGCGGTCGATGTCTTTCCTGTAGCGGTTGTCAATAAGATTGATCAGTTCAGTAGATGCAAATTCAATCAATCTGTATTGAGCACTTTGAAAACCACTAGCCGGAGTCAGTGTATTTCTGAATTTCATATACTGACTTATTTCCATTCCATCTCCCATAATGTCAAATGAAGAAGAAAGCATATCGAAATAACGACTTATTCGTCTTAATTTTTCTGAGAAAAAACTTGCCTCTAACTCATTGCTTTCACAAACCTGATCAATTTCCCATAAGCACATTTTAAACAATAGTTCATTGATTTGGTGGTACATGATAAATACCATTTCGTCGGGTAAAGTTGTTCTCTGTACTTGTAAACTCAATAGGGCATCAGGCAAGATGTAATCCCAGTAAGTGATTGGATTAGCCCATACCAATCCTTCAAGATGGGTATTTGGATTTTGGTTGATTGAAGTATACTTTTCTTCAATTCTCTTTAACAAATCATTTTGAATGTCAGACATATTATGCGAGTATTTCTTTTCCTAGTGCGTTATGGATAATATCATCTAATTGTTTATCATCAGTAGACCAGGAAATACCATGTCTTGAAATGAAATTTTTCATCTCTTCATCCTGAATTTTTCCCTGTTCCAATGCCGTATGATATTCAATATCACTGAATGATACCATCGAGTACAAAGGTAAGTATTGATCGGGATACAATTCATGAATTCTCTTCTCAACTTTTTGCTGAAGGTTAAAATCCGGATCATTGATCTTATCCCGCATGATTAAATAGTTCTGTAATGATAAGTCCTGAACCGCATCACCATTAGGTTTTCTCAACTTTTCGTAAGCGGCAAAACAAGCGTTCCAATCTTCACCAAACTCGTCCATCAAGTGAGACATCACCGTGCAATCTTCAAAACCGGCATTCATGCCCTGACCATAAAAAGGAACTGTGGCATGAGCTGCATCTCCCATTAGCACCGTTTGTTTATTGTGCCATGGGAAACATCTTATGATAGCAAGTGATGAAATTGGATGATCTGTCCATGTCTCCGCAATTTCCGGCATCATCTGATAGAAATCTGGAAACATTTCTTTAAAAAAACTAATAATGTCATTGTTGGTTTTCAAATTGTTGAAGCAAAATTTATGACCATCAAAAGGCATAAATAATGTGCAGGTAAAAGAACCATCAATGTTAGGGAGGGCAATTAACATAAAACGACCCCTAGGCCAGATATGCAGAGCGTTTTTATCCAGCTTGAAACTGCCATCTTTATTAGCTGGCAAAAGAATTTCTTTATAGCCATCATCTATGTAATTCTGGCTGTATGAAAATCTGTCCAATCTTTGCATGGATTGGTATCGAACCGTGGAGAAGGCACCATCAGTAGCAAAAATGACATCCGAGCGGATATCAAATTTTACACCATTGACATTGTGTTCAAAGTATGATACATTTTTATTCATATCAATTCCTGTACACTGACTGTCAAAAAATAATTCAGTCATCCCACTGGCTTCAGCTACATCCATTAAGCGGGCATTTATTTCGCCACGAGACACGGAATAAATAGCTTGATTATTGATGCCATAGGCATGAAAAGACGTACTTCCATCTAGTTGATGAACAACACGACCGTACATAGGAATAGCTGATTTTCTGATAATGTCTCCTACTCCCACAGCATCCAAGGCTTTCCAACCTCTGTAGGATATTGCAAGATTGATAGATTTACCTGCAGAAATGTGGGTTTTTCTCATGTCAGGACGACGTTCAAAAACACTTACTTTGTATCCAGCTTTGTTGAGATAAATGGCCCATAAAGATCCTACTAAACCGGATCCAATAATTGTTGCTTGTTTCATAAATTAGATTTTTAGTTGTGGTGGTTCCATCACAGTGCCACATTCTGTGCAGGTTCTTAGACTTAAATTATCATAAAATGATTGCATTAAAACGGGAAGTTGTGTGACAATATCATCTAAATGAAAATCGGCTTTGTAAAGTAAATGACTGCAAGATTCGCAATACCACATACATGAATCAATTTCCTGATCAGCTCTTTTTCTCTCAATCACTAAGCCTAAAGTATTAGCTTTTCTTTGTGGTGAGTGAGGTGTACGTGGCGGAAGTAAAAAGATCTCGCCTTCTTTAATATCAATCACTCTGCGTTTTCCATCTTCTATTATGGGTAATTGCATGTCTCCTTCTAACTGATAAAAAAACTCTTCACCTTCGTTGAAGTGATAATCTTTTCGGTTATTTGGTCCGCCCACCACCATCACAATGGTTTCGGCGTCTTTGTATATGACCTGATTGCCTACCGGTGGCTTGAGAAGATGACGGTTTTCATCGACCCATTTCTTAAAGTTTATTGGATTGAGAATGGCCATAATCGCTTTATAATGTTCCTCTTCTTGCTTGTTCCGCTTCTATGCTTTCAAATAAAGCCTGGAAGTTGCCTTTCCCAAATGATTTTGCGCCTTTTCTCTGAATAATTTCAAAGAATAATGTAGGTCGGTCTTCCACAGGTTTAGTGAAAATCTGTAAAAGATAACCTTCTTCATCTCGGTCTACCATGATACCCCATTTTTTTAATTCTTCAAGGTCTTCTTCTATAATACCAACTCTGTCTTTAACAGTATCATAATATGTGCCTGGTACATATAAAAATTCGACACCTCTTTTGCGCATTTCAGATATAGTAAATACTATGTCATCGGTGGCAACTGCAATGTGTTGGCAACCCGGACCGTTGTAAAAATCCAGGTATTCTTCTACTTGAGATTTTTTCTTGCCGATGGCAGGCTCATTGATAGGAAACTTTATATAACCATTACCGTTAGACATTACTTTACTCATCAAAGCCGTATATTCAGTGGAAATATCTTTGTCATCAAAGGTCACCAAATTGGCAAAACCCATAGTGATGGCGTAAAAATCTGCCCATTTATTCATAGACCCTAATTCTACATTTCCGACCATATGGTCGATGTATTTTAAACCCGTTGGAATTGGTTGATATTCTGTCTCAAGTTTTTCAAAACCTGGTAAAAATATTCCATGGTAGTTTTTTCTTTCAATGAAAATATGAACGGTATCACCATATGTGTGAATTCCAGATCTTCTGATCGTTCCATCTTTATCCTCAATAGTTTCAGGTTCAAGATAAGGTTTTGCTCCTCTTGAAACTGTTTGTTCAAATGCATCATATGCATCGTCTACCCATAATGCAATAACTTTAACACCATCACCATGTTTTATCAAATGTTTGCTTATATCGCTATCTGAATCAAAAGGTGTGGTTAGTACAAGTCGGATTTTATCTTGTTTTAAAACATAAGAAGTTCTGTCTTTTAGTCCAGTTTCAAGACCTGCGTATGCAAGATCTTGAAAGCCAAATGCTGTTTTGTAATAATGTGCAGCCTGCTTTGCGTTTCCAACATACATTTCTACGTAATCCGTTCCATTAATTGGAAGAAAATCCTGAGCTTTATCAAAAATTTTGCTGGTTTCAGAGTAGTTGAAATTTTTAACTTGTGTTAAATCTAATGTATCCATTTTGTTTGATTGTTTTTTAAATTATTGCGGTTTCTTTTTCGGTGTGACTTAACCATGATTTATAGTAATCTGGTAATTCTATTTTCATAGCTTCTTTTGTGATTTTAACTGGTCTGAATGGGTCTATCATTACAGCCAGTTCCTGAGTCTCTTTTTTGCCTATGCTTCTTTCGATAGCACCCGGATGTGGTCCGTGTGGAATGCCTCCTGGGTGCAAGGTTATCTGACCTTTTTCAATATTATTTCTGCTCATAAAGTCACCATCAACATAATATAGAAGCTCATCACTATCTATATTGCTATGGTGGTAAGGCGCTGGAATGGCATCGGGATGGTAATCATATAGTCGAGGTACAAATGAACAAACCACAAAATTATTAGCCTGAAAATGCTGGTGTATTGGCGGTGGCATGTGTATTCTTCCTGTTATTGGTTCAAAGTCAAATATAGACATGGCATAAGGATAGCTACATCCGTCGTACCCAACAACATCAAATGGATGTGTTTCGTAAGTATAAGGATAAATTAAACCACGTTTTTTAATATTGATTTTAAAATCACCTTTTTCACTGTGTGTTTCCATACTGTGTGGCAATTTCATATCACGCTCACAGAATGGCGAATTTTCCATAAACTGACCGTATTGATTGCGGTATCGGGCCGGTGTTTCAATCGGACTGAATGATTCTATAAATAAAATTTTATTGTCTTCAGTTTCAAAGTGAATGCTGTAAACTGTGCCACGAGGAATTATCACGTAATCACCATACTCAAAATCAATCTGACCATACATAGTTTTAAGGGTACCACTGCCTCTGTGAATAAACAACATTTCGTCTGCGTCAGCATTTTTGAAAAAGTAATTATCAGTTCCATTTTTTGGTGAAGCAAGACCAATATGCAGATCGTCATTGATGAACAATACTTTTCTACTTTGTATGTAATCCTCTTCTGCTTCAACTTCAAATCCGGTAAAACTTCTGGCCTGTAGATTATCTTCAACAGCTACTTCTGGTCTAACACTATAAGGTTTTCCATGTGATTTAACCATAGTTGGCGGATATAAATGGTAGACTAAAGATGAAACTCCTGAAAAACCTTCAGTTCCGAACAGTTCTTCGTGGTATAGTTCTCCATTTGGCTGACGAAAAACGACATGGCGTTTATGTGGAATTTTTCCAATTTGGCGATAGATAGGCATAAGTTAATTAAAATTTTGGGCAAGTTTAACCCAGACCAAAAAGAGAAAAACTGATAATGGTCAATCTGAGAGTGATAATCTGGTCATTACTGACCAATATCATATGTTTTAACAAAGAATTTTATTCTTCTATGAATAAGAAGACATTTTTGAAAGATTTAAAATAATCTAAAGGGATTTGTACTTTTAAATCACTTTTTATCATGAGTTCGCTGAAGTATTTGTTGGACTCAGGACTTTCAATCTGATTAGCTTTACCGAAAAGAATAATATTTTCTGCAGATTTAAAGTGTTTAATAGGCTGCAATTCTGAACTAAAATATAAGGAATCGGTTCCAACTTCTAGTTTAGCGAAACTGCAAAGTATTGTAGAATCAAGCTTATCAATGCTTAAATAAGCAACTTCATTGTCAGTAAAAAGTTTGATTAACTGGTTTTCATCTATGGCCATGTGCCCAAGCTTATAATTGAAGCAGGTATTTTTTAATTGATGAAGCAAATCGTAATGACCATTGTACACACTAAAAAAGAAACCACTTTCTACCCAGTTCTTTATAAAAGTCTCGTCAACATTGAGAATAGGCTTCTTTAACATATCCTTATCAAAGTTTAATAAGGGATAGTTATTTGGTAAAGGTTGTACTAAACCTTTACGGATATTTTTCAACAATTGCTCCTTTGGGGTGATTTCAAACACGTTGTTTTGACAATAAATTCTACCTTTGCAAAGAAAATCAATTCAAAACTAATTCAAAATCAATAGTTGTCAACACGCAGAAACGCCATAGTAGATACTATTAAAAGTATCAGATTACTTCTAGATAAGCCAAGTTTGGCAAAAGGTAAAAGATTGTTATTTTTAACAAGTCTGGTATCTATTGCCGATGTGATTGCACTGGCAGGTGTGGTGCCTGTATTAATGCTGGCAGTGGATGGCGACTTTCTGGCCAAAAGCCGAAAACTGAGATATCTATATAATTTGTTTGGTTTAGAAAATGAAGCCAAGTTCCTGATAGCAATGGTTTTTGCTGTCGTCTTCTTTTTTATAGTTAAGAATACTGCTGCGGTTCTAATTCAGAAAAGTGTACATAAGCTTTGTACTAAACTGGTTCAGAATTTCACAGAAAATACTTTTTACCACATCATTAACCAACCTTTTGAAACAATTATCAGCAAAGGGACAACCGATTTTCTAAATAAAATACACTTTAACTCCATGTATTTTGCTACTGGAGTTTTAATTCCTTTCGTCAATATAGTGGGAGAAAGTCTGGTAATTTTTTTCATTTTAATATTTATCATTTGGTTTAATCCGGCGATATTTTTTATGATTATTCTGGTGACAGCTCCTGCATTTTACTTTATAAACAGTACAATCAAACAAAAAATTTATACCTTAGGTGAGAAGACAAAAGGTAGAAGAGAAGACACCATTGAAAGTCTGAACATTGGTATGAACGGACTTGTAGATGTTAAGGTAAATCATTCAGCTGGTTTTTTTATTAAAGATTTTCTCAACAAACAACGCTATCTAATAAATTGCGATCTTAAATCTATTTATTATCAGGCTATACCAGCCAGGGCCAACGAAATAGTTGTCTTGGCGGGCGTAATAATTTTAGTCATTTACGGTTATTTTTTTTCTGAAAATCCTGCTGGTTTAAGAGCATTGGCTGCAGTATTTGTGTTATCTGTTTTCAGACTAGTTCCTGCGATTAACCGATTGCTTATTGGTGTCATGAAAATGAAACTCCACCAACACACTATCGAGTTTTTATATCATAACAAAGCCAATAATAAACTACCTGAACATCACCATCTTCATTATAAGGAACTAATTAAACTTGAAAATATCCAGTATCAGTTTTCTGATTCGGATGCGCCGCTTTTTAAAAGTGTAACTGTAAATATTCCTAAAGGTAGTGTTTTTGGAATTACTGGTAAAAGTGGTAGTGGTAAAAGTACATTGATGAAAATAATTTCTGGATTGATTTTACCAAAACAGGGTCAGATTAGCATTGATAATGTAGTTTTGAATTCAGGAAATATACAGTCATGGCAAAATCAAATTGGATTTGTTCATCAGTCACCTTTCATTTTTAATAAATCTCTTCAGGAAAATATCTCATTAAGCACAACATTTGATACAGAAAAGCTTAGAAAAGTAATTCAGCTTTCCGGCTTAGAAGAATTTGTAAATGGATTACCTCAGGGGATTGAGTCTACACTTGGAGAACAAGGTTCTAAAATTAGCGAAGGTCAAAAGCAAAGAATAGCGATAGCTCGTGCACTTTACAAGGAAGCAAGTGTCCTACTTTTTGATGAAGCTACAAGTTCTTTGGATAGTTCTACTGAAGATATTATTATTGAAAGTTTACAAAATTTAAAAAAACAGAATGTGACAATCATTATTATTGCACATCAGAAACGCATAATTCAATTGTGTGATGCAACATTCAATATTGACGAGAAAAATCAAGAAAATGAGCACGAGTGATCCTATAAAATTTGCTGTAGTTGGCAGCGGTTATATAGGAAAACGTCACGCTGAAACTATTCTTGAAAATCCAGATTCCTTGTTAGTTGCAATTTGTGATAATAGTTTGCAGCGAGCTGAAGAAACGTCACATTTCGGTGTTCCATTTTATAATAGCCTGGAGGAAATGATAAGCAATGGACCAGAGTTCGATGTTTTATGCATTGCTACACCGAATAGTCTTCATGCAGAACATGCAATTACCGGACTTGAAAACAAAAAACATGTAGTAATTGAAAAACCAATGGCACTTACTAAATCTGATTGTGAAAGAATCATATTTAAGTCATTGCAAGTTTCTAAACAGGTTTTTTGTGTCATGCAAAATCGCTATTCACCACCTTCTGTTTGGATCAAAGATATCGTTAATCAAGGTCTGTTAGGGCAGGTTTTTATGGTACAGGTGAATTGTTACTGGAACAGAGATAGCAGATATTATAATGGCAACACTTGGAAAGGCAAATCTGATTTCGATGGTGGAACACTGTTTACTCAGTTTTCACATTTTGTAGATGTAATGTATTGGCTATTTGGTGATATTACAGATATTCAAAGTCGGTTTAAAGATTTTAATCATAACAACTTAACTGAGTTTGAAGATAGTGGATTTGTCAGTTTTAATTTTAAAAATGGTGCTATTGGTGCTATCAACTATTCAACATCAATCTGGGATAAAAACATGGAAAGTAGTTTGGTGATAATTGCAGAAAATGGTACAGTTAAAATTGGTGGTCAATACATGAATGTTGTGGAGTATTGCCATATTAAAGATTATAAAATGCCAGAGTTAGCACCATCTAATCCCCCTAATGACTATGGCTCCTACAAAGGATCAGCTTCAAATCATCATTTATTTTATAAGAATGTGATTGATACCCTACAAAGTAAAGATACAATAACAACCAATGCTCTTGAAGGGCTAAAAGTTGTTGAAATGATAGAAAAAATATACGAGCAAAACCCTTATTTTAAATCAAAGAAAAAATGACGTCTAAAAAATTATCTATAATTATCCCGGCTTATAACGAAGGAAAAACAATTCACCATATTTTAAATAAGGTGAAATCTGTAACTTTAATTGACAATTATGAAAAAGAATTAATTTTGATAAATGATTGTTCTACAGATAATACCGAGGAGGTAATTAAAGAATACATTAATGTAAATTCAGATTTAAACATTGTTTATTTTAAGCACGAAATAAATAAAGGAAAAGGTGCTGCAATTCACACAGGTATTCAAAAAGCAAATGGTGATTATATTATTATTCAGGACGCTGACCTTGAATATGATCCCAATGAATTCAATATTTTACTAAAACCTGTTGTAGATGGATTCGCTGATGTGGTTTATGGTAGCCGTTTTATGGGTGGTAAACCACATAGAATTCTTTTCTTTTGGCACTCCATTGGCAATAAAATGCTCACATTCCTGTCTAATATGCTCACTAATCTCAATCTTACGGATATGGAAACTTGCTATAAACTCTTCAGAGCTGATATCATCAAGTCAATTAAGTTTAAGGAAAACAGATTTGGATTTGAGCCAGAAGTAACAGCAAAGATTTCCCGAATACCTAAGATTAGAATCTATGAAGTAGGAATTTCTTACTATGGAAGAACATACGAAGAAGGTAAGAAAATCAACTGGAAAGACGGATTCAGAGCTATTTATTGTATCATAAAGTATAATTTGTTTTCAAAAAAGTAAAGCTAGAGTAATTGATTACTCTTTAATTTGATTCAATTTCTTATTAACCTGTGATTGTTATTTACGTCCAGGCTGATCTAATTCAAGATCTAGTCATTTTTTTGTTATTGATTTAACAAATTAATAAGAAAATATAAAATACAACCCTTATTAATACACATAGTTTTGATAAGTTGTTCGAAGAATCTACCAACAAGTTTATATCCTTGTAGAGGGAAAGATATTATAGGCAAAACACAATAATATTGTATTATTTATATTTTTGTTAAAAGAATATCTTAATCCTTTATTAACGCCATTCTTAGGACAACTACTCATCATAAAAATGTGACTGAGGAGGCGGCGCTTTGAAAAATGAAGACGGAAGAAAACTGGTATGTTATTTACACAAAATCAAGGCAGGAAAAAGCTTTGTCTCAAAAGTTAAGTGCTGCAGGTTACGAAGTGTATCTTCCATTGGTCAGAAAACAAAGTCAGTGGAGTGACAGAAAAAAAGTACTAGAGGTGCCACTTTTTAACTCTTACGTTTTTATAAAAAACGTAAATGACAAGTATAAGTTGAGAGATTTTAAAGGATTTGTAGGATTGCTTTTGCATAATAATTTGCCAGCAAGAGTAACCAATAAAGAAATCGAAACTCTTAAATCTGTCATAAAATATGGTTTTGATGTCTCGGAAACAGGTGACAATGGCGAAATGACTCAGGGTTCTGAAGTTATGGTTATGACAGGTCCCTTAAAGGGTATGAAAGGCGAGCTGGTGAGTATTGATGATCATGATTGGTTTATAATAAATTTCGAAAATTTTGGCAATAGCATACAAGTGAGGGTGCCATCTAACATATTAAAAAAAATATAATGTCTACAAATAACGACTATACATTTGTCATAAAGCCCAAGAGGTCTTTGTGGGATGTCAATCTTAAAGAATTGTGGCAGTACCGCGATTTGTTAATGTTACTTGTTAAGCGTGATTTTATTTCCGTTTACAAACAAACAATACTTGGTCCGGTCTGGTTCTTTATTCAGCCGCTTCTTACTACTTTTACTTTTACCATTATCTTTGGAATGGTAGCAAAAATTTCGACGGGCGGAATTCCTGAAATCTTATTTTATCTTACTGGTATTACTTTCTGGAATTATTTTTCAAGTTGTCTTACTTCAACTTCAAATACCTTTGTCTCTAATGCATCAGTTTTTGGAAAGGTTTATTTCCCAAGATTAATTGTACCATTATCGGTTGTGATTTCAAATCTCATGAAACTGGTCATTCAATTTGTATTGTTGTTAATTGTCTGGGCTTATTATTTACTATTTACTGATACAATTCATCCGCAATTAACTTTGGCATTTATGCCTGTCATATTGCTACTTTTTGCATTGATGGGTTTAGGTTTTGGCCTTATTTTTTCTGCAATGACTACTAAGTACCGTGATTTATCTTTTCTAATTGCATTTGGCGTACAGCTTCTCATGTATGGAAGTGCTGTGATATATCCTGTATCTGTCGTTGCTGTAGATAAACAATGGATTTTATTTCTAAATCCTTTGATTCCATTAATGGAGGCTATCAAGTTTAGTTTTTTAGGAGAGGGTATATTACACTGGGGGTATATCGCTTACAGTTCAGCATTTACAATTATTGTATTAGTAATTGGAGTGCTTGTTTTTAATAAAGTTGAAAAAGGATTTATTGATACAGTGTAATGAGTAATATAGTCATAAAAGCAGAAGATATTTCCAAACAATACCGTTTGGGTTCGATAGGCACCAAGACATTGGCAAACGATCTGAAGCGTTGGATACACTTAATGCAGGGTAAAGAGGATCCTTTTCTTAAAATAGGTGAGGCAAACGACAGAAGTAGTAAAGGAAACTCAGAATATGTCTGGGCACTAAAGGATATCAATTTTGAAATTAAGCAAGGTGAGGTAATTGGTATTATTGGTAAGAATGGCGCGGGTAAAAGCACGCTATTAAAAATTCTTTCACGTGTTACTTCACCAACTACTGGTCAAATTAAGGTCAATGGACGTATGGCTAGTTTGTTAGAAGTAGGTACAGGTTTTCACCCTGAGCTTACAGGTAGGGAAAATGTATTCCTAAATGGTGCCATTATGGGCATGAGCAAGTCTGAGATACGATCTAAATTTGATGAGATTATTGATTTCTCTGGTGTGGAGCGATATATAGATACACCTGTTAAGAGATATTCTTCAGGTATGTATGTTAGGCTAGCATTTGCGGTTGCCGCTCACCTTGAGCCTGAAATTCTAATAATAGATGAAGTTCTTGCAGTTGGTGATGCAGAATTCCAAAAGAAGTGTCTGGGTAAAATGAAGGATGCCAGTGGAAGTGGTAGAACTGTATTATTTGTTAGCCATAATATGGGTGCAATTCAATCCTTGTGTAGTCAGTCTATTTATCTTAAACATGGTACCATACAACAAACTGGTCCTACAGAGAAAATCATTAATTACTATCTTAATCACGAGTTGAAAACAGAAGATGAAATGAGCTTACCTCTTAATTCTGATATTCCAGCATGTGTCACACAACTAACTTTGTTGAACACCGAAGATAAGAAAACCAAGACATATTTATCAGGTGAATCACTCAAATTTGCCTTTGAAATTCAGGCACAAACTGCAGGTAATTACCAACTTGGTATTGGTATTGCGAGCGCCCTTGATGTCAATATTTATTCAGAACTTTCGGAACCGATAAATTTAAACAAGGGAAATAATAATATACAATATAGCAATACTCAAGTGAAACTTGCACCAGGAAACTATGCACTTACTTTTAATTTACTCTTTAATGGCAAGTCAATTCAGTACTGCGAGAAAATTATCAATTTCGAAATTTTGGAAATAAATCATGAGAATGAAACTTATTCACTCAATAAAGGAGCAGGTTTTCTAATTACACAAGGCATATTTAAAGTCAATATTTAATGGAACTATACATAGGAATTAATTTTTCTGGTCATGATACAGCAATCTTTGTCATAGACCCACAAAAGCGCGATGTATTCGGTATTTCAAGTGAGCGGGTAACCCGTTTTAAACACGACACAATTTTTCCGGTTGCTGCACTTAACAAATATATCGAGTATTCAGGAATCAATGCGAAAGACGTTAAAAAAGTAGTTTGTTCAAATCCCCGGATGGAGCAAAAAAGCGCTAAAATGACTGCCAATCTTTTTGAACGTACAATGTTCATGAGAGAGTTTTTCGGCGAAAAATATCTTAAGGGTTTTATAAAAAAGGAAGAAGAATTTAAGCATCTGTCACACTTATCTAAGTCAATCCAATTGCTCAAAAAAGGCAAACTTAGGAAATACCGGAATTTGATTCTCTCCAGTGAAAGAAAATATCAGTCAGAATTACTTTCTGATGTTATGACATCATTTTTTCCTTCTGCTGAGTTGGAAATTCTTTATTATGATCATGAAGAATGCCATGCTGCATCTAGTTATTTTACGTCAACTTTCGAAGACGAAGCTTTATTGATAACCATGGACGCACAGGGTGATCATAACAGATTTACCAGTGTTTACACCGTCAAGAACTCTGAATTTAAATTATTTGCTTCTTCTGTGGCACCTAAGAAATTTTATAGCTTCGGAGGCAAATATATTAATGTAGATTATTTTGAAAGTTCTGTAGGTGGCATGTACACATACTTTACCTATATGCTTGGTTTTACAGCCAATGCTGATGAAGGCAAGGTTGAAGCTCTGGCAGCATTCGGAAACTATAAAAACGAAATTTATGACAAATTATGGAAATGCTATTCTATCAATGAACGTCATGAAATTGTTAATCATCAGGAAGAAGCAGAATTGTATTTTTCTCTGGATGAATTTTACCGTTTTTTAAAAGAGTATAAAAAAGAAGATATCTCAGCCGCAATTCAAAAGTTTCTGGAAGAATTTATGCTGATATATATCCGTCAGTTAATAGAAGCTACCGGAATTAAAAAACTTTGTTTTTCAGGTGGTGTATTTGCAAATGTGATTTTGAATTTGAGAGTTTTTGAAGAACTTACAAAGGATATTTATATAGTTCCGGCAATGACAGATGATGGAACTGCTGAAGGAGCAGCTTACATGGCTTATCTGAAGCATACATCAATACCTGAAATGAAGTGGTTAAAGGAGAGACATATGCCTTATTTTGGTACTTCTTATTCAAGAGAACAAATTATAAAAGTACTACAAAAGTCACAAGCTATTAATGTTGAAGATTTAAGCGATCAGTGGCCTGAAAAGGCGGCTCAACTTGTAGTAGAAGGAAAGGTTGGTGCAATTTTTCATGGAAGAATGGAATGGGGTCCGAGAGCACTTGGAAACAGAAGCATTATTGCGGATTGCAGAAGTGAGGAAATAACCAAAAAAATTAATGGTTCAATAAAAAATCGTCCATTGTTTCAACCATTCTGTCCTTCAATTCTGGAAGAAGAAAGAGATAGATTGTTTGAACATTCTTATCCAAATAAACACATGACCTGTGCCTTTAGAATGCGCCAGGAACATCGTGAAAAAATTCCTGCTTCAGTCCACATCGATGGAACAGGCAGAGCGCAATTTGTTGAGGAAAGCGATAATCCGAATTACTTTAGATATCTCAAAGAAATGAAAAGATTAACTGGATATGGTGTAAGCATTAATACATCTTTCAACAAACATGGAAGAACTATTGTTGAGACTCCCCAGGATGCTATTCAGGATTTTTTAGATACCAATATGGATTTCGTCATAATCGAAGGGTATCTGGTAACAAGAAAATAGATTATTTTGAGTCCGGTCATATCTGTTATTCTTCCTGTCTACAATGCAGCAACTTTTCTAAAAGATGCTATTGATAGTTTGTTAAGTCAAACTTATACCGACTTTGAATTACTGATATATGATGATGGTTCTACCGACAATTCAAGAAGCATTATCGATACCTATCATGATACTCGTATCGTCAGACATTATTCAGATACTAATCAGGGCCTAATAGCTGTTCTAAACAAAGGACTTCTAGAAGCTAAAGGTAAGTATATAGCCAGAATGGATGCAGATGATATTTCTCTACCTGATAGGTTTAAGATGCAGTTTGATTTTATGGAATCTCATCCGGATGTTGGTATTTGTGGGACTCAGCTGAAATTAATTCATAACAATGAACCTGTTATAAGACCAACAGAAGACAGTGCCCTTAGATGGTGGTTTTTCAAGGGAAGCCCTTTTGCTCACCCAAGTGTTTTTTTAAGAACTTCATTGATACATGAACATCAACTTAGTTTTAGTGCAAAGGCCTATGTTGCAGAAGACTATGATCTTTGGTGGAAACTGGCATTTTTTTGTAAAATGGCTAATCTCAAGGAAGCATTAGTTCATTACAGAATTCATCCCAATCAGGAAAGTAGTTCCAAATCTGATCAACAATCTGAAAGTCACAATAAAAGTTTGTTAGATTTCATGAATGTTATTGGATTGGATGAAAAACAATTTTCAATAGATTTCATTCAGTCACTTTTATCTCGCGAGCTCGAGTCCAATTATTTGAATATATCAAAATCGCTTTTGCTCTTTAAAACTATACTTACCAGCGAAAAAGCTACCGTATTCTTTGGTAAAGAAGATTTGATAAAAGAGAGAGAGTATCACTTACAATATTTAGTTCAAACCATTACGAAATTTGAACTCAGCGATATAAAATTACTTAAAGATTCAGTATTTAAAGAGGCTTTAAGAATATCTGGAATACATAAAAGTACCTTTATAATTAAATGTCTGATTGGATGGAAAACAAGATAAATCAGAGGCAATTACTTGCAGATAGAATTGGGAATTTGTTGCTAACAGATGAAGACTCTGGTATGAAGTTGTGGCAGGCTTCTGCAGATCAATTGAAGTTACAACAAACGGATTTACCTGTTATTGATGTTTTATCCTGCGTTTTTAATGCCGAAGATTATGTTGCACATGCTATAGAGTCTGTTCTGCTTCAATCTTATCCCAATATTAGATTTATTATAATATCGGACGGTTGTACAGACAGAACCACTGAAATTGTATCTGAATATGCCTTAAAAAATTCGTCAATTACTCACATAATTAATCCTAAAAATCTTGGAATTATCGAATCTTCCAATATTGGTCTAAAGGCCTGTAGCAGTCCATACATTGCAAGAATGGATTTAGATGATATTATTCATCCATTGCGTTTTGAAAAGCAAATGGAAGTACTATTGAATAATCCTAATTTAGGAGCGATTAGTTCAGGCATGAAGATATTTAATGAGAAACATGAAATAAGTGAAGTTGGTTATAGAGACGATTTTCAGCTTCAGAAAATTACCATGTTGTTTTATTCTCCACTTTCTCACGCCGCTTCAATTTTTAGAGCTGATGTTATTAAAGAAATAGGATATCGCAATGGCTATCAATTTGCTGAAGACTATGATCTTTGGTTTCAAATAATGAGCAGATTTGAAACGGCAGTCCATCCAGAATTTCTATATTACTACAGAACCCATAGCAATCAGGTAACCAATCCAAGAAATAATGATATTAAACATGAAACTTGGGTAAAAATATTGAGAAATATTTTTGATCAGCTTAAAATAGAATTTACCTCTGAAGATATAGAGTTTCATATTACATACTGTATCCTATTAAAGTCAACTAAAACCTCTGAAGAATGGTTAAAATTTCATGCATGGCTGAATAAAATAGTTGTTGCAAATTCTTTGTCGAATTTCTTTAATCATCAGAAATTAAAAGATTTTCTTTTTATGAATTACTGGATAAATGGTTTTAATCAATTTAAAAATCAGTTAAGCCTGAATCAGTTCATTAAAATAATTAATTGCCCTTTGAATCCATTGGGTCAGTTTCACAAGTATAAATCAATAGCAAAACATCTTATTGGAAAATAATTAATGAAGTGGACTTCTTTATATAAATTTTCTGTCACAATATTATCTCTGTTGATAATACTATTGTTGGTCCTCAATGCCTATTATGTATGGAACTGGGGAGATGATTATTTAATAAAACACTTTTATAAAGAGCGTTCCCCTATGAAATATTTATGGGATGATTATTTTATATTTGATGGCAGATCTTTGAACCCTGGTTATATAATTTCAAGAATTTGTCTTGGTTACGATTTACCTTATCTATCAACAATATTTGCAACGATTTTGTTGCTATTAAGCGCAGTTATTTTTAAGATGATACTCAATCGGAGCAGACAATTCGAATGGAAAAAAGAGTTTGTTCCTACAATTGTAATTGCAACAATTTTATGGTTATCCTTATTTAACTCACTAAACGAAATATTATATTGGCAGACAGGAATGCTGTATATGGTAGAGTTGTTTTTAATTGCTTGGCTTTACATGCTTCTTGTAACAGGTAAACAATCAACCGGGATAATTATCATACTGGCTTTTTTAACTGGAATGAGTTCACCTAATGCCGTTATTGCCTTATTGTTTGGCTTAATTCTGGAGTACATAAAACTAAGGAAAGAAAATGCTATATTAAGACAATATAAAGCAGCTATTATAGCTTTATCTGTTGGTTTATTGATTGTTGTTTTAGCGCCGGGCAGTAGTGTAAGATGGAATATGGAGGGTGGAGCAGATGCCAAAGCTTTGAGTAATGTTTATGAATTGTATTTCAGGATACAGCAAATGATCTCTGCCTTCATTGAATTAAACACAGTTATTGTTTGGTTCCTAATTGTTGGTGGTATAACTATTGTGATAGGTTTTAGTGCAGGAAATACAAGTAAAAGATTCTTCGATTACTTGTACGATTTTCGATGGATCTTAGGGGCGGTTTTTTGTATCGTTTTCTATTTTCCAAAGATGGCATATTATATTCAAACCAGTCGATTGAACTCTCATTTTGTCTTTTTTTCTGCTTTGTTTTTTTATACTCAGTTAAGGGAATTGAAGATTAGAAAACCTGAAATCTTTCAGTTTCAGGATATCAATTTTAAATTGCCTGTTTTATTATTGGGATTAGTAATGTTGTTTTCTCAGGTTTTGGGCAGTAAACACTGTGTTGGAAAATTCAAAATAAGAGAACAAATTTATAGTGAAAATAAGGGAAAGGATGTCGTTTTGAAAGCCAATGACATCATAGGTCCGCCGAGAACTAAATTTTTTACAGACGTAAATGAAGATAGTTCACATATTTTCAATCAGTCTATTGCCGAATTTTATGGATTAAAAAGTATCAGAAGAGAAAAATACAGATGAGAGTAAGAAATAATAATCTACCAATTTCAGTTTTAGTAGCTTCTTTTAATGAAGGTCACCTCTTAGAAGATTGTTTAAAAAGTATTCAGTTTTGCGATGAAATAGTTGTACTTAGTTTAAAATGTACAGATAATACAGAGACTATTGCCAGGCAATATGCTGACGTGTTTTATTATGAGGATTCACAACCTGAGTATTGTGAAATTTTTTTCGAAAAATATATTCCTAAACTTAAAAATGACTGGTTCATTTTGATTGACCCGGATGAGAGATTATCTGAATCTTTAGTTGAAAGCATTAGAACTACAATGACTACAGTCCCTGATGATATATCAATGATCAGAATCCCAATGTTCAATTATTTCAAGCGCAAAAGACTTAAGGGTACTGTGTATGGCGGAATTAATTATGCAAGATTGCTGTATAGATTTTCAGGTGTAAATATTGGCAATGAAGTCCACGAGGGAATTAAATTAAAGAGTAATTTTAATAGAATTAAGATCAAATTTGAAGGCCAAAATTATGACACACATTTTTGGTGTGATAGCTGGTCACAGTTACTAAAAAAACACAGTCGTTATCTTAAGGGTGAGGGCAAGGCTCAGTATAATTTGGGCACGAGGTATTCTTTTAAAAAGCAATGGTATAATTCTATAATTAGATTTTACTATTCATTCAAAACCCGTCAGGGGTATAAAGATGGATTAACTGGTTTTCTTCTAAGTTTTATTGCAGCCAGATACGAATTTATTAAATTTAGAGAGCTTAGAAAGTATGAGAAATTAATCAAAAATACGAAGTAATTTATGTGTGGCATTTCAGGTATATACCATTTAAACAGGGAAACAATAGATCCAATTGAGTTAAAAGAATTTACTGATTCAATGCTTCACAGAGGTCCGGATGCATACGGATACGAATTTCTTGATCAGAATAGTTTAGGATTGGGTCAGAGGCGCCTTTCAATTCTCGATTTAAGTGAATCAGGCAGACAGCCAATGTTCTATGCTGAAAATCGATTCTGTATTACCTATAACGGTGAGATTTTTAATTTCTTAAGTATTAGAGAGGAACTTAAGTCGTTTGGCTATCAATTCAAATCGGACTCAGATACCGAGGTGATATTGGCAGCATACATGCAATGGGGTCCGTTATGTCTTAAAAAATTTAATGGCATGTGGGCAATGGCAATATGGGATGATTTAAACAAAGAACTATTTCTTGCCAGAGATCGTTTTGGAATCAAACCTTTATACTATTTCCATGAAGAAGGTAAGCGTTTTATTTTTGCATCTGAAACGCGTGCTTTTAAATTTTTAAAATCATATTCCCGAAGGCTTAATCAGCAATTACTTAATCTTAATCTTGTAGATCCCTATGCCATTGAAGGTTTAGGATATACCATATTCGACAATATTCTTCAATTACTTCCAGGGCATTTCATGATTGTAAAGCGTCATGAAAAAGTTGTACAAAGAAGATGGTGGGATATCAATGATTGTAAGGCTGATGTTCCTAAAAGTTTTGAAGAACAAGCAGAAAAGTTTTATGACTTATTTAGAGATGCTTGTAGATTAAGATTAATAAGCGATGTACCAGTTGGCACTGCTTTAAGTGGAGGTTTAGATTCTACTGCAGTATATTCTACTGTTTATGATATCATGAAGAACGAATCACTTGGCAGAGTCAATAAGGATGCTCAACGAGCCTTTACTGCTACTTTTAAAGGATTGCCACATGATGAAAAAGAATATGCTGCTTTGGCCGCATCCTACACTGGTGGTCCGATTACTTTTTTAGAAACTGATTCTCATAATCTGGCTTCTAAAGTTGAAAAAGAAACCGAACTGTGTGATTTTATCAATAATGCACCTATTTCCTCAATTGCATCTGTTTATGAAGGGATGCGAAAAAATGGCATCATTGTCTCGATGGACGGACATGGAGTTGATGAAATGTTATATGGTTACAGAGACATGATTTATTCTTTGTACAACCATGCATTGTGGAATGGTACTTACGACTCTGCAAAATCCTATGAATCAGTTCTCGTTGAATTATATCATCCTATGCAACGGGATGAAGTAAAAGCAAGATTCAAAAAACAACTTCAAGAGAAGAGTGAAAGAGAATCTTCATTAAAATTCAAACTAAAACGTGTAATAAAGAAAGCTGACAGAAATCTAGAGTATTTACCTGTTGAGTTACCTCCATTAAGTGATAAACCATACGATTTCAGCTCAAAACAAGTTGATGAAAGAATGGTGTATAATGAGTTCTTTCAGCATACATTACCTACATTACTCAGAAATTTTGATCGTGCAGGTATGATCAATAGTGTTGAAATACGTATGCCGTTTATGGATTGGCGACTGGTATCATATGTTTTCTCATTGCCTGTCTCAAGTAAAATTGGCAATGGCTTCACTAAGAGAATTGTGAGAGAGGCTATGAAAGGTAGAATGCAAGAATCTCTCAGAACTCGAACCTATAAGGTTGGTATTGGTAGTCCGGTTGAATACTGGCTTAATGGAAGTCTTAAAGAATGGGCTATGGATACGCTTGATGACAAACTCTTAAAGTCTGAAGCTGAAAAAAGTATAAAAAACGAGGGAAAATGGTCTGTTAAACAAGTAAAAGATATCTGGCAATCAATCAATCTTAAACTCATTAGCTGATGAAAATTCTGTATGTCTTTACCTCTGCAGGTCTAATTGGCGGCTCTGTTCAAAATAAAGTTATTGAACAGATTAAAGCACTAAGAAATGCAGGAACTGAATGTAAAGGCTTGTTTTTTACTACCGATGACTTTGATAAAAGTACAAATGAACTTTATGACTTTGTTAAAGTTCCAAGAGTTCCAAAGTCACTTTTCAGATCAGCAAAACAAAGGATTGCCTATCACAAGACAGTTTATCAATATTTTAAAATCAATAAGCCAAATTGTGATTTTGTGTATTGCAGATATCCAGGTGCTGGTAAATATATTAATAAATGGCTTGGTTTAGGACTTTACAAGGTGTTTTTTGAACATTTAACTACCGAGGGACCAGAGATTAAATTGTATGCTAAAGAAAACCCTTTAAAATGGAATTTGTCTTCATTTTTAAGTCATATTGAATTTAAGTATTTTCCACTTTTCCTTGAATGGAGATACGGTAAATCTATCAGAAGAAAAGCTGTATTTGGAATTTCAAATTCTGAGAATATTGGAGAATACGAAAATACTATAGCAGGCAAAAACTATGTCAGAATCATAGGTGGAGACGCTGTTAATGCAAGCTCTTTTCCAATCAGAACCGTTAATATTGAAAACAATCTTTTACGTATGATTTTTCTGAAGGGTGCTGTAACAAGTGCAGACTTTAATGGCTTAGACCGTCTGTTTAAAGGAATGTCAGAATATCGTGGGCCGTATCAATTACAGTTAAAATTATATGGAAAAAATCTTGAAAACGAGAGTCGTTTAATTAAGCAATATGGAATTCAGAATTTGGTTGAAACCGCTGGATTTATCAATAAAAATGATGTTGATACTTTAATGAATCAAATCGATTTGGGAGTAGGTGCTTTAGGTGTTCATAGAAAAGGTTTAATGAGTACAACGACGATAAAGGCCAGAGAGTATTTCGCAAGAGGTTTACCTTTCTTTTATGGCCATCAGGATCCCGATCTTACAGGTCACCCAGAAGTAATTAATTTTTGCAAAGAGCTTCCTGCAAATGATAGTTCTGTCAATTTTATTGAAATAATTGAATGGTTTGAGAAAATTTCTGGAATAGCAGAACTCCCAGAATTAATGCATCAATATGCTATTGATAACCTGGATTACAATGTTAAAATGAAGAGGTTATCCGATTACTTAAAAACTTATAATAATTGAGATGCTAAAAATTGCACATCGAATAAATACAATTGCTCAGTTAAATTCCACACCTACTGAATTTGGTGTTGAAATGGATTTAAGACCTGATGGAGACAATATCATTATACACCATGATCCATTTACACCAGGAGAGAATTTCGAGGATTGGCTTAGGCATTATCGTCATAGTTTAATTATTCTCAATACTAAAGCCGAAGGAATGGAAGAACGTATTCTGGCATTAATGGAAAAATATGCAATTGATAAGTATTTCTTTCTAGATCTGTCTCTACCATTCTTAATTAAATATATGAAAAAAGGGATTAGCAAAATTGCGGTCCGTTTTTCTGAGTATGAGCCACTGGAATTTGTGATGAAATTTGCAGGCAAAGTTGAATGGGTTTGGGTAGATTGTTTTAATGATTTACCACTAAATCAAGAGAATTATCAACTACTGAAAGAACATTTTAAAATTTGCATTGTATCGCCTGAATTACAAGGATATGATGTCAGCAGAATAGTAGAATTCAAACAACTATTGGCTGAAATGCAAATTGATGCAGTATGCACTAAACGTCCTGATCTATGGTAATAAACAATTGGAACGAAATAGAACTTTCCGGAATTAAAGGTCTATTAATAGATCTTGATGATACATTATATCATTATGACCCTGTCCACAAACTGGCATTTGATGCCTGCATGGAAAAGGTTGAATCAATTTATAAGATTCCATCTGGTGAATTTAAAAATCTCTGGAAAATTGCGCGAGATAAAGTTCATATTGATGTTCATGGACAAGCTGCCTCACATTCCAGACTTCTATACCTTCAGAAAGTATCTGAATTGCATAGCGGAAAAACAAATGCAGAATTTGCTTTAGATATAGAACAAACCTACTGGTCTGTTTTTCTGAGAGAAATGGAATTTAGAAAGGGAGTAGAATCTT
>JACCDI012100636.1_pt1 | contig 35337 bp, 57 predicted proteins | sample 7442791 | NCBI WGS metagenome assembly JACCDI01 (sample SAMN15323434, study PRJNA562643) | freshwater metagenome | isolation source: river surface water | place: USA:Blue River Watershed | collected 2017-08-15 | reverse complement strand
ATACTGTAACGAAATCTATGGTGAACCATAGAAACCTTTATAAAGTGTTTAACTTTACTGGACTAACAGCCTGTCCTATATCGGCTTTAAATTACCGACTACCTTTTAATAATTAATTTAAATGTTTAACAGATTCATTATTTCATATAACTTTTCAATGCTTTGTAAATTATTTTACTGATTAGTTCATCGTATGTTATTTTTTTGATTCTGTTTTATATTATTTAATAAACTATATATTTAAAGTATATATAAATCAACTAAAACGACTTTTTTCCACTTACTTTGTACATATTTCTATATTCCATATAACTAGTTACAACTCTATGTAAACTATTATTATTTTCAATGCCAATTTTTTCAATAACTTCTTCTGCAAAATCCATACAGTATCCATTATTTATTTGCTTTGGTGTCATTTTATTTTTTGATTTCCACTTAGCAGTTATATCAAGAATAATAGATGTTAATGTGTTTTCGTTGATAAAATGTTCGAAAGTTTTTAAATATCTCATAAAGTATATATAAAAAAAGCCTAGAATATTCTAGGCTTTTTTATTATAATATTTCGTCACCGACATACAATGTACCATCTCGTGAGATATATAACATTGTATAATCAATATCAATAACATCTATATTTGATACGATATCAACAATCATTTTTAATTTATCAACATCAATTTTATTTTTATCTTTCATAATAGAATAATATATATCAAAATATAAACTATTATGGAAATACACACTTAATGTATCTTGTTTAAAAGCAGAACTGATATGATTTCTTTTAATATAATCAAATCTACCAAGTTTACCACTGTCAGATTTAACATAACCTAAGAATTTATATCGTGATATATCTTCTTTGATATAATTTCTAAGAAAATCACGACTTAAACAGAAATCATATTTATCATTCCTAATGCATATAGCAGCACGATGATTACATTGACTATTCGTTTTATAACCTAATATTTTACCACTTTCAAATCTATCTAAACGATAAGTATTAGGTGTGTATGATATATCAGTTAATATATCAAAATATTCGGTTTTTCTTTTAATCTTAGCTTCTAATTTAATGATTTTCTCAACTAAACTATCAGTACCGAAACGTTTAATATATACTGTTTTATCAGAATTATTGTTGATATCAATCCTATCAACACGACCATGGCGTTGTTTAAGTTTTGATGGATTCCATTTAGAATCGTAATCTACTACATATTTGGCACGATGTAAGTTAACACCCTCAGATAATACATCAGTACATATCAATACATCAAAATTATTTTTCATATCTGATATATCAATATTCGCATCAAAATCATAAACTATTTTTTCTAATTCTTTGTCAGAAGATAAAGAGTTGTATCTGATTACACGGAAATTAGATAATGCTTTTTGGATTACATCCAATGTATCATTATACTCAGTGAAAATAACTACCTTCTCATTTTTTCCAACTATTTCTGAAATAATATCAACTAGAATATTAGTTTTAGTAGTGTCACCACTATTTTCCCACATCTCTACTAATTTAGTGAAATTTGATATATCAGTTTCAACATCTTGCCAGAAATATTCTTTAACTTCTACAACTTCATTATTGATACGATATATCTTCTCCTTATTTAGAACTTCTAGTTCGTGCAAACTTTTAGCAATAGTTTGTTTAAAAGCATATACAGAACTATCTAAACGTTTTAATAATAAAGTTCTATATAATCCAGTGAAATCACTATTAGTAGTATCTTCAATGTTACTTGTTAAATATTTGATGATATTTTGTCTTGATAATGGAGTTTTTTCTATAATATCAATAGTTGCTAATATTTTACCTTGTATTTCAACTTCAACACTAATGTTTTCAAAATCTATGATTGGAAAATTACCCATTAATGATATATCAGAAGCATAATTAGTGCTAATATAGTCTCTGGTATTACGAACAGTGAACGTTGCTAAAACATCTTTTAAATCGCTTAAATAAGTATTTAATTCTGTGTATAATTTGATTTCAACACCATAGTTGTTTGGCTTATCTTTACTGATAATATATTTTTTCTCAGTGTCAATAATATTTGAGAGTAATGTAGGTAAATTATAAAATGGTAAAGTATTGTTTTTGAAAAGTATTAATGATAACATTGCTTTCAATTCAATGAAATTATTATTGAAAGGTGTTGCAGTCAATAATAAAGTTTTTGCTTTATTTTTTTGAATAGTTAAAAATAATTCGATATACGATTTATTTTTAATATTTCTGAAATTGTGTGCTTCATCTACAATAACAACATCGTATTTATTATCTGGTAATTTAGATAATGATTGAATAGTTGATATATCAATATTGATATCACTTATATGATTTGCTACTTTAACCCAGGCATTTTTATTTGCAACAGGCGATATAACAAGAATACTGTTTCCTAAATTAATTGCAGTAGTTAATGATGTAATAGTTTTACCTAAACCAGTTTCATCATATATACAAGCACCATTATTAATATCAACTATTTCTAATAGATTTGAAATAGTATCTTTTTGATATTGGAAAGGAGTATAATTTGGAATAGTTTTCATGATATAAATAATTAATAATGTAAAGTTACGAATAATTATTGATATATCAAAATAAATATATACTTTATGAGATATTTACATAACTATGATGATTTTATATCAGAATCACAACAAAGTTTAGAAACTATTTATACTAAATATTATGTGAATATACCACAAGATATATTCTATAAAATAGTAAAAGCTGACCCTACATATAAAGAGAAAACAAATCGTCAAGGAATTTACATGAAATGGTTGTTAAATCTTTATATTAACAAGAAACTCAAAATTGAAGATTTATATAAAGCAACAGAATATTTAAACACATTCAATCTTTTTAAACATAAACTCAGTAACGATATCAATTCATATAAAAGTTTACCAGAACTATTTAATGCTGTTAAACCATTTACTATACAAGATAATTCCGAATTTATTAATGAGGATGAAAGAAAAATAGTAGGTCAATTCAGAGAAGTATTCCGTAACAATAAATATAGAATCATCGTACCAAAAACTTTAAAAGCATCAAAATATTTCGGTAGAGGTACGGAATGGTGTACTACTAAAAGTGATAATTTCGAAGATTATACAAGACACCAGGATATATCAAAAATATCACCATTCAATTTATATATTCTTTATACAGAAAATTTAGATGAAAGATTACAGTTTCATTTTGAATCACAACAATTTATGGATATTAATGATAAAGATATTGATATTAAAAAATTCATGCTAGAAAATTCAGATATAGAAAATTTCTTTAAAGATGTTATATCTAACATTTTCTTGAATCTTGAACCATATGAACATATGAAAGTATGTGCAGAATATTTAGGTTATACATATTCTGCTTTTAGTGAAAATTCATTTGATGATTTTGGAATATACGGATTAGAATATGGTTCAATACCATATGATGATACATACATTTTCGGTTCATTATATTTAGTTGATAAAAAAATTGATATATCAGAAATACAAAATGTATTTAAAGAAAAGTATGATATATATGATATATCAGAATACACTGGTGATTATACTATTGAACAAGGTATAGATTATGATAAATCCACAAAATATATAATTCTTATGTATGAGAAATAAAAAAAGCCTTTGAATATTCAAAGGCTTTTTTATTTATATGTTATTATCTTCTATATGACCTGGACGGTTTATAACTAGATGATGATTTGTAACTAGAACTACTATAACTTGATTTATATCCGTAGTTACTACTTTTAGATGGTGTATAACTTTTAGTATAACTTTTAGAAGTAGTATATGAAGGTTTAGATGGTGTATATTTCACATACGGCTTTGGATTATATTTTGGTGTCAATAACACTGACCTAGTTTGTTGTTGTGGTCTAGTTGGTTTAGATGGTGTATTAACATAAACTTTGGTTACATTCACTGGTCGTGGTTGTGGTACTGTCACATATCTAGTATGTTGCACTGGTGGTGCTACAATAATAGTCGTGCTATTTTGTGGATGTTGATACTGTTGTTGGTAATTCGGATGTTGCTGGTAATAACCTTCTTGTTGATAAGGTTGCTGCTGTTGTGGATTTGTACCACATGATGTCATAATCGTTAAGGAAACGATAAGTGATAATGCATATACTAATGCTTTTTTCATAGTTATAATATTTATTTATACAAAGTTAAGAAGAATAATTGATATATCAAAATATATCTTTATTTATTCTTCTAATTATTTCACTTGAAATTAATATTCTGGTATAATTGAAAATTTCAGAGAAATCACCATCTATCCAAACAGAATTTAATAATTCACTACGTACATGTGTTCTTGGTGAATCCATATCAGCCATTATTTGTAATTCTTTTGATATTAAAACCAAATCTAGTTTAGATAGGTTAGATATATCGTTCGATTTCATGTTTTCCATTTATATGTCTGGCACGGGTTTTTATTTCACGACTAGGTATTGTACCACAACCACTGGCTGGTACACATATTGTTATTGGATACCACTCAGTGTTTGTTTGTTTGTGATTGTGATTCGTATTTAGCAACAACTTTCAATGCTTTCTTATATTTCTTTTTTGTTACTAGTTTCATATAGTTCTTTAATTATAGCTTCTGATTCTTCTTTCATATCATCTTTAACATTTGACCAGCATGTATCTCGTTGACCTGACCATTTATTATGTGATATAGCACCATTATAGAAAGATGTTTCTATTAATGCTTTCATTTGTTCTTTTGTTAATGTGATAGTACCACTCATACTTATAATAATTCAGCAAGTTGTAATAGTTTTTCTTTCAATTGCTTATTGAAAGGTTCTGATGAATTTTTATCAACTTTCATTACTTGAATTGAATTTAAATCATCACCACCTATTTTACCAAGTATTGATATATCATCACAAATACTTTGTAAAGAATACATTGATATCAAAGTATTTATAGTTTTCTTAATAGATTCAACATCACGTTTAGATGTAATAGATAACCATTTAGAACCAGATTCAAAAACATTTATTTCAATATCATCTTTTTCTGATTCATTTTCGATATCATTTAAAATAATACTAAATGTTGTATCAATACCATAACGTCGCATCTTTTTATCAAAGAAAAGGTCATACGAATTGAATCCAGTAACAGCTTTAAATCCTAATGTACTCATATAATCACGAACAATCAATTCAATGAACATATGATTTTTCAACATTTTATCATAATATGCATGATGATAAGGTAGTGTTGATATATAAGATGCTATATTGAATTTTAATTTATCAATACTGTTTGCATAAGTTGATATATCGTTATTGATGATATATCCTTGCTTGTATTTATTAACAGCACATAAGTATTCAAAATTTGAACGAGATGGTGAATTTTCACCTCTTTTTTGGTATAATAAAACACCATGCTCGTTTTTTAAAACTCCTTCAAAGTTGCTTTTTAATTCTGTCAAAGTTATCATAATTACTAATTTAATTATACAAAGTTAATCAAAAAATTACAACAAACTACTATAATTTATATGTTTTTTACTTTCATGATTAATACTAATACCACCATATCCATTGATGGATATATCAAATGTTATAATGCTTTTATCATCAAACAAAATTATCACAGAAAGTTTATCAGCTTTGATTATTTCTTCGTATTTTTCAAAATATTGTTGTATATGTGATGGTATGCCAAGCATCTCTCTAACATTACCATTGATATATGATGCATAATAATGATAAGGATATATCTCATTGCTTAAAACACCATATTCAAATTCATCATATTGTATAGATGTTGAGGTCGATACTAAATTTTTAGCTGGTATTCTAAGATGTGGATATTTTTCACGTTCTACACGATACGATTCTACTCTTTTAAATCGTTGATATATCACGCAGATTTCTTCATCTGGTAAAATAACATCTTCGATTTTGAGTGATTTTGTACCACCCATCATTGTTTCAATTTTCAGATGTTTTTTCTTTGATAAAATCACACCTTTCCAGATATTACCAACCACACGGTAACACACAGTATCACCAATGTTTAAATCATCTATTTTTATCATATATTAATAAATTCCTGGTATTCGTACAACACAACACTGATTTCATTCAAAGATGCAAAATGTAATATTTTATCTTTATATAAATTCAACACACCAGCTTTTGTTTTATTTGAAGTGTTTCTATACAACAAATCTTTTATAGTACCATCACTATAAAATTGATTCAAATCTATGAAAACACGACCACCTGTACCATATTTGAATTTATTATATTCTGATAATAAATATCCACAATATTTTTTTAAACTATCTGATGATATAACATCATTTTTTTTATTATTCATAACCAATAAGTTAATACCTTTGTATAATTTTGAGATTCGTATTTTTTAACTTCTTCTAAAAATTCTTCTTTACTATACCACCATCCAGTAATATCGCCTATATAATTATCATCTTCATCTTTTTCAAAACAGTAATATGCTTCTAATGATTCATCTTCTGTTTCAAATACATAAACATCTTCACCATGGATATGTGATACTGCAATTGGTTCAAAACCTTTATGTATTATTAAATCAATATTAAATTGAAAATCGGTTAATTCTTTTTCGTGATTATAAATTATCATTTCGTAAAAATATCTTCTTCGTATCGACAAACAGGACAGTACACTATTACAACATCTCTTGATATATCATTACCAAAATTAACATCACTAGCATGTCCAGTAACTAATTCGCAGCAACCGTTAACACAATTCAAATTCTGCTCTCTACCATATCTTATAGTTTTGATAGATATATCAACAGGTATTGGTTTACATGAAACTTCATTACAAACTGGACAATATTCTTCACCCATTCTATCTTTTATGTTGACATCTTTGATATCTCCACAACTATCACATTTATATTTCACTATTTAACAGTAACTAGCTACTCTACGGATATCATTCAATTCTTGCGTATCAGTGATATATCTATACTCTTTAATATAATTAATATCATCAAGTATAATTTTATCATTACGATTCTTATAAACTAAATCTGCTTTATAACAAGAAGTTTCGTGATTCTTAGTTATAGATTCAATTTTAAAATATCTTTTCTTATCACCACTGAATACGATTTCACAGTATCCATCAACTACCATACCTGGTACGATTTTTATACCAGCATCAACAGTTATTGTCAATGATGAACTTGTTAATTTGGATATTAATAATTCCATATTATACTTTGCGATATATCTTGTATGTTATATCCGATTCATCTTTAATTTGAGGAACTTTTTTGAAATGTTCATCAATAGTAGCAGTGAATTTCTGCACAACATCTTCTGTTATTTTAGCAAATCCAGTGATTTTCGTAGCTTTGGTAATTTCAAAGATTCGTGAGCCTTTTGGTGTAGTAGTTTTGACGATATCACCTACTTTTAATTTACCTTCTACGACTTCATCGTATTCTTCGTTTTTATATTTAATCATATCATATAGTTTTATGGATATATCGTAACGTAGTTGAAATTTTAGATTTTATTGTTTTATCAAATAAAACAATGTATTTGTGTCCTCTTGGATTCGGACCATCTAATAATTCCATTAAGAATCTTTCTTGTAATAATGTATAGTGTTCAGTATGTGTAAATACTATAACACTAGTAGGTAGCGATTCAGCGAAATTTATTTTTTCAACACACAAATCTTGTGGCTTAATATGATGTGTATTAGAATAAGCATTAGCTATTTTTCTAACATTCACATTATATGAATCTACATGAACATGCAACACAACAGGAATACTTGTATGGCTGAAATGTGATTGTACCACATCCAAAACACCTTCTATTTTATTATTAGCTGACATATTTAAATATTTATGATACAAAATTAATGAAAATATTTCAAAAATCAAATTTTATTGAATATAATATTTTCTATTCTTGATACAAGTCCAGATTCAATATCAGTTATAAAATCAAATTCATCTGGTAATGCTACTTTATCCGAGTAACTGCCTATAAATGGCAGCACTAATATACCACCATTTTTATATATTCCGTAATCGTATATAAACCATGCATCTAAATTAGAAATTGCATCGAAATACTTAACGAAATACACACGATTTTCTGAAATAAAAAAATACCAATTTCGTAAATCGTCATTCACGCTACATAGATATGTCATCATATACTTTCTATTATTATTTTTGATAATATAATTTCATAAATACTATCTAATTCAACAGCATCTATAATATTAATTTTATTTATATGCAGGTTACACGTATTATCATTATTATCATTATTATCATTATTATCATTATTATCAATGAAATAATTTTCATACCTTGTCAATTCCATACCATCTAAAACAGCATATACAATTATATCATTAAAAGAAACATTATAAAAATCTCGTTTCTTCTTATCTCTGGTTTGTATATAGATTACATATTTATGGTTGTATAGAAATATATGTGATAATAATCCTTTATATTCTGTATGTGAATATGTTGCTAGATATATCATTATTATATACTTTCTAATATTTTACCTAACATTTCTCTTTCTAATATAGTTTTAAATATCCGAACCCTTTCTTCATATACAGAAATGTTTTCAATATCATTAATGGAATTTAGTTTTTCTATCTCTGGAAATTCTTCATATAAATCTTCATCATATGATAAAAAATTAACTTGCTCATATTCTTCATGAAATACTACAATATATTTAAATACATATCCATCATTTTTATCAATACAAATATTTATTATTTCATTCTTTTCTGATATGTAATAATCACCATGAAATTCATAAGAATCAGTAGTGATAGTAAATAGATATATCATATACTTTTAAATATTTTAGATTCTATTATCTTATAAATTATTTCTTTATTTATTGTCGATATGATATTTTCCACTTCTGGTATCTTTATATAGTTGATTTTATAATATCCATCAGCATAATAAATCCTATTATTATCATATACACAATACAACTCAACTCTCATTTCACTACGATGTATATGCTTTGATTCTATATAAACCACTTGTTTTTTATCATCCAGAAAGAAATGTGCATCAATTCCTATATTTCTATATGTTGCTAGATATATCATAGATTACTCAATACTTTATTAAAGATTTCTCTATCTAATATTTGCATAAATATTTGGTCATCAATTGTAGAAAAATCATCTTTGAGATATATTTCTTGTGATATCCCAGGATATTCATAATGACCAGCTACAAATTCAATATCATCTTCACTTTTTACTACAATTTCATAAGAATGATAAGTCTCACCAGAAAGATAAGTATGCCCAGATTCAAAATTTATTACTGCATTATTATCGTTATAAAAATAATGACCACTATATCGAAATGGTACATCATCTGTTTCGTATATCGTAAATAGATATATCATATTTATATTTTCTCTATTATTTTACTCAATAAAACACTATCCAATATTTCTTTGAATATAGTGGTTTGTTGTTCATTATTTCCTTCTAATGGTGGAAACGCATTCCATTTTTTACTTAATGGTATTTCTATTTCAATATCTGTTGATGGTATGTCATGAAAATACACTATACCATTTTTAATTTCTATTACATAATAGTAATATTCAAAATCTATCTGGATTATTTCTTTTTCTTCCGATAAGAAATAATGTCCACTATATTGATTGAAATCATTTTTGATTGTAAATAGATATATCATAATTATATTTTATCAAGAATTTTATTAAATATTTCACTTTCTAATATTTTTATAAATGTGGCATCATTTTTAGTAATTGTATCTTCTGGAACAAAGTTTATGATGTTCTGATTATCCGAATTTGATTTGAAATCTAAATTAAATTCAGATTTATTGATATTGAAAATTACTTGATTATTATTATTAATATCAACATCGTATATACTACGGTGTATTTTGTTTCCATATATCGAATAATATGTTAAGTTATATATTTTTGCATTGTCGTAAAAATAATCACCTTGATACGCACCAGCATCTTCTGTCATACTAAATAGATATATCATTTATATTTTATCAAGAATTTTACTTAATATTTCATTTTCTAATATTGATATAAACACTCCATCTTTTTCATCATCATATATTACATCATCCTCATTATAATAATCAACAAAAGGAAATTTCATTATAACATTATCTTCTTTATGAATAGATATATCTAATATAGCATTTTCTATATCTTTCAGTTTATCACCTAACATAATAATACCTGATGAAAAATCAACATCTTTTTTCGCAACCTTATCATATGTCACTGTATAAATATCATATGAATAACAATATATATTTTTGCTTCCATCAATGTAATATTCACCTTTATAAACAGAATCACCTTTTATCGTAAATAGATATATCATATTTTATTAAGAATTTTCACGAAAATTTCATTTTGTATTAATTCAATAAATTCCACACTACTAGGTTCTTTCACTTCACGAAAAATCATATCTTTTTTTGATACCGAAGGCATAGCACTATGTATAAGATATTCAAAACTAATATTTTCATTATTATTGCTAATATGCACTTTATATACTTCACGTAAAAGAAGGGTATGTCGATAAACACTACTATCACGAGTATGATAAAAGTAGTGACCTGTAAGATAATTTTCATTTGTAAATAGATATATCATTTTTTATCTTGTTCTAATCTTTTTCATGTCGTAAATATAATAAATTATTTAAATATAAAAAACGGATTCTAAATAATTAAATCTTATATATCATAATCTTGTAGCTTTTTTAAGTTTTAAATTAAAATTTTCAAAACTTTTTAGTATATTTCTGATATAACTTATATGGAATTAGATTTTATATCAACGAGAATAGAAGAAGTGCGAAAAAAGTTAGAGGTGTTTAATGACCCAAAATTTGTATTTGACCCTATTCCACACACATATAAAAGAGGTCGTGTGAAATTCGTATCAGCAACAACAAAAGTTTCGGATTTCGTAGTACCTTTTGATGAAATTGCTATGAGCCGTAAAAAAGCAATTGATGCTATATTAAGCGATATGCCAAATAATGATTTATTTGATTTAGAAGTTGATATAAACGAAGATGAAATAACTAAAATACAAAATGAATTATTGGATTCTTGGCATCACGAAAGAGATACAGCTTGTGAATTGGGAACTGCTGTTCATTTGTGGATGGAAGAATTTTTCGGTAATTTACCTTTCACTGATATTATATATGATGATGTTTTAGAAAGAGTAGAGAAATTCAAAAAGTTTTATGCATCTAAATTAGAAAACAAAATATTCAGTGTTGGACAGGAAATAAGAGTATTCAATACGAAAATGAAAATTGCTGGTACAATAGATGCTTTATTTTTCCGATACCATAAAGGTAAATTGATGCTTGAAATATGGGATTATAAAACCAATAAAGTATTACACACAGATGAAAACAAAAGATATAAAAAATTATTACCCCCTTTTCAAAATGAATACGAGAATGAATTAAATAAATATTCTATTCAATTGAATATTTATAAACTCATCCTCGCAAGTGTGGGGATTTATATTGATGGTGAATTAGTACTTGTTCATATACCATCGAATGGTGAACCAATGATATATCGTTGTAAAGATTATATCAAACAACTAGAAATGTATTTCGGTGTTAATTATTATACAAAACTTAAAAGTTCATATCAATAATATCACCGACAATCAAATTCTTGTCTTGTACTAATATAAATTCTTTTTGTGAAAAAGAAATAGTCAATGGATTATTTTTAATAACTTTACAATTAGAGAAACGATACCAGCCAAGTAGCACATCTTTCTGAATCTTATCGTAGTTATTAGTGATGATAGAACACCCTAATGTTATATCACTCGAATTAATAGGTTTATCTGGATAGATAATTACTATATTCGATGATGATATATTAATTTTACCTTCTATAAATAGTTTCATGATACAAATATATGAATAATTCAAATAAAAAACAAATTAGACAAATCATCAAACACATAGTTATGATGAAAATGGCTGTTGATATATCCAAACTTAGCTATGACCCCAAACATCGTGTAGGAAGTATTCTTGCTAAGAATGATTATACGGATATAAATGCAATAGGTTATAATGGCACATATGTTGGTGGTGAAAATAAAAGAGAAAGTATGGAATCTGGTGAATCTGGATTTATTCACGCAGAAGCTAACATGCTTATAAACACTACTTTAAATCGTGATACAGTTAAAGATTATACAGTTTTCTTAACGTTGAAACCTTGTATGAACTGTGCTAAAATGCTGATTAATAAAGGTGTTAAACGTATCGTTATATTGGATGATTATCTCAATTCTAAATCAGAAGAGTTGTTATGTAGTGTTGGTATAGAAACAGTATTTTTGAAAAATTATTTTGTGGAAAATATGAAAAATATACATGGTGATATATCATCATCATTATTATTAACATATAAAGATTATATAGATATGTTTTTAGAGAATCGTGGTGATATATTATATGATTATAATAATATACCAGAACATACAGAAGAAAATATTTTTGAAATAATGTTTGATAATTTGTGGAAAATTTGGTAGGTTTGTTGCATGAACTTACTAGAATTGAAACAAAGATTAATTGATAATACAATTAATATTATAAATCATGACCATAATGTTGATATATTAGAGAAAGTCACTGACCATATAGATGATTTACAATCTCGTATAGAACGTAGATTAGCTAATGGTGATAAAGAATCAGCACAATATGTTATTAATGAATTAAATGATGATATCATTTATAATGAACCAACATATATACATTTTAGATGTGATTCATGCAATAATGGTTCTTTAAATTTAAGAGTGATTGATGAAGATACTATCTTATTATTTGATAATAATTCTAAAAATAAAGATTTATCATGCCCAGCTAAAAAATTATTAGATAACGGTAAACTTGAAACTTTTATCAATATTAATACTGGTAAATTAGTGTTACAGAATTTTTTTGAAAAAGATGAATTATATAAAATGCCTTCATATAACAGTATCAATGATATTGTAGGTATAAATAATTTGATGCAATATTTAGCATCAAACAAAAATGTTGGATATATCCAATTAACAAACACACATGTCGGCATTTATCAAAAAGGCGATGAAATCATTGTTCATTCTGGTATATATGATGAAGAAGATGAAGACGATGAAAAAGATTATTCTTATTTAGATGAATATCAACATTTAGGTGATATATCATGTGGTGTGTGGCGAATAATGTTTGCTGATATATCAGTACTAGAAGCACATAATGAAGAAGAAGACGAAGATAGAATAATAGCATCTTTAACTCCTGGTAAATATGCTGTTGAGAATAATTATGTGATTGATTTAAATGATGATGGTATTTTAGCTAGAATTAAACGTTATGATGAATAAAGTGTTTTTCAATGTGTTGTTCTTATGGATATTTACATTACTATTTGCTTGTATAGTATTAGGTATCAGAGATTTTAATATTTATATGTGCATTAATACTTCTTATGTATTTACATATATTGTTTCTTATTATATAGTTAAAAAATATTATCATCATGAAAAATGAATTTATTGTACCAGAATGTTGTGATAAAGCAAAAACAACAAATGTTGTTCGATTAGGATTATATGAGAATCAAGATGAACTAGTTGTATATGATGAGGTAAAAGACCGATATATCAACAATTACGGTAAAATAAAACCTGTTTGGTATATATTAGGCACAACTATTAGTATGAATACGCCTTTTACATTTAAAGTAAAAGTTGATAAATGTCCATTCTGTCAAACCGATTTACCAGAAATTGAGAAATCAGATACGAAAAGAAAATGTGGTGCAAGTGGCGGTGGTTATTGTTTAACATGTAAGCAACGTGCATTTGTATGTAATTGTTATCCACCAGAATTTAGATGGCAAATTAAGAAATAATTATGAGTTATATCATTGTAGATGTAGAAAGTGATGGTCCTATACCAAATAAATATAGTATGGTATGTTTCGGTGCTGTGATAGTAGAGCCGAGTTTGACCAAAACATTTTATGGGAAAACGAAACCCATAAGTGATTTATATATTCCGGAAGCACTAGCAATAAGTGGATTTAGTCGTGAAGAACACGAAATGTTTGATGACCCATATACTGTTATGTTACAATTCAAAGAATGGATAGCTATAAACAGCAAGGGAACACCAATATTTTTAGCAGATAATTTAGCTTATGATTGGAGTTTCATCAATTATTATTTTCATTATTATTTAGGCGAAAATCCATTTGGATGGACTGGTAGAAGAATTGGTGATTTGTGGTGTGGTTTAAATAATGATATGCATCTTAAATGGAAACATATGAGAAAAACTATTCATACACACAATCCAATAGATGATGCCATAGGTAATGCCGAAGCAGTTTTAGAAATGCAGAAACAAGGTTTGAAAATTAAGCTAGTTTAATATGTCGGTAAGCGAAAATTATTTAGTGTATAAAGCTTGTTCAAAATTATTCGGTTATAACACACCTAGTACAAATAATATAGTACAAAGCATAGATACATATTTCACAAACATTTTTAAAAATCTCAAAGATTTTTTAAAAAAAGGGAATGGCACAGAAACTAGATGTAATGATATAGTATTTGAACTGTGTGATAATAATATTCTTTATTTATCCAAGGATGAATACATAGATTTTGGATTTATTTTTATTAATGACTTTTTAATTGATATATCTCAAAAAGATTTCGTATCTTTGGTAGAAACATATTTGATATATCACTTTGATGTGAATTTAAAAATAAATATAACAACCTTTGCAAATATAAATATATGAATAAAAGTGAATTTTATGCGTCAATTATTAAGGTACACAAAGAATCAGGACAAGGTATTTCTGGTTTAGTCACTCTTAATTCTGATTATGCTCAGTATATTGATGAATTTATTGAAGAGGAATTAATTGTTTGTTGTGAAACTGGTGGTAGTTTAGGTACACCAGAATCAAACAGATTCTATATGCCAACAAAAGGATATAACGTGTTCCGAGATGATTTTGAATTAGGTTATAACCGTAATTATAACATAATGAACTTAACATTCGTTAGGATATATCTTGATTTTGAATGGGACACTAAAAATTCTAAAAGAGATTGTATTCAAGATGTTGAATTAATGAAAAAATATGCTCAATGGTTAGAGAAAAATAAAGATGAATTGATTATTATGCAAAACCTTGATGATTTTTATGTAGAACAAGATGTTGTATTTAATGATGACGAATTATCTTTTATTCATAATACTGATGCATATAAAAATAATCTTACTATTAAAGAATTATTAGTGAAATTAAATACATACGAAAGTAATAATAACCAAAAAATTCCGATTTATAAAAAGTTATTAAATCTTTACGATGATAAAAATGACATAGATAAATGTCAAAAAGAATTGGCTGATACTGAGAAAGAAATCAGATATATCAAGAAATTCGAAATATTTTTGAATAAACATAAAGAAAAAGTTAAAATACAGTCAATTATTTAAAACTTTATTGATAATAGCAACAACATGATGATATATCTTTTTACATCAAATATAAATTTAGATTCACATTATCTTTATGATGATATAGAAGGATATATCATAGTTTATTTTCCACTAAGAGAATATTCTCTTAAATGGAAATGGTCAACGGATTTAGATATTTATAATGATAATCCAACGGACAACATGAAATTAGAATATGAATTACCAAAGAAGTTGGTTATGTGTCCACTTATTATAAATGACGGTGATTTACATAAAGCTTTATGTGATAGGATAGAACAAATAATATTTGATAAAATATGATATATCTATTCACATCTTTATCCAATATCCATTATTTCTATGACAATGGATATATCATTGTCTGTAATTCAAATTATGAAGATGGTTTATTTTACCAATGGATTTGGAAAGATGATTTAAATTATATATTATGTGACGATGGTGATTCAGTAACCGAAATAAATGGTTTTGATATATCATTATTATTACCAACAAATTTATTATTCTTTGATACAGATAAAGATGAGGAAAAATTTTACTATACAGTATCTAAAAGGATTAATGATATAATATTTAATAGTATATTATTATGATATATCTATTTACAGTAACTTGCAATAAGAAACATATCTTTTATTACGATGGATATATTTATGCTTGTGGTTACAATTCTCAATTTGACGAAGATTATAGAAAATTTTTATGGATTGATATTTATTCTGATTTTGTTGATGAAAATATTAATCCAGAGATAGATATAGAAAAAATTGATATATCACAATTTTTACCAGAAAAATTAATATTAGTTGAGCACGGTGGTTCAACAGTGTTTTTTGCTAATTTATACAATAAAATTAATAAACTAATATATGATATATCTTTTAACGATTGAATCACCGTATTGGTATGCTGCTGATTTTTTCTATATACAGGAAGAAGATTGTTTTCTAGCAAAATCCACACATTACGATGATTATAAAATATTTGTTCGCGGTAATTCGGCATCTATTGAGAAAGATATTGTAATATTCAATATCTATATTCCTATGTGTCAAACAAAAAATATAATACAGCTTATAGATGAAACAATTCGAGAAATTATAGTACATTTGCAAAATAGATTAAATGAATTAATATTTGATAAATTATGAAAGTTATAGTTATAGGTGATATTCATGGTCGTGATATATGGAAAGAAATAGTTAACCAAGATTATGATTTAGTTGTTTTTATTGGTGATTATTTAGATAGTTATGATATATCTATTGATAAACAAATCACAAATTTCCAAGAAATATTAGATTATAAAAAAGCAAATAGTGATAAAGTAATTTTACTATTAGGTAATCATGATTTCCATTATTTACCTTATGTTGAAGACCAATATTCTGGATATAACAGACAAACTAAATCATTAGCAAGTCATTTATTACAATCACATATAAATAGTGGTGATATAGTGATGTCAATTACTATTTCTAATTATTTATTTTCTCACGCTGGTGTATCAGATGTTTGGTTGAAAAGATTGGAACATTATGAAGAAAATTGTGATATATCGACGTTAATAAATGATTATTTGATTTATAAACCATCAGTATTTAATTTCACTATGGGTATGAATTTTGATGAATGTGGTGATGATATTTGTCAAACACCTATTTGGATTAGACCACAAAGTTTATTACAATCGGCAGTACCTGGGTTTATACAAGTTGTTGGACACACATTTGCAGAGAATATAAGGTATTATGGTGATAATCTTATAGTAGTAGATAGTTTACCGAATTATTTAATATTAGAAATATAAATGATATATCTTTGTACGCTTAGTAATAAACTTAGTAATCAACATGTATTATATGATGCTAAAACTGATATTGTTTATAGCACTAATATAATACATTATGATGAATATTACAACAAACACAGTTTTTTTGGTTCAGATATGGTAAATTATGGAAGATTGTCAATGTTTGATGATGTTCATTATTTATCAAGAATACCATGTATAAATGCTCGTATATATGGTGTTGTTTATTATCATGGTGTATTGATATATCCACCAACATATGGTAAAATGCTTATTAAAGATATTCTAAATAATTATGTATTAGAAAAAATATTAGATACTATATAGTTTTATATATACTATATGGAGTTTAAACAATATTTAAAACCGACTATTAGTACTAAACAAATAAGTATTACTAATCAAACAGCTAGTAATGAATCGGATATATCACAACAAGCAAATAATATAACCAAACTTAATAGTATAGGTAAAGAACCTATTATTTGGTATAATGGTATTGTAGTACCTAAACAGAATATTGATGGATTTTCATTAAAAAGTAATAATTTTTTACCATCTTTTGAAGCATATTTTTATGACGAAACATCTATTATGCGTAATCAGGCTTTTGCCAGGGACAACACTATTATATCATTATTCATAGATACTAGAACGAAGGATACTTTAACTCCTATAAGAATGGATTTCAAAATAACAGATTTTAGTTATGATGAAGAAACACAATTATTATATGTACAAGGTGTACCAGATATAGATGATTTGTATATAGAAGATATATCATCTTATCCAGACCAAACATCATGGGAATGTTTAAAAAATGTAGCTAAGAAAACTAAACTTGGATTTTATAGTAATGTTAATAACACTACTGATAAAATGAATTGGTTGAATTATAGTTTAGAGAATATTCGTTTTATTAAAGATACTACTAAAAGAGCATATAGAAGTGAAAAATCATTTTTCACTTCTTATGTTGATTATTATTACAACTTGAATTTTGTTGATATAGAGAAAGTATTTGCTGATAAAACAGTACAAGTAGGTACAGTTACTACTATGCCAGAAGGTTTAGATGAAAGTAATGCACAAACAAATACCGAATTATATATCACATCAGCTAAACACACAGAGATTCGTTCAAATATAACATATGATAGTTATGAAATATTAAACCAATCTACTAAAATATCTATTGATAATGGATATCATACATTGTTGCATTACTATGATAGAACAGCAAACTGGTCACAAAAAGCCGGTGCATTTTTACGTTTTAATATGGAAACTAATACTGATGGCACTGGATATATCATGAAAGATACACATGGTGTAGGTGATGAATCATTCTTTAATAAGAATGTTAAACGTGTATATATGCAGCCATTGGATATATCAAACACACATAGAAATTATAATTATGCTGTGTTTAATAATAAAAATAATTTAGAAGAGATAGATAAAATAGTTATGAAATTGGATATGACTATTCCCAATTTCAACTTTTACAAATATCAGAAAATACCAGTATATATCGTAGATGCAACTGTTGGTAATGATAATATTTTAAACGAAACATTATCTGGTGAATGGGTCATACGAGAAATAAATTATAAATTCTCGTATAACACCGAATTGCAACAAGAATTGATACTTTGTAAAAGAGAATTAACTAAGCAACAATAAGCTTAAAGAACATGAATCTATTTGATTCTCTATTAATAATTCAATATTATCAATCAGAATATTACCTTTTGTTTTTTTATAAGTGTAATATTCTGTTTTTTTATATTTTAAACCATCATCATTACAAATACTCATAAATTCTATTTCAAATGAACATGTTTTATCATAATAGATATATTTCTTAACATCTTTCCATGATGTTTTAGAACCATATGAATCTAACTGTAAAGTTATATCAAAATCATATTTTAATTTCGGATGATTTTTCTTAAATGTATGGAGAATTTCCAATTTACCATATATTATTTTTGTTTTATCACTTATCATAGAAGTGTTTTTTAATATATATAATAAAATCATTTTATATTAAATGAGTAATTCACAAAACACTTTTGTATCATTTGCTAACAATATTGAGACATTAACACAAAATGGATTGAATGCCATGTATGGTTTAAATAGTGCTGTAACATCAAATTTATCTAGTATTGTAGTTACAGTAACAGATAATAATGGTAATGCTACTGATATATCAATACCAACACTAGGTGGCTTACAAGCACAATTAAATTCTATCACAACATCTGTACAATCATTAGCTGGTTTAAACAGTAATAGTGCTATATTAAAAGATTCATCAGGTGTTGATAAAAAAATAATCAGTTATGATATAAATAGAGAACCTAATTATATTTCGGAAGTATCCCAAATATCTAATTTCATCTCTGAGAACAATTTTATTGAAACATTAATGAATCCAACTTTGAAAATTCAAGTTGATTTGACTGGTAAAATTGATGATAACACCACAAGAATCCGTGTTAAAAAGTATAATATATTATTTGAAAAAGATGTATATGGTGCATTAACTAGTAATGGCACAGCTGCTTTAAATGCGTATAACAGCTTATTAAAATCTCGTGTTGATATATCAGAATCAGAAGTTGAGACTTTTTTAAACACAACTATTGGTATTGCACCAGATGATAACAATAATATAATTTCAGTTGATGAAGAAGAATATCAATTAGAATATAATAGTTTACAATACGAAGGGTTTTATACTATATTGAAAGTAATTGAAGATAGTGTTAATAAATCACTTATTTATTATATAGACAAACTTACATATACTGATTTAACAGATAACTCTACTAAAACGCTTGTTAAAGGGGATATGCTTGTAGTTAATTCTGCTAATCCAACTACACGATATAAAATTGTTGATATTATTACTACCGCATCTGAATACCAAGTTAAATTACAATTAATAGAAGGATTTGACCCTATACCAGTGAACATATTATCTGGTATGAAATTATATTCGCCTATACAACAATCTAAAAAATTGGAAATCAATATTGGGTTTGACCAGTATTTAGTAATGTTTTTAAAACCTATCAATACAGCAAATAATATACTTGGTAGAAAATATTCAAAAGGATTTTCTGTATATACTAATGATTTATCGCTTATTGGTAATAATAAAAATCTGAATGGTACATCGTTAACTGAGTATTATGTTAATAATATTAAAGATTTTGGTGCTTTCATTAAAGATTATACCGATAGATATATCCCTCTACCAAAAGCACAAAAACCAAATGCACCAGTATTAGATATAAACAATTTCAGAATAGTACAATCAAATACTTTTTTAACAGATAATACGAATAGTGCTACGCAACAAAGTTTGAATCAACAAATTTCTGAATTAAGAAATAAAATAACATTCACTAACAATGCTATTCAAACTAAAAGAAATGAATTGTTTGGGAAAAACTTTAAATCACAAAAAGATAAAAATGTTGTAAGCAATCAGATTAAACAGCTTAACGATGAATTATCATCTGATACAGATTTATTAACTAGTCTTGTTAATCAATTAAACACATCGTTACAAAATAGTGTTGATGTGACACCAACATTTGAAGCACAAGGATTCTGGCAATTCCCAGCTGGTGTTACTAATGGTACTACTAGATTACAAGAAGTAATAGGTTTTTATGTAGAAGCAAAATTCACAAATGCTGATGGTAAAGAATCTAGTAACGAAACATTTAAAGTAACAGACAGTAATGGTAATATTACGAATGCTGTATTCTCTCCATGGAAACCATATTTTACCACACTAAGACCTCGTGTGTTTGATACTTTATCTCAAAGTTATAAATGGGCAACACCAAGTTTATCTGATATTGATGTTCCTAATCCTAACTCTATATCTATCCCGGTTGATATATCAGAATATGTTACTATTCGTGTGAAATCTATTTCAGAAGTTGGTTATCCTGATTCAGTTGTATATTCGGATTGGTCAAATGAGATAACAATAGCTTTCCCTAAAAAGTTGATACCTGTTCAAAAACCACAAGAGATATATCAAAAAAATGTTGATTTAGAAACAGTAAGAACCAAAATAAATGCTGATTTAGAATCAAAAGGATTAACACAACATTTGAGTGATAACACTATATTAAATAATAAATATTATGCACATATCACAGATAATATTGGTTCTTATGATAGTAATGGTAATTTATTATCATTAACAGATAAAATAAAAGCACTTGAAAATCGAACACCTACTAATGTTCCAACACCATTGGTTATGGTCAATAATTGGGTTAATTATGGTCAAGGATATTCTTCTGCCACGTATTATACAGATGCATCTCGTGTATATCTAGCTGGTGTTATAAAAATAGAAGATTTGAACGCTAATATAAGAAACAGATATCCTGATTTGGATGTTGTTACAGAAATAGCATCACCCAAAAATTCTCAATTTTCTTTAATAGCAACATTACCAGAGGGATATAGACCATCTGAAAGAAAAATTTTATCAAGCATTAGTTATAAAACAGAAGACCCAATGTATGTAGCTGGGGTATCCCGAATAGATATATTACCTAATGGTGATATTATACTAGTACAAGGTAATACAGCCTGGGTTTCACTAGATAATTTATCATTCAATATTTAATAAACAAAATAATAGGTAATATCAAAAATATTACCTATTTTTGTATCGTTAAAATCATTATATGAAAAATAAATTCTACGGCAAACGTATTTTAGAAAATAGTTTAGCAGAAGATTATGCTGATGATATATCCTCTATTTGTGGATACGATGATTTAGATAATATTCCAAATAGTGTTTTAGAATCTAAACAAGATGAAATATACGAGTTTTGGAAAGCTAAAAATGACAAAGAAACTATATATACTCAATCATTAATAGTACTTGCCTATTTATTAGTTAAAAAAGGATGTAATATAAACCATTATATCAAAACAAAAGCAATTGAATTTGCCAAATCAGATGAATATGCTGAAATAAATCTTGAAAGGCGATATATCATGAATCAGTTGGTTGATATATTAGAGAATTATAATAATGTGCCAACAGATATCGTTTTGCCTTATTACCAAAAAAGTTTTTTAAAAACAACTAAAAAGGAAATTTTAACAATTGTTGGAGATATTATTCTGAATATGAATATTCCTTGTGTTAAAAAATATGATTTGATATCACGAGATATGACATATTCAGATGAATATGTGTTATTATTGCATATTGATTCAACAATTGAATGTGATTACACAATATTCAAAGATATATTTGATGTTGAAATTATGTTCATCAAAAATAATATATAGATTATGAGACATATACCGTATTTTGAACAATATAATAGTGATTTGATGGATTTTCATATTAGAAATTATGAAAAAACTGACAGAGAATCCGTAATGGATTTATGTGTGGATGCTTTTTCGAATGTGATGAATCCTATTGAAATACCAGATTACTTAGATAGTGTTACCAATTATGATATATCATTTGTAGTAGAACATAACAATAAAGTTGTTGGTGTTTATTTACTAGGTGATAAACAGATTAGTGATGTTATAGAATTTGAAGAAGCAAATATTGTTTATATTGATTTAGAAAAATTCAAATCTATGAATGGCGTAGAAGGTATTGCACTTGTCGTAGATGATAAATATAAAAACATTGGTTTAGGTTCTTTGATGAAAGACCACACACGCACTCTTGGTTTTGATTATATATGTGGTGTGATGTATAAAGATTTAGGTAACAAAGCACATTGGAGCAAAAGAAGAATATTAGCAGCCGAAAATGATGATGTTTATGTAATGGTTGAAACGTTTAACAAATAAACGTTTCAACTATTTTTAATTGTTCAATAGTAAAATTGCACATTTCATTTCGTATAATACTTTTTATCATAACTTTATAATTATGTATAGTAGTATTGTTTAAGATATATCTATAATGATATTTAATCTGATTTTGCAAATCTTTGATATTATCCGTATCCGTTTCAACAGATATCATATCAGTATCCGTGAAATATGTTATTTTTCTGTCATGCCATATCTCGTAAGTTATATCTACTTTTAAATCTGTCATATAGTATATTTGATAAATTCCTTTAAATCTTTACTAATATTATAAAATGATATATTATTCAATTCTAACTGGTTTATAATATCTTTCATATCATCTAAAATAAGATATTTTTTATTATCAAAAAGTGCACAATTGAATATTTTTTTATCACGCAATTTGTTTTCAATAGCAAATTTACAGAAATCAACCAAAACACTGGATGAATTATTTCCTATAAAATGTGTATTTATCAAAATGTTATTAAATCTTTTTATATCATTTGATATATCTTTTTTGTACGCATCAAACACATATTCAATATCATATTCATCTATATCATCATTAAGAACATTTTCAATGATATCACGGTCAATTTCTGATAAACATTTATCATTTTCTATATATAATAATTTCATATCTTTCAATAAAGATACTCTGATGATTTCGTGATTTTTCATACACAAATATAAAGAAAAGTTTGGATATATCAAAATATTGTTCTATTTTTGTTTCAAAACTAAGAATTTTACCAAAAATATGATACATTATTTAGGTACTTCAATTATAAATAATGTTAAATGTCACTATTTTTATGATAGTGTAGAGGATATGTATATGTTTAGATTTGATAATTTAACAAGAGGTCATAGATATATCAGTGACACTAAACATGAAGTGATATCTCTGTATGAAACATCAATTTTAGATGATATTATTAAGAAAAATAATGAAATTGTTTTTATTAATGGTAATCCTATATCTTATAACTTGGATAGGTTAAAAGAAATTGTTTTAAGTAAAATATTAGAAAATATATGATTATATATCTGGGTACAACAGAAATGAAATTAACGTATTCTGATGTATATGTCAATGTCAATTACTATTATGCTACTAATAATAATGCATATTATTATAAACGAAGTGATTTATCAAGAGGTAAAGAACTTCATAATAATGGTGGTGATTCAACTTTTATATCGGAATATTTAACTGGTATGTTATATGAGCCGAGAAGTAATGAAAAAATATTATTACCAGATATGATTCATCCATTAGATGAATTGAAAAATATAGTAGTCAGAAAAATATTAGAAAGTATATGATATATCTAGCTACAATTGAACTTGGTTACAAAGAAATAACTCACCGACATTTCTATTATTCTATTGAAGATACTACATATTATTGTAGTGACAATTCTACTAACGATATAAAATTTTATCATTTTAATAACAAACTTGAATCATTAAAATCATTATATGATTCAGTTAAATGTAAACAAATGATATCACCAAAAAATATACACACCATTGGATATTATAGAAATGATATTTTCATTAAAAAATTAGAAGAATTGGCATTTGAAAAAGCAATATTTCCTAAAATACTTAATGGATTGATTTAATTATATTATCACTAATATATTTTATAACAGCTTTTATTTCAGATATAGAATAAAATTCCCCTATAATTTGCTTATCAGCATATAATAACCAAGTTCTTTCACCATTTCTGATTAATCCAGTAGTTATTCTTAAATTGATACCATTTATATCTTTTTCTGCATATGGATTATCAAATGTATAAATATTATATCTTATATCATCTTTTTTGTTAAGTATCAAATCTGTTGGATTATCTGTATATTTAGATTCTATTTCTTTTTGTAAAAAATTAGCTTCTTTTTTAGTCAAGAAATTACCTCTTATCTTTAATTCAGATAAATCAGTCGTTTTTATTTTATCTATTTTGTTTTCTAAAAGAAAATCACCAAATTTTAATACTACCATACAGTATATATAAAAAAAGGATATATCATTTGATATATCCTTTTATTTTAAGCAATTGTTAAACCAACAGCAGTCACAATAAATGTTGTTGTACTATCAGGTACACCGTTATGTACTGTCGTAGGCGTGTATAATGAATAACAATATAATTTAGTTGTACTTGAACCAGGTGTAGGCAACTCGTCACCTATCATATCGGCAACACCTGATGAACATCTAACTATTCTATCCCCAACAGACGCACAGTTATTTGCCAATACTTTGAATGCTGTTCTGTTCACATTATTTATCAAGTCAAATGAATTATTTCTTGATGTATAGTTATAACCTAAACTATCAATACTACTAAAAGTTATATACGAAAACTGTATATTAGCAGCAGCATAAAAACTACTATCTGTTACTTTTCCGTATCCACCAACAGTACTAACTGTTAAAACAGTGTTGTTGAATACACATCTAGTTAAATTCAATCTTGCATAATTTGTGTTGATGTATCCCAAGTCACAATAAGTTGACACTAAATATGCTAGATATGGACTACCAGATATAATTGCTAAACTATCTGTGTGATAAAAATTCGTTTTATCTATATCCAACAAAGAGTTATTAGTTTTATTTATCAATCGTTGATTGAATAGAATCGTCACACCATCTATAACACAACTAACACTAGACCCACCAGCAATATTAACAAGACCCTTATTCCATAAAGCCATTGTACCGCCACCATTTAGACTGAATCCATCATCGGCATTAAATAAATATGTCACAGGATTAGTTGTTTGTCCTGCACTTGTAACATTACCATTTGAAGCTATAATATACACACCATAATTCAATGTAATTGATTTATCCCATGAATACGATGCTGTTGTCGGTAAAGATTCAACTTCACCACTATCCATAACAATAATTGATTTAGTGTCATTATTATTTATCATAGTTGTTAATGCGTAATGAAGACTGCAATACGGCAATAAAATAGAACCATCACCTTTAACAGAAACTGACATATCACTACTTGCTGCATTTACACTATTATATAAAACATATGCTACTGCAACAGCCGTTGATGCACTAACAGTTGCTAGTGTTCTCCAATTAAATCCATCCGAGTATTTCAAACTATCGTCTGTATCATATAAGAAATTACCTTTTCTATCTGTTGCTGATGGTTTTGTTGTTACTACTGGTAACCCAACACCTTTTGTTGTGCTTTGTAAATCAAGTGTTGTTGTGGCATTCGGTAAAGTAGAACCGATACCTAAATCTAACGCAAGTCTTGATGCTACATTCGTTAATGTTAATTGGTTAGAACCATATTGAATATCAATTTGATTAGATGTAGTACCATTAGAAATAAATATACCTTGGTTACTTGCTAATGTTACATTCATAGTTGCACCAGCAGTAGGTCCAGTTAATGTAGAAGACACAGCTAATCCAACATTACCATATCCGAAATTGAATCCAAATCCAACACCATATGTATGTGATGTAGATAAAACAATACCATTAGAATTAGTATCTAACCCTAAATTGAACCCATATCCAGTTGTACCATCACTGCCTAATGATAATCTATAATTATAACTACGTAATTCTGATTGTGTGTCATTTAATTTTAACGATGCATTACCAGTTGTGTCTTTTATAAATTTGTTGTTTGCGATAGTAATGCCCTCAGCAAATGGTATAGCAGCTGTTGTTATAGTAGTACCATCTTTTTTGATAGCATCTGGGTCAGAACCAGTGCCTATATCACTTAAAAGTGCTATTGTACCAGAATTATTAGGTAAATAGTAAGTGTTGTTTTGTGATATATTATTTGCATTGAATTTAGCGATATATCCATTATTTACCATGTTAATAGTATTAGGTAAATAAACAGTTCTATTACTATCAGCAACAAAATTATCAACATTTAAGAAAATATTTTCGTCCTGTGAGTTATGGTTGATACCAGTTAAATTCTTAGCACCTAATATAATGTTATTGCTTGTGATAGTTGCGTTTAATGTATTAGCACCAAGTATAATATTACCATCATTCACATTTACCCCACCAGGGATTGTTATATCGCCATATAAGAAATTATAATCCCCAAAAACATTATTGTTTGTACCATTATGTATAATTAAATTGTTTGAACCAACAGTACTATTGAATCCTTTTGATATAACAATATTGCTTGTTGCTGGTGTACTCAACCCATCAAAAACAATACTATCTACATAAAAAGCAATATTATAATTAAACTCTTCTATATTACTGGTTTTATTGATATTTTTAATATTTGATAAAAAATTATTATTACCTTTTATAAAACTTGTGGCAGTAGATTTAGATTGTAAAACTGTGTTATAATCACTACCACTACCTAAGCCGATACCAGTTATTGTGTAACCATCAGCATTGAAAATGATATTATTTTCAATATCATTTAATGTCATATTTGATACACTACCAAAAATAGTAGAATATCTAACATCATTTATATTGAGTAAATTTGAAGTTGAAAATATATTATTGTGTACACTTAATTGTATATTAGAGTTTCCTATAATACCACCAAAAATATTGGTATAAGTTGAATTTGTAATATCAGTGTTAATTAATTGAACATTACTATTTAAATTATTCGAATTTAGTATTTGTGTATCAATTAATATACCACATATATAAGAGTTGTTTACACTATTAATAAGTGAATTAGTAATTGATGCTATATTAGTATATAATGAGTTATTATTTAATATGATAGTATCAGAACCACTATTTATATTCAATATTGATATATCAGAGTTATAATTATTTGATATATCAATAGTATCCGTACTTGATATATCATTAAAATTCAAATTAAAACTATTTGTGTTATTACCAATAAATTGTAAAATACCACCATTAATTCTACCTGTGAATGTATTATTTGTATTATTTGCCATTATAGCATTTTGCACATCCAAAGTAACAAACATCTTATTATTATGTGAATCAGACATTGTTAAACCACTAGATAATAATGATGTGATAATATTACTTCTTGAATTTGAATCAATAAGAGGTGTGTTTTTAGTTGAATAAATTATATTATCCCCTATATTTAATCGTTTATAATTACTATCTATGTTTACATTATTTTGATAATGTGTAATTCTTGATGTACCACTATAAGTTGATATACCATTAGCAAATTCTATATCACCAGTGACTGGTTTGTTGAATGCTGTGCCATCAAGAGGTATATATGCATTACCATCAAAACCAACACCGTATTTCTGCCAAGTGCCATTTTTTAAAATATATAAATCTTTATATGTGTAGTCAATACATATACTACCTTCTGTTATTGGTTCACCGTATTCAGTTGTTGTGCTATTGGGAACACCAGGATGTACTAAAATGAATATACCATCTTTATCCGAGTTCTTTATATGACGCATATAATAAAAGCTTTATAGTATATATAAAAAAAATACCACCGATTATAGGTGGTATTTCTCTGATAAAAAGCTTTGTTGGTAATTATAATCTTCCCAAATATATGTTTTATTATCTTCTAATATAGTGAAAGTAGTAACATGATGATTATCATAAAATATTTTGTTTATTTCAAATCGTAAATCATTCATTGTTGTATCTATATCCCAATCATATATATCATACATTCCTTTGGGTCTGAAACGTGAAGATATATCTTTAACAGTCACATATAAAATATTTTTATTTTGTTCATCATAAATATATACTTGGTCACCATTTTTGATTTCTGTATAATCCATTAGATATGAAAAATCATTATGATTTGGTAAATATAAATTTTTATCATAAAAATCATTTACCGATATATAAACAAAATCGTCTATATGTTTGTTATATCTAGTACAAGTATATTCATATAATTTTTCTTTATCTTGAAATGTTTTATATAAAATATTGTTCACATATACAGCACCAGTTATATATTCATTTGTTTCATGACAAATGATATATCTTTTAACACAATCCATAATTTTATCATTTCAACATTTGTAACACATATTCTATGTATTCTTGTAAATCAGAATTATTAGAATTTTCAAGATATGTGATGACTATATCTATTTCACTAGTATCTACCGAATTTAATTTAATAGTTTTTTCACTGAAAGTTAAAACTATTGGTAAATTCGTATAATACGTATCATGTTGTTTTTCCAAATCAATCAATAATCTTTTTTGGATAGCTGATATACCAATAAGTTCAATAATTTGGTGTGCTATTAAATAGATATTATGATTATCATTAATAGGCTTTAATAAAACTCTTTTCATAGTTATTTATTTTTGTTTCTTTAAACGCAATAAGAATATTTTCTCATGTAAATCATCCATATCAATAGGTGATATACATGGTGTGTGTCTGTTAATCAATTCTTTATCTTTCATATCAAGATTATCATACAGTGATATAAAATATAATTGTTCTGACATAGTTTTATTATACAAACATGGATATATCGTTTCTAGGTATTGATATATCTTTTTCATAGAACATACATCATTGTCATTATTTATATCCAAATCAACGTAATTTGTTTTGAAAAAACACGAACTAAATTTTTTAAACAAACTCCACATTCTTTTATTTTTACCAAAATGAGTTGTATGCATATCATTAAATAATGATAATGTTATTTTTTTGGATACATTATTTTTATTTAAATCACCACCAAAACTGTTTTCGTTGTTGTTTTTTACAACAACTTTATACATAACAACACATTTGGTGCTTGGTAACATCATTGGTGATACATAATAAATAGGTTTATCATTTTTGTCATAATAATGTTTTGATAATACTAATGTCATATCATTATCAGTAAAAATATCTGAATATTTATCGTATAAAATTTTATATTTATCACCGAATAATGTTTTTATTCTTTCAAAGAAATTAAAATGTTTCATTTCTTTATATAAATTGATATAATATTGAGCATCAAAACTGAAATTTGATTCCTCTGCTTTTTTCAAGCATCTCAGAATAGAATGTACTGGGGATTGTATATAAACTATTTCTAATTTTTGTGATTGTAAGAATTTCAAGAAATGTTTAGTATAAAACACTTCTTTTGTTTCTAAATCAATAGATATTTGTGTTTGGTTTATATCAAAGCTATCAATAATATTTCCTTTTTTAGCAATATTATTTGTTGATATATAAACATAATTAACAGCATCTTTACGTTCTGTTTTATCCAATTTATAATATGTTGCATCATCATGCTTAAATATTATATGTGTGTAATCAGAAAGATTCTGTGTGGGTTCTGGTGATATATCATCTAAAAGAATTTTATAATTATATTTATTATAATTATCATTATCTTTATCTTTTATTTCGTTGAATAAAAATATATCAACATCATTAATAATAGGTTTTTTACCAGTGTATAAATAATTAACATAATTTGCTAATGCCCCACCAGCAAATATACCTTTTTTCGGCATATCAAATTTACTTTCAAAGTATTCCAATGATTTGCTTACTAATTCCTCTATGTTTATATAATTTCCCATACCTATTATATAAACTAGTATGGTGAAAAGTTTGGTAATTTTAAAAATATTTTTGTGTAAATAAAAAAAGAGTGCTTTTTAGCACTCTTTTAAATTATTTTCTTCTATTTTTGATGATTGGTTTTCTTCTTTTAATGCTTTCTCTAATTTCGTCATTATCTTGGAAACCGTCAACTTCATCAATATCATCAACAACATCAACATCATTGTTGAAATCTAAATCTTCATCAAATTCGTCCTTATCTGTACAATCAAGTAAATTTCTTTCTTTCATTTCATCATAAATCAATTCTGAAATTGCTTTTGTGATATCTAAATTGTTGTTTGCTCTTGCTGTATAGATGTCATTTTCAGTACTAACACGTAAGTATTTTTTAACAATACCTTCAATATCAACTAATGTAATAACTGAACCAACACATTGGTCTTTGATGAAATGAATAAACATATCCATTTGTTCTTGTGGGAACATGTTTAAGTTTTTTGCAACATGTTTAACACCAGCATTAGTTGCTTGGCTTTTTAATCTATCGTAGTCAGATTTGTTTCTACTACTATCGCTAATACTTGGTCTGTTATAGCTTTCTTTGATATATTGTGTTCTAGTTTTGATATTTGCCATATCTCGTATAAGTTTTATTTTATAGTATATATTAATTTTCTAAATTGTATTTAGGAATATTTACAAAATGTAAATAAACTTTATAGTTGCTTTTATATTCAATTTTAAAGCCTGCTCTACGAAGGTGATATCTCAACCAATCCAAACTATGCAAAATAGTTTGCTTATCGTGAAGGCGTATTAAATCGGCTCTAACAGCACTATTTATAGTAGAACGTTTAATACAATATTGAACATCTGCAATAGTAGCCGATGTATAAAAAGTGTCAAAATTATTTGAATATTCACGCATTACACGATTGATAGCATCTGAAACTACCATACCAGATATAACAAGAGTGTGTATCTTCTCGGTTATCTCTGCTTTATTTTGTATTTCGGTATCTGTTATTATCAAATTCATAACGTAAAGTTACGAATTATAATTGATATATCAAAATTATTATATCAAAAAAGCTACAAGATTATGATATATAAGATTAATATATTTAGATGAAGGATTTATTATTTTATATATAAAGTAATAACTAATTACATTAATAATGGCTGAGAGTTCTTATAAAGATAGTAGTAGCACTACACAAGGAGGAGGATTCTTTTCAAAGATATTGAGAAGAATGTCAAATTACAATATGAATATAGATGATATGGTTGTACGTAATACAAGAGCCATACCAAAAGGAGCACCACTTGGTAATAAACATACAGTTGATAATTTTTATGATTTAGTAGCTATAAATTCTTTATCTAAAACATTACAAGATAAGTCTATATCATATTTTGATAAATCGTATCAAGAGAAAGCAAAGATTTTAAAAGAGTATGCAAGAAAAGATGAAATACGTGATTATATAGCAACTATTGCTGACGAAACTATCATGTATGATGAAACCGAAGATTTTGCTGAACCTATTGATTTACCATCTACCTTTAATGAAGAAATTAGAAAGAAATATCATGATAATTTCAAAACTGTTTTTAGATTGCTTGGGTTTAAAAATGGTAAAGTTGCATGGGATTTAATTAGAACTTTGCTTACAGAGGGATATATCGCATATGAAATAGTTTATGATGATAAAGATAAAAATGTAGTTAGTTTTAATTCATTAGACCCATCTACATTGATGCCTACAATTGACCCTGTATCAAGAGAGCCTATATGGGTGCAATATGCTGATGACCCGGCAAACAGAAGATTATTATTAGATTCACATATTATTTATATATCGTATAGTTCTGGTATAGAATTTACAGAAGTTAGTTATGTAGAAGGTTTGATTCGACCATATAATCAATTAAAATTATTAGAGCAAACACGTATCATATTCAACTTAATGAATGCTCAGATAAATAAAGTTACTACTATACCAACAGTAGGTATGTCAAGACAAGCAGCTGAACAACAAATAACTAGAATGATTATGGACATTAAAGATGAAGTAACATTTGATGCTAGTTCTGGGTTACCAATAATGAATGGTTTACCACATATTCAATACAATAAAGATATTTTTTTATCAGAAGGTGAATCAGGAAAACCAACAGTAGAATTATTAAAATTTGAAGGTCATAATTTGAATGAAAATGATATGCTTACTTGGTTCTATAATGCATTAAAAAGAGCATCTAAAATACCATTCAATAGATTTGATAAAACAAATGGTGGTGGGTCAATATTCGGTGAAAGTCATGATATATCAAGAGATGAAATGGCATTCCATTATTTTATCCAAAGAATTAGAAATATTTTTAAAGAAATATTGATTAAACCATGGAGAAATCAAATGTGTTTGGATTTTCCAGAAATGATGGATGATGAATTATTCATGGATAGTATAAATTTCCGATTCAATTCTGTTAATGCTTATCACGAAACAAAAAGAATGATTAATATCACTAAAAATATGGAGTTAGTCAATTCTTTGAAATCATTAACTATTAAAAAGAAAAACCCCGCTACTGGCGAAATGGAAGAAATACCTTATTTCTCAACAGAGTTTTTATTACGTAAATATGCTAAATTTAATGATGAAGATTTGAAAGAGAATGAAAGGTATAGAAATATTGAAATGAAAAGTGGTGAAAGTGGAGATAGTAATGAAATGGAAACACCAGACATGGGAATGGGTGGTGGAATGGGTGGAAGTTCTTATTCAGAACCAAGTTTTGGAGGAGGTGAAAGTAGTCCAGAGCCAGATTTAGCTAGTACTATTGCACCAGAAACATCAGCACCTGCATCATCAACACCAGAGCCTGATACATCAGCACCAAGTGGAGAAGGAGCATAGAATAAAACTAAAATGACCATTTTTAAAATGGTCATTTTTTATTTAAAATAGTTTTTAATATATCTCTTTCTGATACATAGTTGTTTTTGAATAATATATCAAATGTAAATAAAGCTTCTTCTTTATCAATATTTAATTTATTCAATTCTGGTATGATAATGTTATTAATTACAGTATTGTCATCAAAGTCATTGATATATCTAGTTAATATATCACATAATATATGTTTCTGTTCACCTAAATGTTTTTGGTAACTATGAAATATTATGCTATCTTGTAACCAATCATAAAATTTAACATAAATATATGTTAAATATTTTGATTCTTTGTTTAATGATAGTATATCACATCCTATAATATTATTATCATCAAAGTACTCTTTCGGTGCATCAATAATAGATAATTCATGTAATAATGTTTCTAAATTATTATGAATACATACGTATTTAGTTATTGCATCTGATATATCTAATTCAGCAAGTATTATTTTTCGTACATTAATTATCATATTCAAAAAATTGAATATGATACTCGAACATTTATAATACATTTTATAAAATATTACTGATGTTTATTTTGCTTATTATTAAAATGTTGTATTATTTCATACAAGTTGTAATCTGGATATTTATGATATATCACTGATGATTTAATTGTACCATTACATAAACACAATAAATCATTTATTAATGCTGATGTTTCACCAAAACTAACATGTAAAATATATTGCGTTTTGTATTCATCAAATGAATTATCATATTTATTAGTAAAATCGTCAAGATTCATTACTGTGCTTGAATCAACACCAGATGATAATAATTCTCTATATGCATTATGTGGATTATCGAAACTAAGAATAATACCTTTGGTATTTTTAGAATACAAATATTTGATATACGATTCTATTGTTCTCCATGTTGACATTGATATATAGTAATATTAGAAGGTGGTATGAAATCAGCCAAATAAACACCATTTTCTGATATTGATATATCAATATTAGTAGTGTCTATTCGTAAAATAGTTAATATATTATTTTTTGATAATTTGCGTTTCCCAACATTACGAGCAGTTTCAATATTATCAGATAAATGTACATGGTTTCTGTTCATTTTCTTCAAACCATGTGATAATATATCATCCACATATTCGGAACTAGTACCGTGATATAATATATCACAATTTGTTTTTTCTAATGTTAATTTAACACTATCTAAACTATGACCTTGATTTGCACGAATACCAGATTTATCATTATTATACGAAAATCTTTTCTTGCTGTTGTTTTCAACTATCCAATCTAGTTCATCAATTGATATATCTAAACGTGATAATAATATTGATGTATCGGTATAACCTTCTGTATCAAGAATTATATTTATATCTTGTGGATTATGTCGTAAATAAAAACTAAGGCTACGTGATATATCCTTTAATTTTTTTGTAT
>JACCDI011127293.1_pt1 | contig 35356 bp, 28 predicted proteins | sample 7442791 | NCBI WGS metagenome assembly JACCDI01 (sample SAMN15323434, study PRJNA562643) | freshwater metagenome | isolation source: river surface water | place: USA:Blue River Watershed | collected 2017-08-15 | reverse complement strand
GCCAGTTTGGGCTGGCCGCAGGCTTTGGCCGTGGCTTCAAAGTAGGCGGCGACGGCCTTGCTTTGCGTCAGCTGCGTGGCGTCGTATTCGGGCAGGGCGTAGTCGCGCACAAAGCGCTCGGCCATCACTCGGGGCCGCTCGGCCATCTCGCCTTTGACGCGCTCGACCCAGTCGCGGCCGATCACCAGTGGCGGCAGATCCGGGTCAGGGAAGTAGCGGTAGTCGGCGGCGTCTTCTTTGGTGCGCATGGCGCGGGTCTCGCCCGTGTCAGGGTCGAACAGCACGGTGGCTTGCTGGATGGCGTGGCCGTCTTCGATTTGGTCGATTTGCCAGCGCACTTCGTAGTCGATGGCTTGCTGCATGAACTTGAAGCTGTTCAGGTTCTTGATCTCGCGGCGGGTGCCCAGCGCGCCACCTGGCTTGCGCACCGATACGTTGGCGTCGCAGCGGAAGCTGCCTTCTTGCATGTTGCCGTCGCAGATGCCGATCCAGGTCACGATCTTGTGCAGCTCTTTGGCGTAGGCCACGGCCTCTTCGCTGCTGCGCATGTCGGGCTGGGTCACGATTTCGAGCAGCGGTGTACCTGCGCGGTTGAGGTCAATCCCGCTCTGACCAATGAAGTCTTCGTGCAAGGATTTGCCCGCGTCTTCTTCAAGGTGAGCACGCTCCAAACGCACGGTTTTGCGAACGGTCTCTTTGCCTTCTTCGAGGAAGAAAGATACCTCGCCGCCCTGCACCACCGGGATCTCGAACTGGCTGATCTGGTAGCCCTTGGGCAGGTCGGGGTAGAAGTAGTTTTTGCGCGCAAAGATGCTGCGCTCGGCCACGTGGGCGTTGATGGCCAGGCCGAACTCGATGGCGCGTTCGACCGCGCCCAGGTTCATCACCGGCAAAGTGCCGGGCAAGGCCAGGTCCACCGCACAGGCTTGGGTGTTGGGCTCGGCGCCAAACGCGGTCGAGGCGCGGCTGAAAATTTTGCTGTTCGTGGACAGCTGGGCGTGGGTTTCAAAGCCGATGACGACTTCGTAGCCTTGGACGAGTTTGGCGGTCATTTCAGATGCCCTCCGGTTGGCGAAGGTGGAAGTCGGTGGCCAATTGGTATTGGTGCGCGACGTTGAGCAACTGGGCTTCTTTGAGGTAGTTGCCGATGAGCTGCAAGCCCACGGGCATGCCGCCTTCGCCAAAGCCCACGGGCACGCTCATGCCAGGCAAACCGGCCAAGGACGCGGGCAACGTGAAGACGTCGGCCAAATAGTCGGCCAAGGGGTCGACGTCTTGGCGGCCCAAGGCCCAGGCCACGGTGGGGGCCACGGGGCCCGCGATGACGTCGCACTGCGCAAAGGCTTGCTGGAAATCGTCGGCGATCATGCGGCGGATTTTTTGCGCCTGCAGGTAATAGGCGTCGTAGTAACCGTGCGAGAGCACGTACGCGCCGGTCATGATGCGACGCTTGACCTCTTCGCCAAAGCCCTCGGAGCGCGACTTTTTGTACATGTCGAGCAAGTCGCCGTGGTTCTTGGCGCGGTGACCGAACTTCACGCCATCGAAGCGGCTGAGGTTGGAGCTGGCTTCGGCCGGCGCGATGATGTAGTAGACCGGAATGGCCAACTCGGTGCGCGGCAAACTGATGGGTACCAACGTGGCGCCTTGGTCTTGCAAAGTGTTGAGCGCGGCGTCGATGGCGCGGCGCACATCGTCGGCCAAACCTTCGCCAAAAAACTCTTTCGGGATGCCGATGCGCAAGCCGCGGATGGGCTGCGCCAAGGAGGCCGAGAAGTTCTCCGCTGGCACGTCGAGCGAGGTGGAGTCGCGGTCGAGGTCGGGGCCACACATGGCGCTGAGCAAGAGCGCGCAGTCCTCGGCCGAGCGCGCCATGGGGCCGCCTTGGTCGAGGCTGGAGGCGTAAGCGATCATGCCGTAGCGGCTGGCGCGGCCGTAGGTCGGCTTGATGCCGGTGATGCCACAGAAGCTGGCGGGCTGGCGGATCGAGCCGCCGGTGTCGGTGCCGGTCGCGGCAGGCACCAAACGCGCGGCCACGGCCGCGGCGCTGCCGCCCGAAGAACCGCCCGGCACACGCGAGCGGTCCCACGGGTTGCTGACTGGGCCGTAGGCCGAGTTTTCGTTGGCCGAGCCCATGGCGAACTCGTCGCAGTTGAGCTTGCCCACAGTGACCATGCCCGCGCCGTCCACGCCCATGCGTTGCACGATCGTGGCGTCAAAAGGCGATTGGTAGCCCTTCAACATCTGGGAACCTGCGGTGGTGATGAAGTCGCGGGTGACAAAAATGTCTTTGTGCGCGATGGGCACGCCGGTCAAACCGCCGCCGGTGCCGGCGGCCAGGTGCGCGTCGGCCGCGCGGGCTTGGGCCAGCGTGGCCTCAGGGTTGAGACTCAGGAACGAACCCGAGGTGTCGGCTTGGGCGCGGCCCAAGAAGTGCTGCGCCACTTCCACGGCACTGACCTGTTTGGCGCGCAAGGCCGCGCTGAGTTCGCTCAAGGATTGGAGGTGAAGGGCGGTGGTCATGTGGGCGTCCTTCACTCGATGACCTTGGGCACCAAAAACAGGCCCTGCTCGACAGCGGGGGCGCTGCGCTGGTTGGCTTCGCGTTGGTTGGGCTCGCTGGCCACGTCGGGGCGCAGGCGCAGGGCCACTTCGCCCATGACCTCGGTGGGGTGGGCCAAGGGCGTGATGCCCTCGGTCTTGACGGACTGCATTTGGTCGACGATGTCGAAAAATCCGTTGAGTTGGCCCAGCAAACGTGTTTGCTCTTCTTGGGTGAATTCCAATCGAGCCAAGTGGGCGATGCGCTCGATATCGGGCAGGGTCAAAGACATGCGTTGGGGTCCTGGTAAAAGCCAAGGCGAACGGTCCCAAAATGGGGCCGCATGCCCGCGCTTTTGGCGTTGTGTACCGCGCGAAACCGCCCATTTTGGGCAGGGCAATACTGTATTATCTTAGGTTTGACCCATGTGTCTGGGCTGCATCCCTTAGGAATTCATCATGTTTGAAGCTTTTCGTCGGCACTTTTCCACCGACTTGGCCATTGACTTGGGCACGGCCAACACCGTCATCTACGTGCGCCACCGTGGCATCGTACTGAATGAGCCGTCGGTCGTGTCGATCCGCCACGAAGGCGGCCCACAGGGCAAAAAAACCATTCAAGCCGTTGGCCACGAAGCCAAGGCCATGCTGGGCAAAGTGCCCGGCAACATCGAAGCCATTCGTCCGATGAAAGACGGCGTGATCGCCGACTTCACCGTCACCGAGCAAATGCTCAAGCAGTTCATCAAGATGGTGCACCCCCGCTCGATGTTCAAGCCGAGCCCCCGCATCATCATTTGCGTGCCTTGCGGCTCCACGCAAGTTGAGCGTCGCGCCATCCGCGAATCCGCACTGGGTGCTGGTGCCTCGCAGGTTTACCTGATCGAAGAACCCATGGCCGCGGCCATCGGCGCGGGTTTGCCCGTCTCCGACGCGTCGGGCTCGATGGTGGTGGACATCGGTGGCGGCACCACCGAAGTCGGCGTGATCTCTTTGGGCGGCATGGTCTACAAAGGCAGCGTGCGCGTGGGTGGTGACCGTTTCGACGAAGCCATCATCGCCTACATCCGCCGCAATTACGGCATGCTCATCGGCGAGCCCACGGCCGAAGCCATCAAGAAACAAATCGGCTCGGCTTTCCCCGGTGCCGAAGTCAAAGAAATGGAAGTCAAAGGCCGCAACCTCTCCGAGGGTGTGCCGCGCAGCTTCACGATTTCGAGCAACGAAATCTTGGAAGCCTTGACCGACCCGCTCAACCAAATCGTGGCCGCTGTGAAAACTGCGCTGGAACAAACCCCACCCGAACTCGGTGCCGACATTGCCGAGCGCGGCATGATGCTCACCGGCGGCGGCGCTTTGCTGCGCGATTTGGACCGCCTCTTGGCCGAAGAAACCGGCTTGCCCGTTTTGGTCGCCGAAGACCCGCTGACCTGCGTGGTGCGCGGCTGTGGCATGGCCTTGGAGCGCATGGACCAGTTGGGCACGATCTTCACCCACGAATAAGGTCTACCACCCACGCCCAATCAACACATGTCGCTGGGCACACTGGACCGCACACCCCCGCCGTTTTTTCGGCAGGGCTTTTCCGCCATTTCGAAACTCGCGGTCTTCAGCGCCTTGTCGCTGTTTTTGATGATCGCCGATGTTCGGCTCAACATCACCGCGCCCTTGCGCTCGGCTTTGGCCACCGTGATTTACCCCTTGCAATGGTTGGTGGTGCAACCGGTGCATTGGGTCCAAGGTGCAGGTCGCTACATCACCACGGTCTACACGGCACAAACCGAATTACAAGCCGCCCAAAAGGCCTTCCTGGAGCAGTCGGCCCAAGCCAACCAAGTCGGACCCCTGTTACACGAAAATGCCCGCTTGCGCGCCCTGCTCGACCTGCGCGCCCGAGCCGGCAGTCAGGCCTTGGCCGCCGATGTCTTGTACGACGCCGCCGATCCGTTTTCGCGCAAAGTGGTCATCAGCCGCGGCCAAATGCACGGCGTGCAAGCTGGCATGGCGGTGATCGACGAATACGGGGTGTTGGGTCAAGTGACGCGTGTGTACCCCTTGGTCTCCGAGGTGAGATTGCTCACCGATCGCGATCTGGCCATTCCCGTGCTCAACTTGCGCACCGGCGAACGCTACTTGGCGTACGGCTTATCGGGGACCGGGCAATCGAGCATGGAGCTGCGCTTCACGCCCAACAGTGCTGACCTGAAGGTGGGCGACGAACTGACCACCAGCGGCGTCGACGGGGTTTACCCGCCCGGTTTGTCGGTCGGTCGGGTGCGCATGGTCGACCTGCGTTCAAATTCGGCGTTTGCCACCATCGTGGTCGATCCCGTGGCCATCACTCAAGGTGCGATGCAGGTATTGGTGCTCACCCGTTTGGGTGAGCCCTTGCCACCCTCACCCTTGGCCCCATCGAAAATCGGCCCGGTCAACACGACCCCCGGGAGTGCGCCATGATCATGCGACCTGGCCAGCAGCTGCTGCTGCCCCCCAACCCTTTTTTCATCGCTTTCAGCCTGTTCATGGCCTTGGTCATGAACATGTTTTTGAACGTGTCGCTCTGGGGCAACGCCGCTTGGCGGCCCGACATTTTGGCCGTGGTCTTGGTGTTTTGGGGTGTGAGCCAGCCCGGCCGTATCGGTGTGGGCGTGGCGTTTTTCTTGGGCCTCTTGATGGACATCCACCAAGGTGCTTTGTTGGGTCAGCACGCTTTGGCTTACAGCTTGCTGGGGTTTTTTGCCGCCGTGATCCACCGTCGCCTGATGTGGTTTGACTTGGTCTCCCAAGCCGCGCATGTCCTTGGCTTGTTGATGGCTTCGCAATTGGTGATTTTGCTGGTGCGCATGGGCTCTGGCGGCCAATTTCCCGGTTGGTCGTTTTTCTTAGCACCCGTGCTGGGTGCCGCCTTGTGGCCCGTGGCACACGCCGTGTTGCTCGCCCCACAACGCCGGGCACCCAACCCCGACAAAAACCGTCCCATCTGAGCGGCCCCATGACCGAGCTGCGCAACGTCGACGCCGAACTGGGTGAATTCCGCACCCGGATCACGGTCGCAGGCTTGTTCGTCCTGTTCGCGTTTGCGATCCTCACCACCCGCATGGTGTATTTGCAAATCTTGCGACACGACGAGTTGCTGGAGCAAGCCGAAACCAACCGCACCACCATCTTGCCCGTCGTGCCCCAACGCGGACAAATTTTGGACCGCCATGGCAAGGTGTTGGCCACCAACTATTCGGCCTACACACTCGAAATCACACCCTCCAAGGTCGGCGATATCAATGCCACCATTGACGCTTTGTCGACCTTGGTGGACATTCAGGCCCGCGACAAGCGACGTTTCCGACAGCTCATGCAGGAATCGCGTTTGTTCGATTCGGTGCCCATTCGCACACGCTTGAGCGACGAAGAGGTGGCGCGCTTTGCCGCGCAACGCTTCCGCTTTCCCGGCGTGGAAATCAAAGCCCGCTTGTTCCGCCAGTACCCCAACGGCGAGGTCGGCAGCCACGCGATCGGCTACATCGGGCGCATCAACCAGCGCGAAAAAGCCGACATCCAAACTTGGCCCGAAGCCGACCAAGCCAACTACCGAGGCACCGAGCACATCGGCAAACTGGGGGCCGAAGAGCGTCATGAGCAGCTGCTGCACGGCATCACCGGTTTCGAGCGTGTTGAAACCTCGGCCGGCGGCCGCGCGGTGCGATCCTTGGCCAACCAGCCGGCGGTCTCGGGTCAGACAGTGGTGCTGACCATCGACATCCGTTTGCAAAAACTGGTGGAGGACATGTTTGGCGACCGCCGCGGTGCCCTGGTGGCGATTGACCCGCGCAACGGCGACGTGTTGGCCTTTGTGAGCAAGCCCACTTTCGACCCCAACCTGTTCGTGGACGGCATCGATGTTGACAACTGGCGTGCACTCAACGACTCGCCCGACAAACCCCTGCTCAACCGTGCCTTGCGGGGCACCTACCCCCCGGGCTCTACCTACAAGCCGTTCATGGCGTTGGGGGCGCTGGAAACTGGTACGCGCACGGCCAGCACCACCATCAACGACCCAGGGTTTTGGCTGTTCGGTAACCACCGTTTTCGCAGCCACGGCGAGTCGGCTTTGGGCGCAGTGGACCTGCACAGAAGCATCGTCAAGTCGAGCAACACTTACTACTACTCGCTGGCCAACGAAATGGGTGTGGACGCGATCCACGACTTCATGAAACCTTTGGGCTTTGGCCAACTCACCGGCATCGACCTCAGCGGTGAAGTGCGTGGGGTTTTGCCGAACCAAGCGTGGAAGCGCAACAGTTTTAAAAACCCAGAACAAAAGCGTTGGATTCCGGGTGAAACCATTTCTTTGGGCATCGGCCAGGGCTACAACACCTTCACCATGCTGCAACTGGCGCACGCGATGGCGACCTTGGCCAACCACGGCAAAAAGCACGTTCCCCACATCACCGCTTCGGTCCAAGACCCTGCCACGAGTCAACAAGTCAGCCGCGTGGTCAGCCAGCCCATCGACTTGGGCTACAAACCCGAACATGTGCAAGCGGTTTTGGAGGCCATGCACGGGGTGACGATCGAGGGCACCTCCGCACGCGTGTTTGCTGGCACCAGCTACAAAAGTGGCGGCAAAACCGGCACAGCTCAAGCCGTGACGATCGGTCAGAGTGAGCGCTACGACGCGGCCAAACTGCTCGAGAGCCAACGCGACCACTCACTGTACGTGGCCTTTGCGCCATTGGAAGCGCCTCAGGTGGCATTGGCTGTGATCGTGGAAAACGCCGGGTTTGGCGCGGCGCATGCCGCCCCCATCGCGCGGCGCGTGTTCGATTACCTCTTGCTCGACCAGTACCCCAACGAACAAGACTTGGCCGCCGTGCGCTTGGGGCAAGCGGCCAGCCCCATCGGCAAGCCGCTCAAAGCCAGCGAGATGCCTTGGCCACCCAAGGACGCAGCGGTCACACCTTAAGCGCCGCGCACCCAAGCATCCCAACCGGTCTTGACGATCAGCGCAGCGACGACGATCAAGAACACCACCCGCACAAATCCGCTGCCGTGTTTGAGCGCCAAACGCGTCCCGAGCAAGCTGCCAATCACATTGGCCACCGCCATGGCCAAAGCCAGGTGCCACCAAACGTGACCTTTCCACGTAAACAGAATCAAGGCCGCCAAATTCGATGCCGTGTTGATGAGTTTGGCGCTGGCGCTGGCGTGTAGAAAATCAAAGCCCATCCAACGCACAAAAAAGAACACCAAAAAGCTGCCCGTACCGGGGCCAAAAAAGCCGTCATAAAACCCGATCACACCGCCCAAGAGCGAGGCCGCCCATTGCTGCTGGCGCCCCGCAAAACGCGGTTGGTGTTCGCGTCCCAGGGATTTTTTGGCCAAGGTGTACACCAAGAGCACCACCAGCATCACCGGCAAGATGCGGCGCAACCATTCGGGCGAGACTTGGGTGACGCACCACGCGCCGAACATCGAACAGGCAAAGGCCGTGGCCGCGGCCGGCAGCAAGGCGTTCCAAGGCATTTGCACGCGATGGGCGTATTGCCACGTGGCGGCAGCGGTACCCCAAATGGAAGCACTTTTGTTCACCCCAAACAGGGTTGCGGGCGTGGTTGTGGGGTAGACCGCAAACAAAGCGGGCAACAAGATGAGGCCACCACCGCCGACGATCGAATCGATGAAGCCGGCGAACAACGACGCCACCGTGATCAATAACAAGTCCATGGCTGCATTGTCGCTGTTGGGCAGGGGCTGTTGGCCCCAAGAAAAAAGCCGGCGCATGGCCGGCTTCTCTGGGTTTTCACCGCACTCTGGGGCGCGTGTGAAAGGGTCATCAGACAGGCTGTCTCCTCTGTCTCTCATGGTTCAAACGCACAAGGGCGTTGCATGAGTGCAAGCAATGTAACCGGGCAATTCCCTTCACGCCATCGGGGCTTTCCCTTGCGGGTTTTTACCGAGACTGGCGCATCCAGCCCGCCACCTTCTCGGCCATCATCAAGGTCGGGCTGTTGGTGTTGCCGCTGGTGATGGTGGGCATGGCGCCGGCGTCCACCACCCGCAGGCCCGCCACGCCGCGCACGCGGCAATGGCTGTCGAGCACCGCCATCGGGTCGTCATGGCGCCCCATTTTGGTGGTGCCCACGGGGTGAAAGATGGTGCTGGCGATGTCGCCAGCCAAACGCGCCAGCTCGTCGTCGGTTTGGTACTGCACACCGGGTTTGAACTCCACCGGCTGGTAAGGCGCGAGCGCCGGTTGCGAGACGATGCGCCGCGTCACGCGCAGGCTGTCGGCCGCCACTTGACGGTCTTCGGGCGTGCTGAGGTAACACGGCGCAATCGCGGGCGCGTCTTCAGCGCGCGGGGTTTTGATGCGCACATGACCACGGCTGGTCGGGTTGAGGTTGCACACGCTGGCGGTGAAAGCCGGAAAAGGGTGCAGCGGTTCGCCAAACGCATCCAAGCTGAGCGGCTGCACGTGGTATTCCAGGTTGGCGTGTGGCTGCGACGGGTCGCTTTTGGTGAAAGCGCCCAACTGGCTGGGCGACATGCTCATGGGCCCGCTGCGCGTGAGCAGGTATTGCAAGCCAATGCGTGCCTTGCCCCACCAGCTGCTGGCCAACACGTTGAGCGTCTCGGCCCCTTGGATTTTGTAGACCGAGCGGATTTGCAAATGGTCTTGCAGGTTCTCGCCCACACCGGGCAGCTTGTGTTGCACCGCCACGCCCGCGGCCTGCAACACCGCGGCCGGGCCAATGCCGGAGAGCTGCAGGATCTGCACCGAACCGATGCTGCCGGCACTCAGCACCACCTCGCGGGTGGCCGTGACCGTCACGGTCTCCGCGCCGCGCCGCGCCTCGGCGCCGGTGCAGCGCAGCGCGCCGTCGGCACCACGCTCCAGCAACAGACGCTGCACCTGCGACTCGGTCCACACCGTCAGGTTGGGCCGGTGCTGCACCGGGCGCAAAAACGCTTTGCTCGCGTTCCAGCGCCAGCCGGCTTTTTGGTTCACCTCAAAGTAACCCACGCCATCGTTGTCGCCGCGGTTGAAGTCATCGGTAGCGGGCAGGCCCGCTTGTTGCGCGGCTTGCGCGAAAGCGTCCAAGATGTCCCAGCGCAAGCGCTGCTTTTCCACGCGCCACTCGCCGCTGCTGCCGGTGCGGGCGTTGCCGTGCAAGGCGGCAAAAGCGTCGCTCGGCACCTCAGCGTCCAAGCGGTGGTGGTGTTCGTGGGCCTTGAAGTCGGGCAGGCAGTGCTCCCAGCGCCAAGCGTCGTCGCCGGTGAGAGCGGCCCACTGGTCGTAGTCGCGGGCTTGGCCACGCATGTAAATCATGCCGTTGATGCTCGAGCAACCGCCCAAGGTTTTACCGCGCGGGTAACGCAAGCGCCGACCGTTCAAACCCGGATCGGCCTCGGTTTGGTACAGCCAGTCGGTGCGCGGGTTGCCGATGCAATACAAGTAACCGACGGGGATATGGATCCAGTGGTAGTCGTCTTTGCGCCCGGCCTCAATGAGCAAGACTCGGTGCTTCGGGTCCGCGCTCAAACGGTTGGCCAAAAGGCAACCGGCGGTGCCGGCGCCGATGATGATGGTGTCAAACGTGGTCGAGCTGCTCATGGCTCGCATGATACGGTTGCACTCCCCTAGGGTTTGTCCTAGCGAAAAAAAGCACGCTCGTGCGTCAGTTTATGTTGGCTTGCGACACAATTCAGCCATGAACACCCCTTCATCCCACCCCCGCCCATGGCACGCGGCTTCCGTGGCCGCCGGCATCCCCGCCGAATTGCCCAGTCCCCAACACAGCTCCATCGCCGCCTTGGTGCACGAGCGATGTGCGCACTTCGCGCAACAGCGCCCCAAGCACAAGGCCTTCACCTGCGTGATGCCCAACGGCATGAACGGCAGCTTGACCTACGGTCAGGTGGATGCGCTCTCGGATGCGTTCGCCGGGTACCTGCGCAGCGTCTTGGGTTTGCAAGCCGGCGATCGCGTCGCGGTGCAAATGCCCAACAGCTTGGGTTACCCCGTCGCGGCGTTTGGTGTGTTCAAAGCCGGTTGTGTGTTGGTCAACACCAACCCGCTCTACACCGCCAGCGAAATGGTGCACCAGTTCAACGACGCCGGTGTCAAAGCCTTGGTCATCATCGACATGTTTGCCGACAAGCTGCCCGAAGTTTTGGCCAAAACGCAAGTGCAACATGTGGTGGTGACGAGCATCGCTGAGTTTTTCCCGGTGGTGCCGCGGGGCATCATCCGCGCCGTCCAAAAGGTTTGGAGCCGTGTGTTGCCACCGGTGACGGTCCCACACACCCGACTCAAAACCGCCTTGGCCTTGGGTCGAGACACCTTGGCGCAAACGCCCGCGGCCACGCTGTGGCAACGCATCGGCCCAGACGCCTTGGCGGTGCTGCAATACACCGGTGGCACCACCGGCGTGAGCAAAGGCGCCATGCTCACCAACAGCAATTTGCTCAACAACGTGCAACAAATGCTGGCCATGGGCGGGTCCTTCATGAAAGAAGACGAAGAATGCGTGCTCACGGCCTTGCCGCTGTACCACATCTTCGCGTTCACGGCCAACCTCTTGGGCTTCCTGACACTCGGCGGGCGCAACATCTTGGTACCCAGCCCACGCCCGGTGCAAAACCTGCAGCGCGCCGTGGAGAACTACCCCATCACCTGGATCACCGGCGTCAACACGCTCTACAACGGCTTGCTCAACGAAGAGTGGTTTGTGGCTTACCCGCCCAAACACCTCAAAGCGTCGATCGCGGGCGGGACCGCCTTGCACGACGCCGTCGCTGAGCACTGGCGCGAAGTCACACAAACCCCCATCGCTGAAGGTTACGGCTTGACCGAAACCTCGCCCGTGGTGAGCTTCAACCCCTTGAGCGGCGATGTGCGCTTGGGCAGCATCGGCGTGCCTTCGCCCGGCACCGACGTGCGCTTGGTGCAAGACGACGGTCAAGACGCGCCTGTGGGTCAACCCGGCGAAATCTGGGTGCGTGGCCCACAGGTCATGTCGGGCTATTGGAACAACCCTGCCGAAACCGCCAACGTCATGAAAGACGGCTGGTTCGCCACGGGCGACATTGGCGTGATGTCCGACGACGGTTTCTTCAAAATCGTCGACCGCAAAAAAGACATGGTCTTGGTCTCGGGCTTCAACGTCTACCCCAATGAGGTCGAAGAAGTCATCGCCCAAATGGACTCGGTGCTGGAAGTGGCGGTGATTGGTGTGCCGGACGCCACCACCGGTGAAGCGGTGCGTGCCTACGTGGTGCCCAACCCCGAGCACGGTGACAGCATCGATGTGGCCACCGTGATTGCCCACTGCAAACAACAACTCACCAGCTACAAAGTCCCCAAACAGGTCGAGGTGCGCGACGAGCTGCCCAAGAGCCCTGTGGGCAAAGTGCTGCGCAAAGACCTCAAGGCCGAAGCTGCGGCCGCCCTGAACACACGGAGCTGATCCATGGTCACCGAATTCGAAACCAAACTCTTGGGCGCCATGATGATGATCATCATGCTCGGCATGGGCGCCTCGCTCACCTGGCGTGACTTTTTGATTGCTTTTCGCAAACCCAAAGGCGTGCTCGTGGGCTTGCTGAGTCAATACCTGATCATGCCTTTCCTGGGCTTTGCCTTGGCCATGGCGTTGGGCTTATCGCCTGGCTGGACCTTGGGCCTGATCTTGATGGCCTGTATGCCCGGCGGCACCACCTCGAACATCTTCACCTACTTCAGCAAAGCCGTGTTGGCCTTGTCGATCATGATGACCAGTGTGTCCACCTTGGTGGCTTTGGTGATGGTGCCGGCCTTGTTGGAGTTTTATTCCAGCGCCGCCGGTTTGGGCAGCGAGTTCAAAATCCCAGCGACCAACGTGGCGCAGGTCTTGGTGGTCTTGCTGGTGCCCACACTCATTGGCATGGTCACGCGCAAACTCAACCCCAACATCGGTGCCACGCTGGAACTGCTGGGTGGCCTCATGGGCGTCGCGGTGATTTTGTTCCTGGTCGTCACGTGGATCCCACGCAACCACATGCTCTTGGCCTCGACACCTTGGCAGGTGTATTTCAGCGCCATCGGCTTGGGCTTGTTCGGCATGGCCTTGGGTTATTTGCTGGCTCGGGGTTTCAAACAAGACCCCAACCGCAGCCGCACCATCGCTTTGGAGACCGGCATTCAAAACGGTCCCATGGCGGTGTTGATCGTGACCCTCAGCATCACCGGTGCCATGCAGCAAGACGTGCTGTTGATCCCCGTGCTGTATTCGCTGTTCATCGTGATCAGCAGCAGCGTGGTCACCGTGTTCTTCCGCCGCTTGTCCATCCGCGAATCGCTGGCACGTGACCAGCGCAAGATGGGCAGCGTGATGAACGCTCGCTAAAAGCCCTGCGGCTTTTAGCCGATGGCGCGGACGAGAAATACCGCGCTCATCACCAAGCCCGTGGCGATCACGCCACGGCGCACCCACAGCACCGGCAAACGCTTGGACCACCGGGCACCCCAAAAGCCCCCCGCGGTCGCGGCCACCATCATGGCCAAACCTTGCGGCCAAGCAATGGCCCCGGCCACCACAAACGCCACCACCGACAAGAGCGACAGCACCAGCGAGTTGAGGTTCTTCAAAGCATTGACGGTGTGGATGCGACCTTCACCGGTGAGCGTGTAAAGCGCCATCAGCAAAATGCCCAAGCCACCGTTGAAGTAACCGCCGTAAACGGCCACCGCCAGCAGGCCCGGTTCGCGCCAAGGGCTGTCGCGGGTCTCAGTGCCCTGCGCCGATCGGGCGGCCAAGCGCGGCCCGATGGCAAACAACAATGTCGCAAAGAGCAACAGCGCTGGCACCAAGCCCACGAACACCGAAGCCGGGGTGACGAGCAACAGCAAAGCCCCCAACACACCGCCCAAAGCGCTGATGGCCATTTCGCGCTGCAAGCGCCGACGGGGCAAGGCCTGCAGCTCGGTTTTGAAACCCAAGGTGCTGCCCGCGTAACCAGGGCTCACCGCCAACGCGCTGGTGGCGTTGGCCACGATGGGCGGCACGCCGGTGAACACCAGTGCAGGGAAGGTCAGGAAGCTGCCGCCACCGGCCACCGCATTGAGCACACCCGCGGCAAACGCCGCCACGACCAAGAGCAGCCAATGGGCCAGATCGATCCCGAGCAGCGACGCGTCCATGGCGGTTTACGGCGTGGGGTGGATTTCGGGAGCGAGCAGGCTGCCGTTGCGCAGGCCGCGCACGGTGGAAAGGCTCAGCCACAACAGCAACACCGAAGTGACCGCGAGCAAGGCCACCGCCAAGCCTTGCATCACCGCGCCACCGGGCTGACCAGCCATGACCTGCGCCAAACGCAAGGTCAGCGATGTGAACGCGGCGATCGGGAAAGACAAGGCCCAAAACGGCACGGCAAAAGGCTGGGCCACGATGCGTTTGAACAAAGGCAAAAGCCACATCAACACAAACGCGCCCACACCCCAAACCGCTTGCACCCACAACAAGGGCGCTTCGTATTGCATCAGCGACAAGCCGATGACCGAGGGCGGTGCCAAGCTGATGAACCACGAGGGCAAGATGCGGTCGGGCAGAGGGCTATGACCCACCCGACGCGCCACCAACAGCGCCATCACCACTGGCCAGAAAAACACACCCACGGCCAACTGCATGACCGACCAGACCTCATGCCCCAAACCCACGCCCGCCAAGGGCGCCACCACGTTACCCACCACAGGGATGAACAACACGGGGGTGATGGAAGGCCACATGAGCGCGGGCGGTGTGCCCGGCGCGGGCGCGGCCACGGGCGCCAACCAACGGCCCAAGACCCACCACGTCGCCACCAATTGCGCCACCGAACCGACCCACCACAAGGTTTCCCACAGCGGGGAAACGCCCATCAAAGCAATGCCGACGGTGGCCACCAACATGGTGCCCACAGGCGCGGCGGCCACAAAGGCATGACGCACCGGGTGCTTGAGGTCTTCGATCAAGGCTTCGGGGTAACGCCAAGCGCGCAACACCGAAGCGAACAACAAGACCACCAACAACGCGGCGGCCATCACGCCCAACACCGCCGACACCGTGTCAGCTGCCTCACCGAACAAGGGGGCGGCGCGGTGCCAAGCCAACGACCAGCCGCTGTAGCCCATGACCAGGGCGAACCAGCCGGGCATCAAAAACTTCAACGGGGTCGGGTGTGTCATGCGTTGTCTTTCAGCAGCACTTACCTTCGGTGCTGCAGGCGATCTTGCTGTCGGGCACACCGAGCTTGCGCAAGACGATGGCCATGGGGCAGAAATTGGTCAGACCGAATTGGAACAGATTCAGGCCCACGAAGGCGGTGAAGGCCAAGAACCAGCTGTTGACGAACAAGGGGCTGGCTTCCACGCCCAGCGCCAAGGAGGTCATGATGAACAAACCAGCCACCACACGGATATATCGTTCTACGGTCATTTCAAACTCCTAATTCAACAAACCATCAAAGAGAGGTGCTGACGTAGCGGTGACGGTACACCGCGTAATACAACACCGGAATCACCACCAAGGTGAGCAGGGTGGACACCGCGATACCAAAGATCAGCGATATCGCCAGACCATTGAAAATCGGGTCGTCCAAAATAAAGAAGGCGCCCATCATCGCGGCCAAGCCGGTCAAGGCAATCGGCTGTGCACGCACCGCCGCCGACTGCACCACGGCCTTCGCAAACGGCATGCCGCGTTGGGTTTCCAGTTCGATGAAGTCCACCAACAAAATCGAGTTGCGCACAATGATGCCGGCCAGCGCGATCATGCCGATCATGGAGGTCGCGGTGAACTGCGATTGCAGCAAAGCATGGCCAGGCATGACACCGATGATGGTCAAGGGGATCGGCGCCATGATGATCAGCGGTGTGACGTAGCTCTTGAACTGTGCGACAACCAATAGGTAGATCAAGATCAAACCCACGCCATAGGCAGCACCCATGTCGCGGAAGGTCTCAAAGGTGATTTGCCACTCGCCATCCCACTTAACCGCGTACTGGCGGTAAGGGTCTTTGGGCTGACGGATCCAGTACTCGGCCACCTCGCCCGTGTTGGGCAAGGTCGCCGTGTCCATGCGGCTTCGGATGTCGAACAAGCCGTACAGCGGTGAGTCAAGTTCACCGGCCATGTCACCCATGACGTAGGTCACCGGCAAGAGGTCTTTGCTGAAACGCGGCTGGTCGATCACACCACGCTCCACCGTGACCAGCTCCGACAAGGGCACCATGGTGCCGTTGGCCGCGCGCAGCGGCAAAGCCAACAAGGCATTCAGGCCCACTTGCTGCTCACGCGGCAACTGCAAACGCACCGGCACCGCGTATTTCGTGTTGCCATCGTGGAGGTAAGCCGCGTCGGTGCCGCTGAGTGCGGTGTAGACGGTTTGTGCGATTGCTTGGGCAGGAATGCCCAGGCTCTCGGCGCGCTGGCGTTGGATGCGCAAGAAGGCCCTTGGCGCTTGTTCCTTCATGGTCGTGTCCACACCCACGATGTCGGGCGTGTCCGCGAAGGCCTTGGCCACGCGAGACGCCAAGGCACGTCGGCCTTCTTCATCAGGACCATAGACCTCGGCCACGATGGGCGAAAGCACGGGCGGGCCCGGCGGCACTTCCACCACCTTGATGCGCGCACCGTGAACCAAAGCGATGCGCTCCAGTTCGGGGCGGTGACGCTGGGCGATGGCGTGGCTTTTTTCGCTGCGGTGGGCGGCGTCGGTCAGGTTGATTTGCAAGTCGCCGCTCTCGGCATCGCTGCGCAGGTAGTACTGGCGAACCAAGCCGTTGAAGGTGATGGGGCTGGCCGTGCCGGCGTAACCCTGCACGTTGGCCACTTCGGGTTGTTGGGCCAGCCAAGCGCTCATGTCTTGCAGCGCAGCGGCCGTGTCTTCGAGTGGCGTGCCGGCGGGCATGTCCAGCACCACTTGGTATTCGCTCTTGTTGTCAAAGGGCAGCATCTTGAGCACCACACCGACCCAGCTCGAAGGCACCAAGGTCAAGGCCACCGACACGAGCAAAGCGCCCAAGATGCCGTAGAGCAACTGCCAGCGCTTGCGCTCACTGGCCAACAAAGGCGTGAGGGTTTTGGTGAAGGTGTTCTGCAAGACCTCAGTGATCTTGCTCGGCGCGGCGTGGGCATGACCATCGGTCTTGGTCAGCTTCAAGGCCAACCACGGCGTGATGGTGAACGCAATCGCCAAAGACAAGGCCATGCCCATGCTGGCGTTGATCGGGATCGGGCTCATGTAAGGGCCCATCAGGCCCGACACAAAGGCCATGGGCAAGAGCGCGGCGATCACGGTGAAGGTGGCCAAGATGGTGGGGCCTCCAACCTCGTCCACCGCGCGCGGGATGATCACGCTCAGCGACTCACCCGGTGTGAGCTGTCGGTGACGGTGGATGTTCTCCACCACCACAATCGCGTCGTCCACCAAGATGCCGATGGAGAAGATCAAGGCGAAGAGCGACACGCGGTTGAGCGTGAAGCCCCAAGCCCAGCTGGCGAACAAGGTGGCGGTGAGCGTCAAGATCACGGCCGCGCCGACGATGACGGCCTCGCGTCGACCCAAAGCAAAGCCCACCAAAATGATCACGCTGCCCGTGGCAAAAATGAGCTTTTGGATCAGCTTGTTGGCTTTGTCGGCGGCGGTTTGGCCGTAGTTGCGCGTGATGTCCATGCGCACGTCGCCAGGGATCACGGTGTTTTGCAACGCCGCCAAACGCTCCGCAGCCCCCGTGGCCACATCGACCGCGTTTTCTCCCGGCTTTTTGGTCACGGTGATGGTGACGGCGGGCAGGTTTTTGCCGGTCAAGTCGGCGCTGTGTTCGCCGGCCGCGCCGGGCGTGAACCAGACGTAGCGCTGCGCGAGTTGCGCGCCGCCTTCCACGCGGGCGACTTCTCGCAAATAAATGGGTCGGCCTTGGTGCACACCGACCACGATGTCGCCGACGTCTTGCGCGTCGCGCAAGAACTCGCCGGTTTGCACGCTCAGCATGCCTGGCTCACCAGCAGCGCTGCTTGTGTTCACGACCGTGCCCGAGGGCATGGCTTGGTTGGCCGAGCCGATGGCTTGGTGCAGTTGCTGCACGCTCACGCCGCGTTCGCGCAAGCGGCCAGGCTCTATCCACACGTGCACCGCTTGGCCAGGCCCACCGATGGTTTTGACTTCGCGGGTGCCGGGCACGCGCTTGAGTTCGGCCTCGACGGTGTGCGCCACGCGTTCGAGCTCTTGGGCGCTGGTGCCGTCGCTGCCCCACAGGGTGGCGGCCAAGACGGGCACGTCGTCGATGCCTTTGGGCTTGACGATGGGTGCCATCGCACCGAGGCCGCTGGGTAACCAGTCTTGGTTGGCGTTGAGCACGTCGTACACGCGGACCAAGGCCTCTGTGCGCGGCACGCCCACCTGAAACTGCACGGTCAGCACGGCCACGCCGGGGCGCGAGACGGCGTAGGTGTGCTCAATGCCCTGGATTTGCGAGAGCACCTGCTCGGCCGGGCCCGCGACCATTTTTTCCACATCGGCGCTGGACGCACCGGGGAAGGGAATCATGACGTTGGCCATGGTCACGTTGATCTGGGGCTCTTCTTCGCGCGGGGTCACCAAGACGGCGAAGAAACCCAGCAACAAGGCCACGATCGCCAACAAGGGCGTGATGGCGTTGGCTTGGAATTGGCGCGCCACCGAACCGGAAAAACCCAAAGTCTCCAGCGCGGGGGTGGACTGGGGCGTGTCGTCTTTTGGGGTGCTCATGCTCGGGTCCTCAAGGGGCGCTGGCCGCGGGTTGTGCACCAGCCAAGCCAGCACGCACCGGGTCCAAGGCCACGCGCTCACCGGACTTCAGGCCGGTGACGACTTCGATCTGGCCTTGGGGCAAAGCAGGCCCCACGCGCACCGCACGCAAAACAAACTGCGCACGGCCGGGTACGGGTTCGCTGACCACGTAGACCGCGGTCAACTCACCGCGACGCAAGACGGCGGCACTGGGCACCACCAATCGCTGATTCGCCGTTGCATCGGTTTTGGCGCCGACAAAGCGCACCTGCAAGTTGCGGCCGGGCACTTGCCCTTTGGTGTCGATGGGCTGGAGGTCCAAGCGCCAGAGCACGGTTTGGGACACGGGATCGGCCGCTTGTGCGTTGCTGACCTGACTGGGGCTGACCCAAGTGTCGGTGCCGGGCAGTTGGACTTCCATGCGCTGTGCGCCCAACGCTTGGGCTTGGAAGCTGGCGGGCACGTGGACTTCGGCGCGCAAGGGTTGTGGCGCGTACACCGTCACGATGGGCGAGCCGGGCATGGCCAAGACGCCGGCTTCGACGTGGGTGGCGAGCACGCGACCGTCATAGGGCGCACTCACGCGGGTGAAGCCTTGGGCCAAGGACGATTGGGTTTGACCCGCTCGGGCCGCGGCCAGGGCAGCTTGTGCCGCTTTGAGTTGGGCTTGGGCGTTTTCGAGCGCGGCCTTGGCGACAAAGCCTTGGGCGTGCAAGTCGCGCACACGCGCTTCCTGGGTTTGGGCGTTGGCCACTTCGGTTTCGGCTTGGAGCACGCTGGCTTGGGCTTGCGCCACACCGGCTTGGGTGGCGCGGTCGTCGATCACGGCGAGTGCCTGGCCTTTGCGCACCACATCGCCCGGCTGCACCAAGAGCTGGGCCACGCGACCGCTGACTTGGGCCGACAAAACGCTTTGCTGCACGGCCTGCAAGCTGCCGTCGAGCACCCAACCGGCCACCGACTGGCTGTGCCCCACGGTCAGCACCGGCACTTGCGGACCTGCGGGGGCGGCTGTCGGCTCGGGCGCATCGGCACACGCAACCAAGGTGAGCGCCACGGACACCCAAGCCCCATGGGCGACCCAGCGGCCCAGGCGACGCTTGAACGATGGATTGAGCTCCGCACGGCTTTCGACAGACACAGCAAACATGGCAATTTCTCCCAGAAGTTGCCAGTGTAGCATATACCCCTAGGGGTATCAAGTCATGCCGTGTCGGTCACCGCAAATGGCACCCGGGGTGCCACAGCGCACAAAAGCTCGTAGGCGATGGTTCCAGCGGACTGCGCGACCTCGTCGACCGGCAACACCGCCCCGTCGCTGCCGCGCCCCCACAGCACCACCTCGGAACCCACACCGGCGGCAACACCGGCCGCATCCAGCGGCGCGAGGTCCACGGCGATCATGTCCATGCTCACGCGGCCCACGACGCGGGTGCGCACACCCGCCACCAGCACCGGCGTGCCGGTGGGTGCGTGGCGCGGGTAACCGTCGGCGTAACCGCACGCCACCACGCCAATGCGCATGGCCTCGGGCGCGGTGAAGGTGGAGCCGTAACCCACGGTGTCGCCGGCCAGCAAGGACTGCGTGCCAATGACGCGGCTGGTCAAGCTCATGGCGGGCATCAAGCCCCAGTCCTGCGCGGTGCGCTCGGGGTGGTCGGGCGCGCTGCCGTAGCCCGCGATACCCAAGCGCACCCAGTCGGCGCTGCAGCGGTGGCGCAGGGTCGCCGCGCTGTTGCTCAGGCTGCGCTCGCCGCTGAGGTCGGCGGTGGCGGCCTCGAACAGCGCCACTTGGTGCGCGATGCCTTTGGGGCCATCGGCGTCGCTGAAGTGGGTCATGTGCGAGATTTCTTCCACCTGCGGCAAAGCCTGCAGGCGCGACCAGGCCGAGCGGTAGGCCTGTGGGCTGAAGCCCAAGCGGTTCATGCCGCTGTTGAGCTTCAAAAACACGCGGTGGCCTTGCTGGGTTTTGTGCGCAGCCAGCCAGTCGATTTGTTCGTTGCAATGCACCGTGTGCCACAGCTGCAAGCGCGAACAGAGTTCCAAGTCGCGCGGCTCGAACACGCCTTCGAGGAGCAAGATGGGGCCGCGCCAGCCCAGGTCGCGCACGCGGCTGGCCTCGTCCAAGTCGAGCAGGGCAAAGCCGTCGGCACCCCGCATGCCATCAAAACTGCGCTCGATGCCGTGGCCGTAGGCGTTGGCTTTGACCACCGCCCACAGGCGGGCGTCCGGCGCGGCTTGGCGAGCGCGGGCTTGGTTGTGGCGCAAGGCGTCGAGGTGAACGGTGGCGAGGATCGGGCGTGGCATGGGTAACCCCTGAAAAGGATTTCACCGCCTCAAAACCGGCGGCTGTCAAGGGGTGGCTGCGTGCTATAACCCAGCGTCCCCAAAGACGACCCGCCAACTTTCGCACAAAAAGAGCCGCCTTCCCCCCGCTTCTCACCGGCCATGTCCAGAAAATCATCCCCATGAAGCGCGGCTTCTACACCATCATGACGGCGCAGTTTTTCAGCTCGCTGGCCGACAACGCCTTGTTTGTGGTGGCCATCGAGTTGCTGCGCTCAGGCGGCGCACCCGATTGGCAAAGCGCCGCCTTGGTGCCCTTGTTTGCGCTGTTTTATGTGGTGTTGGCCCCGTTTGTGGGGGCCTTTGCCGACGCCATGCCCAAGGGCCGGGTCATGTTCATCAGCAACGCCATCAAGGTGGTGGGCTGTTTGCTCATGCTCGTGGGCGTGCACCCTTTGTTGGCCTACACCTTGGTCGGTTTGGGCGCAGCGGCGTATTCACCGGCCAAGTACGGCATCTTGACCGAGCTGCTGCTGCCCTCGCAACTGGTCAAAGCCAACGGCTGGATCGAAGGCCTGACCATTGCCTCCATCATCTTGGGCGTGTTGTTGGGCGGCCAGCTGGTAGGTCCGTGGATGGCTGCCGCCTTGGGTCAACTCAGCGGCGCAAGCTTGGACCCGACCTGGGTGGCCAAAGCCGCCATCGTCAGCTTGGTGGCGGTCTACTTGCTGGCGGCCTTCTTTAACCTGCGCATCCCTTCAACCGGCGTGGCGTCACGGCCCATGCCGCGCAACCCCTTGGTGTTGCTGCCCGATTTTTGGGACTGCAACCTGCGCCTGTGGCGCGACCGCTTGGGCCAAATTTCCCTGTCCACCACCACCCTGTTTTGGGGCGTCTCGGGCAACCTGCGCTACATCGTGCTGGCCTGGGCCGGTGCGGCTTTGGGCTACAGCACCACGCAAGCGTCAAGCTTGGTGGGCGTGGTCGCCATTGGCACGGCCGTGGGCGCGGTGGTGGCGTCCATGCGCATGCGGCTGGATCAAGCCACGCGCGTGATTCCATTGGGCATCGCCATGGGTGTGTTGGTGATCTTGATGAACTTCATCGACAACGTTTGGGTGGCTGCGCCCTTCCTGATTTTGCTCGGCGGCTTGGGCGGCTTTTTGGTCGTGCCCATGAACGCTTTGCTGCAACACCGCGGCCACAACCTGATGGGCGCGGGCCGCTCCATCGCGGTGCAAAACTTCAACGAACAGGCCTGCATCTTGGGCTTGGGCGCGCTCTACAGCGCCTCCACCGCTTGGGGCCTGTCGGCCTTCGCCGCCATCACCGCTTTTGGTGTGCTGGTGGCCGGCTTCATGGGCATCATCGCCCTGTGGCACCGCCACAACCAACGCCACCACCCGCAGGTGCTGGCGCATTTGCTGAGCATCGCCCGCAACGACGACCTGCACGGCTGAGGTTCTGCGACAATCCCGTCTTACGCGCCCCGTTCTGGGGCGCACTTGTTCCATCACCAAGGATAAAAAAATGAACATCGTTCATTCGGCGAGCCCTGCGCACGCCAACCCCGCCCCCACGTTTTCCAACCTTGCCGTCATCGTGCTGTGCAGCTACATCGCTGCGCAAATGATGGCCGACATCGCCAGCTTAAAAATCGGCCAAGTCGGCGGTTGGGCGGTGGACATGGGCACCTTCATTTACCCGCTGACCTTCACGCTGCGCGACCTGATCCACAAGCTCATGGGCAAACGCGCGGCCCAAACCATCATCTTCACGGCCGCCGGTATCAACGTGTTCATGGCGCTGTACCTGATGGGCGCGGCTTGGGTGCAAAGCGACGCGGGCTGGGCCGGCAGCGGCCCCGGCGGTCTGGATTTGGGCGTGGCCTTTGCCGCCATCCTCACGCCCGTGTGGCGCATCGTGTTGGCGTCCATTGTGGCCGAAGTGGTGAGCGAACTGCTCGACACCGAGGTCTACCAGTGGTTCATCAACCGCATGGGCCAACAACGCCTGTGGGCGCGGGTGCTGGTGTCCAACGCGGTGAGCGTGCCTTTGGACAGCGCCTTGTTCTGCCTGATCGCTTTCTACGGCGAGATGCCCAACGAGGTGGTGTGGGACATCTTTGTCTTCAACATGGTCGTGAAGTTCGCACTCTCGGTCTTGACCCTGCCGCTGATCTACGCTGGCACCAGCGCCACCGAACCCCAACGCCGATGAGCCGTGCGCCCCTGAGCGGCAATGTCCGCAGCATCGTGGCCATGTTGGTGGCGATGCTGTTCTTTGCGCTCATGGACGCGGTGCTCAAACAACTCGCCGGGCATTACCCGGTGCTGCAAATCGCCGCCCTGCGCGGGCTCACCGCGCTGCCGCTGGTGGTGGTGTACATCGCTTGGCGCGGGCGTTGGCACACGGTGTGGCGCGTCCGATGGCCGCTGCAGCTGCTGCGCGGGGTGTTGGGCATCCTGATGTTGGCGCTGTTCACCGCGTCCATCCGCGAGCTGTCCTTGTCGGCCACCTACACCTTGTTTTTCATCGCGCCCTTGCTGATCGCGTTGCTGTCCATGCCGGTGCTGGGTGAGCGTGTGGCGCCCGCGCACTGGTGGGCGATCGCGGGTGGGTTTGCGGGCGTGCTCATCGCCCTGCAGCCTCAACACGCAGGCGCGGACTTTGGGGCGCAGTTGCTCTCGGGTGGTGGCGCGGCGGCCTTGGGTGCGGCGGCTTGTTACGCCGTGGCGGCGGTGGCCGGGCGCTTGGCCAGCCGCACCGACAGCGCGGAGAGTTTGATCCTGTGGATGATGGTGATGATGGCCGTGGGCGCGGGCGTGTTGGCGTGGCCGCAGTGGGTGCCCATTCGCGCCGAGGACACCGCCTTGTTACTGGGCCTGGCCGTGACCGGCTTCATCGGGCAACTGGCCATCACCGAAGCCTTCCGCCACGGCCAAGCGTCTGCCGTGGCGCCCTATGAATACAGCGCCCTGGCCTGGGGCGCGGGGCTGGACTGGTTGATCTGGCAAAGCCTACCCGGCGCGACGGTGTGGATGGGCGCGGGCGTGGTGATCGCGTCGGGCTTGTTCTTGCTGCGTCACGAAAGCCGCTTGGCCAAGACTGAGGTCGAGGCGGGGCGGGATCGGCCTTGAGTTTCTACTTCTCATCACCACCCCCGCAACAAAAACGCCGCCAAGCCCGGCAACACCACCGCGCTGAAGAGCGCGGCCAAGCCCATGGCCAGGCCGGAGAAGGCGCCCATGGTGGGGCTGACTTGGAAGGCGCGGGCGGTGCCGATGCCGTGGGCGGCGGTGCCCAGCGCGAAGCCACGCACCACCGGGTCGTGGATGCGCATGGCGTCGAACAGCGGGCGGGCGCAGACCGCGCCGATGATGCCGGTGCTCACCACCAACACAGCGGTCAGCGAGGGCAAGCCCCCGATGCGTTCGGCAATGCCCATGGCCACGGGCGTGGTGACGGACTTGGGCGCGAGCGAGGCCAGCGTGGCGCGCGTGGCGCCCAAGGCCCAGCCCACGCCGATGGCGGTCACGGTCGCGCTGACCGTGCCCACCACCAAGGCGCCGAGCATGGGCCACCACCATTGGCGCAGTTTGTCGATCTGCTCAAACAGCGGCACGGCCAAGGCCACGGTGGCGGGGCCGAGCAAAAAGTGCACGAACTGCGCGCCTTCAAAGTAGGTGGCGTACGGGGTTTGGGTGGCCCACAGCAACACGCCCAAGGCGGCCACCGACAAAGCCACCGGGTTGACGGCGGGGTGAAAGCCGCTGCGCCGGTACACCATGAAAGCCAGTTGGTAGACCACCAAGGTCACGGTCAAACCCAGCAGCGGCGTGGCCGACAGGTACACCCACACATCGTTCAGCGCGGCCAATGGCAAGCCGGTGTTCATGGCTGTTGCCCTCGGCGCATGAGCCACGCCATGGTCCACGCCGCGCTGGCCAAACCCACGCAGGTGCTGACCACCAAGGCCACACCAATGGCCAAGGCCTCATCGCCCAAGCGCTGCAGGTGCAGCATGACGCCCACGCCCGCAGGCACGAACAGCAAAGACAGGTGTTGCAACAGCCCTTGCGCGGTGGGCATGAGGGCGGCCAGCCAAGCGGGGCGCGCCATCAAGGTCAGCAACAACAACGCCATGCCGACCACTGGGCCGGGCACGGGCGCGTGCAGCGCCACCACCACCGCTTCGCCCACCAGCTGGAACACCAACAGGGTGGCGAGCGCGGCGATCATGTGCGGCTGTGCAAGGCCTCGTCGAGCACCTCGACCCAGTGGCGCACGGGCGTGTCGGTGCCGCTTTGCAAATGGGTGATGCAGCCGATGTTGGCACTGGTGATGACGTCGGGCTTGAGCTCGCTCAAGTGGCCGAGCTTGCGGTCGCGCAAGTCGGTGGCCAAGCCGGGGTTGAGCACCGAGTAGGTGCCGGCCGAGCCGCAGCACAGGTGCGCTTCGTTGCGCGCCACTTGCACGGTGAAGCCCAAATCGGCCAAGTGGGTTTCCACGCCGCCTTTGAGTTTTTGTCCGTGTTGCAAGGTGCACGGTGGGTGAAACGCCACCACGCGCTGGGGGTTGGGCTTTTGCAGCAAACGCTCGCGCAAACGCGGCACGAGGTCGGGCAACAGTTCGCTGAGGTCGCGGGTGAGGGCGCTCACGCGAGCGGCCTTGGCGGCGTAGGCCGGGTCGTCGCGCAGCAAGTGGCCGTATTCCTTGACGCTCACGCCGCAGCCCGAGGCGTTCATGACGATGGCTTCCACGCCCGCTTCGATCTCGGGCCACCACGCGTCGATGTTGCGGCGCATCTCGACCATGCCACCGGCTTGGTCGTTGAGGTGGAACTTCACCGCGCCGCAGCAACCGGCCGACGGCGGGATGACCACCGAGACACCCGCAGCGTCGAGCACGCGGGCGGTGGCGCTGTTGATGTTGGGCGCCATGGCCGGCTGCACACAACCGGCGAGCATGAGCACGCGGCGGCTGTGCGTGGCGGTGGGCCAAACGCCAGCGGCTTGGCGCGCGGGCACTTTGTTTTTCAAAACGCGGGGCAAGAGCGGGCGCACGAATTGGCCCAGCTTCATGGCGGGCGCGAACCAGCGCGAAGGCAGGCCTTCTTTGAGCGCCCAACGCACGGCGCGCTCGGGCATGGGACGCGGCACTTTTTCGTCCACGATGGCGCGGCCAATGTCCACCAAGTGACCGTAGTCCACGCCGCTGGGGCAGGTGCTTTCGCAGTTGCGGCAAGTCAAGCAACGGTCCAGGTGCATCTGCGTTTTGCGCGTGGGCTCAGCGCCTTCGAGCACCTGTTTGATCAGGTAGATGCGCCCACGCGGGCCGTCGAGCTCGTCACCGAGCAGTTGGTAGGTGGGGCAAGTGGCGGTGCAAAAACCGCAGTGCACGCACTTGCGCAAGACCGCCTCGGCGGCTTCGCCGCGAGCGGTGTTCAGGAATTCGGGGGCGAGGTTGGTTTGCATCTCAATGTCCCATGCGACCGGTGGCGAACACACCTTGCGGGTCGAACTGTTGTTGCAAGGCGCGCTGGATGCGCAGCAGGGCCTCGGGCATGGGCGCAAACCAACTGGCATCGCGGGCATGGCCCTGAGGGGGGCGGAAGGATTGGGCGCTGCCACCCACGGCTTGCGCCGCCGCGTGGATGGCGGCGGCCGCGCCCATCGGCGCCCACAGCCAGCGCTGCGCGCCTTGCCACTCGATGTACTGCGCCGACGCGCTCACACCCGGCACCTCGATCACCGGCGTGGTCTGTGGCACCGACAAGCGCCACAGACCTTGGTCGGCCGACGGTGCTTGGAAAAACGGCAGGGTCTGTTCGCCGCTGGCGCGCCAGTCGGCCCCAGCCACGACGTTGTCCATGACCGTGACCTGTGCGCCCAAGGCCGAAGCGTCCGCGCTCATGCGCGCGATGGCCGACTGCACCGCCGCCACCGCGCCGCGCAAGCGCACAAACAAAAAGTCCGCCACCGGCTGCGCCGTGCTGTCGCGCACCCAAGCGCTGGCGTTCAACGGCAGGGGCTGACCGCCCCAGCGGTGCAAGAGCTGCAAAGCTTCGGGCTGCGCCAAGCCTTGGCACATCAAGGTGGCCTCGGCGGGCGCCACCGGCAAGACCTTCAAGCTGACCTCGGTGATCACGCCCAACGTGCCCCAGCTGCCGGCCATCAAACGGCTGACGTCGTAACCGGCCACGTTTTTCATGACCTGGCCACCAAAAGTCAGGTCGGCCCCACGGCCATCGATCATGCGAGCGCCCAACACAAAGTCGCGCACCGAACCGACGCTGGCGCGGGCCGGGCCACTCAAGCCCGCCGCCACCATGCCGCCGACGGTGGCGTCCGCGCCGAAGTGGGGCGGCTCAAAAGCCAGCGACTGGCCCTGTTCGGCCAAAGCGGCCTCCAGCTCGGCCAAGGGCGTGCCGCCACGGGCGGTGACGACCAGCTCGCTGGGCTCGTAGCTGACGATGCCTTGGTAGCCGCGGGTGTCGAGCACCTCGCCTTGCAGGGCTGCGCCCCAAAAGTCTTTGGTGCCGCCGCCGCGTAGGCGAAGCTGGCGGCCGTCGGCCGCGGCCGAGCGAACGGCGTCGATGAGGTGTTGGCGTTGTGCGTCCATGGGAAAGGATGGTAACCCCCGGCCCTGACGCGGCGAATGAATTTTTTGAACGCGGAGGTTGTGGGAAATTGCGCAGAACGTCAAAAGGCGCATTTCCTGCAAATTCAAAATCCAATTTTGAAATTGCAGGAAATGAACGCCCACAAAAAAAGCGGCGGGGAACCACCCCCGCCGCTGTCACTGGAACCTTGCCGAATTAACGGTGGTAAGCCGTCTCACCGTGCGAGGTGATGTCCAAGCCTTCGCGTTCGGCTTCTTCCGAGACGCGCAGACCCATGACCATGTCGACCAATTTGTAGGCCACGTAAGCCACCACACCGGACCACACCATGGTGATGACCACGCCTTCGAGCTGGATCAAGAACTGGGTAGCCATGTCGAAGTCTTCGCCTTTGATGCCGCCCAAGGAGCCGGCCGAGAACACACCGGTCAACAAGGCGCCGACGATACCGCCCACACCGTGCACACCGAAGACGTCCAAGGAGTCGTCAGCGCCGAGCATTTTCTTCAAGCCCGACACACCCCACAGGCACAGGAAGCCCGAGATCAAGCCGATCACGATGCCGCCCATGGGGCCGACCGAGCCGCAAGCGGGGGTGATGGCGACCAAACCGGCCACGGCACCCGAGGCTGCGCCCAACATCGAAGCCTTGCCTTTGGTCAGGGCTTCGCCGACGCACCAGGCCAACACAGCGGCGGCGGTGGCAAACAAAGTGTTGATGAAGGCCAAGCCTGCGCCGCCGTTGGCTTCCAAGTTGGAGCCGGTGTTGAAGCCGAACCAGCCCACCCACAGCAAGGAGGCACCGACCATGGTCAGCGTCAGGCTGTGCGGGGTCATGGACTCTTTGCCGTAACCGATGCGCTTGCCCAAGACGTAGGCGCCGACCAAACCGGCCATGGCCGCGTTGATGTGCACCACGGTGCCGCCAGCGAAGTCCAAAGCGCCCTTGTCGAACAAGTAACCACCAGCACCCCACACCATGTGGGCGATCGGCAGGTAGCTGAACGTGAACCAGATGGCGGAGAACAAGAGGACGGAGCCGAACTTGATGCGCTCAGCGAACGAGCCCACGATCAGCGCACAGGTGATGCCCGCAAACGTGGCTTGGAAGGCGATGAAGATGAACTCGGGGATCATCACGCCGGCCGTGAAGGTGGCGGCCAAGGAGTCCGCGGTCACGCCTTTGAGGAAGAGCTTGTCGAAGTTGCCGATGATGAGGCCTTCACCACCGAACGCCAGGCTGTAGCCATAGACGGCCCACAGCACGGAGATCAACGAGAACACCACCATCACTTGCATCAGCACGGACAGCATGTTTTTGCTGCGCACCAAGCCACCGTAGAACAGGGCCAGGCCGGGCACAACCATCAAGATCACCAAGACGGTGGCGATCATCATGAAGGCGACGTCGCCTTTGTCGACGGTTTCTTTGACGGCCTCAGCCTCGGCGGCGGCAGGAGCAGCCTCTGTAGCGGGTGCTGCAGCGGGGGCAGCAGCAGCGTCGGGTGCGGCCACCACGGCAGCGGGCGCAGCCGCATCAGCGGCTGGAGCGGTTTGGGCGAGGGCCGAGCCTGCACCCAGGGCCAAGGTCAGGCCCAAACACAGAGAAGCGATGAAGGATTTCATGGCAGTGATCTTTCTTGAAAGTGTGTCGCGTCAGAGCGCTTCTTTGCCGGTTTCGCCGGTGCGGATGCGAACGACCTGCTCCAAGCCCGTGACGAAAATCTTGCCGTCGCCGATCTTGCCGGTGCGAGCAGCGCCTTCGATGGCTTCGATGACGCGGTCGACCAAGTCATCGGCCACAGCGGCTTCGAGCTTGACCTTGGGCAGAAAGTCGACCACGTATTCCGCGCCGCGGTAGAGCTCGGTGTGGCCTTTTTGGCGACCGAAGCCTTTGACTTCGGTGACGGTGATGCCTTGCACGCCCATGCTGGAGAGCGCTTCGCGCACTTCGTCCAATTTGAACGGCTTGATGATGGCGGTGACCATTTTCATGCTCGGTTTCCTTTCAATTAAAAGAGGTCCACCCAAAGGGGTCGATGCCCTTGCATCGCACAGACCGTGCCAACTAACGCACGCACCCCGTTTTTGTTTGTGCTGCCCTGTGGCGCCCTCGACAAAACCCCCCGCTTATGCGGCTGACAAGGCCCGCTCACCGTGCCACCATGGCCCGCTGGCACCGCACCAAGATGCGACATGCACCTTTGAGGTGCACCACTTCGGTGCGCACCGTCGCGGTGCTGAATCAGGAGGCACCCATGGGATTGGCGGTCGTTCACAGCCGGGTTTTGGTTGGGTTGACGGCGCACGCCGTGGCGGTGGAGGTGCATTTGGCCAACGGCCTGCCCTCGTTCACCTTGGTCGGTTTGGCCGACACCGAGGTCAAGGAAGCCCGCGAGCGCGTGCGATCGGCCATCGTCAACGCGGGGCTGGACTTTCCCAACAACCAGCGCATCACCGTCAACCTCGCCCCAGCGGACTTGCCCAAAGATTCCGGGCGCTTGGACTTGGCCATCGCCATGGGCATCTTGGCCGCCAGCGGGCAGATCGATGGGGCGCGTTTGGCGGGCTGGGAATTCGCGGGTGAGCTCTCGCTCAGCGGGGCGCTGCGCCCGGTGCGCGGCGCTTTGGCCATGGGCTTGGCCTTGCGCCACACCACGCCCGGCGCGGCTTTGGTCTTGCCGCCGGGCAGCGCCGAAGAGGCCGCCTTGGTGCCCGACGCGCGGGTGTTCCGGGCGCACCACCTGCTCGACGTGGTGGCGCAGTGGGCCTTGACCAGCGCACCGCCGCCCGAAGCCAGCGAAGGCTGGAGCGCCTTGCGTGCGCCACAGGCTTGGGCCAACGGCCCCAGCGCGGGGCCGGACATGGCCGACGTCAAAGGCCAAGCCGGGCCGAAGCGGGCCTTGACCATCGCCGCCGCGGGCGGGCATTCGGTCTTGCTCTGCGGCCCACCGGGCTCGGGCAAGTCCATGCTGGCGCAGCGCTTGGCCGGCTTGTTGCCGCCGCTGAGCGTGGACGAGGCCTTGGAGAGCGCGGCCATTGCCAGCTTGGCCGGGCGCTTTGACCTGTCGCGCTGGGGCCAACGGCCCACGGGTTCACCGCACCACACGGCCAGCGCGGTCGCCTTGGTGGGTGGGGGCTCGCCGCCGCGCCCCGGCGAGATTTCGTTGGCGCACCACGGCGTTTTGTTTTTGGACGAATTTCCCGAGTTCGCCCGCAGCGCCTTGGAAGCGCTGCGCGAACCTTTGGAGACCGGCACCATCACCATCGCACGCGCCGGCCGGCGCGCCGAATTCCCCGCACGCTTTCAGTTGGTGGCGGCCATGAACCCGTGCCCCTGCGGGCACGCGGGCAACCCCTTGCGCGACTGCCGCTGCACGCCCGACCAGATCGCCCGCTACCAACACAAGCTCTCCGGGCCGCTGCTCGAGCGCATCGACCTGCACGTGAACGTGCCCATCTTGCACCCCAACGAGCTGATGCAAAGCCCGCCGGGCGAGGGCAGCGAGGCCATCGCCGAGCGCTGTGCACAAGCCCGTGCCAAAGCCATGGCCCGCCAAGGCTGTGCCAACCACGCCTTACAGGGCCAAGCCATCGACGAACACACGCAACTCGCCGAAGCCGCACGCACCTTGCTGCAAACTGCCGCCAGCCGCTTGGCGCTGAGTGGGCGCGCCATCCACCGCACACTCAAAGTGGCGCGCACCATCGCGGACTTGGCCGACAGCCCCACCGTGCAAGCCCCCCACCTCGCCGAGGCACTGCAGTACCGAGCGCCCCAGCGCTGAGGCGTCGTAACATGGCGCATCCCTTCGCCACCGGAGCGCCCCATGCCCCTCGCCCGATCCACCACGGCCCAGACCTTGCCCGACTTGTTGCGGGCCATGCCCAAGGCCGAGCTGCACATCCACATCGAGGGCTCGCTCGAACCCGAGTTGATCTTCGCGCTGGCGCAGCGCAACGGCGTGTCGCTGCCCTACGCCAACGTGGCCGAGCTGCGCGCCGCCTACGCCTTCACCAACCTGCAGAGCTTTCTGGACCTGTACTACGCCGGGGCCAGCGTGCTGCTGCACGAACAAGACTTTTACGACATGGCGTGGGCGTATTTCGAACGTGCGGCGGCGGATCACGTGGTGCGCGCCGAACTCTTCTTTGACCCGCAAACCCACACCGCACGGGGCGTGCCGATGGGCGCGGTGATCGAAGGCCTGCACCGTGCTTGCCAAGACGCACTCACGAAACTGGGCATCAGCGCAGAGCTGATCCTGTGCTTTTTGCGCCACCTGTCCGAAGACGAGGCCATTGAGACCTTGCAAGCGGCCTTGCCGTGGCGCGACCGCTTCATTGGCGTGGGACTCGACTCCAGCGAGGTGGGGCACCCGCCCGAGAAGTTCGCCCGCGTGTTCGCGCAAGCCCGCGCCTTGGGTTTGCGCGTGGTGGCCCACGCTGGCGAGGAAGGGCCACCGGCCTACATCTGGAGCGCCTTGGACATATTGCAGGTCGAGCGCATCGACCACGGCGTGCAAGCCATTCACGACCCCGCACTCATGCAACGCTTGGCGCAAAGCCGCATGCCGCTGACCGTGTGCCCGCTGTCTAACCTCAAGCTGTGCGTGTTCGGCAGCTTGGAAGACCACAACCTCAAGCAGATGCTCGACTTGGGCCTGTGCGTGACGATCAACTCCGACGACCCGGCTTACTTCGGCGGCTACCTCAACGAGAACTACCTGCAAACCTTCGCGGCCTTGGGCCTGAACACCCAGCACGCCAAGACCTTGGCGGCCAACAGCCTCCAAGCCAGCTTCGCCACCAACGCCGACAAAGCGCGCTGGTTGCGCGAACTCGACGCGTGTTTTGCGAGCGCCTGAGATGCGCTTGAGTTGGGCCTTGGGCTTGGGCCAGTTGATCACCTGGGGCACGGTTTATTACACCTTCTCTTTGATCTTGGGCCCGGTGCAAACCGAGCTGGGTTTGTCGCGCGCCGAGGCCTCGTTGGCATTTGCCTTGGCCTTGTTGGCCGAAGGCCTGATGGCCTTTGCGGTGGGCCGCTGGATCGACGCGGGCCACGAGCGCCGCGTGATGACGATCGGCTCCTTGGCGGCGGCGCTCGGCTTGATCGCACACAGCCAGATCCACAGCCTGTGGTCGTTTTACGCGGTGTGGATCTGGCTGGGTTTGGCCTCGGCGGCCACGGTGTACACGCCCGCGTTTGCGGTGGTCACGCGCCGTTTTTCCACGGACTACCGACGCGCCATCATCACCATCACCTTGTTCGGTGGGCTGGCCAGCACGGTGTTCATCCCGCTGAGTGCCTGGTGGATCGCCTTGTGGGGTTGGCGCGAGGCCCTGTGGGTCATGGCCGCTTTGCACCTGTTCGTGAACGCCCCTTTGCACGCGCTGTGCTTGCGCGGTGCGCCACCCGCGCCAGCACCAACCCACGGTCAGCCCGCCGCGGTGGTGCGGTGGTGGGGACCGCATTGGCGCGACCCGGTGTTCGTGGCGATCGCGGCGTTTGTGGTGCTGACGATGGCGGTCACCGCGGCGTTGCCCGCGCACATGATCGTGCTTTTACAAGAAGCGGGTTTGTCGCCCGCGTGGGTGGTGGCCATCCCGGCGGCCATTGGTGTGGCACAGGTGCTGGGGCGTGCGGGCTTGTGGGTGTTTGAGCGTCGCTGGGACGTGCACACCGCCAACCGATGGATACCGACCTTGGTGCCCGCCGGTCTGATCGCCGTGGTGGTGTTCGGTTGGAGCCCGCTGGGCGCGGTGCTGTTCGTGGTGCTTTTTGGCATGGGCAACGGCCTCAACACCATCGTCAAAGGCACGGTGGTAGCCCAGTACATCGGGCGAGCACATGTGGGCACGCTCAACGGCGTGCTCGGTCTGCCCACGGCCATCGCACGCGCCGCGGCCCCCTTGCTCATGGGGCTGCTGTGGTCACCGAGCGCGGGTTACCGCACGGGCCTGTGGCTGATGTGTGCGGCCTCGCTCACGGGTGTGTGGGCGCTGTGGTGGGCGCAGCGTCACCGCCTTCGCAATCCATAAGCCGTATCCATTCTCAAAGGTTGGGCGCGAGCAAACGCTGCAGGTCTTTGACCTGAACGCCGCTGCGCTGGGCCAAGTCTTGCACTTGGTCGTCGCCCACTTTGCCCACGTTGAAGTACTGCGCCTCGGGATGTGCGATGTAAAAACCGCTCACGCTGGCAGCAGGTGTCATGGCCAAACTCTCGGTCAAGCCCATGCCGATGTCTTGGCATTGCAGCAAGTCGAACATGGCTTGTTTGGCGCTGTGGTCGGGGCAAGCGGGGTAGCCGGGTGCGGGGCGGATGCCCTGGTATTTTTCAGCGATCAGCTCGGCGTTGCTCAAAGCCTCGCCTGCGGCATAGCCCCAAAGGTCGGTGCGCACCTTCTGGTGGAGTCGCTCGGCCAAGGCTTCGGCCAAGCGGTCGGCCAATGACTTGAGCAGGATGGCGCTGTAGTCGTCGTGCGCGGCTTCAAAGGCCTCGGCGCGTTTGTCGGCGCCAATGCCTGCGGTCACCGCGAACAGGCCCACGTGGTCGGGCGCTACACCCACGGGCGCGACAAAGTCGGCCAAGCAGCGGCTCGGGCGCATCACACCGTCGATGGCTTGTTTCTCGGTTTGTTGGCGCAAGCCGTGCCACGTCATGGCCACTTGGCTGCGCGAGGCATCGGTGTAGAGCGCGATGTCGTCGTCGTTCACGCTGTTGGCGGGGAACAGGCCGATCACGGCGTTGGCGGTGAGCCAGCGGCCATCGATGATTTTTTTCAGCATCGCTTGGCCGTCGACGTACACCTTGCGCGCCTGCTCACCCACCACCTCGTCGTCAAGGATGGCCGGGAAAGGGCCGGCCAAGTCCCACGTCTGAAAGAACGGGCCCCAATCGATGCACCCGGCGATCTCGACCAAGTCGAAGTTTTTGAACACACGCCGGCCGATGAACTTGGGCGCGGCGGGCACGCCTTTTGACCAGTCGATGGGCGTCTTGTTGGCGCGGGCTTGCGCCAGCGTCCACATCGGGGTTTGTTTTTTGTTGGCGTGCTGCTCGCGCACCTTGTCGTAGTCCGCGTTCAGTTCGGCGATGAACTTGGCCGCTTGCTCCGACAGCAAGCCCTGCGCCACGCCCACGCTGCGCGAGGCATCGGGCACATACACCACGGGGCCGCTGTAGTGCGGCGCGATTTTCACGGCGGTGTGCACGCGGCTGCAGGTCGCGCCGCCGATCAACAGCGGCATTTGGCGTTCACGGAAGTACGGGTCTTTTTCCATCTCGCCCGCGACGTATTGCATCTCTTCCAGGCTCGGCGTGATCAGGCCTGAGAGGCCAATGATGTCGGCGTTTTCGGCCTTTGCTTTGGCCAAAATTTCGTGGCAGGGCACCATCACGCCCATGTTGACCACTTCAAAGTTGTTGCACTGCAAGACCACGGTGACGATGTTTTTGCCGATGTCGTGCACATCGCCTTTGACGGTGGCGATCACGATCTTGCCCTTGGCCTTGACGTCTTCGCCGGCGGCCTCCTTGGCCAGTTTTTCGGCCTCGATGTAGGGCAGCAAATGCGCCACGGCCTGCTTCATCACGCGGGCGCTCTTGACCACTTGCGGCAAGAACATCTTGCCTTGACCAAACAAATCGCCCACCACGTTCATGCCGTCCATGAGCGGGCCTTCGATCACGTGCAGCGGGCGCCCCCCTTTGGCCAACATCTCGCGGTAGGCCTCTTCGGTGTCCTCGTTGATGAAGTCGGTGATGCCGTGCACCAGCGCATGCGACAGGCGCTGCGCCACCGCCACCGGGGCCTCTGGCGTGCCGCGCCAAGCCAGCTTGGTGCTCTCGTCTTTGGCCGCCCCCTTGGCGCTGTCGGCGATCTCCACCAATCGCTCGCCGGCGTCGGGGCGTCGGTTGAGCACGACGTCTTCCACGCGCTCGCGCAACGTGGGCTCCAGATCATCGTACACACCGATCATGCCGGCGTTGACGATGCCCATGTCCATGCCGGCTTGGATGGCGTGGTACAGGAACACGGTGTGGATGGCTTCGCGCACCGGGTCGTTGCCGCGGAAGCTGAAGGACACGTTGGACACGCCGCCGCTGACCT
>JACCDI011087531.1_pt1 | contig 35385 bp, 39 predicted proteins | sample 7442791 | NCBI WGS metagenome assembly JACCDI01 (sample SAMN15323434, study PRJNA562643) | freshwater metagenome | isolation source: river surface water | place: USA:Blue River Watershed | collected 2017-08-15 | reverse complement strand
GCTAGTTTTACGAAAAAAGTAAGAACCATTCGTAATGAAATTGGTTTAGACGGTATTAATCAATTTACAACGCCAACCATTACCGATAATCCAGAAACAACTTATCGTATTAATGGTAATATAGATAAAAAAATATACAAATTTAGATTGGGCTTAAATGCCAATTTGTCTTGGTTCAATTATGTTCAAACGGTAAATAATCAAACGATAACCAACGACAGAAACAATCAAAGTATTGGAATTCTGCTGCGAACTGCCAACAAAAAATGGCCAAGTGTAAGTGTGAGTTACAACAAAATGTTTAGCCAATTTTCGGGATTAACGAATTCGAAATTAACTTCTGATCGATTGGGTTTTGATTTTGATATCGATTTTTGGAAACATTTTAATTTTAAAACCGATTACGAAGTAACCTTCAACGAAAACAGCAACAAAATCACAACCGATTTTAGAATTGCCAATGCCTATTTGAGTTTTCAAAAGAAAAACAATCCGTTTCGGTTTGAACTTTCGGCACAGAATTACTTGAATAACGGAACTAAAATCAACAACTCTTTCTCTGATTTTATGATTTCAAGTTCCACTACTTACACCTTACCAAGAATTTTAATGTTAACGATTAGCTATAAATTATAATTTTTTCAAACCGTAAATAATACCCTTTCAAACCGTAAAATATTATTTTTCTAAACTTTAAAGTTTGCAGTTCGCTTGATTCACTACTGTCGGATAGCTGCTAAACTTTATAAACTCATCTAAACTTTTCATTTAATAATTCAAATCAACCTTCATCAGTTTTATTTATAATTATTATAAATTACAAACCGTAAAAATTAGGGGCTAAAACCGTAAAAATTTATTTTTCAACGGGTTAATTTAGTGCATACAATTCTTACAAACCCATTAATAAATAATTACAATTGAATGTAAATGTTTGTAAGCGTTTATATAAGGCAAATTATTGCGCATTTAAACAAGTTATGCAACATTATAGGCTTAACGTTATGAAAAAAAGTATAAGACAGAAAATCTTTCCGTATTTTCCGAGTAATTTATTTGGTTACTTTGGTTAAATTACTCGAAAAGTTTACATTTTTTAATTCAATAACCTGAATTAGCAAAAAACAATAAAAAAAACAAATGAAAAATTCATTCATAAAATTTATTAAAATGACAAAATTAAAATTATCAGTATTATCAATTATTACATTATTATTAAGTGTTTCATTCTTTGTTTCTTGTTCAAATGAAAATGAAAATTTTGATGCAGACAATTCAAAAATAAAGAATTTTGAAAACAAGATTATTCTATATAACAAAAATAATTATCAACTTAATGCATTAAGTAATTCAAAAAACAATTATAATTCAAAAGGAATTGAATTTTATAACACATTACAAGAAATTAAATCATTAGTTTGGGAATCTAATAAATCGAAAAAAGAATATCAAGAAATACAATCTGAACTTAGAATAATTATAAATTCTAAAATTGAAAACAATATAGAATTTAACCAAGTTGAAAAACTTTTATTAGAAAGCTATATGAAAAAGTTTTCTATTATAAATGGTGTAGAATTAAGTATTGCATATGAAAATTTTGCAATTCAAAACTATAAAGATCAAAATGAAATAAAAAATTTCCTTAAATTTGTTACTCAAGTAAAATATTTATCTTTTACTATCAAACCAGAAATAAATTTAGCTGGTAAGACTTATAGACAGTGGGAAGCTTGTACTAATTCATGTATGCAAGATAGATATGAAAGTTATAACATTGTTGATTGGGTTGGTGCAGTTGCTACTGGTTTAGTTGGTGATGTTGGGTGGAATTATGCAGCATGTAGCTATGGATGTTTATAATATAATTTAATTTTATGAAAACAGTAACAAATTATTTAAATCGTAATTATTATTTTTTATTAACAATACTAATTTTGTTTTTAAATTTAATTTCATTTTTGTCATTAAAAGGACACATTCATCCGTTTTTTAAACATATTTCATTTATTTCTTTATTGTCAATAGCACTTTATATGTTTCCATTACAAGCAATTAATTCGCCTAATAGAAACGAAATAATATCAAAATTTGTTTATTGTGTTTCTATTGTATATATGGCACTATCAGTGTTCTTAAGTTTTGAAAAGTTTGAAATTTTAGGCAAAATACTTATCACTATTTTCGGTATTTTTACTTTTTATCTATTATTTATTAAAACTCCTGAATCTAAACTGATGTTCAAAAGTCATTTTATATTAAATAATATTATGTTAGGTGTAATTATTTTGTTTTTCTTTAAATAAAAAGAATAACGTTGCATAACAACATTTTATAGCAATAGCGGCTTTAGGTCTTAACTGAAAGTCACTTTTGTACTTGTCTACAGGAACTATTCTAACCGACAGAATAGCTACAGGTATTGAAAATGCGACTAAAGATTAGACTATGGGACAATATTTTGACATGATGTATTATTACTTGGCTACTTTTTATAAAAGGTTTTTCAAGAAAAGAAGTTGTTGGGATTTACAATCTATATTTGTTATAACTATTACTCAAACTGTTTTAATTTTAGACTTGTATTTATTGTTTAATAAATTAATGTCAATTAAAGGTAAATTTAGTATTTACGAAAAGTTATTTTTCTTTTCATTAGTGTTGATATTGATATATTTTAATATTAAAAAATACGAAAAAAAATACTTGCACTATAAAGAAATATGGGGAGTTCATCAAGGAAGTAAAAAAGCACTATATAATTTTTTAACCTTTTTTACGGTTGTTTTTGCTTGGTGTTTTATATTAATTATAGGATTAATTTTTTAATAAAAACTAATAGAATAATTTTGGTAATGTTTCAGATTTATTGATTCCGTCAATTTGAGTAATTAACAATCTGAAAATCAATAAAAATTTTTAAATTAATGATAAAGAGGAACGCAATATTGCGTTCCTTTTTAGGTTATATAATGGCTTAAATCAAATAAAATGGAAAAAAATGACACCTCGTGTTGCAGATTTAGTGATAGCAAAATTTGTCCTTGTTGCATTTCAATGCATAATTAATTAAAGTTTCCAACACATCTCATTAAAAATTCAAAACCGTAAAAATTAGGTTGTAAAACCGTAAAATGGTATTTTTTGAAAGGGTAAATTGCAAAACAAATCCAATCTAACTATTTACAAATAAGTATAAGTATTTGTAACCGTTTAATAATTTAAGGTTATTGCGGGTATATACAAGTTAGTAGCCATTATAAAAGACATCACATATGACAACAAACCTTTCGTTATTAGAACAACTTTGTTACAGCACGACACGCATTGAGTGTGAAACTAAAGACGGGCAATCAGGCACAGGAACTGGTTTTTTCTTCAATCTTTTAAACACGGGTGACAAAAGTGTTCCAACAGTAATTACCAACAGACACGTTGCGGAAGGAATGACCAAGGGACGATTTAGACTTACAAAATCAGACAAAGATGGTAATCCAATAAAAGACCAACATTTTACACTTGATTTTTCAGTTGACTTTGAAAAAATGTGGACTTTTCATCCAGACCCGACAGTTGACCTTTGTGCTATGCCAATTGGACAATTATTAGCTGCTGCAAATAAACTTAACTCAACTTTGTTCTTCAGAACATTTGACAAATCACTTATTCCAAATCAAGAGCAACTTAACAACCTTGACGTAGTGGAAGATGTTTTAATGTTGGGTTATCCAAATGGAATTTGGGATGCATACAATAATATGCCAATTGTTAGAAAAGGAACTACAGCGACACATCCAAACATTGATTACAATGGAAAAAAAGAGTTTATGATTGATGCAGCCTGTTTCCCAGGTTCAAGTGGTTCTCCTGTGGTTTTATACAATCGTAATGGCTATTCTACAAAAAATGGTGGCTTTAATATTGGTGGACACAGAATTTTATTTTTGGGTGTTTTATATGCTGGACCACAACATACAGCGACAGGAGAATTACAAATTGTAAATGTTCCTAACTTACAAAAGCCAATGACTTTTTCACGTATTCCTAACAATCTTGGAATTGTAATTAAAGCGGAAAAAATACTAGACTTTGAAGACATATTTAAAAAGAAATTTAACTTATAAAAAACCGTGACAGAAAGAATAACGACCGCTAACAGCACATTTGCAATAGGCGGGGTTTCGTGCTCCGCAGACAGTTTTGTTGTAGCCGAAAGTTCAGTTCTCCGAATGAACATTTGTGCTGAAAAGCCCCCCGCGCGATTCCCATCGCGTGGTTTAGTAAATAATAGAAAGACGAAATCAATGGTTTAGAATTAGTAATTACATGTAAAAAGTCGGTTAGAATTTCTAATCGCCTTTTTATATTTATTATTTAAATAGTTTTTTTAACTTCTATTTATTTCGAACAAAGTAAAACCAAGTTGTTATAATCAGCAAAACCATTAATTGTAAAAAGCAAATAGCTAATAACTGCGTTATAATGCTAATAGTCAATATTTGAAACGGTTGCCTTTGGTATCACAAATTACAATTGTTTTTTAACCGTAAAAAATAGTGTTCAAAACCGTAAAATCATACAAATTCAATAGTTAATTTAGTATCAAATAAAAGCAATTAAGTAATTCTAATTCAATTACTTAATTGCTCAATAAACAAGAAAATAATATTATACTATGAAAAAATCAATAATCATTTCAGCATTAATATTGCTAACAGCAATAGGAACAACATCAGCATATTATAGTGCAGGTAAAAAATGTACAGGCTCAAAAAACTGTACAGCTTGTAAAAATTGTAAGTACTGCATACACTGTGCTAAAAATGGCGGAAGTTGTGGGGTGTGTAAGTAACTAGTTAATCAATATAAATAAATTATTATGAAAGCATATACATTAAAGAAGAGAAAAGAGACAGAAGAGTATCATTTATTCAAAGGTGATTTTTTAGGTTCTAAAAAATGTAATACAAATCTAGTCAAAACATCTATTTGTAAAATGATGAATATAGATGAAAATGAAGGCAACATTTTTACTTGTGAAGATGAAGATCATTCTCGCTTAAAAATAGCTGAGATTGGTAAACAAGTTTGTGGTGTTTGTACAAGTCATTTATATACAACCTATTAATCTAATAACAATGAAAAAACTATTTGTAATCATATTATTAGCTGTACTTACAATTTCAGTTAATGCACAAGAAAAGAAGTCAAAAACCTATGAGCAACATAGAAGTGCTAAAACGGGAAGGTATGTAACCAAATCAGATACAAAAAAGAGTCCGAGCACTACTTATACAACTAAAAGAAGTAGAAAATAATTTAATACCCGTATGAAATTATGAAAAAATCAATGATCATTTCAGCAATTATATTACTAACGGCAATAGGAACAACAACAGCATACTATAGTGCCGGTAAAAAATGTACAGGCTCAAAAAACTGTAAAGCCTGTAAAAATTGTAAGTACTGCAAACACTGTGCTAAAAATGGTGGTAGTTGTGGGGTGTGTAAATAATATAGAAACTTTGATTTACTTGAAAAAGGATAGACTCGAGTAGTTTTAAAAGTATTTGAGTTTAAATTTTAAAAAATATCAATAAATATTTTGCTTTGAACCCTAAATATAACATCCTCCTACACCAGTTGAACGAGCAACTCAACTTTATTGATTTAGAATTAGACGATCAAATCAAAAAGTGTGAGCAAGCTATTACTATTATCTTAGAATCAATTAACGAGCTTAAAAAGGCAACAATAAAATCCAATTTTAAATCACAAAACGAAGAGATTCAATTCTTCAAAGACATCAAACCAAAGTTTACATCAAAACTAATTTATTATAATACAATTTTTAAAATAGAAACTAAAAAACCACATGGTGGAGAGCGCATTTTAAAAAAATACTTAAATAATGAACTAGATAAACTAAAAAGATATTTTGACAACAATTTAGATTTCTACAAATATTATCGAACAGGAAGTAATTACTTAGATCACAAATACTTTTCAAGAGGAAAAATTGATATTAAATTAGCTTTGGATAGTTTCTATTTTGAAGTGGATCACAGTTACTCTACCTCACATGATTTCAAAGTTGCAAAGATTATGGCACACGATTTAATTCAAGTTTATTTAGAAGATCAGCTGTTGATGTTAGAAAATAAAGAACCTAAAGAAAAATCACAAATCAATCCAAAGGTAAAACAAACTTGGACGGGTTCTAAGGTAGCACTAATTGAGCTTTTATATGCATTACATACCGAAGGTGTGTTTAACAATGGATCTTCAGATTTAAAAGATATTGCCGAATATTTTGAAAACATCTTCAATATCAATTTAGGTCAATACCACCGAGCTTTTCTTGAAATCAGAATGAGAAAATCAGATCAAACTAAATTCCTAAACGCACTTAAAGAAAAATTAATAAAGCGTATGGAAAACACAGACGATCTGCTATAATACCAATAATTGTAACTCATTAAAAAAAATCATTCACAACTTGTGATTGACTTGTGATTTAAAAATAATCAAAATAATAAAATTTGCATCATAACACTCTAAATCAAAAGTTATGAATGTAGAAATTATTACACGCGAAGAACTAATCGAATTCAGAAACCTTCTTTTAAATGATTTAAAAGAAATCATTCAATCCAAACCCCAACAATCAAAACAGTGGATCAAATCCAATGAAGTCCGCAAACTGTTAAACATCTCCCCAGGAACCCTCCAAAACCTCCGCATCAACGGCACCCTCTCCTACACCAAAATAGGAGGCATAATGTATTACAATCATTCCGACATAGACAAACTACTAAACCGGAACAAAGTGAGCTCAATTCAAAATAGGAATAACTTCTGATTTTAGAAATGACATTAGAGTCCGCAGTTGAGTGTCAAAAAGTCGAAGAATTAGTAAAAATGAAAAGCTGTTTGAACGTAGTGAGTTCTTTTCATTTCTAATTCAAGACTTATTTTGACCGACGAGGACTCCAGTCTTGATTTTTTTGTTTCTTTTTTTATCAAGAAAAAAAGAAAATAACACTAATCACTTTTCACTTAAAAAAAAATGAACTACATCAAACACCTCACCGGCTTCTTCGAAAAAGTAGCCCTCGACCGAACCCTAAACCCAACACACATTAGCCTATATATCGCCTTATTCCAATTCTGGAACTGCAACCGTTTCAAAAACCCAATCAGCATAAGCCGCGATGAGGTCATGCGCATCAGTAAAATAAGCTCAAAGGCAACCTATCACAAATGCTTAAAAAACTTACACAGTTTAGGCTACATCAATTACCAACCTTCCTACAATCCATTCAGAGGAAGCCACGTCATTTTATTCAACTTTTCAGAAGATTTAAAACCACTACCTAAATCCGAAAGAAAACCAAAAAATGAACCTCATTTTGAACAGGTCAATGAACAAGCTTTGAACAAGTCGTGTACTAGTAGTGAGACTAGTACTGAACAAGCAGTAGTACCTTCTATAAACTATAGAAACAATACAAACAATTTAAACGATAAAAACGTTTCAAACTTGGAAAAGCAAGCAAAAAATTTTGATGAAATAAATAATTCAGACCCGAGAGCTATGCTCGAACTGGCGAAGCAATTAGAAAATGAAACCGAAGATGAGAAAGAAAAAAAGTTGCGCGAAAAAAAGAAATCCGTTTCGGATTCACCGACTCTAATTGAAATCAATCATAAACTTGGAGGTAAAAGTTTCGTTGAACCAAACTTGAGTGAAGTTAAAACCTATTTCCTAGAAAACAACTTACCAGAACAAGAAGCGCAAAAATTCTTCAATTACTTCAAAAGTATCGGTTGGCTAGTCGGTGGCAAAACACCTATGGCCAATTGGCAAGCAGCAGCACAAAATTGGATGATTAACGCACCAAAATTCATTGCAAATGCAGAACAACCCACCAGAGCAAAACAACTCAACACCACAACCGATAAAAACTATGCAGAACCATTATAATTCTTTTGTCATGCTGAACTTGTTTGCTTACACCTGTTCGCTACGCTCGAGCCAGCATCTAATCCTTTGCGAACCTTGCGTTAAACCTTAGCGCCCTTTGCGGTTAAATCTAAGATCTCTATCCAAAGCGAAGCGCCTTAAACACAATCGAAAGAAACTATAAAATCTATGTTCCTATGTGGTTAAAAAAATATAAAATGGAAAAAGAAATCAAATCAAACTACAACTACCCCGAAATCATCAATTGGCTACAAACCAAAGGCATCGAACTATACGGCAATCATTTCAAAATCCTTGAAACCGATTATCCAATCGTGTACAAGCTAATTGCCTATTTTCTAAAAGATGAACAGGTTTGTGATCAATTCAACATCGATTTACAAAAAGGCATCCTCCTAACCGGACCAATAGGCTGCGGTAAAACATCATTAATTAACCTAATGAAACATATAGCCCTAACCAATAATAAATTCTCCGTAAAACCATGTAGAGACATCAGTTTTGAATTCATTCAAGAAGGCTACCCCATCATTCACAAATACAGCATCGGCCAACTCTACCATACCGACCCAAGAACCTATTGCTTCGACGATTTAGGAACAGAAAACAACCTAAAATATTTCGGCAACGAATGCAACGTCATGGCAGAAATTCTATTAAGCAGATATGATCTATTCATCTCTAAAAAACTAAAAACCCACATCACCACTAACCTATCCGCCACAGAAATAGAAAAACAGTACGGAAACAGAGTCAGAAGTCGACTAAGACAAATGGTAAATCTAATCGCATTCGATAAATCAACACCAGATAAAAGATAAATTTCCCATCCTCTGAAGGGGTGCCCGAAGGGCGGGGTGGCAATAACCTGACCTCGAGCAATAGCCAAATAGAGGAAAGCTAAACCTGAAACAAATTAATGTTACAACCAACTTTTAAAACTACATTTCTCAAAACATTTTCTAAATAAAAGTCAAAAAACCACCCGTAAATATTTCCTTAAAAAACCGTAAAATTTAATAATTCCAATTAATAATTTGGCAAATAATATCAAAATAAATAATGCCAACAGGAATTTACATAGCAGGACTAGGTCAATCAACGACAAAAGAGTCAGTAGAAAAGTATGCAGCACGCTATATCAAAGAATTAGAGTATAGCACCTCAGGTATAAACTACTACACCAAAGTTGAAAAAATCTATTACAACGATGACCAAAGCAGTCTAGCGGTTAGAATATTCCAACAACCAAAAGAACAACCAAAATCAGAGAAAGATACCCTACTCTACTCCTTCTACGATTTCGAATACAACGAACTCCTAAACCAAAAATTCCAAAACAAAAACCTATTATTCAAAAACATAGCCTTGTTGCTATTAGTAGTTAGAAAATTCCCAAGAATAATTTACAGTCTATTTAAAAAGACAAGTTACACTAAAGGTGGACAAACATTTTATATGTTCCTTATATTTTTAATAATGAGTATAGCAGTTTTGTTGATTTTACCTTCAATATTATCTTTATTATATCCAATTAAATGTGATGGAATTAAATCATTTTGTAATATAAACAACATACTTTCAACTTTTACAATAATAAGTAATTATACACTTCCAATTACTTCACTATTAATTATATTCATCCCAGAATCCAATACCCTACTCACCAAAGTAGCAGCGGAATTCACAACCATAGACAACTACATCCAATACGGAGAGCAATCCCAAATCATACAAGGCAACTTTGATGCACTTGTAGAATATATTGTAGAAAACGAAGAAAACCCAACCATCCATTTACATACCTACAGTTTCGGAAGCATCATAGCATTAGATGCCTTATTTCCAATTGGAACAGAACCTTGTAACAACATACTAAACAACATCAAACTACTCATAACAGTAGGAGCACCATACGAATTCATAGACAACTACTATCCAAACTTCTACAGCGAAAGAACCGATAAAATGTCCGAAAAAATAGAATGGATAAACGTATATTCTACTATGGATGCCTTCGCAAGCAACTTCAGAAAAGACAACAAAGTTGGAGAAGCAAAATACGGCATCATGGGCGAAAAAGAAGTCCCAATAAACCTCAACTACGAAATCGCCCGAAGAGAAAAATACAACCTCTTCAGCTTCCTAACCCTAAAACACATCACCATGCACAAATCGTACTGGGACGACTCCAAATCCGGACAATCTTGCACAAGATTAATATTCAACAAAATGAAAGAACTAAACTATTGTCCTGTAAAAATTAATATTTTATAAACTAAAAAATAAGTATTTATGAATCAAACAATTATTGAAGCAATAGAAAATCAAAATAGTATTGAGTTCTATTATGAAGGAGAATTAAGAGTAGTTCAACCATATTGTTATGGAATTTCAAAGGCGGGAAATAATGTTTTGAGGGCATTCCAAATTGATGGGTATTCATCATCTAACAAAATGTGGTGGAGAATGTACACTGAGAATAAAATGCAACAAATTAGAAGCATTGATAAAAATTTCACACCAAGAAATGATTATAAGAGAGGTGATAAAGATATGGTGAAAATATTTATTGAAATTTAAAAAGTTAATGTACGGAAATTTAAGCGAAACTTCTCCAATAACACATTTTAAAATACATGATAATTCTATTTCATTTTGGTTCAAAGGAGGTAAAAAAAACTTATATATTTCCTGTTTATAAAATAGGTAATTATCATTTTCAACAATTAATTCAAAAAGCAATTAACGGTAAAGGATTATGTACCAATATAAATCAAAATGTTAGAAAAGACTTTATTCTATAAAATATGACTACAACAAATTTCAGAAAAGTACTTATCGATATTGCAACTGAAGAGAATAGTAATACAATATCTAAAATCATTGCTTATTATTACCCAAGTATAGATATTTCGACTAAAGAAAGTTTATTTGAAAGTTTAATGCGTTTTTTGGAAAGTTCTAAAAATCAAGATTTTGATTTTGAAGAATTACTAGAAAAAATAAAAACTGAGAGTATTGATGTGTCAGAGTTCATTGGTAAGGATTATAGAATTAAACAGATTGAAATTTCAAATTTAAGAGGGATCCCTTCTAAGAGAGAAAACAATGAAATTCCATATGGAATTAATCTAACTGATGAAGAAGGAAAAATTAACAATGCAATTATTTTAGCAAATAATGGAACAGGAAAATCTTCAGTTTTTGCTGGTTTGGAGATGATTTTTGCGCAAGAAATTGGAGAGAAGAAACTTCGCTCTCTTAATCCTGATTCCAATGATTTAAAAGATTATAATAAATATTTACAGCGAGTAAATGAAAATGAGAAGCCATTATGTAGTATCAAAACTAATGAGGGAATTTTTGATTTAGAAAATATAATTTTTAAAAATAGAGATTTAACCAAAATTTTCAATCCAAGTAGTCATTTCATAACTGAATTTGATGTAATTAGTAATGGTTGGTTAGATTATGATAAAGATGATAAATACGATTATTCTTTTCACAATATAATTGCAAGATCATTAGGGCTTCAGGAGTTTTTATCTTTACAAAAAATTGCTCAGCTAATTCCAAATTACAGAAGGAGTAAAGAAACTAGTGCAAGAAATAATTTTGAAAGAGAAATTGAAAACAATAAAACAACCATTAAAAATAGACAAGCCGAAATACAATCAAAAACTATTGAAATTGAAGAATTAAAAAAAGGCATTTCTTCTGAAAACAATACTAATCAGCAATCTAAACTAGAGGTTTTAAATAAATTGAAAAGTAAAAACTTAGAGATAAGTTTTGATGAGCAGAAATATCTTGATGATATAATTGAATTTGAAAAAAAGTACAGAGATTTCAGTAGTTTAGAAAGAAATAAAAAAGCAACCGTAGAAAAAAATTTCTTAGACATAGGAAAAGAATTAATCCATGAATTTGATAATTGTCCTTTCTGTTTGAGTTCGAATAAATCATTAGAGGAAATCAAAATTGAAGTTGAAAAAAGATTATCAGAATTAGAACAATTCAAATTACTCGATGAACAATTAAAAAATAAGTTTAGGTCAGTTGCTGAAAATTTATGGAGTATTACCAGAGATTTAAGTAATGTGAATGAAATACTAAACATTGACAGACAAGAATTAAGTGTTTTTTCAAATTTAGAAAAAATTAGATTAGAGGAAAATAGACTATATGTAGCATTATCTCCTGTAATTAGTGATGCTGAATTAAATGATTATATCTATTCTTTTACTCAAAAGTTGATTCCATCCGATAAAGATTACTTGGATTTATTTGAATTAATCAATAAGAACAAACAAATTTTTGAGAAAAGATATATTGAACTAGCAAAGGAAGTTCAATCACTAATTGAGGATCGAAAAAATGCAATTGATATTGAAATAAAAGTATTTCTCGAAAACAATGAAAGTCTGACTGTTGAGCAGAAAATATCTAAACTTGAAAAAGAAATAAAAGAATTTAACGAACAAGTAAAATCAATTGAGAACAAGACTAAAGAGCTAGAAGTAGAATTAATTTCAGCTAAAAAAAAAGTTGGTTATCTTAATCAAATAAAAGAAGAAATTGGTGTTTTCAACTCTAAATTCAAATTAAAAGTTGACGAATTAGTTAATAATGTATTTGAACCAATTAAAAATACAGTTGAAGATATTTTAAACGACTATTTTCAAGATGATCCGCAATACAAACTAGAGATAAATTTAAAAGAAAATAAGATAATTATAGAGGGTGAAGAATATATAACAACATATATTGTGGCAGAAATAGTTGATAAGAAAACAAATGAAACTGTTACTTCTCCTCAAATTTATTTTAACACTTTCAGATACAAATTATTTTCATTAATGATAGGTTTAAGCATTGCTTTGGCATCTCGCAAAACCTATAAAATAAATTTCCCATTAGTAATGGATGATTTATTTTTTGCTAGCGATTTTATTAGTAAAAATTCATTTTCAGAATTCCTAACTAAAATTATAAACATATTTTATAAACATACTCCTGATTTGCCATTACAATTCATCATTTTCACTCATGATGATATGATTTTCAGAAGTGCTATGGATGCAATTGAGTCTTTTACTAAAAATAAGAGTGATAACCTACATGAAGAAAATGATATAGATTTAATTGAGAAAACTATAATAGGTAGATTTTTTAAACCCGTAGATAAGGATGAAGCAGTTTCAGAATTTCAAAATAAAAATAAATATTGGGAGCTTCTTTACAGAATTCCTAAATCTATCAACTCACTTATTAAAATCTAAAAAAATGACTGAAAAAACAAATCATACCAAGGTTTTATTGTGGATATCGATCCCGTTTTTTATTTTGCTTATATTGATCTCAGCACTTCAGTGGTATAAATTAAATGAGAATATTTCTAAAACGAAAGCTGAAAATAGAAAAAATTATGAAAGACTTTTTAAAGCTAATACAAATGGGTATTTTCAAATTGAAGTAAAAAAGTTCGATAATAAAAATGTAATTATTGATAAGGATGAAGTGAATAAAATAAATAATCACATAGACGCATTAACTCAGGAAGTAAAAAAGGAATCAAATAGGGCAGAAAGTATTATTGATAAAGATTTAGATAGACTTAATCTTTATATGGCAGTTGGAATTGGATTTATGACTCTGTTGGGTGTTTTTGTTCCGATCTTTATAAATTTTTTAAGTGTACAAGATTTAAGAGATCAACAAAATCAAATTTCAAAGGATTTTGGTGAATTAAAAAGTAAACAGCCTGATATTAAAAAAGCAATAGATGATTCCAAAACAGCAATATCACAGGCAAGTTTAGCTATCGATAAAACACAACAATTGGATGGGTTAACTGAAAAGATTACATCGATAGAGCTTAGAACAAAAAAAGCAATTCCTGATATTTGTAATTTAATGCTCCAAAATTCGATAGGTCGTTTTTTTAACATGGGACCAATGATTTTGTCAAAAGGAAGTAGGAAAAAGAATTACAAAGAATTCATATTATTACTGGCCGTGATTAAAAATGGATTTGAACAATGTAATAATGATTCAGACCATACAGTAGCAACACCCCATTTTAGGAATACGCTTGATGATTTTATTATCTCGTTGGAAACAGAAAAATTTCAATTACATCCAGCATTTAATGAACGTAACGATTATAAGGTATTTCAAGACTTGATTCAAAATCTTATTGAATTACGAGAATCCCCAGAAGAAGAGGAAGAGAAAAAATATAAAAATGTAATCGATAAAATTGTAGAAATAATAACCATATTTCAAAGTAAAAATGCTCAAAATTAACCAACAACTCAAACGCATAGAAATCAAAGAATTTGAAATTGAAAACCAAATTGTGTTCAATTACTTTGATAATCTTTCTACAACCGAAAGAGATGAAAAATTACTTCGAGCTATTTACATTGGTGTTTTGGCATTAATGGAAGATAGAATTTCTGCCTTTTTAGCCAAAACCAATAATGAGTTGGGCACCGAATTAGAAAGTCTAAAAATGATTTTTGAAATGAAAAAAGAGTTGTTTTACAAATCAACTATAAAAGGAACTTTAGCCGAAGATGAAATTGCTGATTTCTTAAACAACTATTTTGCTGAAAGAAGATTAAAAGACAAAGCTTTTTTAACTGGTAACACATCAGGAAATCTTCCAAAAAATAAGACAGGAGATATTATTTGTGAGGTAAATGGTTCTCCAGATTTAAAGATTGCAATTGAATGTAAGTTTGATAAAAGTATTCGTTTTGGAGAAATAGAAAACAAAGAAATCTTTACAAAAAAAAACGATACTGCATGGAGTCAGCTAATAGAAGCACAAGCCAACAGAGATTCTAAAGTTAGTATTATTGTTTTTGATATTTCTTTAGTCGATAATTCTATTCTTAAAAACTTTGACAATGTGGGATATATTCCTGGCGTTGGTTTTGTAGCCATAATAAATTCACAAAAAGGGGATTATTCAAATCTTGCAATTGCATATATGTTAGCTCGTGATATTGCTATAAACACAAAAGAAATAGAAATTGATAAGGATATTCTAGCAATGATTGTCAATAGAATAATCAAAGATATCAATGAAGTTCTTTCCATAAAATCATTAGTTTTAAACAATATTGAAAACAATAAAGCAATTCTAAAGCAGTTAGACAAATCAATGTTGTTAATGGAATTCAATCAAGAATACCTAAAACGGTTCTTAAGTCAAGGAACATTAACTAAAAAAGATTTGCTTGATTTTTATATGGGTGATGATGTTAAAGATAAATATAAGTTAATTGAAAGAGAAATAAACGAAATATAGTAATAGATTAAAAATCCTTAAAACATTAAAAATTGAATTAAGACACAATATCAAAATTTAAAAAAGTTATATAGCATTTTTGATATATAGCTTATCAGATATAATAACAACCATATGCAAAACATAATGATTGAAGACACTTTAAAAATCGTAAAAGATATTATTCCAAAAGAAATTAAACCTATAAAAGATTTTTCAATATGGTTTGAATTTATTAAAATAATAATTTGGCCAATAGTAGCCATTATTATTGTATTAATTCTTCGAAAAACAATAATTAACTTATTGAATCGAATAAATAAAATAGGATTTGCTGGTATTGCAGCAGAGGCAGTTCAACAAAAAGATAGTATTGAAGGAATACAACCTGAAAAAGGAATCAAAAATGAAGTACTTGAAAAAGGTTTAGGAATTTTTAGCAATCACACTTTGGAAAGAATATCAAATAAGGTTCAAGAAGAATCAAAAGTTAATACACTTAAAAGTACAGAAGATAAAATAGACATTTTATATAAATATTCGCAAGCGCTATACTTAATATTAACTTTTGAACGATTATACAATTCTATTTATGGAAGTCAACTAGATATTTTACAAAGGACAAATACCAATACTGAAAATAGAGAAACTTTGAAAAGGTTTTATGATTCTGCTGTAAAAAAATATCCAGAATTTTATTCAAATTACACTTATGATCAGTATCTAGATTTTTTAATTTCTCAAGATTTAATAATTTTTAATGACGAGGGAAATTGTTCAATTACGTGGTTAGGTAGAGACTTTTTAAAATTTCTTATTGAAAGCGGAAAGAGTTTAAATAAATTCTATTAATACTTCAATATTAGGCAATTGTTAGTTTTTATTTTCCCGATTGCTCAGATTTTCAATCCGAGTTCAATTAATTTTAAAAGCAAAAAAATATGACCATCCAAGCAATCAAACCAGGACCAAAAAGAATAGCAAAATTAACAGGAAAACCAACGAACGTCAACGTGATAATAAAGGAACACTAGGCAATACCCCAGCGTTAAAACCTTCAAAATCAACTTAAAAAAATAGAATTAATATTAAGCTACCAATTATTTAAAAAGTTATTTAGCATTGATTCTATTTAATAGTTAAACATAAATTATTTAATTATGACGATTATAATTGGATTTGTAACAAAATCATCTGCTGTAGTGGCTAGCGATGGTAGAATTTCTAGTGGTGTATACTATGAAGGAGAAATTTTGCAGAAAAAATCTGAAGTGATATCAGATGAATTTGACAAAACTTTTTCACTAAAAAATGGAAAATTAATTGGAGCTGTCTCGGGTTTAATTAGTTTTCAAGGAAAAAAAAACAGTGAGCATATTGCTTCGTTAGTGGAAGAATACGATTCCGTTCCATACTCCTTGGATGAACTTGCAGAATATGTTTGTGAAGGAATTAAAACTAGTTTACTAAAAGTATCAAATGATGAAATTCTTTTTCGGTTTAGATCAATTGACCTGATACTTGTAGGAAGTATATCAGATTCTAAATCAACTTATCAAATAAAAAGTTGTAGATTAAAACCAAACGATACCAATACTAGCATCGACTACAATATCAACACTTTAGACCCTGCAAAAGACGATCTTACTCACTGGCAAATTTTTGGTGACGATACTTCGCAAACTATTGTCAATACCTTTTTGAAAAATAAAATCGGATTACTTAAAAAACATAATGAAAAAACCCTTAGTTCAATATCATACAAGGCAATCAGGCTTGGAATAAAAAACTCAACTATTAGCAAATCTGGAGATCACCAAACCTGTGGAGGAAAAGTCTTTGTAAGAAATGCTAATTAAACTATCTAAGATGGACCCTGCTACCGCGCGAAACGAAGTTCAGCGTAGCTAACCCTATCGCATGGTAAATAACTAAAAAAGAACAATCAAATTAAAAGCAAATAATCTTCCAATCTATCAAACCAGTGCCCAAAAAATCAATATAAAATTGGCAAAAATCAAATAGTTTTGCCAATTTTATAAAGTAAAAAACGATGAGGTTCAAACTCCTCCTGTGTTTAATATCGATGAAATGTTTACCGTTACTAAGAAAACCTTTCTATTTTCAAAAGGTAGGTAGAAAAACAAATTAATTTTAACTCATCTGCATAAAAATTACGCATAAGTAAACGGAGTCCAATAAACCAAAAAATAAAATCATAAAAATTATGGTATATTTTTTGATCATTTAAATTCAGTGATTAATAAGAAAAAAACAAGAGATCATTTATTTAGAATAATTTTCATAACTTTGTATTGTGAAACAACAAGTTAACATAGCAACAATCTTTCCTAAACACCTTTTTTGGGACATGGATTATGATAAACTAAATCTTGAAAAAGATAAAGCAATCATCATCCCTAGAGCTATGTATGCAACAACCCCAGATACTTTTGAGCAAGACATTAAAAGACTAGAGCAATTATATACGCCTAGAATTATTATAAAATATCTTAAAAACACGAAAGAAAACATTAGCAATAAAGTGTGTATTAGTGTAGCCAAAAGATATAAAGTAGAACCATTCCTTCGTTATTCACTCTAAAATGGCGGCTGTTTCTCCAGCAATTATTAAAACAATTCTTCAGTTACAAAGTTTGCCATCATTAGCCAATTTCAGTTTAGCAGGTGGTACTAATCTAGCTTTACAATACAAGCATAGAATTTCAGACGATATCGATTTGTTTTGCTCGGAAATTATTGGCTTAGATGGATTTAATAAAATTCAAGAGGAGGTAAAAGCTAATTTCGGAAAGAAAGCTAGAAACTTTGATACGCCATGTGATATAAATGATCAATATTCTTTTTTGAGATTTTTTATTGATGCAGAAGATGGAACAATAATAAAAGTGGATGTGTTGCAAAACATGAAACATCTTTTCGAAATAAATACAATAAATAACATACGATTATTTAGCAAAGAAGATATTGGTTTGTACAAACTAGTTAGTTTATCGAATCGTTCTACTAAAAAAGACATCTATGATTTAGATTTTATCACGGATGAAATCAAATTAAGCACACTATATAGAAAACTAAAAGAAAAAGCTGAAAAATTCAACAAAGAAGAGCATAAAACGATTTTCGATTTAGATAAAAACCAATCGGTTTTAGATAATCCAGAACTACTAATTAGTTTTGACAAAACAACAGCTGCATCAAAATTTCCTACACATACTCACGATAATATAAAAATTACAGAAGGGAGTAAAACTTGGTCAGAAGCCCGAATAAGTTGGCGTTCCAAAGTAAGAGAGTTATATAACCATTTAGGAATAGATTTTCCCAAACCCAAAGGAATAGATATTTCATAATCATTACCTCATTCACCTGCACAAAAATCGCTCCTAGTCCAAGTATTCCTAGCATCAATTATTTGTTTGCTTCATTTCGCTAATTTCATATGAAAAAGAAATAGGAACGCTTCGCTGAAGTAGTTTCACCCACCCAATCCAACGCTCCCCACCGCACAAGTGGTATTTTGTGTATTTTTAGCACTTGTTTCCCCCAAAGTAAGTCAACAAAAAAAGGCTCCCTGTTTTCCCAACCCCTCGCGCACAGTCCGCCTTTTTTTATCCACTTACACCCAACCCAAAAACAAACGCTAAAAGCACACAAAAACCACTCCCAAGCTATTATTACATAATAAACCTTATAATTCATTCCCATCACCCCACGCAGTCCCCCTGAAAGTTATAAGGGTTATTATGTAAAATATCCGCCTTCCAATGCTCCCACCCAAAATAACATAGGAACGCTAACACTTTCGTAATTTTCATTGTTTTTTGAAGATGCTTCCCATTTTCATAAGACCAAAACTGCTAACTGAAAACCGCGACTGTTTACTGAACTATCAAGCATCCTCAAAAATCAAATTCCACAAAGCGTGTGGTTTTCTTTTTTATAATTTCCATCAGAACACTTGTCAAACCTAGCGTAGTCGAAGTCGTTAGCCAAAAAAAAGAAAACCACACCCTTTGAAGACGACCCCATTCCAAAAGACGAATAAAAAACATTTTTACAAAAAAAGGATAAAAAAGAAGCCAAAGGTTTGTTCCGGGTATTCAAAAAAGCAAGTTCAAGCCTTCGGTTCCGGATAAAATCTCCACCCTCAACATTCCACTTCACTCACCACTGTAAACTGACCACTGAGCACTTCCTCAGTTGGGTAGTATTTTATCCGTAAAACTTGCTTTTTTGATACCCTCCACAAGGCAAGACGGCTTTCTTTTTTTTCCTTTTTTCTTTTGCAAAAATGTTTGTGAGATGTAGTATTTCAATTCACATTTTGTACAACCAAAACAGGAAGACGAAGGAAGTTAACCTTTTAAATTCTTGTAGTATAGACACAATTTTAATCAAAACCCACCAAACAGGCACGCATTATGCGAACCCACATTTTTTTATTTTAAGCAAAGGGCAAAACAGTGGCAAACCACAAAATGAACCTTTTACAAATAGCTTTGTTCTAGTATTCCAAACCGAAGCTCAAAAAGAGGACATTTTTTGGATAGCTATGAGCCTATGGAAATCTAAATTCTGGATGCCTTTTCTACGCGGTTCGGTTATTCCGTTCTTATCTCTCTATGAATTCAAAAAAGAGTTCAATCCAAAAGTAACACGATTAATGCGAGAACACGAGCTGCACCAAAAAAACGTAAAAGCTTTAAAGCTACTTCAAGAACAAGAAAACCAATACAACAAAAACATCCACCTCATCAACGAACTCAAAAACGCTATTATGATGAGGTATAGAAGAAAATAATCAAAAGCCTAGACATTTTAGTCTAGGCTTTTGAGCATAAGTTAAAACAAGCTAAAAAGACATTTTTATCAACTAATTAATGCAAAATATATGTATTAAAAACCGTAAAAAGTAACCTGAAAAACCGTAAAATCATACGACTTTTTATTTCTTAATTTACAAAGTAATAAATGAGACCTTAGTTAATCTTTCTTATTATGAAGAATAATAGTTTGAAAAATATAAAACATAAACAAATTTTAAGATATATAGATTGTATTAAATATATAAAAAATAGATAATTATTAACTCTAAACATGGTTATACTTATGAGAAAAAAAAATAAAATCTCACTTGTACTTTTATTAATTCTTTTTGGCTTAGTTTTTGTATCTTGTGAACTACAAGAAGAAGCAATTCATCAACACGAATACAATTCGAATCTCAAATTATACGAGATGAAATTTGAAGAACTAAGGACAAACAAAAAATTTGTTAATTCATTTTCAAAATTGCCTAAAAGCAAAAAAAACTTAACTACTGCTACTGTAGGCAGAACTGTTATGGAGAATGATTATGGTTTTACAATTGCTAACAAACCCGCAAAAGTGATTGAAAACAATGGAGAAATCTCTTACACCTTCCTTATTACACGGGATTCTACTGATGCCGATAGCTTTGAAAACCTAGTGATTCAAACAGATTCATCAAATACTACTAAAGCTGTAATTATAAAATATAACTTAACATCTCCTATTACAAGTTCAGAAGATAATTCATATTCATTTACTCATAATACAAAAATTAAACCAATAGTCTATAATAACACACCTCTTAGTACATCATCTAAAACGATAATAATTTGTTATTGGATTACTACAACTTATTGTAACAATACTTTATCTGGTGAAATTGGTCCTGAACACATAGCGGGTCCCGATTGCAGAAGAACTTATACTAGATCCGTTTATCGCTGTACTGCTGGAGATGATGGCACTATTGAAGATACCTCAATAGGGGGTGAAGGAGTACCAGATGGTGGTGGTGGTGGCTCGGTAACACCTGATTCAAACTATGATGGTTCAGACACAAGTATTCATGGTAATGGAGGAAACAATATTAATACTGCACCTGTGGCACCTGAATTAGAAGAACAAACCGAACAACCATGTAATGGCGACCCGGTAAAAAACCCTATAATTTGTGCTTCATCACCGACAAACAAAAAAGGAGGAACTTTTGGGTGCACTAGAAACCACCCTACAAAAATATGTGATGGACAAATTCGGAAAAAAAAACATGGTGGTGTAGATATTGAAGGTGATGTATTTGACAGAGTTTATAATATGCATTCAGGCGTTGTAGTTTCTGTCAGAAATAATATGGCCATTTTAGAGTATAAAGCAAATTCACTTGGAAACTATATTGAAATCGAGACAACAACATCTTTAGGTACAATAATTAGAATCAAATACTGTCATATGGGCAATATTCAATATAATATTGGTGATAGTGTACCTCAAGGAGCATTTATTGGGTATATTGGTCGTTCAGGAAATGCAGCTGCTTTAGGAGTTAAAACACATTTACACATTCAAAGTAAAGCAAATTTTGGTGGAACATGGCTAGAAACAGACCCTATCAATCTTTTTGACAGAATTTTTGACCAAAATACGTTTGAACCTACTGGTAGTAAATCATCATGTAATTAAAATTTTAAAAATATGAAAAAACAAATATTAATACTTATTCTTATAAGCTACAGTTCTTTTAGTCAAAATTTTGATAAAATTAAAATTTCAAATTTAAATATTAATGGAAATTCCTTTTCTCAAACAAGTACATCTTTTCAAAATTTATTTGGATCACCTAGCCAAATAACAACATATTTTAATGAAATAAGTAATGAAAACTGGCTTGAATATAAATATTCAAATAACTCATTTTATTTTGATAATAATAGATTAATTGAATTTCAATTAAAAGACAATCAATTTTATTTTCAAAATAATAATATAAAAGTTGGAAATAACATCTTAGATCTTAGTTTATTATTTCCAAATTCATATAATAATAGAAGTATAATTAATGAGTTAGGTTTTATTAGAATTGAAATTACTTTTGATGATGATAATTCAACAGATATGTTCATAATTATAAATTATGATAGAACAACAAATAACATTACGTCAATTCATAGTGCTTCTAGCTAAAAACACTAACTAAAAATACTAGACATATAAAATCAAATATTTAATCCCTTAAACTAGATTCTCTTTTGCTTAAAACAATAGACATAATAGTTAAATTTGTCAAATACATATAGTCTCAAATAGAAAGAAACCAAGAATAACCTATGTCAAATACAAATTGGTTCAAATGGAGTGAAAGAAATAAGATAGTAGATAAAAACCAACCTGCTATTTATTTCATTGCTTACACTGATCAAGACATTTCAAATACTAAATTTTCTTTGATAGAAGAAATTGTTTACATCGGAATGACGATATCTACAAGAGGGTTAAAAGGAAGATTAGATCAATTTGAAAATGCCATGAAAGGTAAAAATGGAGTTCATGGAGGTGCTGAAAGAGTTAGATTCAAACACCAAAATAAAGATTATTTTTTTTTAAATGTCTACGTATCTGCTTGTATTTTCAAACTATCCGAACACAAAAACTCACCCAATGATTGGATAATTAAAGGTGATTGTATAGGTCATGAATATAAATCATTTGCCGCTTACTTAGAACGATACAATCGACTACCAGAATTCAATGACCACAATAAGTCAAAAAAGAAATAATTAACAACACTAATCTCTTGATATTACAGCCTATTCAAACGTAATACAAGTAAAAACTTACTGTAAAAAATAAATTCAAAAACCGTAAAATGATACGTTTTTTAATTTCTTAATTTACAATTCAGTAAATGAAACTTTATCCAATCTTGCTACATGGTTAAGATACAAGTATTAAAGTTTCGTATAAAAACAACTTAGCGATAATTGCCAAAAATTTCATTTAAAATTAACATCAATCCAAAAGAAGATGAGTTTAAAAGATTTAGAAGAAGAAAAATTAGAGTTAGAAATTAAGGAACTAAAAAGACACTGGATAAAAAATCCACAATATTTACAGATTCTGCTACCAACTACACTTGCAATTTTTTCATTACTCTACGCAATTACTTCAGGCTTATTTAGTTCAAAACAGGAATTACTTGAATTAAATAAGAAACAATTAGAAACTGACATTGCAGCTTTTCAAAAACAAAAAGAAACACTAACATTCACAAATAATTCTCTTAAAAAGAAAATAGCTCAATACAACGACAGTTTAAGAAACAAGAATTTAATTCTTAAGAAATATGAAAATAGTTTTACTAAGGAACGAAATAAAATTATTGAATTAAACGAAGAAGTTGCTTTACTGAAAAACATGCGAAATAACTACCAAGAAGAAATATCTGAATTAGAAAAAGAGTACAACAAGAAAAAGCAAACTTATTTAAACGAAATTGAGTCTAAATATTACAAAGAAATAGATAATGACAAGAAAATAAAGATATTAACAGAAACTAACAAAAGCCTTAATCAGAGAATAGTTGATTTAAATTACAACGTTGAAATTGTTAAATCAAATCCATTTATTCCAAAAGGAAAAATATATGATTATAACATATGGAATTTGACAAAAATGATTGATTATTACAAATCAAAGAGTGGTAAAAGCGACAAAGAAATGGATAGATTAAAAAAAGAAAGCGACAAAATACAAAAAGAGATTGATTCATTAGAAGTTAAAAGCAAAATATTAAAAATAAAATAGCAACTACCACAAACAGCAGTTACACAAGATGTAAGGATTTAGTAAAATTACCGTTTCGCATTCAACTTTTATCTTAAATAGAAAATATGCAGTCACGAAGCCTTGCACCTCGAGTAGCCGCGGAACGTTAAATAAAAAAAATGCCAAATCTCACTAGACTTGGCTTTCTTTTTGTTTAACACAAAGGTCACCACAACTAGGGCTAAACTTATTTTTTGTGCTTCTTATTTATACTTTTAAGTAGTAACGAAATCGTAAAACTGACCACAGCTCCAACGGTAGCTAAGATAACAGTTTTCACAATATCATCAGAATAAAGATTGGGTACAATACTTAAAAAGGTGCCTCCAGCAGTTCCCATCAATGTTTTATTGTCCATTTCCGATTTTGTCCTCCTGAGCTTGTCGAAGGATGCTGTCATCAGTAGTAGTGAGCTGACTTGCAGCTGATAAAACTCCTCCAGCTACTGCTACATAACCACCAATAGTAGTTACAATGGCAGGTAAAGCAATTGGAGCAGCTAATATAGTTCCACCAACGGCAGCTAATGCCAACCCAACAGTTCGAAGCACTTTGAAAAATTTTGGTGTGGGAGCTTTTGCTCTAGTAATGATTTTTTTCATAATTACGTTTTTTGTCATCCTGTAAAGGATCTATTGGATAAGTATTTCAACACTTTCTTTATTGTCTAAAGCTTTGTAAACAGCTTTTTTAAGCTTTATAAAAGCTTTTCGTGACAGTAAACCTAATCCAGGTCCAGAAAGTTTGGTTACGGGAGCTATACAGCCATTAAGTTCTTTTTTAGCATTATTAGCTGGATGAAAAAGAATAAACTTTCTATTCGGCACATCCACCAATTCCAAATGCCACTTGTATTTTGAACTGTATCGCTTTCTAATAAAATAGTTCCCCTCAGGAATGCAGGAAACCTTCGTTTCGTTCTTCCTCCATGGCAGTTCAATCGTATAACATATCAACTTGCCCTCGCATTCGAGTTTACCATTCGTTCCATCAGGGAAATAAGTTCTAGTTAAAAACAGTACCATATCTGTAAACTGAGACTGAGACTGTCAACTAATTAAACACCACTATCAACCTTAGCAATCGATAATGGATTAAAAGCACCATTTTTCAACGGATACATTTGACCATTAATCTCTTGATAGAACTCAACACCTAAAGCCAAAAACAAAGGTTTTGTACTAGCAGGTGTAACTGCATTCACTTGGCTAATGGGAGCCGTAGCCGTTCCATCCCATGGCAAAATTGCAGTTTCAGAAGTAGCCACCACATACGTTTCAGCCTCAAAATCAATTTCAGCTCCACCAGAGATGATCTTAAAATGAGTACTTCCACTTGGAGCAGCAATCATATTCGCAGGAATAAAAGAGGCTAAATCCACTTTAATTTCACCTGCAGCTCTATCAATAGAGGCCACAAAAGGAGCAAATAAAGTGGTGCCAAGCTTACCACGAATATTGAATTCAAAACCAAATAACAATTCAGCTTCTCCATCAATAACATTACGCAAACCACGCTCGCTAACCAAATCCGCCTGAATAACTTTAACCATTGCTTGTGTCAAACGACTTACCATTCTACCATCCGCAGAGTTCAAAAGCAAAGGTCTCAAAGCCGTTCTCAGCATTTTTCCTGCCTTCCCTGCCCTACCAAATTCAGATCCATTCTCACGCGTTCTCTGAAACGCTGGGTCATTAGCAATTCTACTCGCGTCAATGCCGCCTTTTTCTCTCGCTAAATGACCATCTTGCGTTTTATAAAAAGTAATATCCCCGATAGTACCTTTTAATTTAATTATGCCTTTCTGTCTAGCCATAACTTCAAAATTTTGTTAAACATTCATTTAAAACCTCCTCATTCTATCCATCAGTTGCAACCCCTTTTCGAATGAACCACACAAAGATTATAAAGCAATTCCCTAAAGAAAAAATCCCACATGTACCATATGTCCAAAATCGACACAAGTGTCTTAAAACATCACAAAAAACGAATAAATAAGTATGAAAAATTATAACTAAATTGCAAAAGAATTTCTGCACGTCAGAAGTATAGCATCGCTATATCAAAAGCATAGATAAAGTATGAAAAGTAGCCATCAGAGAGTCTGCATCTATCCAAAAGACATACAGCGAATAACAGGCAAGAGTTATCGTCAAAGTACCAGGTTAATGCTAAAGATTAAAAAAGACCTCAACAAACTACAAAACGAATTCCTCACAATTGAAGAATTCTGCACATATAGTGGCATTAAATATGAACAAGTAACCCACTTGATTTTTGGTTAAACCTAAAACACGTCTTAACCAAAACAAGAATAACTAAACACTCAATCAACTAGTTCAAATTTTAGTATTTATATTTTCCTTTTTAAAAATAATATTGTAAATTTACTTCAAACGATTTACAATAATTTGAATAGTAAAAAAGAGGAGGTAAAATCGGTTACCTTTATCAAGTAGTCCATCCTAACCTCTTTAAAATAGGCGGTTTTGAGATTAGTTCGATTCTCTCCGACTCCACAAAAGCACTTCATTTGAAGTGCTTTTTTTATTGGCACAACCTAGAAAAAGCATCCTGACAGAAAATTACTTAATTTCACAAAAAAACCAGACGATTAGCTGGCTTTCTTTTTGCTATTCGAGTGCAAAGGTTACGGTTACCGAAACACTAATTTCTAAAGTTCCAATAGCTAAGGTTTCTCTAGGAGCATCATTACCTTCTGCAGCCATAGCATATGTTTTCATTTCGGAAAATACGGCTCGAGGAAATTGGGTAAAAGAACTATCAGATACCACTAAGGCCTTCCCTACTTTTTGTCCTGGCAGTTCGGATACAAAATCCATTGCTTTTTGTTTGGCGGCTACCATAGCGCTTTTACGTGCTTGACTTTCATAGGCTGTCAATTGAGAAGCTTTGAATTCGACACTTTGGATACTATTGATACCAGCTTCCATTACTTCTAGTAACAATGCATCATATTTGGAAAGATTTTTTAAATATATGGTTAGCGTTTGATGTGCTACATAAAATTGTTTTTTAGAGGCTTCATCATAGCTTTTATACAATCTTACTTGCTGTGTTTGAAAATCGGCAGTTGGAATTCCGAAACGTTTGATTACTTTAATTACCTTATCGATTTGCACATCGTTTTTCTTTTTGACTTCGAGTGCATCTCTACCATTATTTTCTAATGCTAGTGTAATCAATGCTTCATCGGGTATTACTTTTAATTTCCCTTCACCCGTTACGGTAATTTGAGGTACTTGTTTGGTTTCTTGTGCCTGTGCTACAGCAACAAATAAAAGGAGCGCAACTGCTATTTTTTTCATACGTTCAAGTTTTTATAAAACAATAAGTTACAAGGAATATGCCAAATTTAGAGTTTGTTGGTTTTTTCTAAAAAAAACAAAACCACTATTGGTACTAATAACGCCACAACAGTTAGTGTTTGCTCTGTGAATATATGGGGCTCTCTAATCAATGTAATGACAAAACCACCTATTGCACCACCAAAGTGGGCTACGTGACCTATATTATCCCGCTTGGTTTTCATACCATATATAGAAGCCAGTAAATACAAAAATCCAAAAACATAGCCTGGAATAAATCCATACATGTAGATATGGGGTTCGATTAATATCGCACTGTAAATGATTCCGGTTACAGCTCCCGAAGCTCCAACTGCTCTGTAATTATATTCTTTCTTATGAAAATATAAAGTAAGCATGCTACCAGACAACAAACTTCCAAAATAAAGCAAGAAAAAATAAGTGCTACTGAAATGAGAAACTACATAAGGGGCAAACAAATACAAAGTAAACATGTTGAAAAACAAATGCTGAAAATCGACATGTAAAAAACCCGAACTAAACATTCTAAACCGTTCTCCCGATTGAATGCTTCCAATATGAAATTCGTTTTTAGTAAAAAACATGTGGTCTTGTGTTCCTTTGTAACTGATGAGAACAGTTACACCAATCAAAGCCAATATACTTATCATCATTATTTTTTTTTGTAAATTTATGAATAGTTTGGCGAATTAACTTAGAACTAAAAAAGTATATTTGTAAAAAAATAACCGAATGCAACTACTTCTATATATTTTATTTTATCCAATAGTATGGCTTATTTCGATATTGCCATTTCCAGTTTTTTATCTATTTTCAGATGTTGTTTGTTTTTTAACTTATCGGGTTATAGGCTACCGAAAAAAAACAGTTAGAGAAAATTTAGCATTGGCCCTACCTCATTTATCTGAAAAAGAAAGACGTGCTATTGAAAAAAAATTCTATAGTCATTTGTGTGATTTATTTTTAGAAATGATCAAAACATTAAGTATATCACAAAAAGAAATCGAAAAACGTTTCACTTTTAGCAACTTAGACGTATATCTAGACTTAGAGAAAAAAAATAAAAGTGTTGCTGTCCTTTGTGCCCATTATGCGAGCTACGAGTGGGTAATATCAATGAATTACTATATCCACCACAAAGGATATGGCATTTATAAAAAAATTGCCAATCCGTATTTTGACACCTTGGTTAAAAAAATTCGTTCGAAATTTAAAGCCGAATTAATTACTACTAAAGAAGCTATTCCAACGATAGCTGATAATTATAACAAAGGGATTTTATCACTCTATGGTTTTGCTAGTGATCAATCACCGAAGAAAAATGCGGCATACCATTGGGCGCCTTTTATGGGACATGAAGTTCCCGTACACACAGGGGCTGAAATGCTGGCCAAACGCTTTGATATGAATGTCATCTTTTTGCGTACCAAAAAAATTAAACGCGGCTATTATGAAGCTAGTTTTGAAGTATTGTCTGATGATGTAAAAGCAGTGCCAAATTATGAAATTACCGATCGATTCTTACAATTGGTAGAACAACAAATACTAGAAGCGCCCGAATATTACTTATGGACGCACAAACGTTGGAAATTCATGAATACTAAACCGTAAACCAATTATTTACGCGTTCTTTTTCAATTGATAAATCAGACGTATGATTGAATTCATTGGTCTTTGGATTGTATTCATAATCAGCACTCCATATGTTGTGATTTTTTGCTAATGCTAAAATACTCTCACATACGTATTGTATTTCCTCTGACGTGGTAGTTGGATGAACAGACATGCGAATCCAACCCGGTTTTTGGATCAAATCACCTGTTGCAATTTGACACACCAATTGGTTTGAGGTTTCTTGATCTACATGCAATAAATAATGCCCGTAAGTACCCGCACAACTGCATCCACCTCGAGTTTGTATACCAAATTTATCATTGAGTAATTTAACCCCTAGATTATAATGCAATGCATCGATATAAAAAGAAATAATTCCCAAACGATCTTGGTGTTGATCGGCTAGTATGTGTAAATTTGGAGTAGCATTTAAACTGGAAAATATATAGTCAACCAACTCATGTTCGCGGGCTAAAATGTTTTTTACACCCATTTTTTCTTTCAATTGAATGGCTAAAGCTGTTTTTATGACTTGCAGAAAACCAGGTGTTCCACCATCTTCACGATCTTCAATGTTATCGATATACTTGTGTTCGCCCCAAGGATTGGTCCAACTCACCGTTCCACCACCCGGACAATCAGGGACATTATTTTTATAAAGATTTTTATTAAAAAGCAACACACCTGAAGTTCCTGGTCCACCTAAAAATTTATGAGGTGAAAAAAAGATTGCGTCCAAATAGGCATCGGGCGCTTGCGGGTGCATGTCTATAGCTACATATGGCCCCGAACAAGCAAAATCAACAAAACAAACCCCGTTATGTTGGTGCATGAGTTGCGCCACTTCATGATAGGGTGTTCGAATTCCGGTCACATTAGAACAGGATGTAATAGAGGCAATTTTAAAACTTCGGTGTTTGTATTTTTCCAATAACTCCTGTAAAGCTTCGATGCTAAATAAACCCGATTCATCCGCTGGTATGACTACCACATCAGCTATTGTTTCCAACCATGAAGTTTGGTTGGAATGGTGTTCCATATGGGAAATAAAAACAATAGGTTTAATATCTTCGGGAATGGCTGCAAATTCTTTCAAATTTTCTGGAATTCTTAGCCCCAAAATACGTTGAAATTTATTAACAACACCGGTCATACCCGTTCCGTCTGTGATTAAAATATCGTCTGAATTGGCATTCACATGCTGTTTGATAATATGACGCGCTTCATGGTAAGCCAAGGTCATAGCCGTTCCAGTGACAGTGGTTTCAGTATGTGTATTGGCAACAAAAGGTCCAAATTCATTCATCAATTTTTCTTCGATAGGACGATACAATCTTCCACTAGCTGTCCAATCGGTATAAATGATTTTTTGAGGCCCATAAGGTGAAGTAAAAGCCTGATTTACTCCTATAATATCTTTTCTGAAATCGTTAAAATAAAGTTCTAATTGGGTTTTCATAATCGCAGTATAAAAGTTCAATTATTCTTTGGTTTGTCGTTCATACAAAACCGTTTCAACGGTTTGAAATTCGGTTGGCTTATCGGAGCTAACAAAATACTTCACAAGTATTTGTCCCCATAAATCACCGTTTGAAAATTCTGCAATAAGCCAGCGGTGATTCAATACTTTAGAGGCATTCACAATAAAGGGTTTTCCATCAATAGGTTCATAGGGCACTAAGTGATTTCCGTTTTTATTTTCATTCAAAACAATCAAATCCTCTTTAACCTTTATGGCTACTTTTTGGTAGTCTAAATTATTACTAAAAAAATATTCTTGCGCATCCTCATCACTTTCTAAGGCAAAATAATTTGCATTCGACAATTGCATTACAGAATCGCGAGATGTTTTTAACTGCGCTTTCACTTTTTGTACCTCCTTGTCTTTTCCATTCAATATTTTAGTGGAATTCACAAATTGAAATACGTTGAACAAAAGTGAAAAAACGAACCCATATAAAATAACATTTTTCATGTGTAAGGAATTAAATTGTAATTTCTAAATTATCATAAGCTAGAAATACATTGGGCGGCAATTGCTTTTGTATTTCGGAATGAAAACCAAATAAATGACTAATGTGCGTCAAATAGGTTTGCTGTGGCTGCACCAAAGATATAAAATGTAACGCTTCTTCTAAATTAAAATGTGTGGCATGGGGTTCTTCACGCAAGCAATTTATTACCAACACCTTACACTTTTTAATTTTATTAATTTCGGCAGCATCCATACTTTTTACATCGGTTAAATACACAAAATCTTCGAATTTGTACCCAAAAACTTGCAGGCTTCCGTGCCAAGCATTGATGGGCTCAATACTAAAATTATGCACTTGGAAAGGAATGTTTTCAAAAACTTGATGAGGTGTTACTGAGGGTGCCCCAGGGTATTTATCATCAGTTTGAAAAATATAATCAAAACGCTTTTCAAGATTTTTCAACACGCGGTCGTGTGCATAAATTGCGATGTTTCCTTGTTTGAAATAAAAAGGACGAATGTCATCCAAACCAGCTGTATGATCAGCATGTTCATGCGTAAACAACAAGGCATCAATATGTTGGCATTTTGACATTAGCATTTGTTGTCTAAAATCAGGACCACAGTCCACTACTATTGAAGTTTCTCCAATTTGAATCCAGATTGAAACACGCAATCGTTGATCGCGGGAATCTGTACTCAGACAAACTGAATGCTGACTTCCAATGACGGGAATTCCTTGTGATGTACCTGTTCCTAAAAAGTAGACTTTCAATTCTTTTTTTACAAAAATAATAATATTTACCGTAATTTTTGATAAAATAACTAACTTTGCAGTGAATGTATTTACAACATTAAATGTTAGGTCAAAAGCCCAAATTATACTGATATGGTTACTGATATTAAAGTTCGTGGTGACAAAGCAATAGAACAAATTCCATCTACTAAAGATAAAGCATTGAGAATTAATCTGAATGAAAATATCTACGGTACCTTTGCTGAAATTGGTGCTGGACAAGAAACCGTTCGTAATTTTTTTAGAGCAGGAGCTTCTTCAGGAACCATTGCAAAAGCTATGTCGGCCTATGACAAGGATTTTAGTGATGCGATTTATGGCGAAGAAGAGGATGGTCGCTATGTAACTGAAAGTCGTCTTAAAAAAATGCTGTCACATGAAATTAATTTGGTCGAACAACGTTTAAAAAGAGACATACACCCTAATAAATTATTCTTCAGTTATGCCAATACTGTGGCAACTATTGATTTTGCAAAGCAATTCAAAGGACACGGATGGGTTGGAATTGTATACCAAGTAGAACCCGATGAAGCGTACAATGAAATAATTTTACACATTCGTTTCAAAGAGAATGATGCCAAGTTGCAACAAGAAACGTTAGGAATATTAGGCGTTAATTTAATTTATGGCGCCTTTTACAAATACAATGATCCAAAAAAATTATTACGTTATTTGTACGACCATTTGGATAAAGACCAAATTGAAATTGACACCATTAATTTTTCGGGGCCTCGTTTTGCGAACGTTGACAACCGTTTAATGAGTTTACAATTGGTTAAAAATGGTATGACTGATGCCGTAATGTTTGGCCCAGATGGGAAAAATATACTGCCCGCTGCTGTTTTATACAAGAAAAATATTTTAGCCCTTCGCGGAAGTTTTAGACCGGTCACCAAAGTAAACATGGACATGTATGAAGAATCCTATAACATGTTTATTCAAGAAAACAAAGTAGACAAAGAAAACACCTTTGTAGTCTTTGAAATTACGCTCTCCAACTTAAAAGCCGAAGGTGAAATTGACGAACGCGATTTCTTAGATCGTGCCGAATTGCTTTGTAAATTAGGACAAACCGTAATGATTTCTAATTTCCAAGAATACTTTAAAGTAGTTGAATATTTCTCAAATTACTCCAAAGCCAGAATGGGATTAGCTATGGGAGTTAGCAATTTAGTCGAGATTTTTGATGAAAAATACTATCGTCATTTATCCGGTGGAATTTTAGAAGCTTTTGGTAAACTTTTTTACCGCGATTTAAAAGTATATTTATACCCAATGAAAGATGATGACGGCAACATCATCACTTCTGAAAATTTAAAGGTACATCCACGAATGAAAGAATTGTACAAATTCTTTAAATTCAATGGAAAAGTAATTGATATTAAAGATTACGAAGAAAATAACTTGGCTATTTTCTCGCGTAAAGTACTTAAAATGATTTGTAGCGATGAAACGGGTTGGGAAGAAATGCTGCCCGATGGAACAGCAGACATCATCAAGAAAGAGAAGTTATTTTCTTATGCTTGCGAAATTGATTTAAAAACATCAGAATCCAATACATAAAAATTAAACCACGTATCGCGTGGTTTTTTCATTCCATACATACCTTTATAAATCAAATGAATATTAGACTTATCGCCATTGGTAAAACCGACAACAAAGACTTGCAGTCGTTAATTGATGACTACACCAAGCGTTTGTCTTTTTATGTGAAATTTGATTTGGATATCATTCCAGACATCAAGAATGCAAAGAATTTGTCGGAAGCCCAACAAAAAGAGAAGGAAGGCGAACTCATTTTAGCAAAAATTGGTCCCTCCGACCAATTAATTCTCTTGGATGAAAACGGTAAAACGTACAGCAGTGTTGGATTTTCAGATTATCTGCAAAAAAAAATGAATACTGGCATCAAAACCTTAGTTTTTGTCATTGGAGGTCCTTATGGATTTAGTGAAACCATCTATCAAAAAGCACATGGCAAAGTTTCCTTATCCGAAATGACTTTTTCGCATCAAATGGTACGCTTGTTTGTCATTGAACAGTTGTATAGAGGATTTACCATATTACGAAACGAACCTTATCATCACCAGTAATAAGTATTTTTTGCATCAATACACAAAAACATGCTCGACTTGTAATCCCATTAATTTTGCGGAAACCAATTGCTTTACAAAATTTTCATACGAACTGTTATGATCAAAACAAAAAGTAAGTGGTTGCGGATTTATTGTAAGTAATTGTGCTAAATATTTTGGCAAATCCTCGTTTTTTACTTCAACATTATCTACAAAAACCAGGTTGTTTGTATCAAAATAAATTTGCAAACCAAATTTGGGCTCACCCAATGCAAACTTTACTTTTGTAAATGAAATAAAAGCCAGTTGCTTTTGAATGCTATCGGAATAAGAAAAGTAATTTTCTGAAGCAGCACTTTTATGGGAACTTCCCTCCTTTTTTGCTTGTAATTTTTGCAATTCGGGTACTACTAAACGAAGTGGTAATCGCTTGTCAATGTTAAAAATCCAATTGGTCGAACTGATGGAATTTTTTCGATTCACATCTACTAACGTATCTTTTTCTTCTGTTCTAAAAAAAAGATAAATGGGCGAATGATCTACAACATCCGCTTGAATTGTTGTATCGATTTGTGGTAATAATACCGCTTTTTCTTGGCATGCGAACAAACCTAAAAAAACAACAACAAAGACTATTTTTCTCATTGTAATTGACTAACTAATTTTATACACTCCACTGCTTCTTTAACATCATGAACCCGTAAAATATTTGTCCCTTTCTGTAGAGCAATTGTATTTAATACGGTAGTTCCATTCAAGGCTTCTTGTGGATTGTTTTCCAATACCTTATAGATCATTGATTTCCTAGAAACACCAGCTAATATGGGTAATTCTAAATGTTTGAATACTTCCAATTTAGAAAGCACTTCATAATTTTGTGTTAGGGTTTTTGCAAATCCAAATCCAGGATCAAGAATCAGATCCGAAATACCGTAACTTCTCGCTTTCTGAATGCGCTCTGAGAAATAAAAAATCATTTCTTTTAGAACATCATCATATTGGGTAAGCGTTTGCATAGTTTGCGGAGTACCGCGCATGTGCATCATGATGTAAGGAACTTTTAATTCGGCAACTGTTGGCATCATTTGTTCGTCTAAAACCCCTGCCGAAATATCATTAATCATTGCCACACCTTGATTCACAGCAGATTTGGCTACTGAAGCTCTAAATGTATCCACGGATAACACAATACTTGGAAAAGTACTAATAACCTCTTTTACCACCATTTTTAAACGATTGGTTTCTTCTTGCTCGGATACAAATTCGGCATTCGGCTTACTTGAATACGCGCCTATATCTATAATATCTGCACCATCCGACAACATTTTATCAATTTGACGGATGATTGCATTGATTTCAGTATGCTTTCCGCCATCATAAAATGAATTGGGCGTAACGTTTACTATTCCCATTACTTTTGGTTGGGATAAATCGATAAGCGTTCCGTTACAATTGATTGTCATTTAATTTCTTTTTGCTTTTCACTTTTGACTTAATTCCTTACTTTTGGAAAAAATTCATACAAATATACAGCAAATAATGTCGAATACTTCTCAACAATACGATAAAGTTATAGCGGTTTGCCGCGAATTATTTAGTAAAAAAATGAAAGATTATGGCAGTGCAT
>JACCDI010415676.1_pt1 | contig 35547 bp, 28 predicted proteins | sample 7442791 | NCBI WGS metagenome assembly JACCDI01 (sample SAMN15323434, study PRJNA562643) | freshwater metagenome | isolation source: river surface water | place: USA:Blue River Watershed | collected 2017-08-15 | reverse complement strand
TTACCACTCTCCTCGTGTGAGAAAACAGCCTGAACATTGAAGTGTTCTGTTAATTTAGTAAAGACAGAAATTGCTTCATTGTGCGCCACTAAAACTTCCGTTTGATAGGCAGTCAATTGCTTATTAAGATCTGTTAAAGACTCATACACAAATCGCCAGTGTCTGACATCGCTATCGTGGTGTTGCATCACAGAAGGCTCGAACACATACAAAAGCAAAACAGGCAGAGATCCAGAAGCCGCCTGACAAAGCGCCTGATGATCCCTCAGACGCAAATCACGCTTCAGCCAAACGATATTAATCTGCTCTTTGTTCAAGTGTTTAAAGAGAACAAAAAGTGCAATAAAAAGTTTTTATAGCTGTAATCAGAGGCTTAAAAGAGGATAAGAGTTAATGTTACTGCCGACAATATGCATAATTCGCACCTACTGACCTCCTATTTTCAGCCTAAACTACCCCCTCTAAAAGTGCTGGCGATTTAAACAATCAAGCCAAAAAAACGGCTACCCTCTCAGACAGCCGTTTACTATAGAATTCATTTCCCTAAATTTTATTTGATGAGATATCCTATCCCAATACTAACTCTGTTAGAACTCAATCTGTAATCATAAGTACTCATTAGCGATGTGACATTTCTGGTGTAATTTAATGTTCCAAAAAGCTTCACTTTGTCAGTCAATGGGTAGCTACAGCCTAATCCTAATTGAGCGTTATAAACCATGCGTTTCTGACCAGTACTGACAATATTATTATATTCTTTATTGATGTCCAGAAAACGACCTGATTTTTGAATTAAAACCTGAGTAAGCAAACCAGCCTCAGCGTATAGATTGAATTTCTTGATTGCAATCGCATACTGAATATTTACTGGAATTCCGAGATAGAACAATCTGGGATTTTCATTCTTGTAAGTTCTTTGATAAACAGAATACATTGAACTATCAATATAGGCTTCTACTCTGTACACCGGATTATTGAGTCTAGATCTACTATAATCTAAATCTACTATTTTAAAAAGAGTTGTATCATTTTCTGTTTGACGAACTCTATTGATATAATCAGCTGTTTCATTTATTCTCAGACATTGAATACCTGTAAGTAAAGAGATATTGCCTTTACTGATTTTTATATGCATACCGGCACAAATCTGATTTTTAATTTCAGCATTCTCCTTGTACTTTTTATCTACAGATTCATCTTTAATTACATTGAAAGTATTATAACTTATAAAAGGCAGTAATGCGTATTTCAACTTAAGTTCACTTTTTTGTTTTTTAGGCTTAAGTTTATATCTAAATGTTGTGTCTTTTCTTAGCTCGAACAAAGATGGGTTCTCTAAAAATATTGATTTCACAAATGGATTAAATGCATTTAAACGCATTGCTTTCAGGAATCCATCTTCTGCAACATTGCCTGATCCAACAAGAACATCATTTGAAGGAATCGAATTGGTTTGACCGATAGTCAACAGAGGCCATTTCGAAGCAGTATTTTGCCTTTTATAATTCGGTTCATTTTTAGTTGATACAGAAAGTGGTGAACTCTTGTATGCCGTCTGATTAAATGTTTCCGACACGGATTGATTCGTCTTGGTTTCTGATGTCAACTCAGCAGACGACTGATTCAGAGTAGCAGATTGAGCGACAGTGTTCTCCTGTGTTTTATTGCTATCAGTTAAAAACAGTGCAAGCGATACCCCGATAAGCAGTAAAGCAGTCAATACTATTTTCCAGGAAAAATAGCCCTTCTTTTTACTTGAAGTTTCAAGCAATGCTTCCATAGCAGTCCATTCTTCTTCTGAGTAATTTAACTGCTGTTTCTCTAATGCTTCTTTTAAAGCTTTATCAAAATTTTTCATTATTACGATGCTTTAATGACCTTGTTACTGTGCGTGTTTAAAATTTCAGCGAGTCTTTTTCTGGCTTCATTGACATGCCATTTACTGGTACCTTCAGAAATACCAAGCAGCTTGGCTATCTCTGCGTGTTTAAAACCATCAATAGCAAATAAAGTAAATACTTTTCTGCTGGTTTCCGGAACTTGTCTTAACATATCCAGCACATCTATCTCTTCTAGCTTTTGTTCGCCAAAATTGACATCAGAACCTGACATGATTTCTTCTATAGAACTCACTTGAATGATATCTGAATACTTTTTATTCTTTCTGTTCTCATCGATGATATGATGGATTAAAATATTTCGGATCCAAGTCGCGAAAGCAAATTCAGGTTTGTAAGAAGACAAGCCTTTCATTGCTTTTAAAAACCCAAAATTAATATGCTGCCTGGCCTCTTCTTCAGAAACAGAATACCTAAGAGCAATACTACTCATTAAGGGATAATATTTCTTATACAAGGCATTTTGACTACGCCTGTCATCCTTTAAACAACCCTGTATCAGTTCAGCATCATTCATTGTTTTTAGTATACCCTATCGCACGATACTTAATGGATGGGTTTCGCTGTTCGAATTATTATTAATGGTCATCCAATACATTCCATTGCTGATATCCTGTATATCCAGCAAAACTTTGCCGGAGTTTTCAATTTCATTGTAATTGAAACTTTTCACTACCCTACCACTCAGATCTGAAATAACAATTTCAAGTTCTTCGTTATAAGCATCAAGTCCTGCAACTGTTATAAAATCAAGTCCCGGATTTGGATAGACCCTAAACTGATTAAAATGTTGCTTGGCAATGGAGGCATCAGGACCTTTAAAGAAGTAGATTCTTCTTACAACATTATTAGGTACAGAGATTGAATCACAAAACATACTGCTACAGCTTGAATCTGATATAGTAAGACAAAGCTGAATCTGACTGCTTAAGATATTGGGCATTACAACACTAGGCGTATAATTATATACTTGAGACATGCCGAGTATTTCCCATTTGTATGATGTTCCAGCCCACACGCCTCTGCTATTGTCATATACATAGAGATAGTCTGGATCCGTGGTGCTAAGTCCGAAATTAAAGCGCGCTTTACACTGTGGTTCTTTAATTTCAATTAATCTGCAAAAAGAATCGCAAAGAGTATTGTTTTCATCATACACATAAATACAAACATTATAGGTTCCATAGGTTTTATAAGTATGTTTAGGATTTTTTTGAGTAACAAGAGATGTTCCATCTCCGAAACTCCACTTTGTAGAAAAATCATAAAAACTGCTGATGATTTCTGTTACTTCTATTGTTGAATCTTGTAAAGCATAGATAAAATCAGCTTTAGGACAAGAGTTTCTTGGCGGACAACCTGTAATTGCTGTAAACAAGGAGCCCTTGAAATCGATGACCGTTGAGATAAAATTATTATCCAGATTATCGAATATACCAGCTGCTATGCTTGTGGTATTGATAGTGCCCCAATAGTTACCAGAAAAATCAAGTGTATCTACATACCCAGAATTGGTAGATTTTGCGACATAAATACTATTGTTAAAATACTTAAGAAAGTTATTGTTTTTAACTTGCCATTTGCCGGTTCCGGAACTGGACATGTTTGTGTTCACATAATATTCTATCAGGTTATTCGCTGAATCCAGTGTATTATTTTCCATCAGGAAATTGGTGTTTTCATAGAATCCACCTATAGGAAACTGCAGAATGTATTTGTTAAATTTTCTAAAAACATTGCAACGCAACTCGGTATTTTTTGCCATATACAAATCAAATCCCATAGTACCTGTCCAATTGTAGAACAAACAATTTGATAGTCTATTTTTGGTTGCCATCATCAGTCCGCCTTGATGATTTACGATAGTACATCTTTCCATTTCGAGCTCAGTTTTATTTCCAAATGGCCAGATAACGCTGCTGTTTATCACCCCATTTTCAAAAAAGCAATCTTCGAATCTCAATTTAACAAAAGATGAAGATGTTGAAGTAATCTGACGGGCTGCATATTGAAATTTACTGAACTTACAGTGTCTGATCAAAAGAGGTGTCTGATCGGAGTACAGGGCCATATAAGACATATCTCCTTTAAACTGACAGTATGAGAATTGCGACCCAGTACTAGTACTAAAGTTATAGCCCATAGAACCGTTATTAAATTTAAACTCGACCGTATCAATATAGATCAGGGTATCAAATTTACCAATTGCTTCAACCCCTCCTAAAACGGTAATTAAAAACGACCCAGCATTTCTGATTCTGGTACCTGGAAGAATGGTAAGTTTAACGCCTGAATTAACACTAATATTTTGCGATACAATATAGGGACTATTGGCAGGGGTCCATGTCTGATTAGCACTGATATTGGTATTCACTATGGTTTGAGAATACCCATTAATAAGGCTAAAAAGCGAAATTGCTAAGCTTAGTAAAAATTGTTTCATAGCAGTATATACGCAAATTTATAAAAATGGTTGGGTTATGAATAATTTAATATTATTGCTTTGGATGCGCTAAAAACTTAAAGCAAAAAAAAACGGCTACCCTCTCAGGCAGCCGTTTTCTAAAACACTATGGTAAAAATTAATTTTTATCCCAGAATAATTTAGTAGTTACTTTATCACCACCAATAGCGCTGGCTGCTTTGCTATAGCTACCGCTGTTGATGGTTTGCTCGTTCACCGGATAGGTAAATCTGGTTGGAACATCTGCCAAAGTCAATCCACTTACCGGAATCAACACAGGGAAGTCCAATCTTCTCCACTCTGTCCATGCATCAAAACCATGGTTGTAAAGTGCTAACCATTTCTGATTACCAATTTTTTCCTGCCAGGTTGCGCCTGACTCAGCGCTTGCATAATCTACATCAGACTGAGAAAGGTAATCGCTTGCTTCTGTAGCTGATCCACCCCATTCTAAAATAGATTCCGTAACACCGGCAGCATAATGCTCTGCGGCAGTACCTGAAACTGACCAACCGCGGGCAGCTGCCTCTGCAAGCATAAATTCTACTTCAGTATAACTTATCAAAGTGCTTGGTGCATCTGGTGCTGTGATAGTGGTTGCAGGCTTAGAGTTGTTCTTGTATGAATTACCTGTTCCGTTAACACCGCCAGTATAATTACCACTTGCATTTTTTGTAATGAAACGGGTCTTTCTAGGATCGCTTAATGAGTCCAGCATGATCACCAAAGTTTGAGAAGCGATGAAATCTTTTCTTCCGCTTTGAACAAGATCCACCCAGATTGGGTTGGTGTTTGGAGGTGATACCAGGTAATGGAAGGTTGCATTATCAGAAGATGAAGTGAATGCATCTGAAACAGCCGCTTCAAACTTAGTCTTAGCTGTTGCAGCATCCTCATCAGCAATACACAATGCCATGCGCATCTGTAAAGAAGAGGCAAATTTCACCCATAGACTGTTATCTCCATCATAGATTAAATCACCTTTACTAAAACCACTACCAGAAGCTTTGAGCGCTGTTATAGCAGCATCCAGACGTTTGAATAAATCGGTGTAGATGGTTTTAGCATCGTCGTATGAAGGAAGTGGCTTATCGATGTTTAAAGCATCAGTATAAGGCACATTTCCATAAGTGTTTACAAGCACATGCCAGGCATACACTTCTAGTACTTCGATTGTTGCTATCTGAGCAGCTCTGGTTGACTCATCACTGATTAATGCATCGTTTTTAACTGCAGTTTTTGCAGCATCCAGATCCTTTAATACATCTCTGTACAATACGCCCCAGAAATTGGCAGCAATATTTCTGGTCACTAAATCATAGCGACTTTCATCGAAATACGTAGTTTGGGTCCATTGCTGCGACCACAATCTGAAGATATTGGTATTAACATTGGAAGATGTCATTACATCGACCAGGTTTTTCTGAGCAGAACTCAGTAAAAAATTAGAAGGCACTTCTGTTGCCAGCTTTGTGTTGGTATTTAACGACTCAAACTTCTTACATCCAACTATGAGTGTTAATGCTGAAAATACAATGAATATTTTTTTCATATAAATAGATTTATTACTGATTAAAAATTGAAACGAACATTAAATCCGTATAGTTTGGTATTCGGGTAGGCACCTGACTGATATCCCTGAATATTACCGCTACTCATTCCATCTTCCGGATCTGAGAATGGTACATATTTTTTAATGATCCACAGGTTACGACCAAATAAAGACACATCGATACCTTTGATGGTTTTCATTTTGCCAAGGAATTTCTGAGGAACAGTATATCCAAATGACATTTCACGAAGTTTAACATATCCTGCATTATACACGAAGTATGATGGAGCCATTGCATTGCCCAGGAAATAATCGTAATTAACTCTGATATCATTTTTTGAACCATCAGGTTTAACGCCATCAAGAATGACACCTCCACCTTCAGAAACATCTAAACGTTTATCATTACCCAAGTCGTTCTTACCTACAGAGTAATCGTAGATACCTGTTTGGTAACCATAGAACTGATCAAGTGAGAATACGCTACCACCTTTTTTCACATCAATCAGGAAGCTGAATGACATGTTTTTATATTTGAAAGAGTTGCGCATTCCACCAATCCATTTCGGATTAATATTACCAATGATATTATTTGATGTAGGTGTTACCATCCAGTAACCAGTGTTGGTATCAATCATGCGATTTCCGTTACCATCGTAGATAAAGTCTTTACCTTTGATAGTACCGTAAGCCTGACCAACTGTTGCATTCACAGATACACCACCTTGCAAAGTTGCTAAAGTGATATTTTCAATTTCAGGTAATTCCAACACTTCATTACGGTTACGAGCCCAGTTAAGATTAATATCCCAAGTGAAGTTTTTATTGCGAATCGGACTCATAAACATTGTTACTTCGATACCACGATTCAAGATAGCACCAGCATTGATGTATTTTTGAGAATAACCTGTTGCACGAGAAATATCAACTGGTATAATTTGATCGACAGTTACAGCATGGTAGTTGTTGAAATCAAAACCTAAACGGTTTTTGAACATAGATACCTCCAATCCGATTTCTCTGCTCTTAGTTTTTTCAGGTTGTAAACCAGGGTTGTTCATCACACTGGCAACACTGTAAATGGCATTACCATTGAAACCTGTACCAGCAGTAAAGTAGTTTCTTGTAGAACCGAATGGTGCATCAGAACCAACCTGTGCATAGTTTGCTCTCACTTTACCATAGCTCATCCATTTCATTTTGCTGCCTACTAAATCACGTAAATGATCATCGAAAATATAGCTACCAGATACAGAAGGGTAGAAATATGAATTGCTGCCTTTTGATAAGGTACTTGATACGTCGTTACGACCAGTTAAATCAAGGAAGAAAAACTTCTTGTAACCAATGTTAACGTTTGAGTAAACACCATTAACCTGTTTAGCAGAAGCTGATTCAGATGGTGCTTCTAAAGGATTAACTGTATTGCTTAAGCTGTATAAATTTGGCACATTTAAACCACCATTGGTTTGAGCAAAAATTGAAGAGATTGATTGCTTACGAATGTTGATACCAGTAACTCCAGAAATCTTAAAATTCTCATTCAATTCTTTGTTGTATTCTGCAAATAAATCGTAGTTAAATTCTCTGTAATTACGGTTGTAGCGAGAGTATTCAGATACGTCAATAGAACCAACTGCAATGCGCTCTTCCTGCATTTCGTTGTATCCGTCCATAGACACACGACCAGTAACAGTCATCCATTTTTTCAATTGGTAGGTCAAGAAAGTATTTCCGAAGAAACGGGTACGTTCATCGTTTTCGTAACTTTTATTACGCATAAAATATGGGTTATCCCAGTAAATCGGACCAGCACCTACATTGGTATAATCGGCCCAGTTCCAGGTGGTGTTGCGTTCTGGATTTCTGTTATAAGCATCTTCCAGTTCTTTCATATCAACATTGGTTTGCCACCATTGTCTGAAGTTACCCATTGGGTTTTTAGCATCGTAACCTGTTCCATAACGACCAGTAGCGCCATTATAAGAAATATTAGCAGTGATACCAGCCATCAATCTGCTGGTAAGTTGATTGTTTACACCGAAGTTCAGCACGTTTTTAAACATACTACTGTTTGGCAGCATACCTTGTTCAGTATTTCTTGCATAGCCAATTTTGTAGGTTGATTTATCGTTACCACCATAAATGGTAAAACTCTTACTTCCAGCTGTAGGGTTGCGAAGGAAATAGCTAGGTGTATTTTTAGCCGCTACCCATGCAGTAGCTTTCATGTAGTGTTCTTTATCAGTAGGATCCAATGCTTTCCAGTCGTAGACCTTTAAGTTTGGATCGAACTTACCACCAAAAGAAGCATCTTCAGTAGTGTTAACGATTACATCTTTTTTACCATCGCCGTCGATATCATCTTCGGTGAAATATCCTCCCAAAGTATCGCCATAAAACGGACCATAACCAGCACCATATTCATTCTGATATTTAGGCATGGTAGATTTGTCAATCACACCATAAGAACCACCAAGGTTAACGGTTACACTAATACCTTTACGACCTTTTTTAGTTTCAATTAAGATTACACCATTAGACGCTCTTGAACCATAAAGTGCAGTTGCAGCAGCACCTTTAAGAACGTTGATAGAAGCGATGTCATCAGGATTAATATCAGCTGCAGCGTTACCAAAATCGTAACCACCACGGGCAGTTGTCTGGTTTGAACTGTTGGTATTAGAGTTATCGAAAGGCACACCATCAATAACAATTAAAGCCTGGTTGTTACCAGCCAAAGATTTAAAACCACGAAGAACGATATTGGTACTTCCTCCCATCTGGTTATTGGTTTTGATATCAAGACCAGCAACTTTACCACTAAGAGCACTCAAAGCATTGTTACTTCTTGTGGTGGTAATTTCAGAGGAACTCACTTTTTGAGACGAGTAGCCAAGTTCAGCTTTGCTACGCTTAATACCATAAGCAGTAACAACAACTTGTTTGAAGGCTGCAGGTTCTTCTTCAAGAGAGATGTTAAGAGTTGACTGACCAGCAACGGCCACTTCAGTAGTTTTCAATCCGAAGTAAGAAATTACCAAAGTATCGTTAGCGTTACACTCAATGGTAAACATACCATTGGCGTCACTTACGACCTTGACAGTTGATTTTTTAACCTGGACATTGGCTCCGGAGATGGACTTTCCATCTGAAACCTGAGTGATCTTCCCTGTGACTGGGGTACCCTGAGCCCAAGCAGAGCCAAGGATTCCAGCAAAAAGGAAGAGTAATAAGTAGATTTTTTTCATACGCATTTTTGTTTATTTTATTCCAAACGTTAAAAACAAAACTATCAATCTACCGATACCATTTACCCACCAACCCCCGAAATGAAGAGTATTTTTCCTGAACTAAAAAATTATTTTTAAATCCAAGTGTAACTTGTTAAAACAAATAAAGTGAATTAGAGGAATGGAGGAAATTGTGATTTCTGAAAATGTTCATGTTTATGAAACGCTTCAGGACTCGAGAGTATTTATCTCCTCATATTTAGCGGAGATTAATGAAAATATTCATCGCAACGGCTTATTTACTTGCAAATATGCGGTAGGAGAAAGAAGATTACTTTCCGATACAGAAAGTAATGTCAATTGATTTTTAGATAGTTATGAAAACAAGGTACAAATGGGGTACAAAATTTATTTTCATTAAAAAATCAAATTTCTGAAAATCAACCGATGTTGAGCGCATACTATAACTACCTTATTCAAAAATCAACTGAACAATCGCCAGCATTGGGTTACTGCAAATATAGTATTTATTTTTTGTGATTAAATTACAGCGCAAAGTACCGGTGAAGTTTTGATATTATGATATTTTTGAGGATTTTTTTGCAAGGATTGACTCAAAATCTTCTAAAAACGAGGATTTTCAATAACTCTTTGAAAACATTCTTTTATTTGAAACCAGGAGCTTTCAATTTAAATCCACAGTTTGGATATATTGGGTTTAAAAACAGATTTTATTTAGATCAAATGGAAAAGCCGATGATATTGACCCCTTTTTGCCGATTGTAATTGACCCCTCTGTGCCGAAGTAAATTGACCCCTTTGTGCCGGAGCAAATTGACCCCCATTTTTTAGGGTAAAATATTCTTCCATATTCCATCTTTAGTTTTTGATTTATACAAATGTATATTTTTTATTTTAATTTTCGTTCATCTTCTTTTTATTGATTCGTTTTCTCATTGATTCTCCTTCCATTTCCAAACGGTGTGCGCTATGAACTATTCTGTCTAAAATGGCGTCAGCAATGGTTTTCTCACCAATTATTTCATGCCAGAGCTTCACGGGCACTTGAGATGTTAAGATGGTTGATCTTTTACCATGTCTGTCTTCAATAATTTCCATCAAATAAGACCGACTATGCCCATCCAAAGGCTGTATTCCGAAGTCATCAAGGATTAGTAAATCCTGGCGCTCTATCTTAGCAATTTCCTTTAGGTAACTTCCCTCAGCTTTTGCCATTTTGAGCCTTGACATGAGTTTGTCGGTGTTGACATAAAGTACTTTGTAGCCTTTTAAACAGGCCTGATGTCCCAATGAAGATGCAATATAACTTTTACCTATTCCAGTAGAGCCGGTGATCAGAATATTCTCCTTGTTTTGAATAAAACTACACTCCGCATAACGCATGATTTGGTTCTTATCTAGATTTCTGTCAGTATCAAAAATGACTTGTTCCAATGAGGCGCTATAGCGGAACTTAGCATTTTTAAGTTGCCGCTCTACTTGCCGGTTCTGTCGATCATCCCATTCAGATTGTACTAAAAAGGCAATCATTTCATCGGTGGTGTAATTCATTGTTTGTTCTGATTCGAGACTGGTGGTAAATGCTCTTAGCATACCGGTCAGCTTCATTTTTCTGAGTTTTTGTTGGGTTTCTATATTCATAAAATTGAAATTTGGTTATTCATAATATTCTTCTCCTCTTATATTATCATGCTTGGGCATGTTAAATAGATCTATACTTGATGTCTCGTCCAGTTTGTCTAGTCCTTTCATTAGTATACTCTGAACCGCCATGTAATGATAGGTGTTAAATGTTAACGCCCTTTTACAGGCATTGTTTAATCGCTCGTTACCAACCTTTTTGGCCATTCCTAATACTCCCAAGCACGATTTATAAGCTTGTTCTGGATGTTGTTTCTTCTTAAGAATATTAATAATCATGAGTTTGGTTTCAGGACCTATTGATTCAGCCCAGGTTGTAAATCTCTCGGGATTCCAATCGTTAACGAACTTATGGGTTGAGGCTAAATGCTCTGGGACAGTAGTGTGATTGTATGGGCTCTTTATTCTTTTATAACTGGCAATTAGATTGTAATCAAAATAGATATCTACACGGCTTTTAGAGAATATAACCTTTACACGTTTACCAATGAACTGATATGGCACACTATAGTAATGTTTGTCAGGAGTTAGGCAGACATAATTGTTCTTTGGAACCGTAGCCATTAATTGCTGTTTAAGCTCATATCGCATTGCTGGAAGTGGTTTCAAGGCCTGCTTTTCTATCTCGTCAAATTGTGCTCTGCGCGAATATTCTCTTCCTTTTAGTTTCGAATTATTGTGAATTTCAAGTTGTTCCCAAATTGCCTCATTAAGAGTTTCAATGCTATGATATACATTGTTTCTTATAGCGGCATAAATTCGCGTGTAAATAATTTTAACCGCACCTTCAACAAGAGCTTTGTCTTTAGGTCGATAGGCTCTTGCTGGCAAAACTGATGTTTCATAATGCTCAGCGAAGTCGGCAAATGTTTCATTGATTGTAGGCTCGTATTTATTGCTTTTAATTACGGCGGCTTTTAGGTTGTCTGGCACTATTGCTTCTGGTACGCCACCGAAGTAATGTAGTGCATTCTCACAACATTGAACGAAGTCGGCTTTCTGCTGCGATTCTATTGCTTGGACATAGGTTAACTGACTGGCGCCAAGAATGGCAACGAACACTTCCATATTAACCTCTTCGCCTGTTGTTGGGTCAATCACTTGAAGTTTTGCGCCTGCATAATCTACATACATTTTATCACCTGCTTTATGATGGATATACATGGATGGGTTAGATCTTTTAACCCATTGTCTGTACAAGTGTCCAAATTGAGATCGCTTGTAGCCATCAGGATGAATATTGTAATATTCATACCAAAGCATTTCAAGCGTAACACCAGTTTTCTTTAGTTCTTTGTCGATGTATGGGAAGAGCGATTTTAACTGCTTATATCGATCTGGATCTTCCGGTATTTTAAATATTGACTTACCAAACAACTCATTTAGCCCGAAGTCATCGAGTTTTTCGATTTCAACAATACTACACTTTAAATCATTGTACTTGGCTATGTACTTCTTGACCGTATTTCTTGCAATACCGGTCTGTTTACTAATTTCCTTTGTGCCTTTCTTTTGCGTATACAAACGCAACATTTGACGTAATTTACTCATAATAATGGTATTGTTAGACATGGAGAGAAATTAAGCCTTTAAAGGCTTAATTTCTCTCCTGTATAAACCAAAAATATGGGTGGAATTCAGAAGAATTTAGGGGGTCAATTTACTCCGTTTTTAGGGGATCAATTTGAATCGGCAGGCGGGGGTCAATTTGAAACGGCGAATGGGGGTCAGTTTGTTCCGGCTTTAGGGGGTCAGTTTGACCGGCATTTCCACTTTAACTTTCGCATCATCTAAAACCTTAGCATAAATCATAGTTGTTTGAATATTCTTGTGTCCAAGCATCTTAGAAACTGTATAAATATCAACACCTTTATTGAGTAATAATGTAGCGTATGTATGTCTAAAATTATGGAAGCTAATCTTTTTAGTAATTCCTGCTGATTGCAACCACTCCTTTAACTTTTTATTGTTATGGTCAGAATATTTGAGTCCTTTAAACACCAATTGCTGACTCTCTTCGATATCACCCAAAAGATTTCTTGCTTGTTCACTTATAGGATGCATTATAACATCTGCTGTTTTTTGCTGCTTTATATGAATGAAATATTTACCTTCAGTATACTGAATGTCTTTCCATCTTAACCCAATAATATCAGACCATCTGAGTCCAGTCAAAGCAGAAAACAATGCAGCATCTTTTAAATTACCAATATCAGTTTCAGTGTTGCTTAATTTTTGGAGTTCTTCAACTGTTAAAAACTCTCTTTTACTTTCGATTGTTGCTAATCGTTTTACACTGTTGCCAAAATCTTGCGTTAATAACTTCTTTTCATAAGCTTCAGTTACTACGCATTTAAACTTATTAAAATAGCTAGACGCTGCATTTTGTGAAAGTTTTATGTTGTTAATTGTACTCAATTGTTTGGCATTTTTCAAGTAGTTCTTGAACTGTTCACAAAGCTCCTCATTGATATCCCCCATGCTGCAATGCCCTTGGGTAAATTCTCTAAAATGTCGTAAGGCACTTTTCCAATTGCCATAATTATTTAAGGACCCTTGTCTTTCTCTGGTCATCTTCTCGAAAAATTGTATAAAATCAAGCTTTTTATTATTGGCATTATACAAGCCATCTTGCTCATTTAATATTTCTTTCTCTCGTTGTAATCTGACTCCTTCAGCAAATAGTAGATTCTCTTTATTTATCTGTTTTTCTTCTTTGGACTTTGGATCTTTATAGTTGTATCGCTTTAAAAATTCTCTCCTAGTGTATTTTCCATCTTTTCCTTTAACTGCTGGATAATAGTCGAGATAAAGACTTTGTCTTCCATCAGAAATTTCCTTGAATCTTACCTTTACACTCATGCTCTAATTTTCAAATTTAAATCCAGTATACTTCTCAACTAACTCTTTAGGCAAATAAGCTAAACTTCCCTTTCTATATTTCGGTATGTCATTTTTTATAATAATCTTTCTTAGCCCCGACTCAGATATACCAAACTTTTCACGAATCTCGTATGTACTTACACATTCATTGATAGTATAATTTTTCATTACTTGTTCATCTTCTTTTGCAACTGAAGACTTTTGTTCTATTAATTTATCAATTGAAGATCTTTTTACACGTGTCATTCTCTGACCAATATTTATCACTTCAATGACACCTTGATCGATGTAATAATAAACTGATCTACTTGAACAATCTAACAAACTTGCAACCTCCTTTACTTTTAAAAATTCTTTCGTCTTTAACTGCTCGACACCCGAATTTAATGATAATTCATACTTCATGTTATGCGCACTAATCTTCTCATTTCTCTTTCTTGCTTTATTAAATCTTGAACTACAGGTTTTAGAGCAAAACCTTGTAACTGTTGTCTTAGCTAAAAACTCTTGGTTACAATGCTCACAAATTCGTTTAACTTGTATGAAAGAAGTCATTTTAAAATGCAATAAGATAATTTAAGTGCAAATAAGTGCAATTAAGCGAAATAACCAAAATTAAAATTTGTACCTCAAAATTCGGAGGTACAAATAAGGTACAAATTTTATCTTAATTAATCTAATTTAACTCCAATAGATAAAAACTACAATAACTTATATATACTTCATTTACAAAATATTACAAGTATTAATTTTGATTAAGTAAGATTCATTTTGATGCACTTACTTCCCTATACAAAACTTCCCAAAGATGTTCCCCAACACCTCGTCATTACTAATAGTGCCGGTGATGTCGCCGATGGCGTCTACTGCTCTGCGCATTTCGAAAGATAATATATCGCCGCTGCTGCCTGAGCTTAACATCTCTAAAACGATTGTGAGGGCTTCTGAGGCTGACAATAATTGTTGGTGATGTCGAGCATTGCTAATGATGGTTTGACTACCATCAATGTTATTCAACTGCATGATATCATACAAGATCTGACGCAAGGCTCTCGTGTCTGTGTTGTCGCGATTCAACATGGATACAGCAGCAAATTGTAAAGAGTCTGTTTTTAGATACTGCTCAAAAGTGTTAATCTGATCGCCTGTGCAAACATCCTTCTTATTGCCTATAACCAAAAGATGAGCCGATGTATTGTTAGTTCTGATAATCTCTATGTCTTTTGAAAGCTCATCGATACTGGTATTGCTCATATCAAAAATACAAATGACTATCTGCGCCTTTGATATACTTTGAATGGCTTTATCGATGCCAATTTTCTCAATAACATCTGTGGTTTGTCTGATACCTGCCGTATCAATAAATCTGAATGACACGCCATTAATATGTATCTCTTCTTCAATAGTATCTCTGGTAGTACCAGCGATATCAGAAACAATAGCGCGATCGTCTTCTAACAGGGCATTTAACAGCGATGACTTACCAGCATTTGGTCGACCAACAATCGCCACCGGAATGCCATTCTTGATGGCATTGCCGAGTTGAAAACTATTGATCATAGGCTGAATAAAACTTTGCATCTGTTCTACCCTATTGCGAAGTTCTGTTCTATCTGCAAACTCTACATCTTCTTCTCCGAAATCCAGCTCCAGTTCTACGAGTGAAATAAAGTTGAGCAAGTCTTCACGTAACTTATTCAGTTGTGATGATAAACCTCCACGCATCTGGTGCATGGCGATGTTTAACTGCGATTGGTTTTGTGAGGCAATAATATCACCTACTGCTTCGGCCTGAGCCATGTCGATGCGACCATTGAGGTAGGCTCTTAAGGTAAACTCGCCAGGAGCAGCCAGTCTGGCTCCATGTTTTAACAATAGATTTATTATCTGCGACTGAATATAGACAGACCCGTGACAAGAAATCTCGACACTGTCTTCGGTGGTAAAACTTTTAGGCGCTCTAAAAACAGCTAACATTACTTCATCAACTATTTCACTACCATTCATAATATGTCCATATTGAATAGTGTGAGAGGCTTGTTCTTGAATTGACTTTCCTTTAAAAACTCTATCACAGATTTCAAAGGCCTGAGTACCCGAAACACGAATAACACCAATGGCGCCAATACCTTGTGCGGTAGCGATGGCAACTATGGTATCTTCGGGTTGAATAAGTTCGTGGTACATGGCACAAAGATACTATTTACAACATAAAAAAAGCCCGTTAGCGAAACACTAACGGGCTTTTTGAAAAGGATATTAGATTATCGGATGATTCTTACGATACCATTTAATCTTGGCTCGTCGTCTTCCATACCTTTGTATCTGTAGTTCAGGATATAGTAGTAAGTACCATCTGGGCATTCAGCACCGGTGTTATTTACTTTACCATTCCAGTCTTTGTTCTTATCGGTAGATGAGAACACTTTCACACCCCATCTGTCGAAGATAACCAATTCATACTTTTCTTCACCTTCAATCAGGATATTGAATTCCTCGTTACCGATTTTACCTTCAGCATCAGGATCGGTACCGGTACCGTTTGGAGTGAATACGTTTGGTGGACGAACAATAGCCTTGAAGTTATTATACATCTTTTTACAAACTGTATCCATACATCCGTCAGAGTTGGTAGCCTCGAGACATACCCAGTATGAACCAAGAGAGTCTCTGTAATCACGACAAACTGAAGGATCATTGAAGTCGCTGTTATCAGCATCTTCCAGGAACAGACGTTTAGTCTTATCTGGTTCTGCCATGATATCTTTCGGATTGTAGAAGCTCCATCTGTTTTTCACACTGTTAATTGAAGTGTTTTTGTAGCAGAATATTGGTTTCTTAAATGAATCGATATCGAAGTCGGCCGTTACAAATGATACATAAATCTTCACACTATCTGTAGCTGGACAAACTTTGTCTGCAGAGTTAACACTTGTTCTGTCGCCACTGAATTTAACAGTGTAAGTACCTTTCTTCCAGTATTGAACTACTTGATTGGTATCGGTAGTTGCCAAGGTATCAGTTGCATTTTTACCGAAGTTCCAGATATAAGAAGGGTATCTTCCGAACGGCTTCACCGAACCAACCAACCTCACTGTATCACCGATACAAACTGTATCGTTTCTAAGTAGCTTAGTGGTATCGTAAGCGAAGATTTCTATCCAGAATTCTTTCTCACCAAATGTGGTATCAGGATATTGAACCATACAACTTCTGGTTGCGCCGTTAACTGTAAACTTGAAGTAGTTGTACAGGGTCACTTTGTATTTACCAGGTTTCATGTATTTATGACTCATGGTATCGTTAGACGGTTTAATGGTATCGTATTGGTTGCCGAAATTACCATCACCGAACTCCCATGTCCATGAACTAGAATCAAGGGTGTTATGCACACTTAAGTTTTTGAAGCTTACTTTATCACCTACACAGTATTGTTTTGGCATTAAAGTATCAAACTCAGGTTCTGGACCAGGGATGTACAATTCTGCAGAATCCCATCCGATACAGCCCAACTGCGTTTCAACTTTCCAATAAACTTTATATTTGCCGTTTCTGGTATAATCGTGCGCTATTCTATTAGGCAGCGTATTGAAGAATGGGTTCACAGAGTTGATGCTGTTATCACCCCAGTATACAGTCCACTTAACGATTTGGTCGCAAGGAGAACCTAACTCACTAACACAAGGATCTTGTACATAAGAAGAGTCAATTAAGTCGATGATCGTAGCACAGTTCGGACGAGTTGCAGCAAGTTTAAATTTAGCACGCAACGCAGTCACATAGATCTTCTGTGGCAGAGTATCTTTACAACCAAAACTATCTGAAGCAGCAGTTCTGATTAAGTAAGATCTACCGGTATCCTGGTTGTAGTAAATACTGTTAGTACCACCACCCAGTTGCAAGATCTGACCAGGCTTGTTATCTAGACCTGATACACTATAAGGGAAACCACCATAGATTGATTTAGGATCAGTACCATCATCAGATTTGCTTAAGTCGGTTCTTGTAAAACCTTCTCTGTTAACATTACCAGCTTCAGAGATACGTTGTCTCCAGTAGTCGATACAATCGAGGAGTGCAGAACCTTGAACAGGGCAATGTGTAGTGATGATATCCGGATACACGTTGAAGTATCTGAATTGAGGGGAAGCCTCTACTGTTTGACCGTGACATAGGATAGTATCAGTGTAGTTCATTACACCATAGAAACCTACGATTACACGTTTAGCAGTACCGGTACTCTTAGTACAGTTTTCAGGAGCAGTACTACGCAGACCGAAGTTAGCGATGTAGAAACCTGAGTATTGAGGAACGAAGTTATAAGCATTGTACCATTTACCATCGTAGCCTATGATTCTCTCAATTGGCAACAATGTGGTATCTCTGTAGTGTAGTGATTGTTTTTCATCAGCCACTTTGTAGAATCTGATGAATCTACCGAAACCAGTGGTATCCAAACAACCTCTAGAACCTGTGAATGGTTTACCGAAAGTACCTACACCATTCCAGATTAATTCTGATAACTGAGCAGGAGACAATTCGTAGATATCAATTTTATTAGCTTCAAGAATCAGTTTAATGATATCGAATACTGGTGTGATATCTGCTTCAGTATGCCATTTGGTTACTTTAGCGATTCTGATGTTTTGGCTATCCAATGTTTTGGTTTTGCCATCAAAGAAGCTACGTTTTACGATTTGTAACTTGTCAATCAGGTATGGGGTATCTTTATGAACCTGAACGAATCTGCTATAACGCTCGTTAGCGCTTAACACATAGTACTTATCGTAGTATTTTCCAACGTTAGCACCGGTCAATGACCAGATAGCTTCTTCTACGTCTGGAATATAAGTTCTGTTCCAAACATTGGTAGTTAAACTGATAGTATCACGTTTACAAATTTTAGTGTAATCAGTACCTTCCTGTGGTTTAACGATTCTGAATTTGTTATCCAGAATTGGGAATCTTGCAAATTTCTCGTAGTAAACGGTATCCACACATTCAGAAGGGTAATCAGCACCAGAAGTAGGCCACATACCGTTACCGATAATTAAACCAACGTTGATGTAACCTGTTACTGTATCTTTAATATCATCAACAGTAAACTGTTTAGAGAATCTGTTACCTGGGATACCGTTGATTTGGTAACCAGGGATTGGCACCTGATAAGGAGGATTGATTGGCGGTAAGCCACCAGCAGAAATCTGACCTGGTGTTAAGTTTGCACCTACTGCAGGCACCCATCCTGTTTTGTTCAGAGCTGTATCGAAGTTAATTTCAGCCCAAGTTCTGGTACAAGAAGGTTTAGTATCATCTAGCACGAAGGTAATACCATAGTTATCTTGGTCGCTACCTAAACACAGGGTACCTAATTTTCTTAATTTTTTAGCACTTGGTGGTTGCAGAGACAACTGAGCAATCGCTTCGTGTTCGCAAGCCAATGGGTGACAGATATCTTTGTGTCTTAATCTTACATTGAAACATCTAACAGTTGTACCTGCATAGAATTTCTGTCTGTGAGCAGCAGCGTTAACGCTATCACCAGTTTTGTAACCTGGCATTACATCACGCTTCCATACTTTATGCCATGGTTGCAGCATATGCTGAGGAATAGTATCCTGAATATATTGCAGCCACACATTATAATATGCTTTATCAGTTTTTGATTTAATAATAATTGCACTACCAGGCTGAACGGTCAGGTATCTACCACTTGGCAGAGTTCCAATCCATCTGTTTGGAGGCAATCCGTTATACGCATCCACATATACGGTATCTCCAGGAGCCAGGTAGAATTTGGTTGCCACCGTTATATCCAGTTTGGCGATACCGGTAAGTTGTCTGGCAACTTTGATCTTATTTTTAATATTGTTATAGATGACCGAGTCTTTGGTTTTATCTGCAAGTGCATTATCACCATAGAACAAGAAAGTATCTCTGATAATGTAAACTGAATCGTCAGAATACAAATTTCTTTGGTAACATAAACCAGAGTCTCTGCTATAGTTAAGAACCTTTTCAGGAACCATAGAGAATCTTGTTTGATACATTGAATCCCAAGGTGTGTACCAGTGCTGAGGCAAGGTATCTTTACTGTATTTACAGTTTTTACCTACGTTAACCCCATTTTTGGTATCTGTGGTACATTTTTCACAATAGTCATCATCAAAGTCCCAAAGTCTTTCTACGCATTCGTTACCTCTTTGTTGATTTGCATTTTTGACAGCAGCGGCAGGAGAACCTGCAGCGTTAGTGAATGCGTGTACAAGAGGCTTATTGAATCCACCGTAGATCTTTTCGTGTATAGAAGGATCGAAAGTGGTGTTAGAAGGTTGGATTTGCTTATTAGATTTCAGGATAATAGCACTGTCAAAAATCAAATTAACAGAGTCATCATCAGTGAAATCGTAGTCATTGTGATAGAATTTAGAGAAGTTATAGAAATGTACAGTATCTTTAATAACACACTGGAATCTTTCGAAGTCTTCCAAGTATCTCATACCTGAAGCTATAGAACCTTCAATCACAGATTGTGGCCCGATAACCAAAATGGTATCATATACGGTACGACCGCAACCAGGAATTTGGTGGGTGAAAGAGAATGTTACCTGATACGGACCAACACCACCGAATTTGTGAGTACCTGTCCATTGTCTTGTGATATTGGCAGGAATTGGTGGTTGTTCGTATATATAAAGTGGGTTAGCCGCCTGAGGAATCGGACCATCTTTCAGTTTGAAACTGAAAGTCGCGTCATTCACACAAAGTGAATCGAAGTCGGCGATAATTTTTGGTTTAATTACTAAGTTCGTTGCAGAAGCATTGAAAGTAAAGGTTTCAGTACAACCGAAATTGGTAGTTACTGTTAATTTGGTAGTAAAGTTACCGCCGTTAGGACCTTGAGATTTGAACCAGTGGCAAACACCACCGTTTACACCAGCTCTCCAAAGCAAAGGCGTGTTTTTATTACCAATATCTTTTTTGCCATCACCCCAATCCCAAGTGAAAGTACTGATACTATCCAGTGGAACTGATGAGTTGTTAGTTACACAAAGCTGAACACTGTCACAACGTTTAGGTTGTGGTGAAGAGAAGCTCAGGCCTAATGAAGGCTGCACAACTGCAACAGCATTGGTTCTTGTTTTAGTTACACAACCATTACAATCAGTTACCTCTACGGTCATACCATAGGTACCACCCGCAGGATCCTGGAAAGAGTGACAGAAAGAACGAGGACCGTTTCCAGTGAAATCATATCTGGCACCATCGTCGAAAACAACGGTTACTTTACAGATAGACCCACCCGGATCGCCGGATTTACTACTGTCTGTAAAACAGAAACTATTGTTAGAGAAACACTGGGTTTTACTAACAATACGTTTTACATTGATAATTGGTTTTGGTTTAACATTGATTGTGGTCTGCGTGTTACAGGTAGACCCGTTTGGTAATCTCAAAGACAATTTAATGACCTTGTTACCAGGGGTGTTAAATGTAAACGTCGGATCACACAATGCTGTGTTTGTACCTTCTCCGTTGAAGTCCCAGTTGAAGTTAGAAGCCCCTATCGTGTTACACTTAAATAACACAGGTTCTCCAACACAAGGCACTCCTCCGGTGGTAATGTTACATTGGGCATTTACCGAGCTGTACGTCAGAAACGTAGACAGGACAACGGTGAAGACCCTTGCAAAACGGATGATTTTTTGCTTGATATTCATACTTATTTGAGTTTGCATATTAAATTCTTTTCTTAAATTTTCCAAATCTTATTTGATGATGGTTAATTTCCTTACTGTTGTTTGCTTTTCTTTCCCTTTAAACTTGTAAATTACTTTCACAAGATAACTACCTGCCGGAGCATCGTCACCATTAGGTAATTTGCAGTTCCAGGCCTGGTATTTGTTAGTGGTTCTGAACAACACTTCATTTTCAATAGAGTAGATAATAATCTCCACACTTTCCTCTCCCACCAGATTGATAATATAGGTGTCGTTAATTCCATCACCATCAGCCGTTACAGCAGTTGGGATAAAAATACTTGAACTATCTTTAACATAGGTGTACTCAGTTGTTGGGTTAAGTTCTTTAGGTTCTGGCTGAACAGGAGTTTCCTGATTTTCAACTGGCTTTTGTTCCTGAGCAGTTTGTCCGGAACCTGCAGGGGCATCGATTAATGGGAATTCGAAGTTCGCGTCGATGCTGTAAATTGGATCAGGATTGTTGGTGTGATTGATAGCTGGCAGTTCAACTAAAGGCGTTTGACTTTTAACGCCATCGTTGGATGTATTGTAGTTTTTAGAACGGTTAATTCCCGGATTTTGGTCAATTGTCTGGATAGCATCCGGGTTGTTGGTACCTGACAGAACAGGTGATTGTGTTTCTGTAGACTTATTATTGATAGTGCCAGCCTGAGTAGTCTGAACAGGCTCTTCTTTAGCTATCTGATAGGTAACCAGGGCAATTGCTGACACCGCAACCACTGCTATAGCGGCCTTCATCCAAAGCGCCGTTTTTACGGCAGCTCCAGCGATGGCTGAACCTGAACCTATTGAGGCAGAGACACCTTCCCAGACACCCGGAGGAACCTGAGCGGAGCCATTTTCAAGGGAGTCCCTGAAAATGCCATCAAATAATTCTTCTGTTTCTTTTAAGTTTTTCACTTTAAATGTTTTTTTAATACTAAATCCTGTAAATATATTCTGGCTTTATGTAACTGACTCTTACTGGTGTTTTCTGAGATATTGAGCATTTTAGCAATTTCATCATGGTGAAAACCTTCGATGGCAAACAAGTTAAACACTGTTTTGTATCCTTTAGGCATTCCATTAATCAGTTGCATCAGGTCGGCAGCTTTCAATGCTGAAAGCGTATGACTGTCAATTGCTTGTTCGGCAACATCGTCGATGCTGTCAACCATGCTTTCTCTCTGACTTTTCCTGTAAAATTCTATGCTGGTATTAATGAAAATCCGTTTTACCCATCCTTCAAAAGACCCTTTGTGCTCAAATCTTTCCAGATGATTAAACACTTTAATGAATCCTTCCTGAAGAATGTCTTTGGCTTCATCGGTATCCTGAGCATATCTCAGACAAACCGCATACATTTTAGGAGATAATAAGTCAAATAACTCTTTTTGTGCTTTAGGCTGTTTTTCAATACATTGAGCTAAAATCGCGTTTAGTTTATCTGTATGATTTTCTGCCATTTACACTAATTGTAGTATCTGTTACTTATTGGTAGAAGATTTTTTAGGGGGAAAGGTTGCCTGAATGTAAAAAAAATTATTCTTCTGGCTTTAGGCGTTCGATTTGATATCTGTCTTCCAGGGCTTTGAAAGTACTTTCAGAGTAAAAGCCAACGCTTTCAACGGCTTCTACGATTTCCTCTTGAGTAAGTCCTTTAGCAGGTCTTCTGTATCTGACAGCCAACATGTTCTGTTCGCGATTGATCGTATACGAGGTGTAAAGCATATTTAAATTATTATGCAATAATTCTTCGTAAAATTGTTCCAGGTTACTTTCTGGCATCAGACAAACCGGAGAGATGGTCTGAAAGGCAAACACAGGTTCATCTGTTTCAAAATACAACCATGAATTGTCTTTATCGAGTTCCCACAAATCAATATATATTTCAGTATCTCCATTGTATATAACCCATTGTCCATTTTCGGCTCCTCTGGTTTCCAGCGGATTTAAGCCCAAAAAGGCAAAGGTTGATTCAATTAATTCTGAATAAGACTCGAAGTTCATTTTAATAATTTTGAGGGTAGCAAAACTAAATAAATTATATTAATAAATATGTAGACTTTTTCCGTTATTTTTGCACCCAAATTTTTTCAAAATGTCAGTATTAGTAGGTAAAGATTCCAAAGTTATTGTACAAGGGTTCACAGGTAAGGAAGGAACATTCCACGCCTCCCAGATGTTAGAATATGGTACCAATGTTGTCGGTGGTGTTACACCAGGCAAAGGCGGCACTATGCATCCTGAACTCAACAAGCCAATTTTCAACACCGTGCAGGAAGCTGTTAAAGCTACCGATGCCAATGTGTCAATTATTTTTGTACCACCGGCATTTGCCGCTGATGCTATTCTTGAATCAGCTGATGCTGGCATTCAGGTTATCGTATGCATCACTGAAGGTATCCCTACCAAGGACATGGTTAAAGTAAAAGAATATCTGGCTTCTAAAACTTGCACCTTAATTGGTCCGAACTGCCCAGGTGTTATGACTCCAGGTGGCGCTAAGGTTGGTATCATGCCAGGCTTTATCTTCCAACCAGGCAGAATAGGTATCGTTTCTAAATCAGGTACCCTTACCTATGAAGCGGTAGATCAAATTACTAAAGCTGGCTTAGGTCAGAGCACTGCAATCGGTATCGGTGGCGACCCAATCATTGGTACTTCTACTAAACAAGCGGTAGAAATGTTAATGAACGACCCTGACACTGATGGTATCATCATGATAGGTGAAATCGGTGGTGGCATGGAAGCTGAAGCTGCAAGATGGATCAAAGAAAACGGCACTAAGCCTGTTGTTGGTTTCATTGCTGGTCAGACTGCTCCTGCAGGCCGTAGAATGGGCCACGCTGGTGCAATCGTTGGCGGTAAAGACGATACAGCTGCTGCTAAAATGGCTATCATGAGAGAATGTGGTATCCACGTTGTTGAATCTCCAGCCGAAATCGGTGCTAAAATGGTTGAAGTATTAGGCGCTAAAGCAAAAGCTTAATTAACTAAATTTATAACTTAAAGCCTCCCCAAAAGGGAGGCTTTTTTTGTCACTTTATTGTCAGGCTTTTTTTCAGGCCATTTATCAATCCTATATTTGCGCATGCGCTCTATTGTTTTCGTCATTATTGTGTCCTTTTGTTCATCCTTATCAGCACAAAATAACAAACCACTTAAAATCCTTTTTCTTGGAAATAGCTATACAGCTGCCAATAATTTGACTGGTATGTTAAAAGATATGGCAACGCTTGCCGGAGATTCTGTTTTTCAGATTACCTCTGCCGGAAGTGGCCAAACTTTGGCTAACCATGCCGCTCCCGGGAGTCCTTCGATGAACGAAATCAATTCGGGAACGTATAATGTTGTAGTACTGCAGGAACAAAGTCAGATTCCCTCATTTACTGATGCTGAAGTGCAAACATACTTTTTCCCATATGTCAAGTACCTGGATAGCGCCATTAAAGCAGCCAATCCCTGTACCAAAACTGTTTTATACATGACCTGGGGAAGAAAGAATGGCGACGACATGAATTGCGCCAATTGGCCCCCTGTTTGCACTTATGCCGGCATGGATAGTCTTTTGCGCAAACGCTATCTGGAAGCGGCAGTCAGCAATCAATGTATGGTATCACCTGCAGGTGCGGTATGGCGACATATCCGACAAAACTACCCAGAGATAGAATTATATGAGCCAGACAACAGTCACCCTTCTTTCGAAGGCACCTATGCAACTGCTGCAACTTTCTATGCTTCCATTTTTAAGAAATCACCTAGTAACTTTTCTTTAAATTACCATCTTGCCGATTCTACCGTCGAAAAAATAAAAGCTGCTGTTGATGCTGTTGTCTTGCCGCAGTCTGACTTATGGCAATTGGATGCATATAGCACTAAGGCCCAATTTACTCATAACATTTCAGGTGTATATGTCAGCTTTAATAACACATCAAAAAATGCCTTAACATATCAGTGGTTTTTTGGAGATGGAGATACCGCAGAATTAGAACATCCGGTTCATGCATTTGTTCCAGGCAAATACAATATTACCTTAATTGCCAAAGGTTGCCATGGCAATGACACTTTGTTGTATGAATTAAATATGCCTTCAGAAACCTCAGTTAACCATGTAAAAAAAGGCGATCTCTCCCTTTATCCTGTGCCCTCACAATCCTACTTAACATTGGCCACATCCCATGAAGTTGAGGAAATTTGGGCCATTTCAGTACATGGGCAAAGAAAAGAACTGAAGTTTAAAAACGAAGGCAATACAATAACTATAAATATAGATTCTCTCAGTAGCGGTATTTATAGTTTGCTCTTTATATATCCAAATGGAACGAGAACAACAACTGACTTTATTAAAGAATAGATTCAATCAAATTTAACAGTATTTTTAAGTTGTTATCCGGCTTTAGAGCCATATTGATTACCTTTGCAGAAATTTTATGACAGTCCATACCCATTCCAAAACCGAACAATTTATTGAACTTGAAGAACGTTACAACGCTCACAACTACCACCCATTACCAGTGGTACTTGAACGTGGTTTGGGCGTATTGGTTTGGGATGTTGAAGGAAAACAATATTACGATTGCCTATCTGCCTATAGTGCGGTGAATCAGGGTCACTGCCATCCAAGAATCATCAAAGCCTTAACAGATCAGGCACAAAAAATCACTTTAACATCAAGAGCATTTCACAATAATCTATTGGGTGACTATGCTGAGTTTATCACCAACTTTTTCGGATACGATAAAGTATTGCCGATGAACACCGGAGTTGAAGGTGGAGAAACTGCTCTTAAGCTTTGCAGAAAATGGGCTTACGAGGTAAAAGGTATTGAGAAAAACAAAGCAAAAATCCTGTTTGCAGAAAATAACTTTTGGGGGCGAACACTGGCTGCAGTTAGTTCGAGCACCGACCCAACAAGTTATAACAATTTCGGACCATTTATGCCTGGTTTTGAAATCGTACCTTATAACGACATTGAAGCACTCAAGAGTGCTTTAAAAGACCCTAATGTTGCAGGGTTTATGGCTGAACCGATCCAGGGAGAAGCGGGGGTTGTTGTGCCAGATGAAGGGTATTTAAAACAGGTTTCAGACTTATGCAAAGCACACAATGTTTTATTTATAGCAGACGAAGTGCAAACGGGTATTGCCCGAACGGGAAAATTATTGGCCTGCGATTATGAAGGAGTAAAACCAGATATTTTAATTTTAGGAAAAGCTTTAAGTGGTGGCGTATTGCCTGTATCTGCGGTACTTTGTAGCAATGAAATTATGAATACTTTGCACCCTGGCGAACATGGCAGCACTTTTGGTGGCAATCCATTGGCCTGTGCAGTAGCCATGGAAGCATTAAAGGTTATTAAAGACGAAAATCTGGCAGAAAATGCCTTTAAAATGGGTGAGATCTTCAGAGCTGGATTAAAAGCCATTCCTTCTTCTCATATCACTGAAGTAAGAGGTAAAGGTTTATTGAATGCTGTTGTAATCAAACCTTATGGCGATGGCAAAACTGCTTATAACATTTGTTTAGCTTTATTAAAAAATGGCTTATTGGCTAAGCAAACCCACGACCATATAATTCGTTTTGCACCACCACTTACCATTACTGAAGAGCAGGTAAAAGAGTGTATTCAAATTATCGAGAAAACAATTCTTGAAGAAATTGGTGCTTAATTAACGGATCAGGAGAATCTGGCCTGATGCATTATTTTTCTTGATATACGGACCGTTCGGTGTGGTGTAGTTTACCTTCCATAGGTATAAGCCTTCCGGCACATATTCTCCTTTGTAGGTACCATCCCAGCCATCGCTGTCTTGTTGCATATCTTTATCTGTTTCAAAGATCAACTCACCCCAACGGTTATAGATTTGAAAATTGGTAACTGTGATATTTCTACCTCTAGGGCGGAAGTAATTATTGACAAGATCATTTCCTGGCGTGAATGTATTCGCCATAAATAAGTCGCAGTAGTCGGTCTGATAAAACAAGAAAACCGAATCTTTGGTTACACCACAAGGGTTTGTTACGGTAACTTGATATTTACCCCCCTGAAATGCATATATCATACTATCTGTACTACCAGTATTCCATAGATAGGTTGATTTAGGATATGCTGCATTTAAAAATACGCCGCCCCCTTTGCACAATACAGTATCTGATCCAATATTAATTTTAGGAGCGGAAGCAAAAACTATATTGATGGTATCTTTACCAGAGCATTTGCCATCTGTTGCAGTAACCTCATAAGTTCCTCCTTGCGTAATTGTAATGTTTTTGGTAGTTTGTCCAGTGCTCCAGTAATAACTTTGCGAAACAATATTAGCGTCTAGTTGATAAGAGAAGACAGAACAAACAGGAGTATCTCTGCCAATAAAAGGGGCAGGTGTTTTATAGATATTGAATGGTATTATGGTGGTATCTTCGCAATATTTATCTCTTACAATATGGGATAAAGCATAAGACCCTGGGGCCCCATCCGGAATCAGTATCTGATTTACATCTACAGGATAACCTTCAAAAACTCCACCAGGTGAATTAGGGGTTAATTTTACCTGTTGTTTACCTTGACAGTAAAATGAATCTAATCCAGAGAACTTGCTGTCAAGGTCTGGTAAAACAGTAATATCAACTGTATCTCTTCCTTTGCAACCTGTATTGGCAAATGCCACGTGCATTACACGATAGTTGCCGACATTTTTATAAACGTGAGAGACATTTTGGTTGTCGCTGGAATCATTATCCCCAAAATACCATCTGAAATAACTTAGAGTATTATCAGGATTTTTGAAATCAAAACGGTTTTGTGTTAAACACTGAAATGTATCGTTGATTTCGAGACTACCAACGGGACTCGGCAAAACGGTTAAAGGGAAAATAATGGTATCTTTACAAGCGGTTGGTTGACTATTAGAAGTACTTCCCAATTCAAGAATTACATTAAAAGTTCCGGCAACTTTATAACGCTTTTTCATTTTTGAGAAGAAGTTCTCGGTCCCATCTCCATACCACCAATGATAAGTTACGCCAATTGGAAATGGCATTAACAAACCTGTAGCAGAGATTTCAAAGTAATTATCTTCCAGACACTGTGTATCATTAAAACTTTTAAAATCTATATAGGCTACTTTTCTTGGGAAAACTTTTACAGTTCTTTTGAAAGTGTTCGGACAACCTGTTAAACTTGTTTGAGGGATAATTTTTACATCTTTGTAGCCGCCGCCATTTAAGAAATGGTGTGTTACAGGAGAACTGCTTGATGTTCCATCTGGACCAAAATCAAACAGATACGTTAGTCCCGGAATACTAGAGCTAGAAGTATTAGTGAATTCAAAACTATTGGAAACCTGGCAGGAATCGTTGATTTTATAGGTAAAATCGAGTGTAATGTTGTAGGTAGTAAAGGATACTTCTACTGCAGGATTGGAAATAAGATACTGAGTACTGGTATTGGCATTGTCGTGCTCGTAGATGTGAAAATAGTATACCTGCCCTGCTTGCAGCCCTGTAACATTAACGAAGTTAGTACCATCAGCATTGTATACGATAAAGTTATCATTGGCTGCGCCATATGGTGTACCTGTACCAAAAATTGTACTGGCACTATAAACAGAATTATCTGAAGGTACAAAATCAGGAGCAGAACCTTTTCGCCCAACAACAAGTCGGGCTGTGCCATTTCCTGCAATCCAATTTAATTTAACAGCATTGCATTGAAGATTATTGTAGCTAAGAGAAGATGCTTGAACAGTAGGTCGCGCTGCATATCCGGCATACACAAATAGAAAAAATAATCCCGTAAGTAAACCTAGTTTTTTCAAAGCGATTACAAATTTACAAAAATTCTTTAAAACTTAAGCAAATATAAGAAAAATAAACATTATTTTCAAGTTATCACAATATTCTGAGGATCAATCAATTCGAGAGATTTGTACTTAAGTAAAACCTGAGCGGTAGTAACAATATCCTTTTTACAATAGGTACTAATGCGTTCAAGATCATTTAATTGCCAGTAGGTATGCCCCACCATACTTCCATCGATATCATCTTTTGGAGATGGTATTCCAAAGCACTTAGCAAGCACATTAAGTGATGTATAATTTTTATAATCGCCGAACTTCCAAAGCTCCATGGTATCCAGATGTTTTATCTCCCAAGGTTTTTTACCAGCCACATCCAGGATTGAAGGCAATGTAATCCCGTTGATTAGCATTCTACGGCAGATGTAAGGGAAGTCAAACTCCTTTCCATTATGCGCCAAAAGAAGATGTTGATCCTTATTAAATTTAGTATTAAGCAATTCCGCAAACTCAAGTAGCAAAGCTTTTTCGTCGTGCCCTGAGATGGCCTTAACTCTTAATTGAAGACCATTATCAGACTCATGAAAAATACCAAGACCAATAACAATAATTTTCCCAAACTCCGCATAGATTGAGGCCCTTTCGTATAGGGCAGAAGCATTGATTTCAGGATTATTCATGGCTCCAGCTTTCTTTGTCCAAAGCTCCTGCCAGTCCTCGTCGAGCTCGTTAAACGAGGCATACTGAGGCACTGTCTCTATATCGAGCACAAGTATATCCTGAAGTTGAACTTTCTCTAACATAATTTACCAGGAACCACTTGCGCCTCCTCCTCCGGAAGACCCGCCACCGAAACCACCAAATCCTCCTCCTGAAGAACCACCTCCCCATGAGCCACCACCCCATCCGCCACCACCCCAGGGACCGCCACCAAACCAGGTACCACGCGGACCGATGGTCATGCCCCCTCTACGGTTTTTATTCGCCATTATTAGGATGAAAATGATGAAAATAATAAAGATAATGAAGCCCTTTGTAAGTGCATTTTTAAGTGGCTTAGGCATGACATCGTTGTACTCTCCTTTGGCCAGTGACATCAATATGTCCGTCGACTCATTGACTGCTTCGTAATAATCGCCCCTTTTAAGATTAGGCACTAAAGTCGTTTCAATGATGCGCTTACACATCAAATCAGGAATAGCACCTTCCAAACCATAGCCGGTTGAAATATTCACACCACGCTTTCCGTTTTCGCCACCTGTGGCAATTACTATCACCACACCGTTGTCTTTTTTAGCCTGACCAATCCCCCATTTATGAATAATTTCAGTGCCAAACTCAGATGGTGTCAGGTCGTTAAAATCATCAACTATTACGACAGCAATCTGATTAGAAGTACTGTCGTTAAAGCGATCTAACTTAGCTTCTATATCGGCAGCATCACTGGCACTTAAAAAATTACCAGAGGCTGTTAAATCGTTGTACAGTCGGGGTGGATTAGGTGCATTAGGAACAGAACCAGCCTGAGCCCATAGCACATCTGAAGCAAATGAAAGCAAGAGTATGAGATATACCCTGAGCGATCGGAATAAAGTATTATTCACCAAAACTGATTTCATTGCTTAGTTCGTTTTTATCGTCAGAAGCTCTCGGAAAAAAGTGCTTCAATTGTTCACCTGTCATGTCGATGCCTATCATCAAACCATTTAGAAAACGGCCTTGAGCAAATTCAGCCGACATCTCTTTGGAGATGGCGTCCCAGAAGCCTTCTGGCACTTTGCTATTAATCCCAGCGTCTGCTATTATGGCAAATTGTTTATCGGACACTGCCAGGTAAAATAACACCCCGTTTCTGAGGACAGTCTCGTGCATCTTAAGTTTGGCAAAAACGGTCTGACCGCGCATCATGACATCTCCCTTGAACGTATCTTCTATATGCACGCGTATCTCTCCGGAGGTGCGTAATTCGGCCTCGGCGATACAGCGCTGAATGTCTTCGCGCTCAGACTGACTTAAGAAATTTTTAGCGTTCACTTTATTGTTTCGCTTTCATGCCTTTGATATCCGGTGCATCTTCTGCTCCGGCAGAGGCACTAAAGTAGGCACGTTTCTGAAAACCAAAGATACCAGCCCAGATATTTCTTGGGAACATTCTAATTTGGGTATTATAGTCCTGAGCCATTTCGTTAAAGCGTCTTCTTTCAGTTGCAATACGGTTCTCCATCCCTTCGTATTGAGTTTGTAAATCTCTAAAAGATTGTACAGCCATTAACTGAGGATAGCTTTCCGAAATTGCCATCAAACGACCAAGCGATGACCCAAAAGCATCCTGTGCTTTCTGGAATTCAGCCAGTTTTTCTTCGGTTAAATTGCTGGCGTCAACTTTAATGCTGGTAGCTTTGCTGCGCGCTTCGATAACTGCTGTCAGTGTGCTTTTCTCATACTCGGCCCCACTTTGAGCGATTTCAAACAAGTTTTTGGTTTTATCCATACGAGCCTGATAAGCCACTTCAACATTCTTCCACTGACCGGTAACAGCTTCATCTTTTTTCCCTAAAGAATTAAATGTTGCACATCCGTTGAAAGCAATTAATACAATTAGTCCTAAAACGACTAATAATGCGATTGTTCCTTTTTTCATATACTGAGTAATTTTAATTCAAAAATAGATGAAAACTGCTGTAGCAAAACTTGTTTCAGTTCAGCCATATCAATTTTTCGATTAAGTTCTGTTTCCATACTGCATACTGCCTTATCTTGTATGCCACAAGGAATAATATTATTAAATAATCCAAGATCCGTATTAACGTTTAAAGCCAGTCCGTGCATGGTGATGTGTCTGCTACATTTTATTCCTATGGCTGCAATCTTGCGTTCATTAGTAGTGCCCTTCCCTATCCAGATACCAATGCGGTCTTCGATGCGTTCCGACTCTATGCCATATTCGCGTAAAGTTCTTATAATGCATTCTTCGATATTAAAAACGAATTTCTTTACGCCGAGATGCATTGGTTCTAGATCAAATATCGGATAGACAACAATTTGGCCCGGACCGTGATAGGTAATATCACCGCCTCTTTCGATATCAAACACATCGATTGCTTTCTGTTTGAGTTCTGCCTGAGACAGTAGAAGATTTGATTGATTAGCGCTTTTCCCAAGCGTGTATACGTGAGGGTGTTCGCAAATTAACAGATGGTGTTTAGGGTGTTTTCCTTCTATCTTTTCTTGAATTGCCAAATGAAACAATTCCTTCTGCATTTGCCAGGCATTGCCGTATTCAATTAGACCGAGATCGTGGAGTTCCACTTTAAACATAGTACAAATATAAGAGCAAAACTAATACAAAAACCTCTTGAGTATTAGAGACATAAAAATAGTGTACAATAAACGTTTAAACAGTCTAATAAGATCAATATTTCTTTTCAAGAAAGCTGATAGTTGGTTGAATGTGTGTTTATTTTTGGGGAAGAAAGTGGGGGAATAGGTGATTTCGTTAAGCACCTTCCAGGTCTTAGACCTGGAGGGTGTTACAAATTGGACATTTTGCAACATCGTGTCCGCGGGCCGGACAGTATTCGCGTCCGTAAAATATAATTTGCAAATGGGCCTTGTTCCACAAATCTTGTGGTATCAGGCGCTTTAAATCTTTCTCGGTTTGCTCGACATTTTTACCGGAACTTAACTTCCATCTGGCAGCTAATCGGTGAATATGCGTATCTACCGGAAAGGCAGGATAGCCAAAGGCTTGAGACATCACCACAGAAGCAGTTTTATGCCCAACGCCTGGCAAGGCTTCTAAAGCTTCGAAAGTATCTGGCACCTGGCCACCGTATTGTTCGTTGAGGATCACACTGAGTCCGTGAATGGCCTTGGATTTTGCTGGAGATAATCCGCAAGGTTTAATGATTTCTCTGATCTGATCAATACTCAGTTTCACCATATCTTTCGGGTTGTCTGCAGCAGCAAACAAAAGCGGTGTAATGGTATTCACCCTGGCATCAGTGCACTGGGCCGATAACAAAACAGCTATCAATAAAGTATAGGGGTCTTTGTGATCCAAAGGTATTGGCACTTCTGGATAAAAGCGCTCAAGCGTTTCTAATATATAAGTTACTTTCTCTTTTTTATTCATTCGTCTGAAATCAACGACCATCGCCATCAAGTAAATTGCCTAAGCCACCAAGAATTGAACCTTCTTCTTTTCTGTTGCCATAGCCGTATGCCAAAACTCTTGACGCTAAACGACTGATTGGCAAACTTTGGATCCAGACTTTACCGGGACCTTGGAGCGTTGCAAAAAACAATCCTTCACCTCCAAAAATGGTGTTCTTGATGCCTCCTACAAATTGAATATCGTAAGTGACAGTTTGGGTAAATGCCACGATACAACCAGTGTCAATTTTTATGAGCTCGCCTGCTTGTAGTTCGCGTTCAATCACATGACCGCCGGCATGAACGAATGCTAGACCATCACCTTCCAGTTTCTGCATGATAAACCCTTCGCCTCCAAACAAGCCGGTACCCAGTTTTCGCTGAAATTCTATACCAACTTCTACACCTTTAGCAGCGCATAAGAAGGCATCTTTCTGGCAGATGACTTTACCATTGTGTCGGTACAAATCCATCGCAATAATTTTGCCCGGATAAGGTGCCGCAAAAGTGACTCTCTTTTTGTTATAACCAATATTGGTGTAGGCGGTCATGAACAAGCTCTCACCCGTCAACAAACGCTTTCCAGCCGACATCAATTTACCGAAAATACCGGTATTTTGTTTGGACCCATCTCCAAAGATAGTTTCCATTTGAATATCCTGATCCATCATCATAAAGCTGCCGCTTTCAGCTATGGCAGTCTCTTGTGGATCCAGTTCAATTTCGACGCATTGCATCTCTTCTCCTAAAATGCGGTAGTCTATTTCGTGATCGTTAATCATGTTGCAAATATCTAAAGCTTACGAATATGTTTATTTTTAAATCGACCAATCGATGACAGATTGGTATCAATTATTCTTAGTGCACTTCTATCTCATCTACAAAAATAAAGGCATCTCCACCAGCACCCGGATGCCAGTCAGGTAATTTGCCGTAGTTCTCTGCAAAGACTTTGATATAGCGAACATTTGACTTTTTAATTTTGAAAAGAAAAGGGTCTCTGGACGTGAACATCTCTTTTTCATAAGTATTCAAATAGTCGCCTGCCGTGATGGATTCAAAATTAACACCATCCACAGAGCCAAATACCTCTACAAATCGAGGATAGAAAATCCACGAACGACGGTCTTCCATAAAGCCCACTTCTATGGTGTCAATTTCCATCACTTTTTTAAGATCGATGATCACTTCAAAATTCTGCGATTGGAACCCTTGCCATCTGCCCTTTCTCCAGTCAACATCCCCCTTTAATCCATCTATTAATCCTTGTTTACCACCAGCAGTATATTGTTGATTATAGGCACAATTGTATATCACTTCATAATCGTTGGAGTATTGATAAAACCTTGCAATGGCGGGCATACTAACACGTCCTCTACCATCAATTTCCACCACTTTTAGTAAACAAGATTGACTAATTAATAATGTATCCCCCTTGATATATTCTTTTGAATTTTTATCTGGATTAGAACCATCTAAAGTGTAATAAATTTTATTGTCTAGACTATAAATGCTGTAACTATTATTGGATGTTAATGTGATTTTTTGAGAACCTTTAAAGACTTCGGAATTAGAGTTGATTACTGGCGCAGGAATCACTAGATTCCTTTCAAAATCCGCATCCCCATCTGAAAAAACATTCCATCCAAAATAATACCTGTTTCTGCTTCCTAAATCAAAGTAATTCCTTTCTGATAGATTACTGTTTTCAATAACTTTCTGTGTAGGTTGTTTTTTGTAAAACACTGCTATTTCATCACCTTGAACAAAATGCACCGAATCAAACAACATATTACCATACATCATGGTTTTAACAGATGGGTCTGCAGGATAGAAACCCATAGCGCTGAACACATACCAGGCGCTCATCTGACCACAATCTTCGTTACCTATTAGACCATCAGGCGTAGGTCGATAAAACTCTTTACAGATGCGCTTCACGTATTTTTTAGTGGAATCGATGTTATTAAACAGGTAGGCCACGTGGTGACTGGGCTCGTTACCATGGGCATACTGACCAATTAAACCTGTGATATCGGCCTGTTCTCTGCCGCTGGTTTTCGGACTGGTATTAAACAGTTTTGAAAGCAACTTGTAATTGCCAAACACTGCCCCTTTTTGGTGTTGTACAGCAAAGGTATATTGCCAGGCATTGGCTTCAG
>JACCDI010965120.1_pt1 | contig 35558 bp, 34 predicted proteins | sample 7442791 | NCBI WGS metagenome assembly JACCDI01 (sample SAMN15323434, study PRJNA562643) | freshwater metagenome | isolation source: river surface water | place: USA:Blue River Watershed | collected 2017-08-15 | reverse complement strand
GTCGAGCCGCCGGAAGGGCATTGGGTTTTCTTTGCAATCGAATTTGATACAGTTATTGTTCCTATATGAAACTAGTTGGCCTCGCACCCGCCGTTTTACTGATTGCCCAACACAAGGCGATCTCGATTTCCGAGTTGGTCCATCTCTATCAACAGATGGGTTTCGGGGGTGCGCGCAGCTGCCGCAAATTGATTCACCGGCTCGAGCGGCTCGAGTTGATCGAAATCGCGCCTGGGGCCCGTGGCGATCGTCGCGAGAAGGCTGTCGAACCCACTCCGCGCGCGATGCAGATGTTGGGGGAGCTCAACGGCTTGCTTGACCACATTTTGGGCCGGTCAACCGCTCCATCGAATGTCCGATTGACGCAAACGGGGCGTCAGGGCGAATCCGTGTCGGCCTAACTCAAGGCTCCTCGACGAGGTAGCCGCGTGCGCGCAACAGATCGAGCACGCCATTCTTTTTGAAAAGCTCCGTGATCGGCACCACTGCCAAAGAAATCGAGTGGTTCTCGAGAGACTCATAGACGAGCTGCAGCCATTGCTCGTCAAACTGACGTCGGATGTCGGCGACGCGCGGGCTTTGCATCAGCGCCGACCAGCAGGTTTCCTGCTGCGCTAGCGCATTCGATGATCGCAAGCCAGCGACGTCGCCGAGCGACCAATCCTCCGCGCGCTCGCGCGCCAGCGCGAGATCGAACTCGAGGCGATCGAGCGTGGATTTCATGCAGGCGAGTTCGGCAGCGCGCGGAATTTGCGCCACTTCCGCCAAGGTCGCTTTCGGGTCGTCAATGCGCAGCTCAGGCTGTACGATCTTGACCTTGTTCTTGCGCGCGAGTTTCTCGACTGCTTTGTTGACGTCGTTGCGCGAGGTCAGGCCGCTGCGTGAGACCGCTTCGCGCCACAACTCCCCGGCGGCGAGTACCGGCCGGCGCTTTAGCATGTCGGTATCACGCGGCGCATATTTTTGACGCAATCTCTCGAAGCGCGCGTAAAGATCCGGCGGAAGAACGGCTTGCAATGACTGTTTATCTTCGTTGCCGCGCAGCTTTCGATATTGGAAATAGAGTTGCACGGCCGATATGGGGCCGATGTCGGCGTCGACCTTGCTGCTAGCGGGAATCAAGCGATCGGCACGAGAGAGCACGCGCTCGACTTCCCGCGAGCGCCACTGCAGTTTCTTCGGCAGCGGGCTTAAGGTGCCCAAGATATACAGGGTGTTGTCGCCGTTGCGGACCTTCCAGAGGCCAGGCCCCGCCGCTTCGCCAACCACTGTGACTTCTTCGACGACCGGATCGTTGATGACCACGTTGTTAGCATCTACCTGAATATCGAGCGTCGCATTCGAGATCGGCAATTCCTGCGGAACCGCCCAACCGATCGATGGCGCAAGCATCGATATCGACAACAGCAGGAAGGCGAATCCGTTCGCGAACCTGTTCATGCTGACCTCAAGCTTTGAGAGCGACCAATACCTCATCGAGCATCTTCTTCGCATCGCCGAACAACATGCGGTTGTTGTCGCGGAAGAACAGCGGATTGTCGACGCCCGCATAGCCGGAGGCCATCGAGCGCTTCATGACGATCGACGTCTTGGACTTCCAAACCTGCAGCACCGGCATGCCGGCGATCGGGCTGTTCGGATCATCCTCGGCCGCCGGATTCACGATGTCATTTGCACCGATCACCATCGACACGTCGGTCTCCGGGAAGTCGTCGTTGATCTCATCCATCTCGAGGACGATGTCATATGGCACTTTAGCTTCGGCGAGTAGCACGTTCATGTGGCCCGGCATACGACCGGCAACCGGGTGAATGCCGAAGCGGACATTCACGCCCTTCTCGCGCAGCAATTTGGTGATTTCATAGACGGTGTGCTGCGCTTGCGCGACGGCCATGCCATAGCCTGGCACGATGATCACGTTCTTGGCGGATCGCAGAAGCTCGGCGGTTTCCACGGCGCTCACAGCGACCACTTCGCCGGCGGGTTGATCGCCCGCAGCCGCCGCTGGGGTCGAACCACCGCCCGTGCCGAAGCCACCCGCGATCACGCTGATGAAGTTGCGATTCATCGCGCGGCACATGATGTACGAGAGAATCGCGCCCGAAGAGCCAACGAGCGCACCGGTCACGATCAACAAATCGTTCGCGAGCATGAATCCCGTCGCAGCGGCCGCCCAACCGGAATAACTGTTGAGCATCGAAACGACGACCGGCATATCGGCACCGCCGATCGCCATCACCATGTGGATGCCAAAGAGCAGCGCAATGATCGTCATGATCGCAAGCGGCAACATGCCCGCATCGACATCGTGCGCAGCCAAAAATTCTGCGCCGAACCAGATCACGGCCAGCAGCGCGATCAGATTGAGCCAGTGTCTTGCGGGCAGCAACAGCGGCTTGCCACCGATTTTTCCCGAGAGCTTGCCGAAGGCGATGATCGATCCTGAGAAGGTGACCGCGCCGATCAAAATGCCGATGTAGATTTCGACTTCATGAATGGCTTTTTCGGCGCCCGTGTAGACGATCGAGGTGTCAACGTAACTCGCGAAGCCCACGAGACAGGCAGCAAGTCCGACGAGACTGTGCATCAACGCGACGAGCTCGGGCATCTGCGTCATCTGCACCTTGCGTGCAGCATAAACGCCGATTGCGCCACCAATGGCCAGTGAGCCGATGATCCAGGGTAGACCCGCGGCGGTAACGCGCGGCCCGAGCACAGTGGCGACGACGGCGATGGTCATGCCGAGCATGCCGTAAAAATTGCCGCGCCGAGACGTCTCGGCATTCGACAAACCACCGAGGCTCATGATGAAGAGGATGGTCGCGCCAATGTAGGCGACGGTTGCGAGATTTTCCGACATGTCCGTGGCCTCTTATTTGCGGAACATCGCCAGCATGCGTCGCGTGACCGCGAAGCCGCCGAACATGTTGATGGCAGTGAGCGTGAGCGCCGTGATTGCCAAGCCCAATATCAATTCATTGGGTCTGTCGCCACCACCATCGGTGAGCGGAGGTGCAACCTGAACGAGCGCACCGACGGCGATGATGCTCGAGATCGCGTTGGTCACGCTCATCAGCGGCGTGTGCAGCGAAGGCGCCACATTCCAGATGACCATGTAGCCGATAAAGCAGGCGAGTACGAACACCGTGAAGTGCGCGACGAACGAGGGCGGAGCGTAGGCGCCGACCAACCAGAAGAGCAGGGCGCCAACGCCAAACACGACGGCGAGTGCTTTGCCCGACATCGGCTCGCCACCGCCACCGTGACCGTGTGAGGATTTTTTGGCAGCCGGCGCGGGAGCGGCAGCCGCTGCTTTGGCGGCGGGTGGTGCGACCGATAGGCGCGGCGGCGGGGGCGGCCAGGTGATTTCACCTTGCTTGATCACCGTGGCGCCACGAATCACCTCGTCATCGAAGTTGACATCGATACGACCATCTTTGGTTTTGCAGAGCTCTTCGATCAGGCGCAGCAAGTTGGTCGCGTACAGCGTCGATGCTTGTTTGGCGAGGCGGCTCGGCAGGTCGGTGTAGCCGATGATGGTCACCCCCTCGCGAACCACCACTTCACCTGGCACGGTCAGTTCGCAGTTGCCACCTTGTTCGGCAGCCAGATCGACGATCACGCTGCCGGGACGCATCGATTTGACCATCTCCGTGGTGATCAACTTCGGTGCGGGTTTGCCCGGAATGAGTGCCGTCGTGATGATGATGTCGACGTCGGCCGCTTGCTTGGCAAAGGTCGCGCGTTGAGCGAGTTGGAACCCCTCGCTCATGACTTTGGCATAACCACCGACGCCGCTACCTTCTTCTTGATAATCGACCGGGACGAACTCGGCGCCCATCGACTTAACCTGATCGGCTACTTCGGGTCGCGTGTCGTTGGCGCGCACGATGGCGCCCAAACCCACTGCGGCACCGAGTGCCGCGAGGCCCGCAACGCCGGCGCCGATGACGAAGACTTTGGCGGGCGGTACCTTGCCTGCCGCCGTGATTTGGCCGGTGAAGAAGCGCCCAAAATGGTGAGCTGCCTCGATCACGGCACGATAGCCTGCGATGTTGGCCATCGACGAGAGGGCATCCATTTTCTGCGCGCGTGAAATGCGCGGCACGCTGTCCATCGCGAGCACGGTGAGTTGGCGCGCGGCCATCGCCTGCATCAATTCCGGGTTTTGTGCTGGCCAGACGAAGCTGATGACCGTGGTGCCGGGGCGCATCGCGGCCACTTCCGTCGCCGTGGGAGCGCGAACTTTGAGGATGACATCGGCTTGGGCGAACAGCGCTTCGACGTTGTTGGCGACAGTGGCGCCGGCGGCGACGTAGGTGTCATCGGCAAAGTTGGCCAGAGCGCCCGCGCCGGTTTCGATGGCGACCGAGAATCCGAGTTTGCGCCACTTTTCGACGACATCCGGAACGGCGGCGACGCGCTTTTCGCCAGGGTAAATCTCACGCGGAATACCGATGGTCAACGACATGGGAACCTCAGGGTCGCAGCGGGCAGGCCGGATGATACGACGTTCACGTTTTTGCCGTTGAATCTCGTCGCGGGACTGCCTATCTTAAGGGACCGATGAGTGCTGCCGATCACGAGGACCTGCGCATCGTTGCCCGCCCCGCCGAAGGGGTGAGTCTGCAACAGCCGGTGCTGCGCACCGACGTCTCCGGTATGCCGCTCGAATGGATCGACTACCGCGAAGCGGCGCGGCTCTATCACCAAGAGCAGGTCGCCTACACCTGCGGCACGCCGATCATCCGGCTGTATGGCGGCACCAACGCCCTGACGGGGCAGCGCACGGTGCTCGAGGTCAACTCGATCATTGCCACCCGAGGCCAGAGTGGCAACCCGGGTCATTTGCGTCAGGACTACGTCCCGCCACTCAATAATCAAACCTTGTTCCGCCGCGACGCGTATCTTTGTCTGTATTGCGGGCAGCGTTTTCCGACGCGCGAATTATCGCGAGACCATGTGCGACCGTTCAGCCAAGGCGGGCGCGACGTCTGGACCAATGTCGTCACGGCCTGTCGTCGCTGTAACAACTTCAAGGCCTGGCGCACGCCCGAGCAAGCCAAGATGCAGCTGCTCGCCGTGCCATTCACGCCCACTTACGCCGAATACATTTTCTTGAAAGGGCGTCGGGTGCTTTTCGACCAGATGGAATATCTGCTCGCCCATTTCCCGCGCAGCAGCCCCTTGCACGGCCGCATCCGCCAATTCTTCAGTTGACCCGCGTCGACTGAAGTTCTCTCAAGGCCATATTTCGTGATCCATCTCGTCGACGCGTCGGTCTACATATTCCGTGCCTATTACTCCATGCCGCCCGACATGCTCGATCGCGACGGAAATCCTGCTCATGCCGTCTTTGGCTTTGCGCGATTCTTAGGGGATCTCATCGAGAGAGCGAAGCCTGCGTATCTGGCGGTCGCTTTTGACGAAAGTTTGACCACGTCGTTCAGAAATCGGATCGATCCAAGTTACAAAGCCAATCGCGAACCGGCGCCGCCGGATCTGAAATTGCAGTTCGAAGGCTGCCGCGAGTTTTGTCGTCATCTTGGTGTCGCCAATTTCGGCAGTGGTGAGTATGAAGCCGATGACATCATCGGCACCTTGCATGCGAAGTTGCGTCGCGAGGGCATCGCCTCTACGGTCGTGACTCGCGACAAAGATCTCGCGCAGCTGATTTGCGAGGGCGACACCTACTGGAACTACACCGAAAATCTTCGGCTGCAGTATGACGATATCGAAAATCATTTCGGCGTAGCGCCCGAGCGTTACGCGGACTATCTCGCCTTGACGGGCGATGCCGTCGACAACATCAAAGGCGTGCCCGGCGTCGGCCCCAAAACGGCCGCCGCTTTGCTCAAAGAATTCGTGTCACTCGAGGAGCTCTACGATAACCTCGACATGGTGGCAAGATTACCGATCCGCGGCGCAGCAAAGCTGCCAGAGAAATTGTTGACGCACCGGGAGGCGGCATTTTTGGCCCGCCGCTTGACGGAAATCGTTCGTGATGCGCCCATCGAGACGACGCGTGAAGAGTTGCGACCGGCAGCGCCAGATCGAGCAGCTCTCGAAGAGTTCTTCGATCGACATCAGTTTGGGCCGATGCTGCGTCGTCAGAGCGAGCGACTCTCGGCTCTGTACTCGGCATCGAGACCGTCCTGATGCGTCTGCGGTTTCTATTGCCGGCATATTGGCCACTCTGGGGCGCGTTGGTGTTGTTGCGACGACTGGCGCGTCGCGACTATCCGAAGTTATTGCGATTCGGCGCCAAGGTTGGCGGTTTCGCGTATCGACTACCTCTCCCGCAGAAATCGGTCGTCGATCGAAACCTTCGCTGGTGTTTTCCCGATTGGACATCGGAGCAGCGAGCGCGGGTCGCTAAAGAACATTTTCGCGACTCGGGCATTACGCTTTGCGAGACGGCGCTTGCTTGGTTCGCTGATCGAGATCGTTTGCTGTCCTTGGCGGAATTCGAAGGACTCGACGAGCTCGATCGTCATCGCGCCGAAGGTCGCGGCGTCATTTTGCTCGCAGCCCATTTCACGACGCTCGAAATCGGGGCGCGGCTGGCAACGGCCGTTCGTGAGGTACACGCCGTCTATAAGCCTTCCAAGAATTTGCTGCTCACCGAGTTCTTCCGTCGTTATCGTGGCGCCGTCTCGGCTGGGATGATTGCGAGCGATGATATTCGCAGCATGGTGCGCGTGCTCAAGCGAGGCGGTGTCGTATGGTACGCGCCGGATCAGGCGTTCCGTGGCAAAGGCGCCGAGGAAGTCCTGTTCTTTGATCATCCGGTAGCAACCAACACGGCCACGTCGCGTTTGGCAGAGCTCACCGGCGCCGTGGTGATGCCGTATTTCGTTGAGCGCTTGCCCGGTAGTACAGGCTATCGGGTTCGTATCGGCCCGGCGCTTGCAGGCGTTCCTTCGGGCAACAGCGTGGCGGATGCGCGTTTGCATCACGAACTGATCGAAGCGGAGATTCGGCGGATACCATCGCAATATCTTTGGCTGCACAAGCGATTCAAGCGCTTGTCGGTGGATCCTTACGTATAAATCGATAGTGATCGGAGGCGGCATGCAGAAGAACATCGAATCGGTGCTGATCGAGAAGCGATGTTTCGAGCCCCATCCGACTTTCGTTAAAACAGCGCGCATCGGTCCGGACGAGTTGGCCCGTCTGCGTGAATTGGCGAGTCGCGATCCCGAGGGCTATTGGGCGCAACTCGCGCGCATTCACTTAGTTTGGCAAAAGCCCTTCACGGTGACCCTCGATCGATCGCAGGCGCCGAACTACCGTTGGTTCACGGATGGCAATCTGAACGTCTCGTGGAATTGTCTCGACGTTCATCTCGAGCAGCACGCCGACAAAACGGCGATCATCTTCGAGGGCGAGCCCGGCGATGTGCTTACGCTGACCTATCGCCAATTGCACGCCGAGGTCTGCCGTTTTTCCAATGCTTTGTTGGCTCGCGGGATCGGCAGCGGTGATCGGGTCGTGATCTATATGCCGCTCGTTCCCGAGGCGGTGATTGCGATGCAGGCCTGCGCGCGTATCGGTGCCATTCATTCAGTGGTGTTCGGCGGTTTTTCTTCGGTGTCACTCAAAGATCGCATCGAAGATGCGGGGGCGGTCTGTGTCATCACGGCCGACGGTGGCCGACGGGGTGGCAACATCGTCGAGTTGAAAGCAGCGACGGATAAGGCACTCGCTGAAGGATGCCCGAGTGTGCGTGACGTGATCGTCTTACGCCGCACCGGCGCTGCAGTGCCGATGAAATCAGGGCGAGATCATTGGTGGCACGAGCTTGTCGACGGGATGTCGACAGAGTGTGCGCCGCGATGGGTGGATGCGGAGCACCCGCTTTTTCTGCTGTATACATCGGGCTCTACCGGTAAGCCCAAAGGGATTCAACACTCGAGTGCGGGATATCTGCTCGGCGCTAAGCTGACGAATCTTTGGGTCTTCGACCTGCAAGCGTCCGATGTCTTTTGGTGTACCGCAGATGTGGGCTGGATCACGGGGCATAGCTACGTTGCTTACGGACCGCTCGCGGCGGGCGCAACCATTGTGATGTACGAGGGCGCGCCCACTTTTCCCGACGGGGGACGCTTCTGGCGTATTTGCGAGCAACACGGCGTCACTATCTTCTACACCGCGCCGACGGCTATTCGCGCGCTGATGAAGCTCGGCGACGATATTCCCGCACGGTACGATTTGTCGCGACTGCGTTTGCTTGGCAGCGTGGGTGAACCCATCAATCCTGAAGCGTGGATGTGGTATCACCGTGTGATCGGTCGAGAACGATGTCCGATCGTCGACACGTGGGGCAGACCGAGACGGGTGCCATTTTGATTTCACCTTTGCCCGGGGTGACTGCCACCAAGCCCGGATCTTGTACGCAACCCTTGCCTGGCATCGAGGCCGATATCGTCGATGACGAGGGTCGCAGCGTGACGACGCCGGACGCAGGGGGTTATCTCGTCATTCGAGAGCCGTGGCCTTCGATGCTGCGCACCATTTGGGGTGATAACCAGCGCTACCTCGATACGTATTGGTCGAAGTTCCAAAACCGTTACTACGTCGCCGGCGATAGCGCGCATCGAGACGCAGAGGGTTACTTCTGGATCATGGGTCGTATCGATGACGTCTTGAACGTAGCGGGTCATCGCTTGGGTACGATGGAAATCGAGTCGGCGCTCGTCGCCCATCCGCGCATTGCAGAGGCCGCGGTCGTGGGTCGAGCGCACGAGATCAAGGGCGAATCCGTGTTTGCGTTCGTCGTGTGTCGCGGCGAGAGACCAACGGGCGACACGCGCGCGTTCGAGAAAGAATTACGTGACTGGGTAACCGAACAATTGGGTGCGATCGCCAAACCCGATGACATTCGCTTTGCCGACAATCTGCCCAAGACGCGCTCCGGCAAGATCATGCGTCGTTTGTTACGAGCGATCGCGCGCGGTGAGCCGATTACGCAAGACATCAGCACCTTGGAGAATCCAGCCATCATCGATCAGCTACGAGGATGACCTGCTGATTTAGCGAATCAGACTCATTCTAAAAATTTAAAACAACCTCGTTGTGGTGGCGGGGCGACACTGTGGTGTGGGGGGTTACATCCTCGAAATGTTGTGGGATAAAGTCATGTCAGAAGGACGAATTGATAGTTGCCTAACGGATATCCGTCCGCAGGCGATGCCAACGGGGAGTAAAACATGAGTCTGAAGAAGGTGCCGCTTGCGGCATTGTTGTCGATGGGTGCCGGTGCCCTTGCGGGCCAAGCCGGTTATGCACAATCGGAATCTGCAACGGCGGGTCCTGCTCTCGAAGAGATCGTGGTGACCGCTCGTAAGCGTGAAGAGTCGCTGCAGGAAGTGCCTCTCGCCGTAACGGCGCTGTCGGCCGCGGACATCACTAACCGCCAAGTCAATTCGATCGACGATCTCGCAAAGTTTGCGCCGGGTCTCGTGTTCTCTCGCTCCTTCGGTCGTTCCAACGAACGCCCCGTGGTGCGCGGTTTGGCGAGCGTGCTCGCGGGCACCAATGCCACGGTCGAAACCGGCGTCGCGTACTTCGTCGATGGCGTGTACTACCCTGGCGACATTCAGACTTTGGATATGGCCGAAGTCGAGCGCGTCGAAGTCATTCGTGGTCCGCAGAGCGCGCTCTATGGCCGTAACACGTATGCCGGTGCGATCAACTTCATCACCCGTCGTCCGGGCGATGAAATGAAGGGCTCGGTCAGTGGTGGCGCCGATGGCGACGAACGCCAGATCAGCGGTCGCTTGAGTGGCCGTTTGTCCGACAGCTTGACCGGCAGTTTGTCGGCTCGCTACATGGATTTCGACGGTCAATGGAAGAACGAGTTGACCGGCAAGACCATCGGTGACGAAAACAGCGTCTCGTTCGGTGGCACGCTCAACTTCCAGCCGACCGACAACGTCGAACTGCGTTTGCGCGCTGCGCACAACCGCGACCGTGACGGTACGCGTCCGTTGTTCTACCAGTCGCCGGAGTTCAACAACTGCGCGCCGGGCACACGTTCGCTCGCGTCATTCCGACTGACCGGTTCGACGAACCGCAATCAGTATTTCTGCGGCGAAGTGACTCCTCGTCCGATTTATCTGAACGATGCGCCAGTGACTCAGCCGATCGTTCAAGTTCCGGGCATTCCGAATGTGAACTACCTCGTGCCCGCAACGCCGAACGGTGTCTATGACACGCGCCAAGGTACGGCCTTCTCGGGCGTTCATCGCGATCTCGATTTGTTGCTCGCCTCATTGAGCTGGGACATCAACGGCTCGGGCTACACCGCGAGCCTCAATGCGGGTCGTCGTAGTGATGACCGCAAAACCGGCTCGGATAGCGATCACTCGTCGATGAACATCATCGGTGCCAACGTCAACGGTGTGCAGCCGCTGGCTTCCGGCGCGAGCTCGGCTGTCGACAAATACCGCGACTGGTCGGTCGAAGCCAAGATCGAATCGCCGCAAGATCGCCGCTTCCGTTGGTCTGTGGGTGCCTACCACTTCGACTGGGAGCAGAAGCAACATCGCGTCGATTTCGCGAGCCTCAATGGTCAGGATCGACCGGAGAAGGTTTACACGATCGAGAACGACGCCGTGTTCGGTTCGATCGAGTTTGACTTCACCGACAAGCTCTCCGCTTCAGCCGAAGTTCGGCGTGCCGAAGAGCAGAAGGGGCAGATTGATTACACGCCGGTCGTCAACTTGCAGGGCGGTCCAACGACGGTGCTGTACGATTCGGCTCTGCGTGGCAATGACACGTGGAAGTCCACCACGCCGCGCGTGACGGTCAACTACAAGGCCGCTGATGATCTGACCTTCTATGCGAACTACGCCAAGGGCTACAAGCCGGGCGGATTCAACGGTGCGATCGCCATCACCAACGGTCGTCCGCAAGACGAGTCCTTCGATCAGGAAGAGTCGGTCAACTACGAAGTCGGTATGAAATCGACTTGGATGGATAACCGCCTCATCTTCAACGTGGCGGTGTTCAAGATGGACGTTACGGCGATCCAGTTGACCACGCCGATTCAAGCCTCGACTGGTGCGGTCACTTCGATCTCCACCAACCAAGGTGACGGTGAGGTGAAGGGTTTCGAAGTCGAGACGAAGTTTGCAGCCACCGAGGAGCTGACTCTCGGATTCAACTACGCTTTGGCCGATACCGAGTTCACCAAGGGTTGTGACGACATGCAGTTCACCATCACGAGTGGTGGCGGCATCTTCAACCCGAACGATCCGAACTCGACCGCGCGTAACTTGAACGGTCAGGGCAGTTGCTCGATTGCTGGTAATGAGTTCCCGCTCGCTGCCAAGCACACGGCGTCCGTGACGGCCGACTTCGTTCGTCCGGTATTCGGCGGAGATTACGAGTTCTACTTCAATAGTGACCTTTCCTACACCAGCAAGAAGTGGGTGCAGGTGCACAACCTCGCTTACTCGGGTGCGGCGACACTTCTCGGTGCTCGCTTCGGTATCCAGACGGATGCGTGGAAGGTCGGTATCTACGGTCGTAACCTCACCAACGAAGATTCCTCGCCTGGCGTCACGCGCTGGTTGCAGCAGAATCTCATCGGTGTGAACGGTCTGACGGTGCCGGCGACGCCGGCGACTTCGGTCGCCTCGTACTCGCTGCCGCGCGGCTTCTTCGGTGTGCTGCGTCGTGAGCGCCAGATCGGTCTCGACTTCAGCTATAACTTCTAAGCGGCGAAAGACCGCAGTTCTCAAGGCCCGGCCGTCAAACGCCGGGCCTTTTTCTTTGTGCGAACAGTCGCCTGACTAGCGCTGCGATTTGTCTTTGCTCACCGCGCGATCGATTGCATTTCGAGCAGTATCGGGGAAGTCGCTGAATAAGCCATCGACACCGAGTGCGATGAAGTCCCGATACTCGGCGAGTGGATCACCCTGGTAATCAGCGAGCAGATGCATGGCCTCGTTGCGGAATGTCCAAGGATGTACGAGTAGACCTGCGGCATGAGCGAGCTCAACGAAGTGGGTCTGTCGACTCACTCGATTGTCTTTCTCACCGATCAAGAAGCGCTTCCAAGGGCCGATCCCATCGGCATAGTCAGCGATCGATTCGAATGCTGCCGCTGATGAATAGTCCGTTGGTAAACGGCCGACCGGATAGGTTCCGCAGCCAGGCTGCTCGAATGCGGGTTGGAGGATGACCGAACCGTCGGCGTTCGAACCGACGCCACCGACGAGCTGAATCAGCTTCACTCGAGTGCGCTTACGTAACCACTGCAGATTGCCCGACTCAAATGATTGAATGAATACGGGTGCATCCTCGCGATTCCATCCAGCCTTATCGAGAGCGCGCAGCAGCGACTCTTCGAGTGACAGCCCGAGTGAACAGTGCCAGCTCGGGTGTTTCGTCTCCGGATAGATGCCGATCGTTCGGCCACGAGCTTTCGACTCTCGTTGCGCTAGTTCAATCACTTCTTCGAAGGTCGGAATGAGAAACTGGCCATCGAATTCTTTGGATCGATCTGGTCGCGGCTGCACGGCCCGCAGGCTGCGTAGCTCGACTAGCGTGAAGTCGACAGTGAACCAGCCGGTGGTTTCGATGCCGTCGATGACGACCGTGCGCTTGCGAGCCGCGAATTCCGGCCGCGATGCAACATCGGTCGTTTGGCTGATATCCGGCTCATGCCGTGCAACGAGATATCCATCGCGTGTAGCGACGAGATCCGGTTCGATGTAGTCCGCACCCATGTCGATGGCTAAAAGATAAGCCTCGAGGGTGTGCTCAGGGCGATAGCCAGACGCGCCTCGGTGTGCGATGACGATGGGAGTCACGGTGACGACAAATTTTTCGCGAGCACCACGAAGCGTAGGTCGGGCCGCTTAGGCTCGCCAAAACGCGGGTCGCCATAAGGGAACGCCGCCGTTTCCCCAGTTCGTAAATAGCCTCGGCGCTCGTACCAGGCGATCAGCTCCTCGCGCTGCTCGATGACGGTCATGACCATACGCCGCGTTCCCCAAGCACTTTGAACATCATGCTCAGCTGCTGCCAGCAAGGCACGCCCCAAACCGCTGGCTTGCAGCGTCGGTCTGATGGTCAACATACCGAGATACGCATAATCGCCACGATTTTGCAGCTGCACGCAGGCCCGCAAGGATCCATCGGCATCGTCGCTCAGCAGCATGCGTTGTTGAGGTGCACCAGCTAAGAAATCACGAATCGCCGCTTCATCCGTACGTTGACCGCCGAGAAGATCGGCTTCGGTCGTCCAGCCCATGCGACTGCTATCGCCGCGGTAAGCTGAGTTCACGAGCGCGACGATCGCGGGCGCATCGTCCGCTATTGCAAGTCTCACTGGAATCAATCGATGGCCACCTTGCCTCGCGTTTCGGCGATTTGGCTTAGGCCGATGCGTAGCTTTAGACGCCGCTGGAATTCTTCGGCGCCAAAAGCGCGTTGCGCAAGTACATTCATAGGGTCGGTACGGTAACCGATTTCGCGTACGTAGTGATCGTAGGCTTGTTGAGCGAGCCGCTCCTCGGGGGCGAGGGGATTTTGATCGGCTTCGTCGAGCCATTCGAACCAGCGACCGACGAACTCTTGCAAATAGCTTTCGCAGGTGGAGATGTTCTCTTCGGTCAGCTCGCCCATGACACTCGTGCAGATTGGCGACATCAATCCGCGCAAGTAGGTGCCGTGGCTCCAGTTCCAGGTGAAGTTCGAAAGACCTCGGAAGCGGATAGCGCTGGCGTTAGCGGGTTCGTAGTACTGGTTGACGTAATCGAGGTTGGTGCGCAGATCGACGCGTGGCGTGTAGTCTGCATAGAAAAATAGCTTCGGTACCGTGCCGAAAATCACGACTAAGTGAGGTACTCGACTCTGCTGCGACAAAAAGACGGTCGCATTCATGTCGAGCAAGCTGGCTTTGCGATTGCCGAGCCAAGAGTGTACGAGCCACTCGACGCGCGGACCGCTCCAAGCGTTGAATGATCCCTCCATGCCGCCATCGAGCGAGGTGTAGTACTCGCTACCGATCGTAGATGGATGTTTTTCGACTGCGAAGCGCTGTTTGACGCGATCGACGATGCCGGAGTGGATTCCCCAGCAGCGCTCCCAGGCTCGACTGACGTCGACGTTCGGCTGCTCTGCGAGGAACTCGGTGATGGTTTTGATATCGAGTTTGGTATTCATTCGGCTAGTTAGCCGAAACTGGTTGCGACACGCTCACAGATGCCAGCCCGACGTTCGAGCCGTGGTCGAGCGTCGACCCGACTGTGCTGTGCAACAAGCTTCTGTTAGCCTCTATCCACCAATCCCTTTATCCACCACTCAAGGATGTGAGGTGCGTCTATGATGAGTTCCGTATTGAAGCAAACATTTTTGGCCTCGGTCGTCATGGCGGTGGCAGCGAGCAGTGCGATCGCTGCGACGTCCGCGGATGCTGCGCTGGAGCAGGTGGTCGCCGGCGAGTGGCGCTCGGCCGAGGAGAAGTCGCGCGATGCTGCGCGCAAGCCCATCGAAAATCTGCAGTTCTGGGGTTTGAAGCCCGGCGCGAGCATTCTCGAAGTGCAACCCGGTGGTGGCTGGTGGACTCGTATCCTTGCGCCCTATGCCGCTCGTACGGGCGGGCGTTACAGCGCCACTGCGGCTGATCTTGCCAACCCGTCTCTATCGGAGGCCGCTCGTAAAGGGCGTGCCGACTTTGCCGCACGTTTTTCCGACGAAAAAATCTACGGCAAGGTAGAACTCGTCAACTGGAGTGCGACGGCTGCACCGTTGGCTGAGAACAACTATGACTTCATTCTGCTCTCTCGCGTGATCCACGGTTGGATGCGTGTCGACGGATTGGTCGATCGTCACTTCGCTAACCTAGCTCGCTCGTTGAAGCCTGGCGGCGTGCTCGCTGTCGAGCAGCATCGAGCCAATCCGGGCCCGCAAGATCCGAAAGCCGCGAGCGGTTATGTGACTGAGGCGTTCGTCATCGAAGCCGCTGAAAAAGCGGGCCTACGCTTGGCTGCTCGCTCGGAGATCAACGCGAATCCGAAGGACACCAAAGACCACCCCTTCGGTGTGTGGACGCTGCCGCCGACTCGGAGCACCGTTCCTTATGGTTCCGGTAAAGCGCCCGATCCGAATTTTGATCGCAGCAAGTACGACGCCATCGGTGAGTCCGACCGCATGACCTTGCGCTTCGTGAAGGCAACTCCGTGAGTATCGTCGCCATGCGTCGATGGCTGTGTTTGATGGTCGTCGGACTGTCTGCCGCAGCGACGTCGTCGCATGGCGCCGAGTCCACTGCCCTCACGGATCCACAATATGTGGCGGCCTACGCGCAGTTCCGTCTGCTTCAAGAAGCGGTGCTTACCAAGCAAGAGGGTGACGCCAAGCGGGCAGGAGACACCTGTGTCACGACGCTCGAAGCGCTGATCAAGCGCCAACCGAAATCCTTCGAGGCCTTGGCGCTGCAGTCTGCTTGCTACGGCTACCTCGCCAACCTTGGCGGAATGGCCGCAATCCGCAACGGCTCACGAAGCGGCAAAAGCATCGAGGCTGCGCTCGCTCTGGCACCGAAGAGTCCACGGGTCGTGTTGGTCGATGGCTTCGGTTTGTACTTTCGACCGAAATTCGTCGGCGGTGATAAGGGCAAAGGTTGCGCTCGTATCAAAGAGGCGACCCAGATTTTTGATGCGAGCAATTCGGGTCGCACCAACTCTGCCTCGAATTCGTCGCTCGATTGGGGTGCTGCAGAGGCTCACTACTGGAGTGGTCGCTGCGCACGCGATGCAGGTGATACAACAGCCGCGCGTGCCGAGTTCGAAAAAGCGCTTGCGATCGATCCAGGCTTAGCGGCTGCCAAAAAAGCGCTGGGTCGCTGACGCGGATCAGAAAATACCGGTAGCGAGACCGACTGCCAAGGCTGCGCCGAGTTCCCGGCAGCGCTCGATATCATTGGGCTTAGGATCGCCGATCACCAATACGGGTTCGGCGATTTCCTTCCATCGATAACCGGTGACGATGCGGCGTACGGCAGCGATGGTTCCTTGCCCGTCATTGCCCGCACTGACTAGCAACCCGTAAGGACGACCCGCGGTATGTGGCTCCACGGCGTAGAAGGTCCGATCAAAAAAATCCTTCAAAGCTCCGCTCATGTAAGCAAAATGCTCTGGCGTCGCGAGCAGGATGCCATCAGCCCAAAGTAGATCGTCCGGATCGGCAGCCAACGCGGGTCTTTCACGCAGCTCGATGATCTCGCCGCTGGTTTGAATTCCCTCGGCTGCTGCGACGCGAAGTTGTTCCGTGCGACCGCCACGCTGACCTGCGTAGACGATCAATATTTTCGGCGTCATCGGTGTAGTCCGATATGCCTAAACCAATCCAAAGTCAGATCACTTTTTCGATAATGATTGAATCGCCAAATCAGAAGCGTCGCAATCAATCCGCCGAAAGCTGCCATCAGCATGTCTCGGTGGGCATCCCATTCATCGCCTTGTGTTCCGAGAAACGTGGCGCCTAGGCCGCCTCCGAATACGACTGCGGCTGCCCACTCGAGAAGCTCGTACAGCAATGACGTCGACATCACGAGATCAAGCGGTAGAAAGTAGCTCCAGAAGCCGCGCACCTTGGCATGTAGCATCAAGAGCTCTCGCAGCGGCAGCACGAGGCATAGGCCATAGCAGAAGTGCACCAATCGGTCGTAGTGGTTGCGGTTTGCGCCAAGTAGAGCGGTTACGTCGTCGATCGGCACCAAGGAATAGGTGTAGTGCGCTCCAACAGCGTGAATGGTCAAAAATATAAATAGCAGCACATACGATGCCAGTGACAGCGGCATCACGTTTCTGATGGAGATCAGCACGGCGACGGTCGCGAAAATCAATACGTTTTCTAGCCACCATGTTGCGCGATCAACCGGCGCGATGGCGAGGACTGCCCAGATGACGACAAATGCGCCCGACATCAGTCGAATCGCAAGTTCGCGCTTCAAGGCTTCTCTACCGTGTAGACGACGTCAGCACTGACCTCTTTACCCGCCTCGGTCCGCACGGTCCAGCGATCGTTGATGCTGTAGCGAAGTTTGAGTGTGTTGAGTGTCTCAGCAAGCGAAATGCCGTAGCTGACGTAGAGACGACTCGAGAGGTATTTGCCGAAGACGAGTGACGTTTCGTTAGCAAGATTCTGTTCGATTCCGACATCCTCGATGCCAATTCGCTGGCCGAGTTGTTGCGCGAGGATCGCGCCACCTTGTGCGAGCAAAGCGGTACGACTTGCGCTCGAGGTCGAGTCGCCAGCCTGGGTCGCCTCGATAGTGCCGCCAGCCAAAATAAGAGAGACGACCTGTGACTGCGGAAGAGAGGGCTCGGAGAAGAAGCTCATGCGCGGTTCACGCAGCGTTCCGCGGACGTTCACGCCGGCTTTGACATCCGGGAATTCTTTGGTGGCTCGAATGTCGACACCGGGGTCGTTGATTAATCCGCCGGAGAAAATGAGTCGACCACGCTCGATATCAAGGCGCCGACCGAGCGCCGCATACTTACCTTCCACGACGCCCAGTTCGCCGCTACCGCGGTTGACGCCATCCGGCGTGCTGCGTACGTTGATATTGCCCGCAACGCGACCGCTCAAGCCGAACGAATCAACCGTCACCCGCTCGCCAAGAGTCAGCTTGATGTCGCTCGATACGCGAAATGAACTTGCGGGATCAACCGGTTCAGCGCCAACCAGCACCTCGTCGGTTGATGTCGATACCGCACCGGTCAGATCGACGGGTGTCAGTCGCGCGCTCGGCACAACTACTGTGCCTGTGGCGAGCAAATCACGACCATTGACCTTGAATTCCAAATCGGGCGTTGCGGTAATTCGGGCCTCGGGCAAATCGATGATCGGGACATCTTTGCCGCTAATTCGCAGCGAACCGAACGGTAGAGATCGACGCCACTCGAGATTGGCATCGGCACGAATGCTGCCCTTGCCTGCGCGCGCGGAAGATTGGAGCGTGATGCGATTGTCGATCAAACGAGCCTCGGCATCGATATCGCGAAGTGCGAGGTTGAGCTGATAGAAATCGAGCTCGCCACGTTCCAGTCGCAGCACGCCATTGACCAGCGGCGCACCGACGGTGCCACCGAAGTCGAAGTCCATCGACAAGTCCCCGGCGGACCGATCGATTTCGGGAACGTAGAGGTTCAATAATCCGAGCGCTGTGGAGTCCGCGATCAGTTTTGCTTGCAGCGGCATCTCTGCCCACGATCCGTTGCCGCGCAGCGCGAGCAATTGTCCACTTGCACGGCCTCGCTCGCCGGCGGCGATGTCGAGCAGTCCGACGATCGTTTCCGACGAAGAGTTGATGTCGAGATAGCCCGAACCTAGCGGAATGGTGTCACGCTTGCCGCTCGCGCGCAGCCAATTGAGTCTGGCATCGCGGAAGTCGGCGCGTAGTGTGCCGAGTAGGGGGCCCGCGGCGGCGGCACCAATACTGGCTGCGGCGTTGATGGTCCCATCGTAGCTCGCCTTCAGCCATGGCTTGGGTAGTACCGAGGCGATCGGTAAACGCGCGATATCGAAGCGGGCGTTCCATGCGCCGTCGCTCCATGCCGCCGACATACACAGTTCAGCGCTGCCGGTTAATTCATTGGCCTGGCGGGCCTTTAGACAGAATGGCTCGATATCCGCGCTACTCATCGTCAAGGTGACGCTCAACGGGTCGATGACGGCAAGACCGATCTCGGCCGGAAGATCGAGATCGAATCGATCCCACCGCTGTTGCCAGGTTTGAGTATCGAATACGCCCGTACCCCGAGCGGTGACAGTCGCATCGCGATCACGGACGTCGAGTGTGAGGCGATGCTCGCTCGTCGTCCCGTTCAGTTTGAAATCGAGCCGTTCGATCTGTCGGCCCATGCTGCGAAGATCGGAGATCGCGACGCCGATGCTAGCCGGAGTCGAGGCGCCTGCGAGCGGATCCACATCGATCGCGGCGCGCAAGCGACCGATTTGCATGGTCGGCAGTTGGAGATTGTCGCCATTCGCATCGAGTAGCACTCGCATGGCGCTGGATGTGCCGCGCAAGACGCCCTTGGCCGATAGGCTTCCCGTTGCGCCGGGCGCTAATACGGCAAGATCGTTCGCTTTGATCCGAAAGTCGAGATCTCGTCGGTTTTCGGATAGCAAACCATCGAGCTCGAGATCGAAGCCGCCAAAAGCGACATCCACTGCATCGAAGCGATATTCGCCTCTCGCAATACGTAGTTTGCCGCCACCGCTCGCCGCTGCACCACGTAAGCGACCGTCGAGTTGACGTAGCTCCAAGTCAATGCGCGATTTCGCACCCGTCCCATTACCGGCCGCAACCAGCGAGAAGCCGATCTTGCCGTCGAGACCGTCTCGCCAGCCTGATGGATCGATATCTTTGATACGCCCTGCAATTTTCCAATACAGCTCCGGACGCCAGCCGATTTCGCCGGAGAGAAGGCTGGTGCCCTTCAGTAGGTCAAAGCGGCTCTCGGAAAAAACAAACTTACCGGGCTGCAGTGATCCGGTGACGGCGGTCTTCATTGGTGGCAGCGCGCCGATCTGCAAGGCAGCTTCCGTTTGGATGTCGTAGTTGGCCATGCCCTGAAGGGTGAATAAGCCTCGCTCGCTTTGCAGTGCGATATCGTTCCCTAGGAGTGGCCAACGGAAGTTTTGCCAGCGTCCGCTGAGCGCGAGTGCAGGACCCGCCTCTTCGAAGGTCACCGTACCACTCGTGTCGATGCGCAGACTGCTCGGTGCATGGGCGAGTTTCAGCGTCCTCGCTCGCAAGATGTTGCGGGCGAATGTGCCATCGAATTCGACACCGACCGGACCCGCATCGAGACCGGGTGAATTGAGTGATCCTGTCGCGCGAAAACCGGCCGAATCAAAATCGAGCGTTAGCTCTCCGTCGATGTCACCAAAAAAGTTGGACCCTCCGAAACGAGTGAAATCGAGCTTTGATACTTTGGCTGTGCCGCGCAAGTTCCAGGGCGGTAGAGCGCGCAGGCTCGCCTCGTCGAGCTCGGCAATGAAGGGTTCGACGAGTCCACCCTTCAATGGCAAACGCTCTAAATCGCCATCCGTGCTGACTTTCGCAACCCATCTCGGCCCGCGTCGTGAAGCAAACGTCGCTGTCGCTTGTGCTTCAAGGCCAAGCGGCATGGCGGCCTTGAGAAGGCCGTCAGCTTCTAGTGCGATGTTGCCGAGCGAACCTTTTGCATCGCGAATCCAGATGCGTCGCTCGCGAATCGTGCCGTGTGCCGTCACCTCGTCGAATACGACGGACGTTCCCGTGAGTGGGGTGATGGTGGCGTTGCGGATTCGTAATTGGCGCGCCTCGAGCGTCAGCAGTCGCGGCAGAAACGGCTTGGCTTCGGTCGGTGGCGGTTGATTCCTTGGGCGCGATTCGATGTGGAGATTGGCCACTTCAAAGTCGCTGACATCGATGGTCTGCCACAGCAATGGTAGCAACTCGAGTCGACCCCGTATGCCTTCTATGTTTAAAAAAACAAGATCGTGCTCGATGACGACACGGTCAACGGTGAAACCGCCAGCCAAGGTACCGCGTACGTTCTCTACCCGCAGCGTTTCGAGCGAGCCCGTCTTCGTCGGTAACTGCGCGACCGCGTATCGTAGTGCCGCTTCCGAGTGACCGAGCATGAATAGCGCAATGATAGGTGCGCTGAGCAACAGCAAGAGCGCCGCCAAAGCGATGAGCGAAAGACGCTTCACGGTAGGCATCTCATAGCTTCGGCGAGAAGTTCAGATGCAAGCGTGGGCCGGCTGTGTTGTCGAAGCCGGGCTCTATACCGCAGCGGGGATCCGGTCGAATGCTGCGGCAGGCGGGGTTAGTCAGAGGCTGTGCAATGTCGATGCCGAGAGTAACCACCGGCAGACGCAGGCGCAGGCCAATGCCTGCCGAATATTGCAGCGGATCGCCGAAATCATCGAATGCGTTGCCGACATCCACGAAGGCAGCCACACCAAAATTGCGCGGTAGATCGCGAATCACTTCGGCGGTGGCGGTCAATAGATGCCGCCCGCCGACCTTGGAGCCAAGCTCGTCTGTAGGCGAAAGGTCCGTATAGCCAAAGCCGCGTACGCTCCGATCACCACCGGCGAAGAAACGCTCCGTACCCGGCAGATTTTCCGTGGCTGAAATCCAGGTGGCGCCAAGTTGTCCGCGAACAAAAAAATGCCACTTTGGTGCGAGGTCAAAGGCGCGCTCACCTTCGATACGCAGCTGTAGGTAGTCATCAGGCGCGCCAAGGTTCTGTGTGGAGCCGCGCAATTCGGCGAGCAGCCCTCTCGAGAACAACGCCTCACCGAGGTATCCGCGCGGAACTGAAGCAAGACTGATGCCGGGGATGACGAGTGTATCGCTGGTGTCGAGCGGATTCACGCGCCCACTATCCGCAGTCGCGGTGCGCACCCGACTCAACGAGGCAAAGAAAACGCGCTGCCAGTTGCCTCGAACTTGCGTGATAGACGGTTGCAGTCGAGTCGTTCTCGTATCGAGATCACCCAACTCGTCGCGCGAGTAGCGCCACTCGGTGGTGAATTTCTCGAGCGCTGGATCGCCTATGGGTATGAGATAACGGGCTTCGAACGATTGCTCGACTTGTGCCGCTTTAAGTTCGGCACGAAGTCGATGGCCCTTGTCGTTGAGTCGTCGGTTTTCCCAAGTCAGTGTGCCGCGTGCGCGACTATCCGTCGCGAACCCGACGCCAGCGGCATAGCGATTGCGTCGGTTAGGCTCGGTGCGGATGCTGACCGGAATGAGCCGGCTTTGTGCATCGGGCTCGCCCGCGAGTACTTCGACCGTAGAGAAGTATTGACTGTCATCGAGTGCAAACTGCGTTCGCAACAGTTGCGTCGCATCGTAAGGAGTGCCGTCTTCGTATCTGAGATAACGACGCAGCAGGCTTTCATCCAACGAGCGTTGCTCGATGAGAGTGGAGCCGAAGCTGTAGCGCGGGCCTGTTTGCAGAATCAATGTGGCCGTCGCCGTCTTCAGTTCCGGATCGACACGAAGCTCGCTCTTCGTTAACTGCGCTTCCACAAAACCGAGTGTGGCTGCCGTTCGTCGCAGCGAATCTTTGATCGAATCGTAAGCAGCATGGTCGAGTCGCATCCCGACCTTTAAGGGCGGATTTCGCAGTATGTCGCGGAATGCAGGGTGTTCGATGCCCGGGCCCTCTACTTGTAGGATCACATCCTGCATCATCACCGGAATGCCCGTGTCGATGACGAGACGAGCACGCCAGCGAGTCGCGTCGATCTGTTCGACGTTGGCTTCGACCTTAGCGTCGTAATAGCCGAAGGGGCGCAGCGCGGCAGCCGCCTCGCGAACGGCTCGTTCCTGCAGGCGCTCGACGAGATTGGCATCGAGGTCATCGCGACCTTTGTAGCGTTCGAGACTGAGATACGCGAGCACGTTACGGCGAAGCTCGCCATCCACACCCGAGATCTGGATGTCGATGTCGGCGAGAGCGGTATTAACTTGCATCCCCAACCAAAGGGCTGCCAGCAGCCCGGCGCGTGCCGCGCGACGACGATTTTCGGTGGTGGGCGAGGGCAACATCGTGCCCTGATTCTACTTCAGAGAGTCGCTGCTTCGGGCGGCCACTTGGCGCGTCCACCTTGCCAGCGGCTGCGGCCATCGAGTTGTCCGAAGGAGTCGTACCGGCGCTCTTCCAGCGACCAGTTTCCGCTTCGATCCAGCAGCAGCAGAGTGGAGCAACGAGTGCCGTAACCGTCGGTCAGCACGAAAGGAGGCGAGAGGATGGATTCCCACTCGGCGCCAACGCCCGTATCGGGCAATTCCTGTTGCGGCGCGCGTTCCTGATCACTCAGCGCTTGCCAGAGCGCTGCGGTGTCAACGGCGCCCGTGCTCGACCAGTCAGCCAAGCTGCTGCGCAGGCGCCGCAGCTTGGGCCACGGTGTATCGAGCAAATGATTGCTCAGCGCATGTACGCCGGTACCTAGGCGCCGCGCGAACTCGGTATCGCGATTGCTGGCATACCAGAGCGCCTCGCCGTCATACAGCAAGAGATTGAAGCCCGCATATTGATTTGCGCGATGTGCTAGCGCACCAAGATGCGCCTCAGCGGGCTCCGAACTCGTCAAAAAGTGGGGTACGAGATTTCCGCGGGTCGGTGCCTGCGGCATTTTCAGTGGTTCGCGAAAGTTAGTGACGAGACCAAAGCGCACTCGTCGTTCGAGACCCATCCAAGTTCCACCGGCTTGCAGATCACGACCCGCCAAGATGTTCGACTGATCATCCCAAAGTGCGAGCGGTGCCGCCGGTCGCGCATGAAACTCGTCTCGGTTGGCGAGCACCACGGCGAGATAGTCCGGATGGACATCGAAGGCAACGGCGGCAAGACACATGACGCGTCGTTCAGCGCGACTCAGCGTCGAGCCAGTGGGCGATCAATCGTCGTGAAATGGATGTGGCCGGCGGCAGAATGGCGCGCCCGTCACGAATATCTTCGCGACTGAACCAACGAGCATCTTCGAGTTCCTCGCCTGCGGTTACGACTGACTCGGGCGTCGCCGTGGCCATGTAACCGAGCATCAGCGAGGACGGGAACGGCCAAGGTTGCGATGAGTGATAACGGCAGTGGGTGATCACTACACCCGTCTCCTCGAGCACTTCGCGTGCGACGGCATCCTCTAGGCTCTCGCCCGGCTCCACGAAACCGGCAATGGTCGAATAACGATTGGGCGCCCACGACGCTTGTCGTCCAAGCAATGCTCTCTCGCCATCGGTGACGAGCACGATGATCGCCGGGTCGATTCGAGGGAACGAATCGATACCGCAACTCGCATTGCTGCAATGCATGACATGCCCGCCGCGACTCGGTTCGTTGGGCGCGCCACAGCTGCCGCAGAAACGATGGCGCTGTTGCCAATGAATCAAGGCTCGGGCGTAAGCCAGCAAGCCTGCCTCGTCGGCATCGAGATCTGAAGCCAGTGGACGCAGCTCCTCGAAGCGCAGTCCGGCAGGCGTCTCGACGGCATCGTCTACTTGGATCAGAACGCAGCGAGTGTTTGCGAACCAACCCAGCAGCACCATCGAAGAATCCGCCGCACGTTGTACGACGGGGTGACGATGATCGACAAATGCCGCGCGTGGCGAGTCGGCAGCCACAGCGAGCAGGGTGCCGCGGCTCAGTAAGAACCGCGCGAGTGGATCACGACGCGCTTCGTTTTGCCAATCCGGCGTTTCACGCAGATGGGCGCGACGGTCTATGTAGGGGCCGGCGAGAAAATTAGGTTGAAGCTGTTCTGGCAAGGCGCGCATCGCGACATCCGGGGCGCGCTGAAACGGAAACGACCTCGTTCAACTTCAGAGCCCTGTTCGGTTGCCTAGTGTAGCAGGCAGGCGCGTTGTACGCGTCGTCCTTCCCGGGCGCTGCAAAGGCAGCATATGACTGCAGGCCCGACATTCGACCTCGCGCAAGCGCAGCGCTTCGATCACGTTCACGCCGCTGCAGTGCTCGCACCATTGCAGACGGATTTCATCGCCGAGACTCAAAGCATCGGCTAAGAATGCGGCGCGCTCAAAGTCGATGCGTGCGCCCTCGACGATTCGGGTGTAGGCATCGAAGGCATCGCAGAGCAGTCTCCCTTGTTGGATTGGCGCAGAGCGGCGCGGAGCGGCCGAGCGTTGTCGGGTAGGGAGCACACCGAATAGAACGAGCATGGCAGCGAGCACGTGCGTGTCGTGCTCGAGTTGCGCTGATCTTAGAAAGAAACCCACTTGCTGTGGTGATTTGCCGCGATGACGTCGGACGTCTGCGCCGGGTCGTATGTAGGAGCGGATCAATTTTCGTACGCGATCATCACTGAGGCCGGTCCATTGTCGGATGGTTTGCGTGCGCGCCTCATGTTTGACTAAGCGCAGAGCAAGCTCGAGACGTGATCGGTCGCGACGGTAGCGATCATCAGTAACACGCATGACAACCCCCGATTGATTCGTTTTGAGTGGTATTTGCACTCAAAATATCCCAAAACTCAGGCTGCATTCCAAGGCGCTCTCCGCCATCATTTTTCGTCAAACAACGGAGGAATGCATGAAAGAGCCCACCGAAACTGATTTCACACATAGTGTCGATCGCGAAATCATTCGCCAGGTTGGCGATCTAAATTTTCGCGGCTTGAGTTTGATACGCCAAAATTTGATGGGAGAGGACCCCGCTACGTCTTTTGTCGCCTGTGCTGATCGTGCTCTTTGGAGTGGTCTCACCGAGACATCTCTGAAACAGGTGGCCGAAGCGCCCTATATTTTGTTCGATCTACCGTTCGATCCCTCAGATGATCGGCCCCGTGAGCAATGCGATCTTTGGTCGACGGCGGCCGGTCGTGACTATGTCCGCTTGCTCTGTCATTTCGCGTGGCAGGTATGTCGGGGCCGCGCTGTTGCCGCCACCCTATTGTTGGGGCTTGCCCCGGTCGTGGTGGAGCGATTGCGCGCTGTGCCCTTGCCCGACCTCGACCCGCTAGCGGACCGTAACCGGGGCGCACTGCAACTGCGATGGCACAACGATCCCTGGTTTTGGGGCCGCCGTCTCGAGGCGGCCCAGGTCGCTGATCAGCGTCGACTTTGGCAAACCACCTTCGCCGGCGTGCAGCGTTTGGCGGCTTTGTCGCGACCTGCGGTCTCTGTGGGAGGTAGTCCTTAAAAAGCCGCTCCGGCGTGGTATCTTCTGCGCCCCATGCAAGCACTTGAGGTTCGCGGTCTCGTTAAGCAGTACCGCAACGGCGTCCAAGCCCTCAAAGGCATCGATCTCGATGTCGCCGAGGGAGATTTTTTTGCTTTGCTCGGGCCGAATGGTGCCGGGAAGAGCACGCTCATCGGCATCTGCACCTCACTCGTCAGCAAGTCGGCTGGTCGAATCGCCGTCTTCGGCCACGACCTCGATGGGGACCTCGAGGCGGCAAAAGCCTGCATCGGGGTCGTGCCACAGGAATTAAATCTCAATCAGTTCGAAACGCCGGAGACCATCGTCGTCAACCAGGCGGGCTTCTACGGTATTCCGCGCTCCGTGGCGCGCGAGCGCGCGGAAAAATATCTGACCGCGTTATCGCTGTGGGACAAGCGTCACAAACTGACCCGAACCCTCTCGGGCGGGATGAAGCGCCGCTTGATGATCGCACGCGCGTTGATGCACGAACCGCGACTGCTGATCCTCGATGAGCCGACCGCCGGCGTCGATATCGAAATCCGACGATCGATGTGGGAGTTTCTGCGCGAACTCAACGAACGCGGAACCACCATCATTCTGACGACGCACTATCTCGAAGAAGCGGAGTCTCTGTGCCGCAATATCGCGATCATCGATCGCGGCCAGATCGCCGAAGCCGATCGGATGGATAGCTTGCTGCGCAAGCTGCACACCGAATCTTTCGTGCTCAGTTTGCGCGCACCCGTGTCGGTGGTTCCCCGCGTCACGGGATACGAGTTGACGTTGATCGACCCCCAAACACTCGAAGTGGAGGTCAGTAAGGATCGCAATCTGAACGAACTATTCACGCAGCTCTCGGCGGATGGCGTGCAAGTGCTCTCGATGCGTAACAAGGTCAATCGTCTCGAGGAGATCTTCATGCGCCTCGTCGACAAGTCGGGAGCGCCGGCATGAGCAAAGGCATCACACAAGCGCGTTGGATCGGCTTCAAAACCATCGTTTTTCGGGAGTTTGGCCGCGTTTTGCGGATATGGGGACAGACCATCGTCCCCTCCATCGTGACAGCGGCACTGTACTTCGTGATCTTTGGTTCGTTGATCGGCGGGCGTATCGGTTCGATGGATGGCACCGACTACATGCAGTACATCGCGCCCGGGCTCATCATGATGGCCGTCATCACGAACTCTTACGCGAACGTTTCCTCTTCGCTCTACGGCGCGAAGTTCGGACGCTATCTCGAGGAAGTACTGGTGTCACCGTTACCCAATTGGGTCATCGTGTTGGGCTATGTCGGCGGTGGCGTGTTGCGTGGCCTGTTGGTAGGACTCGCAGTGACACTCGTGACTTTGTTCTTCACACATCTGCCCGTCGAGCATTTGTTTTTGATCCTGGCGGCCGTATTTTTAACCGCGATGATTTTTTCTCTCGCGGGGTTGATCAACGGTGTCTTCGCCAAAAACTTCGATCAGGTGAACTGGATTCCGACGTTCGTCCTGACACCACTGACCTATTTCGGTGGTGTTTTCTATTCGATCAATCTGCTTCCTGAGTGGGCGCGCACTCTGTCGTTTGCCAACCCGATTCTGCACATGGTGAACGCCTTCCGATACGGCTTTCTCGGGCGCAGCGACGTCGACGTGTTTGCGGCGCTGGCCATCATGACTTTATCGGTGGTCGTGCTGTTCTTCATCGCCCTGCACTTGATGAGTCGTAGTGCCGGCTTGCGTGACTGAGCAAACAAGCTTCGCGCCGAGCTGGTGGTTGCGCGGCCAGCATCTGCAGTCGATCTTGCCGAGTTTTCCCGGGCGTCGACCTTTGGTCGAGCGTCGCGCCGCACCGATGCTCGCCGCGAGTGTTGAATATCTGCTCGATTGTGGCGAAGGCGTGCGTTTGCAGGCTTTCCATTCACCAGCCTCGCGACCGAATCCCGATAAGCCTGCGACTCTGGTGGTGCTCTTGCATGGGTGGGAGGGGAGCGCGCAATCTTTGTACGTTCTCTCCCTCGCGCAGTCGCTATTCGAAGCGGGTTTCGATGTCGTCAGACTCAATTTGCGCGATCACGGCGACACTCATCATCTGAATCGCGAGTTGTTTCATTCGTGTCGTCTCGCCGAGGTCGTTGGCGCGATCCAACAAATTCAAACTCGCTTTGTCAAAGATCGACTGGCGTTGGCGGGCTTTTCCTTGGGCGGTAATTTCATGTTGAGGGTGGCCGCGCAAGCGCCGCAAGCGAGCTTACGAATCCACCGAGCGCTCGGCATCTCGCCGCTGCTCGATCCGGCGGTGACACTCGATGCACTCGAGAATGGCGCGGCGCTGTATCGCTGGTACTTCGTCCGTAAGTGGACTCGTTCCTTGCGACGCAAGCAGCAATGCTGGCCCGGAGAATTCGATCTCGACGAGCTGATGACCTCTCAGGATTTGCGACGGATGACGCGCGAACTCGTCTTGTCGCATGCGGGGTATTCGCGAGTCGAGGACTACTTTCAGGGATATGCGATCACGGGGGATCGGCTCGCGGGTCTCGTCGTGCCCTCGACGATCGTGACGGCGCTGGATGATCCGATCATTCCGGCTGGCGATCTTGCGCGTGTGGCGCAATCGCCCGCGCTCAAAATCATCACCACCGAGACCGGTGGTCATTGCGGTTTTTTTGAGTCGTTTACGGGACCTGGCTGGATCGATCGACTGGTGCTCACCGAGATCGACCCCTAGAATCGGACTTATGGTTAGCTCTTCTCGTCGCTTCGTCGTGGTGTTGTCATCGGTCGCTCTGTTGAGCTTGGCAGCGTGTAGCGATTTGCAGGAATGGCGCAGCACGCAGCGGGCCGACACCATCGAGAGCTACGAAGCGTTTCTCGAGCAATACCCCGAGAGCCAGTACGCTCCGGTTGCACAACGACGCCTCGCCGATCTGATCGAACAGCGTGATTGGCTCGCAGCTTCCGAAGCCGATACTGCCGATGCTTACCGCGGTTTCATCAACACCCACCCGAAGGGTCGTTGGGTTCGTGAGGCGCGTGTACGTTTGCAAAACTTCTTGTCGACCCCGGGTGTGTTGGGGCCTGCCGCCATCGAACCCATAGAGCCGATCGAGCCAGTTCCACCGCCGGCGATGTTGCCTGCCGAACCGGCGAAGCCTGCGGTCGACGCTGCATCCGAACCTGCTACCGCGGCACCGGCAACGAAGGCTGCACCTCAAGCCGCGCCGCCCCTGCGTCCTGTGGAGCACCGGATTCAACTTGGCGCCTTTTCTTCGCGCGACAAAGCCCTCGAAGGGTGGCGGAACGCTCGTGAGAGACATCCTGAGTTACAGGGGCTCGTCTCGCAGGTCGTTGCTGGTACGGGTGCGAATGGTTTGATTCACCGTCTGCAGGCGAGCGTCGTGAGTGAGGCGCGTGCTCGTGAAATTTGTCGCGCTCTCGTGAAGTCGGGTCAGGCCTGCGTGTACGTTCCGCCAGAACGCTGAGCGAACGCGTGTATCTCGGCTTCTTTGGACTAGACGAGAATCCATTCGCGATCACGCCAGACCCGCGATATCTCTTTCCGAGCGCCCGTCATGCCGACGCACTCGCACATCTCATCTACGGCGTCAGTGGTGCCGGCGGCTTTATCCAGCTCACGGGTGAAGTCGGAACTGGCAAAACCACTCTCGTGCGCTCACTGCTCGCTCGGCAATTACCGGATGTCGATGTCGCGCTGATTTTGAATCCTCGGGTCACCGTCAGCGAGTTTTTATTGACGATTTGCGAAGAGCTGGATGTCGCCGTCGAGGTGACCGACCGCGATAGCATCAAGCAGTTGATGGATGCGCTGACGGCACGACTGCTCTCTGCAAACACGGCAGGTCGGCGTGTTGCCGTACTCATCGACGAGGCGCATTTGCTTGAGCGCGACGTGCTCGAGCAGGTGAGACTCCTGACCAATCTTGAAACGCCGACTCGAAAGTTGTTGCAGATCATCCTGATCGGACAGCCCGAATTACGTGAGCTCTTGGCGCGGGACGATTTGCGACAGGTCGCTCAAAGGATCACGGGGCGATATCACTTGGCGCCACTCGATGCAGAAGAAGCGGCAGCCTATGTGCGCCATCGGCTACGTGTCGCGGGCGCACGCGCCGAAATTTTTACACCACGGGCGCTACGAGCCTTGCATCGAGCATCCGACGGCTTTCCGCGACTGATCAACATCATCGCCGATCGCGCGATGCTCGCTGCCTATGTCGGCGATCGTCACGAAATCGACGCGCGCCTCGTGCGTGCAGCGGCCGCGGAGGTTCGCGGCGACGGTGATGCAGATCGTCGCATTCGCCGCTGGTGGTTTTGGCGCTAGACTCGCGGCATGGCTGTACTCATCGAAGGGCTCTCTGTCGTCATTCGCCGCAGTGCGATTGATGGTCGATTTCAGGGTGGTTGGGAAGCGTTGCTTGCGCAGCTACCGCAACCGACACTTTGCGATGATGGCGAGATTGCGCGTGTGGGCTTTACCGATTCTGAGCAATGCCAACAGTTCGTCATGGCGCTCATCCAAGCCGGTCTCGAGTATGTCGATGAGGTCAATGGCCTTGCCAAAGACTTTGCTGTGGTCGACCAGCGTGCTGGCATCACCACGCTCTGTGAGTGGTTGGACTTTGGGCATGTGACGCTAGACGATGACGGTGGAATCGTCGCGGCGTGTCGCACGCTCGATAGCACAAGCGGCGAAATCGTGACGCCACGCGACTGGTCTTATCGAGGTTCATTGAGCGAGCGCTATGGCCCAGAGAGTGTTTGACCAGAGAGTGTTTGAGCTGATCTTCAATCAGATTAGCGCTCGCGCGTTCCGCGTTTTCGTCGGGGCATTGTTATTTGGCGTCGTGACCCCCGTCGTGATGAGCGCGGAGGGCGCACCAAGCGCAGTCCCTGCGAACGATTGGCCCGCCTTTGGCCGTGACCCTGGCGGGAGTCAGCATTCGCCGCTGACTCAAATCGATAAAAAGAACGTGAGGCAACTGAAGCGAGTTTGGACGCATCGTTCGGGTGACGTCGTCGATGCGCCAGCGCCCAATGGCACGATCTTGCAGACGACACCGCTACACGTGAATGACACGCTGTACTTCTGCACGCCACTCAATCGGGTTTTTGCACTCGATCCGCGTACGGGTCGCGAACGTTGGATATTCGATCCGCATCGCGAGGGAATCAGCCCAGCACCAGATCGACCGATGCGTTGTCGTGGCGTGGCTTACTGGGCTCAAGCGACCGACACCGAGCCGCAAGCGTGTGCACGACGAATCTTTCGTAACGGCGACTCGGGGCGGCTGTATGCGCTCGATGCCGATACGGGTAAGCGCTGCGCAGACTTCGGCAAAGACCATGGTCATGCTGGCTGGGTTTCACACCAAGATTACGAGAATCATGGTGAGGGAATTCTGGCAGCGTCAACTTCACCGCCTGCGGTGATCGGTGATCTGGTCATCTCGGCGATGATGGTCAATGACGGGATCGCCAATGCTAAGGATGGCATGGTGCGTGCCTTCGATGTGCGTACCGGCGAGTTACGTTGGGAGTTCAACCCGATCCCGCCCGAATATCGGGCGCGCAGTGGTGCCGCCAACGTCTGGTCGACCATCAGCGTCGACACGGTCAATCAGTTGGTGTTCTTGCCGACGACGAGTCCCTCTACCGATTATTACGGAGGTGGTCGGCGTTTTGACCTGCCGCTGGCAAACTCCATCGTCGCGCTCGATGCCAATAGCGGCAAAGTCGTATGGTCTCGGCAAGTCGTGCATCACGATATCTTTGATTACGATCTGGTCGGCCATCCGCTGTTGGTCGATATCCAGCGCGAGGGCAAGACGGTCCCAGCGGCTCTGTTACAGACCAAAATGGGCTGGCTCTTTGGGTTCAACCGACTGACGGGGGAGCCGCTCTGGCCGATCGTCGAGCGTGCGGTACCCTCGAGTGATGTTCCGGGCGAACGTGCGGCAATTACTCAACCTATCCCCAAGGGCATGGCGCCGTTTGCACGACAAACTCTCACGCGCGAGAGCCTCTTCGGGCTGACCCCGATCGATCGACTGGCTTGTCGACGGCAGTTCGATCGTTTGCGCTATGAGGGTATGTATACCCCTCCGTCCGTCCAGGGCTCGATCCTGTTTCCGTCGGCTTTAGGGGGCGGCAATTGGGGCGGTGCTGCGTACGATCCGACGAGCAATCTGCTCATCATCAAAGCAGAGAATCTGGCGACGGTCATCAAAGTGGTGCCGAAGCAAGATGTGACCAAAGAAGATCAGCAAGCCCCCAAAGATTATCTGACCAGGCCACTCGTCGGTACGCCTTACCGAGTCGAAGGAGAGTTGTTTCAATCGCCTCTGGGTATTCCGTGTACGCCGCCGCCTTGGGGCACCCTCGCAGCCATCGATCTTGCGAGTGGTCAGCTACGCTGGAAAATCCCGCTCGGTCAGATCAAGCGAGCGGGCGTGACGATCCCAGAGGGCGTGCAATGGGGATCGCCCAACGTCGGTGGTCCCATCACGACGGCAAGTGGCCTGACCTTCATCGCAGCGACCATGGATGCAAAATTGCGCGCCATCGAAACGGCGACGGGTCGTGAGTTGTGGTCGGCCAGTTTGCCCGTGCCAGGGATGGCGGTGCCGATGACCTATCAGTCCGGTGGTAAGCAGTTCGTGGTGATCGCAGCCGGTGGCAATGCACAGGTCGGCACGGCGCTCGGTGATTATCTCGTCGCTTATGCTTTGCCGGACTGACCGAGTTCGCGACGTAATAGATCAAAGATTCCTTCCGCATCCGCTCGAACGCCCCACTTCACATTTTGGCGGGGCGCGACGTCTGATCGGAATTCGACGGCCGTGTGGCCGGCGGTGAGGCTCGATTCCGTTTCGACCTCAATATGGCAGCGCCTAAACTCGAACAGTCGAGGTTCGATCAACCAAGCGATCGGGCAGGGGTCATGCAGCGGAGAGCCTTGTGCCGCAGGACTATTCGCGGGCAGGTAAGTCGCGAACTTCAATAGTGTTGCCGTTGCGCTTGCCGAGCGGGTACCTAAACCGTCGATGGCATCGATACGTTCTGGCGTTGCGCGCACTTGATGAGTGACGTCGAGACCGAAAGCGACGATCTCGACATCGGCGGAGAAGACGACTTGTGCAGCATGCGGATCTGCATAGATGTTGTATTCAGCCGAGGCGGTGATGTTGCCTCCTTCGCTGCGCGCGCCACCCATGATGGCGATCTCGCGAAGTGCACGAACGATCGTCGGGTCGCGAAGCAGAGCCGTTGCGACATTCGTCAGCGGCCCCGTCACGACCAAAGAAATACTACGAGCTGGAGCGGTCGACAGGGTTCTTATCAACCACTCGACCGCGTGTTCGGGTTCTGCAGCGTGGCAGGGCTCGAACAAAGGCAGATCGCCCAAGCCCGACTCGCCGTGAAAGTGTCCAGCTTCGATGGGCTGCCTTACTAGCGGGCGCTCGCAGCCGGCAAAAACGGGAACATCCTCGCGGCCTGCGATCTCACGCAGGATGCAAGCATTGCGCGCAGTGAGTTTGGCCGAGACATTACCCGCAACGGTTGTGATGCCAAGCAGCTCGAGTGTGTCGCGAGCGGCAAAAGCCAGCAGCAAGGCGACGCCGTCGTCGACCCCAGGGTCGCAATCAAAAATAACGGCTGTCGATCCCATGATGCGTTATCGCGCGGATTGAGATTGTGCGGCTCAGGCCGGTAGCGAATCCCACCAGCTCTCCATGCGCCGTCGCATCGCGGCATCGGGCAAGGCTCCTCGCGCGGCGGCGAGATTGTCTTCGAGATTGCCCAGGCGAGTCATACCCGGAATCGCACAGGTAACGGCGGGGTGAGAGATCACGTATTTCAAGAAGACTTGTCCCCAACTCGTCGCGCCGATCTCGGCAGCCCAGCCGGGCAGCTCTTGGCCGCGAACGCGCGAAAACAGATTGCCGTCGCGGCGTCCGCCGAAGGGCAAATTGATGAGGACCGCCATGCCGCGCTCGGCAGCCAGCGGCAGTATTTCATCACCCGCGCCGCGATTACCCAGCGAATAGTCGACTTGAATGAAATCGAGCGACTCGCTTTTCATGATGTTCGTCATTTCCGCGTATTGCGCGTCTTGCGAGGTGGTGATGCCGATATAGCGAATTTTCTTGGCAGCCACTTGTTCGCGTAGCAATGGCAACAGCACGGCAGTGCCAACGAGGTTGTGCACTTGCACGAGATCGAGCGTTTCGGTACGAAGCATCCGGAAGGAATTCTCGAGCATGGCAAGGCCTTCTTCGCGAGTGCCGCCGCGCGCCGTGACCTTGGTGGCGAGAAAGATCTGGCGACGGTTACCGATTTCTTCGATGAGCTCGCCGAGAGTCTGTTCGGATTCGCGATAGGAGGGCGCGGTGTCGATGACGCTGGCGCCACCGGCTGTGAGACCGGCGAGCACTTCGCGTCGAGCCGCACGCTCTTCGGGTGTCTTCGGGCTGTAGTTGTTGGTGCCGAGTCCGACGACGGGAAGTCGTTCGCCACTTTTGGGTATCGCTTTGCGGATCAATGACCCGGCCGTCGATGCGGAGGCGGTCGATGCGCCATAGGTTGCGCCACAAGTTGCGAAGGCCAAACCCAATTGCATCGCCAGACGTCGGTCTATCTTCAGCATGACGAGACTCCTGTTCGAATGAAATCCATCGGGGTTGCGATCGCAGGCTCGAGCTTCGCCGCATTCCAAAGTGCCCAAGCCAGACAAAGATTCGAACTGATCACCGGCGGATGTGCGCGGTGTTGATCGTCTCGATACCAGTCTCGGAGTGCGCGCAGCGTCGGCATGCCTGTGCCACTGATGACGACGCATTGCGCCCCATCGAGGGAGAGCGAGTCAAGTCCCCGCCTTGCATCATGGCTGGTGAGTTCGTAAATCGCGTGCGTATCCGTGAGCGAGAGATCCACTCGAGCTGTATCTGTGAGGGTGATGCCGGCTTCGCGCCAATATCGATACCCCTCTTCGGCGAGGCTCTGCGGATACGGTGAAACGAGCGCGATACGATCGACACCCAAGACTTGTAGGGTTTGTCTGATCGCTTGGGCTGCCGTGATGATCGGGATTCGCGTCGAGGCCGCTGCAGTCAGTTCATCTTCGCGTGCGGGCGTGACTCGATAGCTCGAGCCCGTGCAGCCGTAGCCGAAGGCTGCCAGATCCAGCGTGCCGAATTGAGCGAGCGCCTGCGGAATGTGATGGATGTAGTGGTCGAGGCGCTCTTCGACTCGCGATGCGGGATGCACGAGCCGAGTGGCGTAGAGCGCGACCCCTTCAGGCAGCAGCGCACGCAGTTCAGGCTCGACGGTCGGATTGGCTTGGGGCACCGCGACGCCAATTCGCGCGCGGTGACCGTAATCTCGTGCTGGCGTTTCTACTCGCAGAGACTTTCCAAATAGCCTTGCGCGACCGGCGATAAGCGCTTCATCGCCAAAGCGCGTGCCTTGGGGGCATCGAGCAAATGCTCGAGGGGGCCGGAAACCAGCATGCGACGCACCTGCGGATCCTTCCGCGATACAGCAGCCATTTTGTTAAGCACGGTGAAGCCGCGGTAGATCTTCGAGCGCGGCGCGCGACGATTTTCGATGGAACGGGCGAGGTACTGACCGAAGCGGGAATAGAGGAAGTAATCGTCATCCCCTACGTGGAAACGCGCTTCAGCGAAGAAGTCCGGAAAATTCTTCTCGAGGTATTGGTTAACCTTAACGAGACGGGGTCCAGGGTCGTTGTCTTGCGACGCTGATAACTTCTTCATTTCTTTCTTGCCACACCTCCAAGGGGTCCAGACCACCATTTCTGGGCGTCACGGGCGGTACCACACCCCGCAACGCGCGC